>Ga0307379_10000016_pt1 | contig 371536 bp, 319 predicted proteins | sample UN2MG_FD_202237 | JGI IMG/M metagenome (GOLD analysis project Ga0307379, IMG submission 202237) | Soil microbial communities from Risofladan, Vaasa, Finland - UN-2 | ecosystem: Environmental > Terrestrial > Soil > Coastal area > Acid sulfate soil | place: Finland: Risofladan, Vaasa...
TGATCAACTAAAGCCATATGTAAATATTTTACTCCCATTAAATAATTCATATGTTTTTTCAAATCTTATTCTCTTAACATGGGAAGGATCAGATAGTGGTAGTGGTATTTCAAAGATAGTAATCAAAGTAGGAACAACTACAATTGATACTTGGTATCAAGACAAATCGTCACAATATCTCTTATTAGGTGATACTATAGGTATTGCTACAATAACAGTAGAAATCTGGGACAAAGCATCAAATCAAGCTAAATCTATTATTAATTTAAATGTCTTCTTACTTTTACCAGAATTTTCCATCAATTTACAAGATCCTTTCTATATTAATACTGGAACATTCGAATTTGAACTTTCAGTAACTCATCCTCGTTCGGGAGTAAAAGCAATTTATATTTATGTTGATGATGATAAGGATCAAACGTTTGATTATTCATCTGGTATCCTAATGGTTCCATTTGACTTTGTAGTCATAATTGAACTCATGCTTCTAATACAAGGGCTTCATTCACTAACTATAATTGTTGTGGATTCTTATGATAGAGAAACAGTGCAAACGCGATCATTCTATGTAGATACTCTATTACCTGGAATTCTTGGTTTATCAATACATGATATTTCTGTCACTGAAAGTACCGATGGACCCATTGAAATACCAGTACTAAAAACTGAAACCAATATAACAATCTCAGTTATTGTTAGTGATAATCAAGGTCTAGCAGCAGTTCAAGTTTGGTTCATCAGTGATACAATCAATAATTCATATGTAATGACTCCAACTATTGATAGTACTCCTACTTTAGGAGTTTATGTTCTTGTGTTAAATCTTTCTGCAATACCTTATGATGAATACATAATAAAAATTCAAATAAGTGATCTTGCGGGAAATACTATAATTGGGACATATAATATTGATTTGGTCAAGCAAAATGCTTTACCACCTTTCTTACAAGGGAGAAATCTCATATACTTCTCAGCAGGACTTGTTGCATTCTTTATTTTCATTATTGTCTTTAGTGTTGTTGTTCGTAAAAGAGTCGTTAACTTGGGATGGAAAAATGAAATTGTAACAGCTGCTTATATTCTAAATGGTATCCCATGTGTCTATATGATCAATAAACCACAATCAGTAAAAGATGATTTGCTTTTTGGTGGAGCAATGGCAGGAATACGTGGTGTACTGGAAGAAATCACAGGTGAAAAATCTAAACTAAAATTACAATCAGTGGATGTTGGCGAAAAGAAAGTACTTATCTGTCCAGGCAAATATGGCGACTCTGTACTTATGTTAAATAAGATCAAACCAATTCATAAAGAAAAAATAATTGCATTTACTTTAGCCTTTGAAAAGGATTATAATCATCTTTTAAGCTCAGAGGATTTAATTATTACTAATGAAACATTTAGTGGTGCAAGTATCTTAGTCCAAGAGTATTTTGGCCTTGCAGATAACATGGAGCTAGTAGATGAATGTGATTTTGAGGAAATCAGCTTAGGAGATGAACCATCTACTGATTATTCTTATCAAACTGACTATCAACAAACGCAAGAAAAACCAGTTGATTACTATCAAGCAGAACAACCTGAACAACAAGTCTATCCCTATGAACCGATAGAAACAGAAGAGAAAATTATAAAAGAACCAATTAAACAAAAAGTCGAATCTATTGAGAAATTGATCAGTGAATTATCCCCTGAAAAACAATCAGTGTTTTTAGATCTTATACAATCTACAAGAACAGGTTTAAATGCGATTCTTGAACGAGAATTTGAAGAAACAAGAAAAGCAAATGCTGAAATGTTAGAAAAACTTGAGAATCTTCTTACAGATGAAACCATTCCCCCATTACTAAACTTAGTTCTACAATCTATCTTCACTATCTCACAAGAATTGATTATTGCCATTGAGAAAGGTGCAAAAGGTGATGATGCTGGTTTTAGAGTAGCAGCTGAAAAAGCATCTGAAATCTGGCTCAATGAAATTGGTGAAAAATGGTAAGCTTTTGCTTACCCATTTCAAATTTTTTTATTCTTCTTCTATATTTTTCTTTGTGATTGATTCTCTAATTTTCTTTCTCGCTCTTTCTGCTTTTTCATTTCCTATTTTGAAAACATCTACCATTATGAAAAAAAGCATTAAAGCTCCAACCAATATAATTATTGAAAGCCCAATTATCGTAACTATCTCAGCAGTTAGTATCCCCATATTTAATCCTCCGCTAAGATGGCAGCTAATTTCTTTTTAGCTTCTTTTTTGTTATTAAATTTCTTTTGGGTATCCATAATGAACGTTAGTAACCAGCCAAAAACTATCAATCCTACTGATATATAAGCTAATATTTCTAAAATCATAGGAAATCCTCCTCGTCTTTCATGATGTCTATTTTTTCTTTTTTCATTGCTCTTCTCTTGCGTAGAAGTGACAAGCCATAAAAACCTAAGAAAATGATTGTTATAATCGCTATACCAATTATGAATGCTACCACCCACTGCCATGCAGCATATCCTTGTGACCAACAAAGAGTGATAATTGACACAGAAGCAACCATTAGTAAAGCTATTGGCGCAGTTTTCTTGATGATTTCTCCTTCCATTCCTTGTTTATCTATAACAGCTGTCGCATTTTGTATTTTAGCTGGACTTAAAACACTGGCTAATCCACCACCAATGCCATTTGCAGCACCGAGAATTACTAGTCCAACAGGTGATGTTCCAATTCCTTCTCCTGTAAAGAAATGGAAACGTGTAAACATTGCTATTGAGGATGTTTCACTACCACTTACAAAACCACCAAGTAATCCAACAAAAGGAACAATAAGTGGATAATATTTCCCAAAAATATTTTCTGTGGTTATAGCCAGAGTAGAAATCATATTATGAGCATTATCGATTACCCATGAACCATCGACTATCTCGCCTGTTGCACCCGAATAAGTCATAACAAATGCTACTGAGAAGAATATTGCTGCAGCAAATACAGGTCGTATAGCTCGGCGTGACCAAGTTTTCAAAGTATCTTTGAGTATTTTCTTAACACCAAGAAAAGGCATGGATAAAACAGTAGCAACTATAACCCAGAACCAAGCGTTCCAAAAAACCTGTAACGAAATAGGACTAGCTCCACTGATGTAAATTTTCATTGATAAAGTTGTGAATAAAAATTCAAAAACTTGAGGTATAAAATTGGTGATTCCACATAAAACAACTAAAATTATCCAAGGCATAAGTGCTTTCCATAAAGGCATTGATTCCTTTATTTTAATGTCTTCTTCTGTTAGATTATTATTATCTACTATCTTATATTTCATAATAACTGCCAAAAGCAGCATTGCTAGACATGTCAATAATCCTGCTACTAAACCTGTTAAAGGAACCAATCCATCAAGTTGAAATCGATAAGCAAGACCATTTACTAAAATAGCTGAACCACCAGCAACTAAACCTCCAACTAAAGCAAATAAAAGTGAATCTTTTCTAAATAGCATTTTTCTACCGCCAGCAATAAAGAGCATACCCAAAGCAATCCCTGTTGTTACTACCGGCATAAATAATGAGAAAATAAATCCACTATAAGCTAAAGTTGGAAAAATAGGATCTAAACCAAATAAACCAGAAATGGTTTGTTGAAAGATTACTGCAGGAATTGCGAGAAGAGCAAATGTTGTTAATGGATCATAACCTATGGAAGGTAAAGCTACTGAAGATCTAGCAGAATAACCTATTGCTAACATAATTGGAGGAAGCATTGTTACTGGAGTAGCTCCAATAGATACTAGGAAACAACCCAAACCAATGTTTATGAACATAATTTGAAAAGGCTCTTTCCCTTCTCCCCCTAGAGTTTTAAATGCTACAGTTATCCGTTGTAATGCACCTGTTTTTTGCATATAGGTAATCATAAAGATACTCGTACAAACCATTAATGCAATTGGATAGGATTTAATAAATCCTGCAATGGATGCTATAAACGCTACCCCAATATTTGTTCTAAAATAGCTTATCGCTAAAACTAACATCCCTATCCACATAACGAATCCTGTTGTATCAGCCTTCCATTTTCCAACTATTAATAGTAATAATGCACCAATAAATGGTAAGATAATCATTGAAGAACCTAACCATGCTCCAACCATAAGTTATACCACTGTTAAGATATTAGTTTAAAAAGTGGTTATTTAGTAATAAAAAAGGTTATTATTACACAAGGGATTTGCTATCGATATAAAGACAATCTAAAAGGTTCCAATAATTTAATTTGTTGTATACCAGCTTTTACTGATGGATCATCTTTGAATAGCTTTTCAGCTTCTTCTAAAGTTTGACATTCAAATATTAAAATACCAAATGGTTCTTTTTCATTAAGTACTGGACCAGCTACTACTAATTTGCTTTTTCTCAAAAGATCTTTTAGATATTCAAAATGCTCAGACATAATTTTTTCATCGTTTGATGTAAAGTTAGTCAGAAAATCATCACGGGTTGGTTTTATCATTCCAAAAAAGTGTTTTATTTCAGTCATTTTTCTAAAAAGCACCTTCTTTTTACCTAAATTTTTTAAATATGAATATATTTGCTATCTTATTTCATATCTTTTAAAATAAATAATTTATTTATGGTAGTTTAATGATGGCCGAAAATAAAGAAATAACTGATGATCAATACATCGCTAAAGAAATTCAAGAAAATCATAAAGAAAAAAAGCGAGTAGTAGGTCTACTAGTGTTTTTCATTCTAGCTTATGCAATTACCTGGATTTTACAAATTCCCAACATACTTAATTCATATTCAATTATTGTTCTTCCTGATTGGGGTAAACTAGTCCTTGGAGGATTAGCAACATTTGGTCCTACAATTGCAGCAATAATTACTATAGCTATTTTTGAGGGGAAGAAAAATATTGAATTACTATTTAAAAAAGGAATAAATGGTAATTTTAGTAAAATATGGTTAATTCCGATATTTTTACTTTTTCCTACAATGGCAGCATTAGCTTTTCTATTTACATTACCATTAGATGGCTATACTTTAGTTTCTGGTTATTATGAGGACACTGGTTTATATTTAGGGGCTATTGTCATTAGCTTCTTTGTAGGTGGACCATTAGGTGAAGAATTTGGTTGGAGAGGTTATGCTTTAGAGAAATTACAAAAAAGACGTTCACCTTTAATCTCAAGCATAATAGTAGGAATTTTTTGGAGTTTATGGCATATACCACTACATTTCATCGATGGTACAACCCAATCTTACATTCCAATTTGGGCATTTTTATTAATAACTACTACAAGCTCAATTTTCTATACATGGATTTACAATAACACAAATAAAAGTGTACTTGCAGTAATCCTTTTACATTGGATTTCAAATATTGCTGGAGCGTTAATACCATATTGGCAACTAGGATTAATTAATAACCAACAACCTGACTATCTTATATTACCTACATATGGTATGATTTTTGGTTTTATTATTACTCTACTTACAGCTATCAGTATTGTTATCGTTTATAAAATGACAAAAAGACTAAATTATCAGTATCATATAAAACCAGAATCCAAAGAATAATCCAATGTTAAAATAAAACGTAACTAAACGAGTGATATCTGAATGAGAAAAAAGCAAATTGATAAATTAACTTCCATGAAAACAGATTTTGAACTTAAAGGCAAAGAAAAATATGTTAAAGTCTTCGATGGATGTGAATTACGAACACTTACTTTTGACAACCAATCTGAACCTTATGAAGATGTTGAAATACTGTTCATTCCAGGATTATTGACAGTTTTTCCTCGTTGGGAGAAGGTTGTGAAAGAACTAAATGAACATTATACCGTTCATTATATAGAAAGTAGGGAAAAAATCACCAGTAAATTGGTTAAAAAAGCAACGATGAAAATTCCTGAAATGATGAAGGATCTTGATTGTATTGAAAAGTCTCTTGGTTTGAATGAAAAGAAATATATTACAATCTCTAGCTCTATGGGAGGTTCTTTAATTCTAGAGAATTTAGCTGCAAAAACACTCAGACCCATTGGATCTATTTTAATAAGTCCTGGTGTAGAGGTTATTTTTCCTAAGGCAGTTCCTAAAATATTGCATATTATGCCAGCATTTGTTTTTACAATAATGAAACCTTATATAAGATGGCATCTCAAACATAGAACAGTAGACGCTGAAAAAGAACCTGAGCAACTTAAACAATATACACGAGCTATTCTTGAAGCAGATTTCAAGAAAATGAGGAAAGTGGTTATTAGAAATGCTAATAAATATAATGGTTGGCATCTTCTGCCTAAAATAATGAATCGAATAATACTAATTGGTGCTTCAACCGATAAGGCTCATAGTAGCGAATTCTCACGTAAAGTATCAAATGCCCTTTCTAATTGCACATATGTTGATTTAGGTACCAATAAAGCTGCTCATGACACACCATTGGTTAAGCTTGCAGAAGAATTCATAAAAGAATTAACAAACACTGGCCCAAAAATAACTGAAAGAATTTTTACTTATGAAGAAGCACAAAAACTTGTAGGGCAATAAGTTTAATGTGTTTTAATATACACATTGAAATAATTATGAATCTTTTTCAGTAACTAGAAGCAAATGGAATAGGAAGAAACAATGTTCGTTAAAAGAAGTGAAACGATTATCAAACAATTCGATGATAAAGACATTATTAGAGTGTTTGCTGGAGCAAATTTCTTTGGGCAAGAATCATCAGGTGTTTGGCAAATACGAGGGAATGGTGTTCTTCTACTTACCTCAGATGAACTTTTTTTTGAGATGTGGATGCCCAAGAGAAAAACTAGTATTCCTATTTCAAGCATTATTAAAGTGGATACGACTAAATGGCATTTGGGAAAAACTAAAAATCGTTTATTACTCAAAGTTATTTTTACAAACGAAAATGGTCAAACAGATTCAGCTGCTTGGCTAATACGTGATTTGGATCAATGGTTAATATCAATTAAAGGCCTAATTGAAAGAAAATAAGAAAAGAATAGAAAGAAAATATAAACATCAATAGGGATGCAGATTCATAATAGCTTCTATATTAATTTTACACAAAGCATTGTTTTCTAATTTCTGTCTATTAAATAATTCAGAAGAATTTGTTCTAAAACTTTTTATCTCGCCATCATTTGGTCTATTAATATTATCATTATCTAAATCCCATCTTTGCGAGAGGGTATAAGATGCTCTAGTAGGACCTTGCTATGACATAAATAACCAAACTAATGAAAACGCTACAAAAAAGAAGATAGCAAAAGAAAATATCTCTTTAACACCCACATTTTTAGGTTTATCTCCAAACAATTTAAACACCAAATAATATTTGTAAGAAAAAGTTAAAGAAGATTTCTGTTTTTATTCAATTATGAAAATTCTATTCTTAGGAACTGCTCAGGATGCTGGTGTACCCCAAATAGGTTGCAATTGTCAAAATTGTTTTGAAGCAAAGAATAATAACAAAGCAAGAAGATTTGGTCCATCAATCGCTTTGTATGATGAATTGAAAGAGTTTTGTTATGTTTTTGATGCTTCGCCAGATTTAAAGTATCAAGTAAACATCTTGAATAAACATGTAAAAAAAGTGAAAAACCAATCAAATTTACCAATATCAGGAATTTTCCTTACCCATGCGCACTTTGGTCATATTGCAGGATTGTGGTCTTTAGGGAAAGAATGTATAGATACTAAACAAATTCAAGTTTTTTGTTCAAATAAAATGAGTGAATTCTTGAAAACTAAACACCCTTTTGACCATTTATTAGATAGAGGAAATTTAGTACTGTTTTCTATGAATAATGAATTTGAATATCCTCTCGAGAATTTCAGAATAAAAGCTTTTCAAGTGCCACATAGAAATGAATATGCAGATACAGTTGGGTTTATCATTGCAGCTTCAAAAAGCATTCTTTATTTACCGGATATTGATAGATGGACAAATGAAATAATAGAAAAAATAGCTAATGTTGATATAGCTATAATTGATGGTACTTTTTACTCTAAGCAAGAATTGCCAAATCTTCAAGAAGTTCCTCATCCACCTATTGAAGAAACAATTGAGATACTCGGAAATCTAAAAACACAAATTTATTTTACTCACTTTAATCATTCAAATCCAATTTTGGATTTAAAAAGTGAAGAGAGAAAAAGAGTTTTAGAAAAAGGATTTTTGATAGCTGATGATCAAATGGTTATTGATCTATAGCTAACTACTTACCTTTTTCTTCTGCGCGTTTATCTCGAACAAAATCCATAAATTCAGCATCAACCAAAGCAATGCCATTTTCTCTTGCTTTTTCGTTGATCTGTTTAATTACAGTACTCAAGAATACTCGAGGGACTTTTATGATTTTTTCACACGCTTCATCTGTCCATTTAATATCTGGATCAATACGTTCTACAGCAAATCTTACAGTACTAACATCAATACCTTTAGATTCAGGGATTGCTAATTTGTATGGTTTAGCAGAAGGTGTGAACCAGAAATACGCATTATTTCTAAAACCAAAATCAATAGGAATTTTAGGAAAGTCATTTGTACCTTCAAGAAGAGTTTTCTTATAACGGGATTTCATTACTATCTTATCTATTCGAAGTATCATATGGCATTCTGTTGTTACCTCATCAATTTCAATTGGTATTTCCTTGTCTACTGAGCATTCATAAACTTGGAAAGCTTCTGCAACAATATCTGGATAATTTTTCCCAATTACTCTTTCATTCTCTACTCTTTGGGAAGGAATTAAAGTAAATTTACTGTTTTTCATTTTTTCTTCTGTAGTTTCACCTGGGAAACCAAGCATTACACAATTTTCCATGTATTTTTTATCATCAGGAATAAAATTAATGGAACAAACACCTGTTCGAATAATGTTCATAGCAGTATTACTATTACTTCGCGCATTTAATTTCACAGCCCAGCGTCCATCGCCTGCAATTCTAAATGGAAAACATAATGAGTATGGTCCTAAGTTGATTTGACCTGATTCAGAAAAGGTGCTAACTAGAACTACCGGCATGGGGAAGAAGCTAGAGGTTTGATAGAAATTATTTAAGATTCTTACATCTTCAAAATCATTTTTTGTCATAAGCAATTATTGAAATATATTCGATATATATTATTGCCGATTTAGGAAAAAAAATTTGTTGGATAAAATTAGAATTTTTAAATCAATTTGATATTCTTTTATTATTTTTAAAGCTAAATTTATTATTACATAATTTATCTCATTTGTACATGGAAGTTCGTGGAATAATTTTTGATATCAAGAAATTTGCTATTCATGATGGACCCGGTATACGGACAACAGTCTTTTTTAAGGGGTGCCCTATGAACTGTTGGTGGTGCCATAATCCTGAAAGTCAAAAGCTAGAACCTGAATTTATTACCAAACAAGTAATTTCAAATAATATTTCTAAATCATGTCCCGGAACAAAAGAAATTATTGGTCAAGAAGTTACTGCTCGAGATGTAATGGTTGAAATCGAAAAAGATCAAATATTTTATGAAGAATCTAATGGTGGAGTAACTTTTTCAGGTGGGGAACCTTTAATGCAACCTGAATTTCTATTGATTTTGTTAGACTTGTGTAAAAAGAAGAATATTCATACTACTATAGATACTGCTGGTTGTGTTTCTTCAGATATTATGAAAAAAATAGCTAAAAAAGTAGATTTATTTCTCTATGACATCAAGCTAATAGATAATGAAATGCACAAACGTTATACAGGCGTTTCTAATGAACAAATACTAACAAATTTGAAATTACTAGTAAAAATGAATAAGAAAATTATTATTCGAATACCTGTTATTCCAACAATAAATACCTCTTCTAAAGATTTAGAGCAAATTGGAAAATTTCTTTCAGAATTAAATATTACTCAAGTCGAACTATTACGCTTTCATAAGATAGGAGAGGAGAAATATAATAAACTGAACAAAATAAACCGAATGAAAGATATTAAAGAACCTACTAAAGAAGAATTAATAGCTGTGAAAGAAAAACTTGAGAGTTATAATTTAGTAATCAAAATTGAGGAATAATAATGAATGCCAGAATTAGCAAATTACGTGATCAAAGTAGAAATGCAATTCCCTCTTTGAATATCGAACGAGCTAAACTTATAACTGAATTTTATAAAAGTGGTAAAGCTGAGAGAGTTTCAGTACCAGTTTCAAGAGCACTGGCTTTCAAGTATATTCTCGAAAATAAAGCTATTTGTATTAATGAAGGAGAAATCATTGTTGGAGAACGAGGACCCTTACCACAAGCAACACCAACTTATCCTGAGATATGTTGCCATAGTATGGAAGACCTTGAAATTTTAGATAGTCGTGGAAAGATTTCCTTTAAAGTTGATGATGAAACCAAACAAATTACTAGAGATATTATTATTCCTTTCTGGAAAGAACGATCAATAAGAGATAGAATATTTTCTGAGGTTGATCAAGAATGGATAAATGCTTACGAAGCAGGGATATTTACTGAATTTATGGAACAACGAGCTCCAGGACATACTGTTGCTGATAAAAAAGTGTTTATTAAAGGATTTAATGATTTCAAAGAAGAGATTGCTAAAAGCATAGCTGAATTGGACTTTATAACTGATCCAGAAGCGTTTGATAAACGAGAGCAATTAAAAGCGATGACGATAGCAGCAGATGCGTTGATTTTATTCGCTAAGCGTTACGCAGAAGAAGCAAGAAAAGAAGCTCAGAAAACAAATGATGAAAAACAAAAAGCTGAATTATTAGAAATAGCTATTGTTTGTGAATTTGTTCCAGCTAATGCTCCTCGCACTTTTAGGGAAGCTTTACAGCATTATTGGTTTGTTCATCTAGGAGTTATTACTGAATTAAACACTTGGGATTCTTTTAATCCAGGAAGATTAGATCAACACCTTTATCCATTTTATAAGAAAGAATTGGACCAAGGAACATTAACTAAAGAACAAGCTAAAGAACTGTTACAAGCATTCTGGGTGAAATTTAATAATCAACCAGCACCACCAAAAGTAGGAGTCACAGCAGAAGAAAGTAACACTTATACCGATTTTTGTACTATTAATCTCGGGGGATTGAAAGAAGATGGAACAGATGGAGTAAATGAATTATCATATTTGATACTTGATGTTATCGAAGAAATGCGTATTTTACAACCAAGTTCTATGGTTCAAATAAGTAATTTAACACCTAATGATTTTCTCAAACGAGCACTAAAAATCATTAAGACAGGATTTGGTCAACCTTCGATTTTTAATACTGATTCCATTGTTAAAGAAATGATACGTGTTGGTAAATCAGTTCAAGATGCTCGAAATGGTGGAGCAAGTGGGTGTGTTGAAACAGGAGCTTTTGGGAAGGAAGCATACATTTTAACTGGCTATTTCAATCTAGTGAAAATTTTAGAGGTTACTTTGAATAATGGTATAGATACTCGTACTGGCAAAAAAATTGGATTGGAAACAGGGGATGTTATCACATTCAAAACTTTTGATGAATTGTTTGATGCTTATAAAAAACAAGTCAATTATTTTATTGATATTAAAATTAAAGGTAATAATATCATTGAAAGACTTTGGGCCAAATATCTCCCAGCACCATTTCTTTCTATAATAATTGATGATTGCATAAAGAAAGGAAAAGATTACAACGCTGGAGGAGCAAGATATAACTCAAGCTATATCCAAGGAGTAGGTTTAGGAAGTATAACTGATTCTTTAACATCTATCAAGTATAATATTTTCGACAAGAAATTTCTCACAATGAAAGAACTTCTTGAAGCATTAAAAAATAATTTTGATAAAAAAGAAAATCTAAGACAAACGCTAGTTTGTAATACACCAAAATATGGTAACGATGATGATTATGCTGATAGTATTATGAAAAGAGTTTTCGAAATCTATTTTTCAGCAGTTGACGGTAGACCTAATACCAAAAATGGCAATTATCGAATTAATCTATTACCTACCACAGTTCACGTTTATTTTGGCAGTGTTATAGGTGCTACTCCAGATGGACGAAAAAGTGCAGAACCATTATCGGAAGGAATATCTCCTGTTCAAGGAACTGATACACATGGACCTACAGCAGTATTAAAATCCGCAGGTAAAATTGATCATATAAGAACTGGTGGAACATTGCTAAATCAAAAATTCACTCCTAATTTCCTAGCAACAGATGAAGGTATAATGAAAATTTCACATCTTGTTCGAGCTTATTTCAAAATGAGTGGACATCATATTCAATTCAATGTTGTCTCTGCTGAAACTTTACGAGAAGCACAGAAAAATCCAGAAAAACATCGTGACTTAATTGTTAGAGTAGCAGGATATAGTGATTACTTTATTAATCTTGGAACCAAACTCCAAGATGAAATTATTAGAAGAACCGAACATGGGATAAATTAGAGGGAAGTATTATCTGCTAATTTTAAGGAAAGAAAAAACAAAAGAAGATAGAATTTTAGCAATTCCTATGCTTCTTCTTTTTTGGTTTCAAATTTTTCTGAAAACTGTTGCCCTTCAGTTACTTTTAGAGTCCATTCTTCACCTTTAGCAGCTGCAACGAGACTCGGATAATGTCGTGGAAGTTGAGCTAAAAGCATTCCTAATGCTATGAAAAAGGGTATCATATAAAGGAATGGGTTACCTGATGGAAGATTCCATCCTGCTAGAATGTCAAGTCCCCAAGGTGCAGTTATAGGCATAAACAATGCAGCTGGGATGTAAAATATTGCAGATAGAATTGTTGAAACCCTTGTTGGTATTTTGAATAACCCAATCATTATGCCAAAAGGTAAGAAATAACAGATTAAAACTAATGGATTCACCCACAGGAGTGTACCTATAAAAACTGCTGAACCACGTCCACCTTTAAATCCGAGGAAAGGTGAATGATTATGACCTAGAATACATAACGCGGGTCCCAATGTAACAGCGAGTAGATACCAAATCGAATTTCCTAGGTAATATTTTGAAAATCCCCAATCTATTAATGCAATAGGAATCAATCCTTTCAAAATATCTACAAAAATAACTGTTAAACCAATAGGTAGCCCATATGTCATAACAGCATTAAATCCACCAGGATTTCCAATATTGAAATTTCTTAAATCCTTTCCTGTTCTGCGTTTGCCAATAATTACAGCGTAAGGAATTGAGCCACTAAAAAATGATCCTAATAGAGCAATAACAAACCACAATGGTCCTAGATCCATGTTTAATATCTCCTTTATTTCTAATTTAAGTTAACTCTCTACTTTATTAATTTTTCATACAAAACAATGAAAAAAAAGTGAAATACTCTTTTTGAAAGAGTATTAAAATTAATTAAAAACTACGATTCTACTGCAGAAGTCTTTTCTTTAAACTTGTATCTATCACCACCAAATGTTTGTGGGTAGAGTGCCATTCGAATATAAACGAGTATAGGTGTTAGTATCCATAATAGATTCGCTAATACCATTCCATACCACATATCATTAGTTGGGTATAATACAAATTCATTGATCATAATAATAGTCACATTTGTGAGCATTATTGAAGCCCAGATAATACTTGGCATTCGAATCCAATTTTTACCTCTAATAAAAGCGTATGTAGCAATTGCATAGAATGGACCAAAAAGCACTACATCAATCCAAATTGTTGCTTGCCACCAAGTTTCTCGAGCTAATAAAGCAGGATCCATATTTGTGCCTACCCAGTGATTTAAATCAACAATAAATTTTGGAGGCCAAATTGGATAGTCCGTTAAAGGCCAATTATATAAATGATCATCACCTGAAACAACCAATTGTTCTAAATCGAACATGTAACAAATAAAGATGAAATTAAAAATAAAAAATGTTACAAGAAATATGTCGATTATTTTTCTAGCTCTATCTCTTTTACCTATAGGTACTGTTTCTACTCTCATAGTTGTTATCACTTTAATAGTTAGTAATTATTAAGTTCTTTTTATGAAACACTCAGAATTATAAAAAAGTTACTCATATAATCAATGATTTTATTTGATTTTCATAATCTTTAGGATATACATTACCAATTACTATTTCTTTACATTCATGGAAGTTAGCGAATTTTTGTAATCCCTTGTAAAATCTCTCAAGTATATCATCATCAATATGAATATTTGACTCAAAATAAATTGATTTCAGTTCTAACTTTTGTTCTTTTCTATGAACTTTCACATCTGTTCTTCCTATGAATTGACTGTTATCTAAAATTGGCAATACATAATAACCATATTTTCTTTTTGGTTCAGGAACATAACATTCTATTTTATATTCAAAATTCCAAAATTTCTCAGGCAAATATCTTTCTCGAATAAGATTATCAAAAGGACTTATAAAAGCTATATAATCATTGGTAAAATTATCTATCTTTGAAATTTCCTTACATTCTGAGGCTAACATGTAAAAATTTTCATTTATCCCATCAATAGCTACTGTTTCTAATAATCCATCTTCTACGTTTTGATCGAGAAATTCAATCGCATTCTTCTTATTGTTTTTCCAAATAAATTTAGCAATAGCATTTCCAGTATAAGTTTTTAATTCGTCATAATTTACTATTCCAATTGATGATAAGACAATTTTAAGCAAATAATTAGGTAATTCATCTTTTGGTAAAGGTTCATTACTAATTCGTGCTGGTAAAACTCTTTCAGTCAAATCATAATATCTTTGAAAATTCTTTCTATAACTGATCATTAATTTTCCTAAGCTATAGAGTATATCTAATGCAGCCTTTTCATCCTTCCAATTCCACCAACCACCTGGTTTCTTACTGGTATTTTTGAAATCAGAGCTAGTTGTTGGACCATTTTTCTTGACATATTCATAAACTTCTTCAATTATGTGTTTGCTTTTTTCTGCCCAACCAGCCCACCATGAACCAATTCCTTCAGAAAATAATTTAGCTTTCCAAAGATAGTATGGATATTCTTCTATGGGCAGAAAACACATTGCATGAGACCAGAATTCGAATACTTCTTTTTGTTCTAATAAATCCCAAATAGTTTTTTCTATATATCCATTAAAACGATTGAATAAAATCAAATTATGAGATCTTGAAACAACAGAAATGGTATCAATTTGTATATTATGAATTCGTTTTACGACATCTAAAGATGAATTCAATTGATTATTGGTAAGTAATCCCTGTTTGTGGAGGATAAATCTTTGTGCTTGTTCTCGAGAGAGTTGAATCATATCAGTAAGTTGATTATAAGTAATTTATTACTTTTTATTAGTCTTTTTAGGAAAAAATAAGGATGAGGATATTATTTACTACTATGATTTTTTTCATCACCATACATTTTCATAGCAATATTACCCATCATCTTTATAGTTGATTTTCTTGATTGTAATCGTCTCATAATAAATGCATAGAATCTATTTTGAGCACCAGGAATATGATATGGTTTATTTTTCCAAAGACTCTTTAATGCTCCTTTTGCTACTTTGCTTGGTTCCATAGGTTTCGGATCTATTAAGCCAGCCCTTTTAGGTTTAGAATTAACATAATTGGGTGTTCTTGTAGCACCAGCAACACAAGCCATTACTTTAACTCCATGATTTTTCATTTCATACCAAAGAGCTTCAGCAAGATTCATATTATATCCTTTTGTAGCACTATAATGAGCATGTAATGGGTTACCTTGCAAACCAGCAAGTGAGGACATCAATATAATTCCTCCGGAACCTCTTTCTTTCATTTTTTTGCCAAAATAATATGTTAATAGTATTGGAGCTTTACAATTTACCTCAATAGTTTTCAAATGCTGTTCAATCTCAAAATTATGAAAGGCTCCAATAAGGCTAACTGCTGCATTATAAACTAAAAGACCAATTTCTAAATCCTTGGTTGCTGATTTGACTTTTTCCAAAATATCTGGTGAAGCCAAATCCATTTGTAATATTTTTGTTTCGACTTGATATTTTGTTTTAAATTCTTTTGAAAGTTCATCAAGTAAATCCTTTTGTCTTGCTATTAAAGCAACATTGATACCCTTACTAGCAATTTCTCTAGCAAAAGCAGCCCCTAATCCTTCAGAAGCTCCTGCAATCAACGCCCAAGGTCCAAAATCATTTTTCATATTGTTGGAAATAGATGACATACATTCGTTGAAAGCTTTGTTAAATAAAAACTTAATGTTAAAAAAACAATACAAATTACATAGCTTTTAAAAGAAGTTTACTAATATAAAAGTAAGAAAAGGTGAATTTTCATTTGTCATATATTAACTTCAGATTTTACAGAATATATGGTATAGTTATTTCATTATTGTATTCAATGTGGATTATTATTGGTTTTACATATGATTGGCCATATTGGATAATCTTTGCAATGCTATTACCTGCTTTCATAATTGTTTACTTGATGTATTATACGATCAGATATTTCCAGAATCCCAAACCACCCGAGGATCCTATTGATAGAATCGAACATGAATATGTTAACACAAAATTGTAATGAAGATGGTAAATAAGAAAGATAAAAGTGAAATATAAATTTCACTCTTGAATATTTTTTATAGGTTCAGGATTTACTAATTCCAAATCTACTTGTATTTCTTCTTCTTTTGGAGCTATTTTTGCTTTGTAATCCTTTTGGTTAAGGGTTATCCACATAGCAAATAGAATTGGTATTCCTGTATTAAATTCCAGTAGACTATTTGTTACTAAGACCACCCAATCTGAAGGCCGAATATTTGCTATCCATAATGTTGATTCCATTGAGAAATGGATGAATATACCTACTGTTATCAGTATCCCAAAATACCACCATTTAACAGTCTTCATCAAATTGAATGGGAAAACTTCTGTAAATTCGGAAACGATTTTCCAAATCAGTAGAACCAGATACCCGATAACAGCCATTAAAATTTGTCCTAACCTTGAGTCGGTCATATCTCGCCAAATAACTAATTCAGTATTATTCCAACCAATGTGCTGAGAAATAAGTGCAATAGTTAACCAACCACCATAAAGTAAAACTGCCCAGAGTAGCTTCTCAAGGTAATGTATTGTTTTGTTGAACATTAGTGGTGCAAAAGAAAACATAATCAATCCATAAGTGAATGAAAAATAAGCTAAAAATAGGTAAGGTCCGATAACGTCATTTTCAATTTCTATATGTCTTGTTTCTTTTAAGGTATACCACATTACAGCATCTGTAAAATAGACTACTCCAAAACCAAAAAGACCAAAGAGAATTTCTTTGTATCTTCGACGTACTAATAATAATATAATCCAAATAGATACTAGGATTAAATCCAAATAGATGAAATCGATATCAAATGTTCTTGCAACTACTTGCGACATGAGATTTTTCATTCATTTCATTCTTTTTAATATTTTTGTCCATAAAATCTAATTGAATGAAAAAAAGATGCTAGTGTTAATAAGCACTTGCTGTTTCATCTTTAATATTTTCAGCAATTTTAACTCGTCGTAATTTGATAATTGAAGGAATTACAGCTATGAATGAAAAGCTGATTAAATAGACTATGAATATAATTAAGTAGAGATAACCTGTTGAAAATTGCATGGGCAATATAAGATTAATTTCGAAGAATGGCACCATAAGTAGTGTAGTAATAAATGCTGAAGAAATTCCAATTGCTGACCCAAATAAAATTGCTGTAAAATCTATTAAAAATAATTCACTATAAATTAATTTTACGAAATTTCTATCAGTATTACCAAATGCTTTGAGTATAGCACTTTCTTGTTTTCGTTTATCAAGAATAAAATCAGCAGTATTTGCAATGATTATTATACCAATAAGATTTGTTAGAATGATTTGTGCTATAAGAAAGATTTCTGTTGATGGTACATAATTATTGACATATCGTTCACCAAATCCTTTTGATACTAATGAAGGATTTACCTCTACTACTATATTTAATGTTGATAATTCTTCTATGATTAGATCTAAATTAGCATCAGGTAAAATTTTTGCAAAGAAAAGATTTGTTGTAGTAATATAATAAAAATCTATTATTTTCTCTAAATTTACTATCATAATGTGATCATTTGGCTGATTTAAATCTATATTTACTCCTGACAGTAGTCCTAAACCTGGTGCAGAATGGAATATACCCTTCACTACAAAATGATCAACTCCATAACTCACACCTATTGGTAGGGTAGTTATTGTGATATCATCAGCTAAAGGAATTTCATATTTATTAGCTAGAAAGTCACTTATTATTGAACCATTAATATTTGATTTCAGATCACTCATCCAATCAGCTATTAAATAATCACTATATTCACTAGGAAAATTATTATTGGGTATACTACTTGAATCCCATCGTCCAAGCTCAGCATAGATAGAAGCATTTATTCCTATTACAGTAACAGTTTCTGCACCGTATTTTCCACTTGTCTGTAGTATTGGCATAACTGCTTCTATGCCGTCTATTGAAGCAAGTGTATCTTGATATGTATAGGAAGTATCTAACGTTTTTATACGTAAATCCGAACCATTATTATAATATTGGTAAGCATTACTAGTTTTCTGGAGAGTATCTAATATGGTTATGGAATATATTGTGGATGCTGTTATAATAAAAACAACGATAATGAGAGTGTTAAATTTGTATTTTGAATGTTTGAGATTATTAATTAAAAATAATGAATTTCTTTTCATAAAAACATTATAGAAACCTTTCATTTTTCCTAGAAGTTCAAATATTCCTATGGCCAATAGTATTGCTACTAAGACAATAATAAATGATAGTAAAATAAAAAGTAAAGAACTATTTTTCGTATCAGTATTGGAAAAGCTATAAGCATTTGAACTATTTTTCTGGAAGATGATTGTTAATACAATAAAGACAATTATTGCTGCTAAAGTTATCAAGCCTAAGAATCCAATAGCTATACCTTTCTGCAATTTCGCTCTAAACGTTAGATCTCTTTCTGATAGCTCTAATGAAACCATTTTGTTTACTTTAATTATAGTATAGATGATAGTAATAGAAAATATTGCTGCAGCAGAAACAGCAATGGGCCAATATTTTATATTTAAATTATGGAGAAAATAACTATAATTTGAATATGTCAATTCTTGTGAAGCTATAGCTGGTATAAATGCAGCTAACAGCACTGAAATTAAAATTCCAATAATTATTGCTATTAGTGAAACTATTGAAAATTCAATCAACAAAGAACCTATTATTTGCCATCTTTGCCCACATTTTTCTTGGTATATACTAATTTCTAATTTCCGTTTTTCAAGTATGATATTTGAAGAAACCAGAGAAAGAATAATTCCTAACATTGCTACAGGAGCAAGAATGACAAGAGTTGTTTTAGCTTTACTAAAAGTTTGTTGGATATTTTCTAAAGGAGTATTAAGAATCGTTACTAAAGCAGTTGAAATATCAATCGTTAAATATTCTGACAACTGCATTAACTTGGGCATTATTTGATCTATTCCATCTTTTATTAATTCATCACTTTTACATTTTGCAACTAATAATGGATAGAGCCCATTGTCTTCCATTCGTTCAAGATCATCTTGAAACATATTCTCTTGAAGAAAAATAATTGAATTATCTATAAAGTCGTTAGAAAAGGATTCTTGTAAAGTAGTTATTGTATTAATCCGACTATATATTCCACGAATAGTTATATTGTAAAAATGGACTGGTTCATACTGAAAGACGTAGACACCAAAATCAACACTATTTCTAGCTATTGTTAAATTAAGGACCGTTCCAGGAGTAACAGTAATATTCATAGCTTGTTCAATTTGATAAGCTTGGCTTTCGCTAATAAGAACTTCATTTTCTTTTAAGTCAAATTCTCCTCTTACGGTAAACTGTGAAGCAAATCTTTTAACGGTATCATTTGTAATGAGAAATAAAGTTGAGATGGTCGCGGGATCATTCATATCATCTTGAGCATCTAAAGGCCAAAATCTGTAAAAAGGTGATTTATCTTCTACATTAAAGAAGGCTAAATTATAATAAATATAATGAGTGGATTCTACCAAATCATTATTATCCAACCAATCCTTAATATCAGGAAGCCTTGAAGTAAGATAAGAGCGAGCTTTAATCTCAAAATCTTGATCTTCAAGAAAATCCTTTATAACAGTATTTTCTGAAGTAGTAGACCAGACACTAAGTGATGTTATAACAGATATAGATATTAAAATGCCAAGGAAACAAATAGCTGTTTGACGTTTGTATGTCCAGATGTTTCGAAAAGTTGATTCTAAATAAAATTTTATAGCCATTTACTTCACTTTTCCTATATGACATCAAGTTTTTTTATTAAATCTATTTAAGATCTTTCAGTAAAAATCTGAAATATTATTTATATAAGAATCGCTTACTCTTTAATTTTATGTGATATGGTAATTTTTCGTCTTCAAACATTCAAAAGATTAAGAAGATTTAATTATCATTGAATGAATTAAAGAAGTATGAAAGAATACAAACCAAAACCACTTCCTTTTGATGAGCTTCTAGGTTTACCTTCTTATAGTATGCCACAATTATCTGAAGATAAAACTAAATTTGCTTATTATTGGGATGTTACTGGACGAATTGAGCTTTATATTTTAGATCTTGAAACCAAAGAGAATAAGCAAATCTCAAATGGCCAATTGCCAAGAGCCCCAAGAACAGGTTACGTTTGGGACAAAGTGGGTAAGGAAATTTTCTTTGGAAAAGATAAAGGTGGCAATGAACAAAATGACATATGGTCGATAGATTTAGAAGGTAATGTTAAGCAATTAACTGACACTCCTAATGCACAAGAGCATGTTATTGATATTAGTAATGATAATGAATGGATTAGCTTTATGAGTACTCGATCTGGACAATTAAATATTCATAAAATGAAGCGAGATGGAACAGAAGTTACTCAATTATCAGCTTCAGATGTTCCTGTAGATGGAGGAGATTGGAGTCCAGATGATAAATGGTTAGCTATGGGCACCAATGAAATGAAGACTAATCTTGAAAATGAAGATATTTATCTTTATAATATAGAAACCGGTGATATGAAACGAGTTGTGAGAATATCGGAAAAAGGGTCTCATGATAATTTTGCTTCATGGTCTCCTGATAGCAAAAGCTTTGCTTTCAAATCAGATGCATCTGGACTTGATCAAGTTGGGATATATTATCTTGAATCTGGAGAAATAAAATGGTTAAGTGATGGCAAATCAACTGAAATGGCTTCCAAATTTAGCCCTAATGGCAAACAATTAGCTATTTTGAGAAATCACGAATCAACAATTAAACCATTTATTTATGATTTAGATACTGGTTCTATAAAGGAAATCAATATTCCTGATGGTTTAGCTTTTAGTATACAATGGCTAAATGATGAAAAAATCATTTTCTTCTATTCAAGCGATCTATCAATTCCAGAAGTTTGGCAGTATGATTTAACGAATGATTCTTATGAAGTTATTTTGGAAGCTAGTTATGGTTCAATCGATAAAGAATCATTTATTGTTCCTGAATACATTAAATACAAATCATTTGATGGATTAGAAATTCCTGCAATTATTTACAAACCAAAAGATGTTCCAGAAGGAGTAAAATTACCTGCTATTGTTTCAGTTCATGGTGGCCCTACAGGTCAATACTTTAGAATGTTTAGTGCTTTCAACCAATATATTTCTTCTGAAGGTTTTGTTGCAATCTATCCAAATATTCGTGGAAGTACTGGATATGGTACAGAATTCCGAGATGCTTGCATAAAAGATTGGGGTGGAAAAGACTTACAAGATGTAGTCTATGCTGCTGAATATCTCAAAACCTTACCATATGTTGATCCAGAAAGAATTGGTGTTGGTGGTGGTTCATATGGAGGCTTTATGACTTTCATTGCTGTCACGAAAGCGCCTGAACATTGGAAAGCAGGATTTGCTTGGATTGGTATATCCGATTTCTTTAAAATGTTTGAAGAATCAATGCCCCATTACAAATATTTCCTCAGTCGACAGATGGGTAATCCCATAGATGATAAGGACCTTTGGTATGATCGCAGCGCGATAAATTTTGCTGAAAACGTGACTGCAAAATTACTTATTTTACATGGAATCAATGATCCAAGATGTCCAATAACACAAGCACGAATCTTTCGTGATCGACTCTTAGAATTAGGACGAAAAGAAGGCAAGGATTTTGAATATGTTGAATATGGTGAAGTAGGTCATGGTGGTTTTGGTGATATAGAAACCAGAAAGAAGACTGTTAAAACCATGACTGAATTCTTTAAACGATCTCTTTAAGAGATCTTTCTTTTCTTTTTCTTCTTTTATTTACCGCATAAATAAAGATTATATTTGATTGTTCAAATACTATAATTATAATAGTATGAACAGCTATTAATGTTAAACAAATAGTGTTGATTTACTAATGCTTCCCGAACGTCCAGATTATAATAATTCCATCAATAACCTTATTTCAGAAAGGAAATTAGATGAAGCATTAGCTCAAATTCAAAGTATTGAATCTAATATTACTAGTTTGCGATTTTCAGAACAAATTCAATTAAAGCTCATAAAAACTAAAGTTTTATTAGGATTAGAAAATTATGATGAAGTACTTAACATTGCTGACACTATTCTTAACAACAGTCAAATGTTAAATGATTCTTATCAAATGCTCGAAGCTATTTATTCCAAAGCAAAAGCTTTGTCACGTTTAGGTTTGCCTGGTAAAGCACTTGCTTTTATTAAAATGGGTGAACGTGTACTAGAAAAATTACCAAATGATGATATTAACAAAATCCTTTCCATAAAAGCGTCATTAACCTTTGAAAAAGGATTTATTTTTGAACAAGAGGAAGATTTCAAAGGAGCATTAGATAGTTATCTCCATAGTCTTTCTTTACGAAGAGAAGTAAATGATCAATATGGTCTTATTGAATCAAATAATTATATAGCTAAAATTTATTTTAAAATGGGAGATATTATTCGTTCACTTCTTATTTATCAACAAAGTCTAATGTTAATTAAAGAAACCAGTGATGATATTGGAATTGCTCAGACATTAAATGAAATTGGCAAAATTTACCTTTGGAAAGGTGAATATGGTCCAGCTTTAGAAAATTCTTTACAAAGTTTAGGATTAAGTGAGGATATTAGCAATAATAATCTTATAGCACCTACTTTACTTACCATAAGTGAAATTTACATTCATTTAGGTGAATTTGAGAGGGCTATCCAATATTTAGAACGAGCACTCTCAATTTTCGAAGAAATCAATAAGCATGAGGGTATAGCTAATACATTATTACTTCTTAGTAATGTGTTAATTCTCAAAGGAGAATTAAATCAAGCTGCAAAATATTTAGCCCAATCACAGGAAATTTATCAGAAGCATGATGATAATATTAGCCTATGTAAAATATATGGTTTTGAAGCTTTGATTTTCTATCAAAGAGGCGACAATGATCATGCATTAACCTATCTTACAAGATGTATAGATATATGTAAAAAAAATCTAAACTATCGAGATCTCTCAAATACTTATTTCTGGTCAATTTTGATTTCCGTTGAAATTAATAAACTAGAAGACGCTCAAGAGTATCTTAAAAAATTAAATAAAAATCTAGAGAGACAAAACAATAAATTATGTAATTTGGAATATAGATTAGCTTCAGCCCTTATTTTAAAACGCAGTTCTAATCTTGAAATTTTAGATAAAGCAAAAAATATTCTCACAGATATTGTAGATGGTGAAACTATAGATTTAACTTTTTCTGCTATGGCATTATTCCAACTAGTTGAATTAATATTAAAGGAAATCCAAACAACTCGTGATTTAGACGATTTGCCACAACTAGATATTTTAATAGAAAAACATCTCAAAACAGCAAAACAACTTGAATCCCATACACTCTTTGTTGAGAATTTTTGGCTTAAAGCAAATGCTGCTTTAATGAATAATAAATTGCAACAATCGATATTATTACTTGAACAAGCAGAACAAATGGCTCAAGAAAAGGGATTGCAAAGATTAGGTATGAAAATCACTCGAGGTATAGACTTGCTAAAAGACCATTCTGAGCAACCTACCAATCTATCACAAACACAAGAGATAGGTGCTAAATCAGAAGCACAAGTCAAAAGTGAAGTAGTAAGAATGATCGATAAACGAACTGTTGAAATTCCCAAACTTCAAGAAGAAGAACCGGTATTATTGATTATTATCTATGAAGGTGGAATAACTATTTTTTCCAAGAAATTCTCTCAAAAAGAGATGATTGATGAAATGTTTGTTGGAGGATTTCTCACCGCAATAGATGCATTCATGCACCAAACATTTGCAACGGGAGGTTCCATCGAGAGAATTCAGCATCAAGAATATACCTTGTTATTAAAAGGAGAGAACCCATTATTATTCTGCTATGTATTTAAAGGTCAATCATTTTCAGCTATCCAAAAATTAGATCAAATAGTTCAAGAATTGAAGAAATCCCCAACAATATGGATTGCATTAACAAACAATCTAGGTGAACAATTATCAACTACTGAAAAATATTTAATTGAAGAATTAGCTGATCAGGTCTTTTTATCAGATAAGATGTAAATAAAAAACATCATTCAGCTATAGAAATTGATTTTCAAATCTTTATTACTGGTATATTACCTGTTAATAATATCATCTCTTCAGAGCCAGTATTTTTATAACCATGAGATAAACCTGCAGGGATTTCAACAACTAAATTTGGTATGATATCAAATTGCTTTTGTTCTATGAATAATCTACCATTTCCAGTTATGAAATAAAAAATATGATGATAAGCATCTTTATGAATAGGAAATTCACCTTCGGGTTCAACTTTTGTAATCGTTAGTTTAATATCTGACCATTCTTTAGGTAAAATTGATTTTCCAGTTATTTTAATAGTAAATTCTGGCCTAATTGAATTCCATTCCACATTATTTAAATTATATATTTTATATGATGGTATCATTTCTATCACTTTATTTTTTCTTTGTAATTATATTTTTACCAGATCAAAATAAACCTTCAATTACCTCTTAATTCTAAATGGTTATATATCTTGTTCTATAAAATTTATTTATGAATGAGAGTGAAAGCAAAAGAGAGAATTTCTAATATTCGATGCCATTTCAAAGTTATTACTAATCCTCCAACTGGAGCGATTTGTATTATCTCTAGAACCAATATTGAGAAAAATGATATAGTATTACAGTGCCCTAAATGTTTAAACTATTTTTTGAAAGAGTATTTGTTAGATTGGTTAGAAGAAAATAAGACTTATCCTGTATGTAAGTCAAAATTGAAAAGCTAAATATGAATTGTATCCTTTAGACCATCAACATTCTGTTTAATAATACTTAAAATGGTGAACAATCATTTTATCTTATGGTATCCAAAAATATTATTTCTGGTTTATCTTGGTTTTTAATCATCACCGGATTAGGTCTAGCTGGTTTTGGACTTTATAGCCTTGGTTTTAATAATAATCCTATTTATTCTATTCCTTTGTTAGTTGTTGGTTTAGTATTATTTTTTGTTGGTATTGTTTTATATATTGTAGCTGAAAGAAAAGCAAAACAATTGAAGGAGCAAGTAAGAAATTCACGTGGTATTAGAAGAACCCAAATAATACCCTCTGATATTTTGGTTTCACCAGATGAGCGAGAACCAATTGTTTCCACACGTAGCCAATTTAGCGCAAATCCTTCTCAAACAGAAATCATTCCTGAACCCAAAATACTTAGAGCTAAAAGAGCTTATTCTGTAACCAGTAATGAAGTTTGTATGATTTCAAAATTACCAATCACTCGAGATGATAAAGTTCTTCAATGCCCTTCATGTCAATCATTTTTCATTGAAGAATATTTAGCTGAATGGTTAGAAGAGAAGCAATATTGTCCTGTTTGTAAAATAGCATTAAAAGTGTAAAAAAGGACAAAGGAATGAAAAATAAATTGAAAGGTAAACTATAATCTAGTACCTTCCAAAAAACCAATTATTATCCCAATTACCTAACCAAGCAATGGTCAATACACCAGGACCAAGATGAACACCAACAGCAGGACCAATTTCAACCACTCTTATCTCTTTAGGAGCATTTGGTAAATCCTTAATTGCTTGATAAAGGTCATCAGTTCGTGTTTTATTGTCGGCATATCCTAACCAAACTGTATCGGTTATTAAGTTATCAAAGATTTTAGGAGCTAATGCAACAAATTTTTCATAACCTTCTTCAAAACCGGTAACAGCTCCAAAACTATTAACTGAGCCTTCGGTAAGCTCTAAGACTGGTTTCTTTTTCAAAAGTGTTCCTAGAACTTTTTTTGCTCTACCTATTCTTCCACCTCGATGTAAAAATTCCAAGGTTTCAACAACACCACAAATATTAGCTTTAGGCACAAAACTATTTTTCAAAGTATTTAAGATGCTTTCCTTATTTTTCCCTTCTTTTACTAATTTAGCGGTTTCATAAACAGTTAATCCAAATGGATGTGTAACAGTATTACTATCTATAATAACAAGATCCTTATCAGGTAGCATTTGTTTAGCTAAATTAACTGAATTTAAGGTTCCTGACATATTAGGTGTAATATGAATTGATATAACTGTTTCATAACCTTGATCAAACGCTTTATTATAATATTCTAAAAATTCACGAGTTGATGGCTGAGAAGTTGAGGGCCAAATTGACTTATCTGTTTGAATACGTTGATAAACTTCATTAGCGGTGATAGATACTCCATCTTTGAATTTCTCTTCGCCAAAGAAAATATTTAGTGGTACAACATCGATATCATATTTTTTAGCTAAATCAATTGGAATATCACATGTAGAATCCGTTATTATTTTAATTTTAGACATTAATTTATCTCCTGCTGGATATTTTCCGAATATGAATTATTTGATAACTGAAAGCTATCGACTTTAAAAGATTTTTTAAAGTCTATTTAAGTTTAGATTCTTTTTACAGTAAGACTAATTCAAGCATTTTTATATCCAAAAAGTAATTATTGAAGAGTATAGTTTTAAAAAACTGCTAATGATGAAATTGTGTTGATGTGAAAATGTCTGAAACAAAATATAATCCGACAATTATTGATATGATTTCTTTAGAGATAGGGCAAGATTTTACTATCTCACCAGAAGGTGATAAAGTAGCTTTTACTGATAAAAAACCGAATTGGAATGAAAATTGTTATGAAAATATTTGTTATGTTCATAATATAAAAGAAAAGAAAACCTTTCAATTAACTCGTTTTGGTTCAGTTAAACAAATGCATTGGTTATCTAATGATTCTCTTGCTGTTCTAAAAACTGATTCCAATGATAATAATAGCAAAAACCAAGTTTACCTTTTTGAAGACTTAATTGGGGAACCTTTGGATATAACTGACCATGCGAAAGGAGTTAAGGATTTCAAACCATTTAGTAATGGTATACTATATTTAGCTGATGATCCCATTCGAGCTGAAAAAAAGCAACAGAAAGAAAAATTCGGTACAATTGTTCATTTTGAACAAGATAAAAGTGCAAATGCTTTATACTATATTGATATTGTCAGATTGAAAAAACATAGAGAAAATATCAAAAATAGAATCGATGATTCAGAAGAAGAGGATCCACTACCAATCATCGAGGTTAGTAAGCTCTTAGATGAACCGTTAACTATTGTGAATTTTTTCCCAACAAAACAAAATGATGCTATCTATTTATTATGTCGACTTAAAGATGATATGGTATTCTTTACCGAAACTGTCAATTATAAAATTACTATTGATCCTGAAGAAGCAATGAAAAAATATCTTGAAATTAAGAAAGCAAAAAAGGACAAGGATAATACTTCTGTTAATAAAAAAATTGACGAAGATTATTCCTATATTGGTGAAATGTTAAAATTCGGTTTTCCAGTTGGCTTTTGTTGGATAGAAGCAGTTTCACCAGATGGAAACGAAATTCTAATATCTCACAAGGAAAGGGATAATAAATTCTACACACAAAGTGATTATTGGGTTTTGGATTTAGAAAAATGGAAAGAAATTTTAACAGAAGAAAAGATTACCGAAAAAATAGTTAAAATTACTGGCGATTTAGATCGTAATTCTTTAAATGTAAAATGGACAAACAATGGTATTTTTACATTAATTCCTGATAGAACTGAAAATGCTATTTTGAAAATAGAAAAAGAAGGGATTTTGAAGCGATTATCTCTTGAAGGATTTATTGTTGATGGTAGTAATTTTGATATTTCTGAAAATGGCTTTCTTTGCATTAATGGGTCCAATAATGAAACAATAGGTGAATTATTTGTATCAAGCAAACCAGTTTCAGAAGATAATTTAGATTTAGTTCAAGTAACTAAAAGAAATAAACAGTTAGAGGATTGGAAAGTAGGAACGTTAGAAACAATCCATTGGAAAAGTAAAGATGGAACTGAAATTGATGGTATTCTAAGAAAACCCATTAATTTTGACCCAAAGACAAAGTATCCATTAGTGTTAGTTATTCATGGAGGTCCTACTTGGTATAATACAGAAAGGTTGCTCGACAATGAAGATATGTATACTTATCCTACATTTCAATTTTCTATTGCGGGAATATTAGTTTTAAAAATAAATTACCGAGGATCAATTGGTCGAGGGCAAGAATTTTTAGAATTAAATAAAGAGAATTTAGGTATTGGAGATATGTGGGATCTCGAGAGCGCAATTGATTATTTGGATTCTCTAGGTTTTATTGATACTGAACGCATAGGTTGTATGGGGTGGAGTCAAGGAGGATATATCTCTGCTTTTGTAGGTATGCATTCAAAGAGATTTAAAGCTGTCTCTGTAGGTGCAGGGATATCTGATTGGTACAGTTATCATGTTAGTAATGATATTCCACAATTTACTACTAATTATCTTTCAGTATCTCCTTTCCGAGATCGTGAAATTTATAATAAAACAGCTCCTATCAGCAAGCTAAAGGAAGCTCAAACACCCATGCTCATTCAACATGGAGAGTTAGATCAAAGGGTACCATTATCAAATGCAAAAGAACTTTATAGGGGATTAAAAGAAATGAATATCCCAGTTGAATTTTTTGTCTATCCAGGTATGACTCACTCAATTTCTAAACCTAAAGAAAATAGAGCACTTATGCATCAAAACCTTACTTGGTTTAATCATTATTTACTTGGTGAAGAACTAATCTTCTATAAGGAAGATTAATTAATTGATGGAAATTATAATTTTTTTTTCCATCTATTTTTTTTTATTAATATGGATTAACAATACTCATTTTTACTTATTATCTTAATGTAATAGCGAATATTTTAAAAAGCCAAATGTAAACTAAAAACGTAAGAGTAAAGAGCCCTCTTGTATCCTACTTTGCTTTATGGATCAAATAAAACTCTAAGCTACTGAAGGTATATTTATGGAATTAATAGCAAAGTATGGTCGAGAAGATTTGGCTGTTTTGTATATTACAAAAGAAGATAAGAAATATATCGAATTTGTTGAATCTTTACAACCACCTGTTCCTCGTGAAAAGAAATGGGTTTTAATTATTTCTACAATGTATGGTTGTCCAGTCAGATGTTCCATGTGCGATGCTGGTACCTATTATTTAGGAAAAATCCCTACAGCTGTCATGCTCAAACAAATAGACTATATGGTTTCTAATAGATTTCCGGATAATAAAATCCCAGTTGAAAAATTTAAGATTCAATTCGCTCGAATGGGTGAGCCAGCACTTAATCTAGATGTTTTAGATGTTATGAGACAATTACCTGAAATTTATGATGCACCTGGTTTAATGCCATGTATCTCGACAATTGCACCTAAAAAGGCTCATAAATTCCTTTATGATTTAATCCAAGTTAAAAATGACCTGTATTCTCATGGTCAATTCCAACTTCAATTCTCAATTCATTCTACTGATGAAAATACAAGAAAGAAAATCATTCCATACAAAATCTGGTCACTAAAGGAAATTGCTGAATATAGTAATTCATTTTGGAACAAAGGTGATAGAAAGATAACCTTGAATTTTGCTTCAGAAAGAAGTAATCCTCTTGATCCAGAAAAATTAATTGAGATTTTTGATCCTAAAAAATTCTTTGTCAAAATTACTCCAATAAACCCTACAGGTATTGCTAAAGCCCATAGTTTACAATCAATGATTTCTGTTGAAACTGGAGAGTTAGCAAAACAAAAAATCAAACAAATAGAGGACAAAGGTTTTGAAGTTCTTTTAAGTATAGGTGAAATAGAAGAGAATCATATTGGAAGTAATTGTGGGCAACATGCCCTTAAATTCCAAAATGGTTCCTATATGATAGAAACTTATCAAGAATTTCAAGAAACCTGATCGTCTTATTTGTGTGAAAAAAATGAGAAAAGATGATTATTTCACTAATGAAAATAGAGAAAAGAAAATCTCTGAATGGAAAGAAATATTAGCTAACTACTATTCCTCAAAAAAGAGATTTGAATTTAGATTAGAACGAACTGCTTTAATGATAATTGATATGCAAGAATACTTTCTCAATCCTATTTCTCATGCCTACTTACCAGCTGCTCGTACAATTATTGAACCAATCAAGAAATTACAAAAAGCATTTATGGATAATGGTAAAGCAATATTTTTCACAAAATATGGTTTACATTCAGATGATGAAGATATGAGTATAATGACACGATGGTGGAATGGTTCTCTTAATGTTGAGGATCCAATGTACGCAATCGTTCATGATTTTGATACTAATGAAGCTTGGACTTTTAATAAACCAACTTACGATACTTTCGTTAGAACTAATTTTTCTTATATTCTTTCAAAATTAAAATATACCAGTTTAGTTATTACCGGTGTAACCACTCATTTGTGTTGCGAAAGTACTGCAAGAAGTGCCTTTAATAATGATATAGAAGTTTATCTGCCAATAGATTGTATGGCTACCTATACAGAAGAATTACATCTGAATTCCTTGAAAGCTGCTAGCCATGGATTCGGAATACCGACCACTAGCTATGAACTTTTGGAGATAATAAAAAATGAAGAATAAAGAATGTCAAGTAGCAATCATTGGTGCTGGTCCTGCAGGTTCTGCTGCAGCAATTCAACTTATAAGAGCTGGAATAGAAGTAATAATTTTTGAAGAAAAGAAGATTGGCGGTTTAGCTATTAATGCTAATCTAATTGAAAATTATCTAGGTTTTCCACAGGGAATTGAGGGAGAGAAATTTGTTAAATTACTAGAAGAACAACTTGATGCTAATGTAATTGAAATCTTTTTTGAAAAAATACTTAACATCAAATTTGAATCTGAAAAATTCATTATCTCAAGTGAAAAAACTCAATGTATTTCTAATTACCTTATTATTGCTACAGGGACTAAACCTATTGTTTACAATATTGAAGGTTCGGAATTATTATTAGCTAATAATTTGTTATTCTACGAACCAAAAGATATCCCTAAGAATAAATTAGCAAAACAGAAAATAGCTATTATTGGTGGTGGAGATGCTGCTTTTGATTATGCATTGAATCTTGTTCAAAAAGATAATCAAATAGTAATCATTCACAGAAATGATAATTTCAAATGCTTGCAGTTGCTTTATCACCGAGTCATCAATGTGAAGGAAATCAATCTTAATTCATCCTCCATTATTGAGAAATTTGAACTGCAAAAAGATAACAAGATAAAAATAATTTTCGAGGATAAACCATCATTAGTAGTAGATTTAGTAATGGTAGCAATTGGACGAAAACCAAATAACGAGCTTATAATAAATCTATCAAAAGATATGCTTGAAAATGGACGACTATACCAGATAGGCGATTTGGTCAATAAACATTATCGTCAAATTTTAATAGCTGCTAGTGATGGACTGGAATGTGCTATGGATATTATTAGAGAGATAGAATCTCGAGAGTAGGAAATTATATCTCAGCCAACCAATTACGATAACCTTTTTCCTTAATTTCTAATAGTAATTCATATTGCCATTGATCTTTCTTTATTTTCTCACAATTATCAAAAGATGAACAATTCGAGCAGATGTCAATATTTTTGGTTTGAGCATATTTTCTTGTTTCACAGAAAGGCAAACCTTTTTTTTGCATCCAGAACATGAACCAAAATTAATTTTTAAATCTTCTAGGAAGTTATAGAATTCTTGTTCCCTTTTGAAAGATTTTACTCTATCACTGAATTCGTTCAAATTATTATAAAGACCTAAACTTTTCATAGAACCAATTAGATTTGTTATCTCTAGCAATTTCACCTTTTTTCATTTCACAATTATTACAATTATTTCCACAAAAACTAAAATTATCAAATACTGGAATAATTACTCCTCCTCTATTAAAGATAAGCTTGATTAATTAAGTATATTATAAAAGGTTCTTATTTTTTTCGGAATTAATTTGAAGTAGAATAATTATTTTTGATATGTACTAAAGTAGATCTATTTTTAAAAGTGCTTTTCCATAGATTAAAGATTAATCTTTGATAGATTGGTTCATCTTGTAGATATTGATAAATTTGCTCAATTGAAAGAAAATTACCAAATCTGTCTATTAAAGTGATAGGCTCATTTTTTCTTCTCATGAATTTTATTCTATTGACTTTTTTTCTAAAAAATCTTTTCAGCTTTGATTTTTTTCCTTTTTCTAAAAGTTTAATGAAGTCAAAATTCGTTAATTCATATCCAGTAGACCAAGAATATTTTATTATAAAATCATCATTAAAGTGATGTAATGGTTTAGCTATCATGCAATTTGGGCATTTTATTGTATTCTTTAATTTATTAAATTTCATGGCGTATTCATTTGAACATAATTTACATTTAATTATTAGATCGGACATGAGTATCATTTTTATTCTATTGATATATTTCTATTAAAAAAAGGTTATATTTGAAAATTTTCCATATAATCAATTTATTTGTATTATAGAAACTAATTTTATTATAAAACGACTAACATTATTAGTTCTATATCAGAAAAAGAAAAATTGTGGATAATAAAGATCAAAAAGTAATTATTTTTCACTTTAGGAATGGAGATTTTATTACCTGGAGAAATAAAAGGATGGCAAAGAATAATCAAGGTAATATTCAAACGTTAGAAGGTTTAAGACAATTATTTATTGAAAAAATCTTAAAGGTTGAAGATTATTTAGGAAGAATAATTGATAATAAAGAATTAAATATTAAATACCAAGAAATTAATTCCTTATATGATATACCAGATTTGGGGAGAAATTTCGGATCAATATATGATAAAGACAACACTTTAATACTTGGAAATTGGTTGCAGAATTTAACAAATAATGAAAACTCGATATTAGTGGATTTCATTCTGACAAGAGAAGCTTTTAGAAGATTTTTGGATCAAGATTTACCAAAATTTCATTCATATGAGCGATTTACTGAAATCTTACTACAGATAATAGCAATTTTATGGATAATTGAAACCTATCCAAGAAAATACACAAGCTATCATATAAGTGTAATTAGACAAAGAACTGATGCCTATGAAGAATCAGAAAATATTTTGAAATCTAATTCATGGGTCTACTTCATGAATAATGCAGTTCAGCAAAATATTCCAGCAAAGAGTATTTATAAAGTACTAATTGAACGTGTTAAGGATGCTATTACAGAAGAGAAATCGATAGTAGATTTAGCATGGGATCTTATGTACTGGCTGAAAGCTCATTTACCTGAAGAAATATCTTATGGTTTACCCTTCTATATTAAAAAGAAAAGACACTATGATTTGTTGAAAACATTAAGTAAACGAAAATATGAAAATTCATCTGCATTACAATTGAGTGGAATTATAGGGAAAAGTCACAATTCAATAACGATTAGTTTTAAGCAAATAATGGATGAATATGGAATTTATTGGTGGCCAAACATAGATATTTTGAAATTGAAGTTATATCCTTATTTCTTACGAATAAAGACTGAGAAAAAAGAGCATCACGAATTAATTATTGAAAAAATGAAAACTGTTAGATATTTTAAATTTATAAGAGAAAGTGTGTCTGAAAATAAAAGAACTATTGTTGGATGGATGGATAGTCCTCTTACAGTTTATGAGCAATTACTAGATTATTTCGAGAAACTTAAGAGAAGTGGATTCGTAATTGATTATTTCCTAAAACAGATAAGACATAAGAGAGTTACATGGACAATTTCAACAAAGAAATATGAACCCAAAGAAGAAATATATCTGAAATTACTAAATACTACTGATAAAAAGAGCCATACAAGAATTATAGCAATGGATAAAAAATATGAGATAGCATCTCTTCAGAAAGAAAAAGAGGAATATTTCAATGAAAATGTTTTAATGTTCATTGGAAGCTTAATGTCGAAACATTTGGGGAAATCAAATATAATCTTCAATCCTATTGAATTAGTATATGAATTATGTGAAAAGAATGAGGTTGATTCAAAAAATAGTGAAAAGGTTAGAGATTTCATAAATCAAATGGAAATACGATGTCGACGATTGGAGATTTTTGATTATTACCTTTATTTTAGAGAGTTTATTTTGTTCAAAAAAGCTTTGTATTTTGAGATTCCTCTAATAAAAAATATGCAAATAATAGACACTCTCTTAGAGAAACTTGAGATTACACGTGAAATGATAAGACTAACATTTATGGATAGAATAGTTGTATTATTTCCTGATGTGATATATGAAAGCATATTAAGAGAAAAAATAGAGAATCTATTAGAAGAGAAAGATATAAATTTTATTTGCTTGCAATTAAACTATCATCGTGGTTTGAAGAGATCAAAATTTTTATTTAATGAAGTTTATGATTTTGATAAAAATCAATGGAAAATAACTTAGATTTTTGTTAAATTTCTGAATAATAAAAAATGAATTTTTTACTCTTTAATTAAATGGCAAAATAATTTGTTTTATAACTTTTAGAATTATAAAAAGTAATTTTTAATCACTTTTTCATTTATTGATAATTATTATATAATTAAAACATGATTTCTAGGCTTAAGGAAAGGAAATTTCCTAGGAGTTTGAGAATGAATAAAAAAATAAATCCTTTACTATTTATTTTGTTTGTTTTTATGATTTTTTCTGTAAGTAATTATGTTACAGTAAAAAGTATTAGCTATTTGGCAGTAGATGTTGAGATAGAATATGTTTCCGTTAGAAGCGTTAATGATTGCGATGATGATTTCTATTCTGAATACTATCTCAAATTAATAGGCCCAGGAGCAACATATAAATCGACCGTAAAATCAAATTATTATTATGATGAAGCTTATTTGAATGAACCTAAATGGCCTACACAACCCCTATATAGTGTTGGTTTTTCATGGAGTGAAAAAACTTATTGGAATGTTCGTATAGATGATGGTGATAAACTATTTAAAATAAGAATTTATGAAGATGATTCATTATTTGATGCTTTAATCGTTGAAGGGTATTTATACGTCAAAAAAATGGTTTCAGCTGGAGGAACTATTGCTTTTAATGGATTATATTCTCATCATTATGCTAATTATCCTAGAACTTACATTCTTTATGAGAATAACAATGTAAAATACTATGTCATTAATGGTGCTACAGAATATTTTGGTGTGTATCCAGATCGTATATCAAACGGCTTAACAATAAATGTGATACTAACTTATCATTGGGTATAATCTATTCTTTTTTTCTTTTTTTTATTTTTTTTCGCATAATAATTTAAAAGAGAAATACATAAAAAATTCAGGTGAAATTAATTTGTACAAAGAAACTACTCATTATATTTCTATGGAAAGTGTTGTATTTAAAGCAGATAAAACAAATGAACCTATTCTTTCGATAAAATCAGGTGATGCAGTTATTTTTGAATGTCGTGATGCTTTTAATCAAGTAATCAAGAATCCGGAAGATTTGCCAATTAATTTTGATATGGAACATATTAACCCTGCAACTGGGCCTGTTTACATTGAAGGAGCAGAACCTGGCGATACATTGGAAGTTCATATTCAAAAGATTGATTTAGCGAAACAAGGTTCCTGTTGTATTATTCCTAATTTCGGTTTTTTAGCTTCAGAGTTTCCTGAACCATGGACAAGAATTATCCCTATAGAAAATAATCAAGTAATTTTTAGTGATAAAATAAAAATACCTATAGATCCATTTCCTGGAACTATTATTGTCGCTCCTCCTGAAGGTTCACATGGAACATTAATCCCTAAAGAATATGGTGGAAATATGGATTCAAAAGCTTGTAGAGCAGGAACAATTGTCTATTTACCTGTTTTTGTTAAAGGAGCTCTTTTTGGCGTTGGTGATGTACATGCAGTCCAAGGTGATGGCGAAGTTTGTGGCACAGCAGTAGAAATTGATGCTGAAGTTACTATCAAATTCGTTGTTAATAAAGAAAAAAAAATTAAACGACCACAATATGAGACCAAGGATTATTTTATGACCACCGCTTGGGCTGAAACAACTGAAGAGGCAGCCAAAATAGCCTTACGGGATATGATTGATTGGCTTGTAAAAGAAAAGGGTTTGACTCGAGAAGAAGCTTATGCTCTTTGTAGCTGTGCAGTAGATATTCGCATAAGTCAATTTGTTGATATTACACCTGGTGTTCGAGCAGTTCTACCAAAAAATATCTTTTACGATTAAATTTCTATGAAGGGAATTTAGCATTCAAAAGTCTTAAATTTCCCTTTATCTTTTATCTATCTGGAGTGTTCATTGTTAAATGTTCGAAGGTAATCTAGTAAGATTAAGATCTCTTGAATTAACTGACTTAGATCCTATGATGGAACATTGGAATGATCTTGATTTTCGGCAATTTTGTGGAAGAGCTACTCCAGATTCTCGAGAGGATAGAGAAGAATTTATCAGAAATTCCTGGAAGCTTCGACAGGAAGGTAAAATTTACATCTTTGCTATAGAAGAAAAAAATACTAAAAAATTCTTGGGTCAGACAAATTTGAATGTAATAAATAAAATTGCCCGTTCTGCTGACCTAGGTATTTTCATTTTTAATAAAGAAGAATGGAATAAAGGATTTGGTAGCGATGCGATGAAAATTTTACTCAAATTTGGTTTTGATAATCTTAATTTACATCGCATTGAATTAAGTGTGTATCCCTATAATGAAAGGGCAATTCATGTTTACAAAAAAATTGGCTTTACTATCTATGGCAGAAAAAGACATTCACGATTTATGAATGGGCAATTTCAAGATGAAATATTGATGGATATTCTTGAAGATGAATGGAGAAAAAAGTAACAATTAAAAGATTTTTTAGGAATCTAATTGCTTCTTTTCTTTATCTTTCCTTAAGTCTATGGCTAATTCTTTCGTTTTTGATATTGGAGATTCATCTTTGAATCTTTCTTCAGTAACAACTTATTGTGGTATTAAAAACTCTCGAGATTTATGAAAGAGAAATTTATAATAACATACTAATTGAAATTCTATAAGATGATTAGTAAGAGAAGACTTCTTTATTGAATGTATATATCAAATAATTATGAATTCTAGAAGGTTAGATTATGATTGATTACTTCATAGGGTATTACGAATCGCCTATCGGTACGTTAGAAATAATCGGAACAAAAAATAGCATTCTCTCATGCAATTTTACAGATGAAATAAAAAAGGAAAAAGCTGATTCGGATATTTTGCATCAAGCTATCATTCAAATAGATGAATATTTTAAAGGAAAAAGGATTATTTTCGATCTAAAACTTGATTTAATTGGTACTGACTTTCAAAAGAGAGTATGGCAAGCAGTAATGCAAATTCCTTATGGGGAAACTATTTCTTATAAAACTCTAGCTCAAAAAATTGGTAACATCAAAGCTGTTCGTGCGGTAGGAAATGCTAATGGAAAAAACCCTCTGAGTATTTTTATACCATGTCATAGAGTAATTGGGAGTGATGGGTCCTTAATCGGTTACGGAGGAGGACTTGACCGTAAGAAATGGTTGATTAATTTTGAGTTGAAAAATAAATACTAAATGGAAAGTCAAATTGATATTATTTTAAATAATAATTAGAAGAAAAGAAAAAGGAAAGAGGGATTATCTCTTTCGATATTTTAAGCCTGTAAAAACAGCTGCTATAAGTACTAAACCACCAATGGTTGCAAATGTTGAAAAATCAGCGGAAGCAGATTTTAGACCACCTAAAACAATTTTCTGCTCAGTTAAAGTTTCAGTAGTGAATTCATCGATAGTGATTTTTGATTCAAATGTATAAATGTATTTTTCAAGAACACCATCTTCAGTTATTACGAATTCCATTGTTTTCTTGTATATTTCATATGGATAATGGATATTCATTGTACCATTCCAATGGGTTTGTTTCATGAATCCACCAAGGTCAAATTCAAATTTCCAGCTTCTAGTGGTATCAGTGAATTGTTCAAATCCTTTTTCAAATGAATTCTTACCCATTATTGAAACAGGGAATGAAGCTGTAACATTGCTTAATGTAAAATTGTAAATCATTGGTATGTATGGATCATTTACTGTATCAACTAACACAGAACCGTTTAACATATCTTTAAAGCCTTTATTGAAAACAACAAAGTTGGGTTCATATAAATACCAAGGATCTATATCAAGGTTAAAAGTGGTTAATGAAGTAACATTATGTTCATAATCCCAAACAAAGTTAATATCCAAAAAAGTACCAAGATCTAATTCATTGTTTACAAAAAGATCAGTACCATAATCCCAATCATTATGAAAAACTCTTGAAGTGGAATCAGTTTCATAAGCATCATATTCTTTGAGAATAGTATTTATGGCTGTGATATTAAATTCAGTCTCATCAAGAACTATTGTATCTGTAATTGCTCCTAAATTCTCTTCAACATTGTTTTGAGCAGTATGAACACTGATTCTGGATCCCCAAAGAATAATATCACCAGCATTCCACCCTGGTGGAATAGCTTTACCAGCAGAAAAATTGCTAACTAGTAATATTATGGAGATAAAATTGATCAACATCAAAATTTTAATTTTTTTACCCATAAAGCATCACCAAATGCTACATAGACGTACATCTGTTATCATATAAAAATTACTAACCTTACATAACAATTAAAAATGTAAAAAAAATAAAAAAAATCTATTGTGAAATTTATTTCTTTTTCTTTGAAAACCATTTCACAAAAATAACTAATATTCCTAATCCTGGAAGAATAATTGCATAAGCAAAGTTTGAAGTTTCTGTTTCTCCTAGACCACCGAACCAATAGTCAACTGTTTGAGAAAGTAAAGTGTAAAAGTCATCCACAGTAATTTGATATGCAAACTCAAAATGATATCTTTCAAGAACTCCTCCTTCAGAAAAACCCAGTTCAAATTTATAGATGAATTCATCGAATGGAATATAGTAATTGTACCCGCTAGTTGTATTTAGAATTGCTACATTGACTACACCAGAATAATCAAATTCATATGTCCAATGAGTGGTTGTTGATGTAAAAAGTTGTTTCCCTTCAGCTAAATTATCCTTATCTTGAATAGAATAAGATTTAGCATCCGCTAACATTTCACCTAAAGTAATATTATGAATTATTGGTTCATATGGATTAGCAACACTTTCTATAATTTCAGTTTCATTAAAATTAGTGACCAAATGAGAGTTAATAGATGTCCAGTTTGGATCAATAAGATACCATCCAGAAATATCAAAACTGAAACCAGTCATTATTGTAGTGTTATGTCCATAGTCCCATTCATAAGCTACTCCTGAAAACATATTACTCAAGGTTAAACCATTGCTATAGGTTTCAGAATCGTAGGTAGAATAATCTGGGCCTGATGTTCCAGTTGAATCTATGGTATAATATTCATAAATTAAGGTTGAATTATTGATATCTGTTATGTTTCGGGAAAATTCACCACTTTGGGCAAGTATGACATTAAATTTAACTTCATCAAGCTTGTAATTAATATCATACTCTTCAATTCTTACATTATAACCATATTTGAATACATCACCAATGTTCCATGATCTTACAGCAGCATTGGTTAAATTTGTGTTACTTCCTACAAGTAGTAGAATTATTGTTGAAATCATTATTAAATTAGTCAATTTCTTTGTCATGTGAATCACCTATTCCTCCTTTTATTACTCACAAGTTTACCACCAATTGCTATTGTCAGTAATGCTGGTATAATGGTTAGATAAGCAAAATTCGCTGTAAGTGCTTTTAATCCACCTGAAACAATATGAGTGTATTCTTGAACAGTAGTTGTGATATTATTTATTGTAATGGTAGATGAGACATCAACTAGATAATTTTTCAATATACCACCATCTTCATACTCAAGTTCGAATGTAAAGATGAATTGCTCATATGGATAATAGTCATTATGAAGAGAAGTTAAATTAAAAATTGATTCCTTAACGATATTTGACAAATCAAAAGAGAAAAACCATTTAGTTGTATCATTATGAAATCTCGTTTTAGCATCAGAAAGAGTATTTTTACTCATAATTGAATATGTAGGAAGACTTGTTAGGAAATCACTAAAAGTGATATTGTGTATAAGAGGTTGATAAGGATCAGCAACTGTAGCTATTATTTCGGTTGCATTTAAAGCATCTGCAAATTTAGTATTGAAAGAAATCCAGTCAGGTTCAATGAAATACCATAAAGGTAATGTAAAATCTAAATCTGAAAGCACAGTTTGATTATGATTATAATCCCAATCATATGAAGCTCCTAGAATTGAATCTAAGCTAATATAATTGTTGACATAATAATCCATGCCAAATCGATAGGAAATTATTGATCCTGCACCAGAAATATCAGTTCTAATCGCTTCATATCTCTTGTTTAATAAATTAATAGAAGTAACATTATAGGTTATTTCTCCAATAGTTTTCAAATCTGTTTTATCAAAAGCGCTATTATCATGGTTTTGAAAAGTTACTATTTGAGTATAATCACTACTGAAGGTATAAAGTTCTCCAGGATTCCATGATCTTGAGCTTGCCTCAACTAGGGATAAATTACTCAAGCTTAAAATCAGAATGATATTAATCGACATCAAAATCTTAATCATTTTACCCATTGGTAACACCTATTCATAGTACAGAATATTTTTTAGCGATTTAAGACTTTCTTATGAGGAAAAAATTTTTAACCATCGAAAAGTATTAAAATTTAAATATTTAATAGAAAAATAAATGCGAGAGTAAGAGATACCTCCTGACATAAAGATATCCCTTACTTTCCTTTTTATTAGGGCGAATTTTTCTCTCGTTTTTTATCTGCCTGATTTTTTTGTGAACATTTTTTAAGAGGCAGATTGATTGAACCTTTTTTTCACGGATGTTTTTACACAACATACATCAAATCGTTCCTAAATAACGATTTGATGTAATTATTTAACCGTATTTTTGGATCACCTAATTCACCCTTTGTGATCACTGCAACTTGATTTTTAGATCAAACCATCGGAATAATACATTACCATTAATATCTTGGTTTTGTCATTATCTTTTTCCGAGTCGCTTTTTTGTTCTATTTTTTTCTTTATTTCAACCACTTCGAATCACCATTAAATTTACTCAGTATTTAATATATGACAGTAGCACGATATATAAATAGTCTCAAAGGTTTGAGAAATAACTTTTAAGTATATGAGATTATTTATTTAGAATAGTAAGAATAAGATTTATATAAAATGAGAATTAATTATATAATATACATAAAAAGATTTTAGATTATATAAGATAGTGTAATAATAGTTAAAGAAACAGTTGATAGAAAAAGGAGCGTAAAAAGAAAAATGGCAACAGAATCCAAAGATGCAATTAGTTATAAACAAAAACCAGTGAAGATTATTAGAGATAGAAAGATACTTGAACTTTTTAAAGACGAAAATCTAGACATTGTTTTGAAATTCTTGAAAAAAGGGCCTATGTCAATAACCGATATAGAAGAATCGTTCAAAAAAATTGGTGACGAAAAGTCGGACAAGAGCATATATAGATATTTACACAAATTGATTCAAGCAAAACTTGTTGCAAAAGCAGGAAAAAGAATAACTTCAACAAATGAATCAAATTTGATTACTGAAACAATTTATTCCCGAGTAGCAATTGCTTTTATCACTGTAACACCTGTTGACGATCGCGAATGTCAAGGAACTGAGACATGTCCAGTTTGGGAAGCTACGAGGGTTCTCTTGCAAGAATTTTTTGGAAAGAATGCTGATCCAACTATATTTGCGAATTTCTGTAGTCAATTAGATAGTGATAAAGATGATTTAGTAATAGGATTATTCGAAAATGCAACTGAAGAAACACTTGAAAAAATAGCTCATCTAGATTATATGGGTGTTAATTATGTTTTGCAATTTGCTGGTTGGTTAGCATTTTCTACAAAATTAGATATTGGTCCTAAATTAAAAGAAATTTTTAATGAATAATATCAGATACAACGCCTATTATTGACAATAACGATCTTTTTTTTCATTTAGATATAGAAAAGTAAAAACTATTCATAAACATATAACTTATTATTAAAAAATATACAAGGAAACTAATCTGAATTACTTTCCTGTATAAAGAGCAAATTTTACTCTTGTTTTTTTCTTTTCCTCGTTCATTTTGAAATGAATATTTTCTTTTTGTATTTGTTTCAAAGCCATACACCTTATTTATTTCATAATTTGTTAACTTGTCTGAAGAATTAATTCTCATACGAAAATATAAATATTCTCAATACTATGAGAAATTATTTTAATACGTTGAGAAATTATGATAAAATATTAAGAAATTTAATCTAAAAACGGTGTAAAGATGGTTGAAATGAATGTACAAGACATTATTACATTTAAACAAAAACCTGTTATGGTAATAACAGATGAAAATACTCTGAATAATCTTAGAGATGAAAATCATACTTTGGTATTGAGATTTCTAAGAAGAAAACCAATGACAGTATCAGAGATAACAGAAGCATTCAAAACAATAGGCAAAAAGAAATCAGAAAAATCAATTTACAGATATTTGAATAAATTGATCAAAGCAAATTTAGTTGTAAGAGCAGGGAAAAGAATCTCATCATTTAATGAAGGAGATTTAACTAGCAAAACAATTTATGGACGATATGCATCTTCATTTATTTTTGGTTTAGCAGAAGAAGTAAAAGAAGGAACTATTATTACCGAATTTGAGGTTGCTAGATTATTACTGAAAAATTTATTTGAAGATAAAAATGGATGCAGCAAATGTTTTACAAAAGTATTAAACACATTTGATATAATGAAAGATCAACAATTTCTCTCTTTAATAAATGAAGCAGATAGTGAAACTATTAATTTGTATAATTCTCTAAATTGGGAACAAATAAATCGTCTTATGGAATTTGTTGGATGGATAGCCCTTTCCATGCAAATAGATATCAGAGAAGCGGTTAATAAGTGCTATATTAAAGAATTATCGGGATAAATATACAATAATATAGAGGTACTGAAAAGAAAAGTACCTAACTTTTCATTTTCTTTGCATGTTAAGATTTTTTTGAAATATTTTAATATTAATTTTAGTTAAATTTTTACCATCCTTTTGAGTATAATAAGAAAATATTCTTGAACAGCTGATATCATATTCCAATAGCGATGAAAATAACATAGAATTTAATAATAGAATGAATTCTCAAAGTAGTGAGAATTATTTTATATAGGTTCTAAAATTAGTTATAATAGGTAATCTGAGAAAGTAAAAGATTGCCTAAACGATTCGAGGTATTAAAATTGAAAATCAAGACGGAATTTAGAAGATGGTTCCTTCCAGTTGCAATATTAGTTGGATTAGGACTAATGAGTGTTATAGCCACTCCTGTTGCAGCACAAAGTTATCCAGGACCATTTTTCTCAATAAGTTTACTTGCGCCTAATACAAGTACCGCAAGAAATCAATGGGCAACATTAATGGTAGAACAATTACCAAAAATAGGCATTAATGTTGATATTTTTGATCACACAGGTTGGGCACAGATTGGACCAAGAACTTGGGGCCATCCAGGACCTTATCCAATTCCCACTTACGCAGAAGGAGGATACGATATCCTTTTTGTAGGGAACGGTTGGGGTTTAGATTTTGATCCTACTGGTTTGTTTACATCTGATGGTATAACTCCTGTTGGTGATAACTTCTACCAATATGCCAGTGAAGAAATGGATTGGGTTGTCGGTAACTATACTCAATCATTTGTTTTTGCTGAACGAATGGAATATGCTAAAGACATTCAAGCAATTCTCTATGAAGATAATCCAAGTCTTTGTATTATTTATCCCACCAGTCTCTATCCCCATGATGTTAATTTTGAAGGTTGGAATGGTCTCTTATGGGCCTCAAGTTATCAACCTATGGAAAATTGGTCATTGGGTTCAGGTGTTGAAGAATTCCATTATGCAACAAACGGAGATTTTGTTGACTTCCACCCATTATTATTTGAAGCAACATATGACGCTGAATGGTTACATCAAATTTACAATGGTTTAGTCGAACGTGATCCACTTATGGGCAATTCCTATCAACCACGTATTTTGGAATCTCTCTCTACTACTGATGGTGTTACTTATGATTGTGTCTTAAAAGACGATCTTTACTGGGCTGATGGCACACCTATTACAACTGAGGATATTGAATACAATTTCCTATTAGCTATTGATCCAAACTTAGGTCATAGTACACTTTCATTTAATGAACAATATATAGATGAGGATACTGTAACAATTATAAATGCTAAAGAATTTACTTTAACCTTCTTACAACCATATGTTTTCCAAGATTCAAATCTTGCCACTTATCTTATACCAAAACACATTTGGTCAACAATTGATCCAGCAAATCACGCAGCACAAGCAGTTACTTGGGCAACCTCCGAGCCAGAGAAACTTATTGGATGTGGACCTTATAAAATGGCTGAATATGATGGTACCAATTCTATTATACATCTAACTAAGAATGAATACTTTGATGATTATTGGGGTTCAGAACCAATTATCGATGACATCTACTTTGAATATTATTCAAATGCTGAAGGAGCAATTTCTGCATTAGCTAGTGGTCAAATTGATTTAATCAATGCTCAATTCTTTATTCAACCAGAACAATTGATTGGTGTATCTGGTATCACCTATACACTTGTTGATGATCCAGGAAATCAAGAAATGTGCATAAACATGGAACATCCTTACATTGGAAATGGTGAACTATTACCAATAGCTGGTTGGGAATCTGCTAAGAAAATACGAAAAGCCATTAGTCACATAATTCCACGTGAAATAATCGTAGAAGAAATTCTAGGTGGATTAGGCTTCCCAGGCGTCACTCACTGGCCTAAAGTATCACTTGGTTTTGATGAAGACTTACCATACTATGAATATAGTATAGAAACAGCTCTCGCGTACATGGAAGCTGCTGGCTATGACACTACTGTTACAACAAATGAATCTGGTATTGGACTTGTTGTTGTCATGAGCATTCTAGCATTCGCTGGTGCAAGTCAGGTATTTTTCCTCAAGAGACGAAAATAAAAATCGATCAAGAATCCTTCCCCATAAAGAATAATGGTCTATTAATCATTATTCTTCTTCTTTTTTCTCGTACCTTTTTCCTTTTAGTACTAGAATTTTTGTCATCAATTTATTTTAATACATACTCCTTATATAAGTTGTATTGTTTATGATGTTTTGTTCTTCTAGACCAAATAGCATCATCAGGGCAAAGATTTACACATGCATTACACCCAATGCATCGTTTTTCATTAAATATCGGATATTTCTCATCAGATAATGTTATTGCACCGCTTGGGCATATTTTTGTTGCACATTTTTGACATTTAGTACATTTTTCTTTATCAACGTGTTTTCGTCCTACTGTAGCAGCCATCATCCAACGCCAAGTAAATAGTAATGACCAAATTATTGTAAGAAAACTAGGTCTAGGTTTCCAGTTTTTTTTCTCTTTTAATCCATTATCTAGTGACCATAATTTGTAATTTCTTAAGATTTCTTTACCTAATCTTTTAGCATGAGTATAATCATAATCATTTAATCCCCAAAGCTTTTCCGAGCTTCCTTTGTTAGGCATCCATGATCTTAAATTTGTTGTACCGAATCCTTGATTAAATCCAAGACAAATACCGGCTTTCTTCTTAGTTGAAAAATATAAATTCCACAAAGTATTCCCAGACATTCCTCCACTTGTGCAAAAAACAAAGAATGGTTTTTGTTTAAAATCAATATTTTGTATTAATTTTGTTGTTAATCTAGGGGCTCTAAATGAATAAGAAGGAGAACCAATACCAATTATATCATACTTACTAGCATCAAAGATTATTTCTTTTTTTAATCTTATTAATTCAACTTCATGACCTTCTTCTTCTATCCCTTCGGCTATATCATAAGCGAATTTTGCTGTTACTCCTGTTCCAGTAAAAAATAATATACCAATTTTCATATTGATTTCCAACTTAATATTTATAATTTTAAGATATTACTATTTCTTACTTCTTTTTCTTCTTTTCTACAAAGATAATTTTTTATTAGTATACTTTCCATATTAGTAGCTAGTATAGAAGGTTTTTCACTTTGAAACAAATAGCTACTAATCTTTATAGCGTAACAGGCAGAGGAATTTTTTGTGTTCCAGTTTTCGTTTTAGAAAAAACAAATGGTAAATTGACACTCATTGATACTGGTCTAAAAAAAGATGCTAATAAAGTTATCAAACAAATAATTGCTAAATGGGGGTCTTTAGAGAAAATTGAACGTATTATTTTTACCCATCGCCATTATGATCATTTGGGTGGATTAGCAGTCATCGCTAAAAAATTAAAATCAACTACTAATAAAAAATTAGCTGATATAGAACTCATTTTCCATGAAGCAGAAGCACCAATATTCAAGTCGGAATATAAACAAGAGCCTATTGAAATTAATCGTTTAGTCAAACATGACGAAATCATTGACAAGGAATTGAATCTCAAAGTCATTCACAATCCTGGACATACTTTTGGTCATATATGTCTTCTTTTGCAAAATGAAAAAATAATTCTTACAGGTGATTCATTTATGTATATTTTTGGTTCTCTTCGACCGGTTTTCAAAAAAGCCCACGATGATTATAAGCAATATCTTCAAAGTTTGCCTTTATTACTCAATTACAATTGGGATTTTGCAGTTCCATCTCATATGTCTGCTAGCATGATTCCCAGAAAGAAAATAGAAGAATTTATTGAAAAATTGAGTTGAAATCTTCTCTTTTTTTTACTTATTATACATTGCTTCCTGCCATTTTGAGTTAGTTCTTAACGGAGCTAAGAGTGGACTTCTTTGTAGAGTATCAAAATCTTTGTAACCATTACTTGTAGCTTTTCGAATCCATTCTAAACCTTTTTCTATCTGCCCTAATTGAGCATTAGCTCCAGCTAATTGTATATAAGTCACATTAATATCATGAAATAGATAAGAAGTCGTAATTATATCTTGGTTTTTTAAATAAGTAGTAATAATTTCTTCACCAAATTCTATCACTTTTTGGTAATTGGTATTTGTTTGAAGAAAACGAACAATATTAACTAATAAATTATCAATTCGATTATACCACCCAAATAATGTTGGATATTTTTGTATTAATTGATAACCTATTTTTTCAGCTGTTTTTACAGATGGAATATTACTCTCCCAGCAATGCCAACCTACTGAATATTTTTTGGTTAAAGAATGATTCACAAAAGCTGATCCAGTTTTAAAAGCAAATCCCTTATGCTGATATGGCTCATATGTCTCTATCCCTACTTCAATTCTTTTTTGTTTTGGGCTAACATATTCACCAAGACACCAAGAAACTATTTTTTCATCTGTAGTAATGCAATAACCATATCCTTCTTCCATAAATTTATCCAGTGATTTCCAATAAGCTATTTCTGAAATTATCTCATTATAGTTTTCATAATTTGATTTTGTTTCTAAAAATACTTGATCAATTAGCTCTAACTGATATTCTTCAGGTATTCCTTCCGACCAATTAGGTTGCAATGAGCATCTTTTGCGATCAAATAAATAATAAAGTCGATAATCGGTTAATGGATGATTTTCTTTTAGTAAATCTAATAAAACTTGTTCCCATTCAAAAGGAGCAAAGTAAAAAGTCCATTGAGTTAATCTTTGACTAAGTCCTGATGGGAAAATAGTATTCTCAAATAAAAATCTAAGATCATCATTTATTTGCTTGTTAGTGAAGTCACCTACAAGATAGAAGCGACGTTCAGTATCCCAAAATAAAGCAATTTTTGGTTTATTGAATGAATCAACCCAAATTCGACCTTTATGTGTAAGTTCAATTATAGCATTTACAGAATTATTAAATTCTATCTCACTAATAACTGATAAAGCCTTTTTGAAATCTTTTTCTTCTAATTCTATGAGCATGCGTTTATTGAAAAAAAAGGACATTAAAAGTATTTGATTCATATAATAATTCGATTATTCTTAGATAAAGTTAATTAATCTGAGAATTATTTTTAATATGATTTTAATGAAGAAAGGGATAAAAGTATCATTAATTGTTATACCAATTATACTTTTATTAGGTGCTGGTGCTTTTATAGGGACATTACTATATACAAAGTCTAATGTTGTTCAAGAGATTGGTGAAACAAAAGTAACAAGCTATATACTACCTGATTTTGATAGCTTCTTAGGATATATTAGAGTTGAAATCCCCATTAATATCACCAATAATGGATTGTATGATATTCTTGATTTAATTATTAGTCTGAAAGTCTACGGACAGAATTTTTCTATTACCGCTCTCAATGGTTTACTGCTTGGAGAAGGTATCAATGAAATTGGAACAGTTAAAGCATCTGAAGCATATAATGGTGGGCTTACTATAGATATGAATTCAAATATCGCTATTTTAGCAATACAAGATGGTGATTTGGAAATTCAAATTGATATCTCTTTAAGATTAAATGTTTACCTTTTCAAAATAAATTCAAACTCTCAAGAAATTCAATCTCAACCTTGGGATTCTCCGTTTGGTTTCTAGTTATTTTGAAAAGAAACATTATTTTTCTTTTTTTAGGGATAAATTCTAAAAGCTGATATTCTATTGAATATAAGCATTTAATTATCTATGAGGTTAAAAAATGGATCAACCATCAGAGATTCCACCACCAAGTAAAGAGCAAATTAATGATTGGGCTGAAAAAATTATTACTAAATTTAATTTGAAAGATAAACCATCCATTAAGAATATTATTTTATCAATTGTAGACTATTTTACTGAACAATTTACTAATTTTCGCATTGAAGCTAATGATTTTGAAAATATCGAGAACTGTTTTAGGATTAGTGCCATAACAAAAGTTAATGGAGAAGATAATATACTTGATTGGATGTTACCAAAAGAAGATGATTCTGAAGAAGCAAAAAGATTGAAGGATTATCTTAAAAACACCTATAAAGCAATTATAGTAAAGCTTAATGTAATAGATCCAGCATTTTATAGTAGATTTTTAACGAATATGAATCTCAATCCTTTTGATAAAATTCCCAACTTTAGAGATAGTGTATTTAATTTTTGGGCAGATAAAGTCATAAAACATTTCAATATAAATAATACAACTAAACTAGATGATATAATAAGAAAAAGTTTGCAATTCTTTAATATGTTATTTCTAAACTACGATGTAGAATATGTTATTTTTAAAGATGAGAATAAATATCCTGTTTTAATTGATAGAAAAAATGATGATTACTTTATGTGGTTAGATGAGATAGATAAAATCAAAAAAATGATTTTTAGCACTCATTATAAGATTCTCAAAAAACTCAATCGTATCAGTGATTATCCCAAAGATCCTGATTTTTGGTTTGATTTAGTCTTCATTTATGATCAAATGGCTATGTTCGAAGAAGCAGATGAGTTTGGTGATATGGGATTAATACTTAATCCCAAAGAATTGGGTGGTTTAACCGAATTAGCTACTTATTATGCAGAGAAAGGACGATATTTTGTTGGATTGAAATATTTCAAACGATCAGGACTTATTCTTAAAGAACAAAAAAATTACAAATTAGCATTAAACATATTCACTAAAATAGTAGATTTAGAACCACAAGTTAAAGAGAATTGGTCTATTTTAGCAGAATTACATACAAAGTTAGGAAATGAAACTGAAGCAAAAAACTGCCGAGATAAAGCTGCGCAATTATAAAAAAATTAAGAGGAATAGTGAAATATTTCCTATTAGCCTCTTTCAATTTGCTAAAAAACATTAATGCAAAAATTACTTAAATTATTAATTTAAAGTAAAAAATATATTTGAAAAAGCACTAAAGTGAGAGATTTTATGTCTGGAATCACATACGAGAAAATCAATAAAATCGTCGTGGAAGTAACAACATGCCTGGATAGAAAGAGTTCTACTGATGATCCTATAATTTTATTTATTGGAGATCATAAATGGTTTTTAGATGATCCAACAAAAAACGATTTTGAAAAAGGTAGTGTTGATATTTTCAATCTTAAGGTACCTTTTGGTATGAATGCATCTTGGTTTAGATATTTTTGTTTTAGAAAGTCCACCCAAATAAGTAAGGATGATGATTGGTGTATTAAAAAAGTGAAATTAATTATTAATGATAAAGTTGTTTATGAAAAAGACAACATTAATGCCTGGTTAAAACAAGATAAAACTAGTTGGTGTGCACCTGACTTTAAATATGGTAAAGCTGGTGAAAAATAAAATATTAAAAACAAGGAATGTTTCCTTGTTTTAATTTTAAGTGATTTTTTAATTTAAATTAAAAGAAATCATCGAACATCCAATAATGTGCTTCTTCTTCTATGATGATATCTTCAAAGATTTTTCTTGTTGCAGTATCTCCTCGTTTCAAAGCTTCAGCAATAATTTTACGATATAAAATAATAGCTTCATCTTCAGCTTTATGATCTAATTTTAGGAAATCATCTGCTGTTTCACCTACCTGAGGTAATGGATCTGGATTGTAGGTACACTCACCTTCCAAAAGATATATTCGCTCAGATATCTTCTCAAGATGTTTCATTTCTTGCAAGAAGATTGTCTTAAGAAGATCACTTATAGTGTTTGCTTTTGTTGATTCCGTTATAGTCTCAAGAGGAGTTACTTTCTTTCGTAAAGCGAGTAAGCTAGCTTTTTCATGTTGATTAGTATATTGAATTATAGCGGAAATTTCAGCTGCAACTGCTTTATTTAACAAAGTAAAATAAGCATCATCATAGATTTTTCTAGATTCAGAAGGAAAAGATTCTGGACCTTTTGGTTCTGTAATATCTAAATCGAGAAATTCCTCAAATTTGAAGAAATGACGTTCTTCATCACTGTAGATCTTTTCAAAAATCTGTACAGTTTCCCAATCTCCTGATTTCATAGAAAAATCAATTATTTTCCTATATAATTCAAGAGCTTCAACTTCTGCTTTGTGCCCATGAGTAGCAAAATCTTTTAATGTATCGCCTATTATTGGTTTTGCAGATTTTGTTGTTGCAGAACCACCTAGGTAATAGATTCGTTCCATTATTGTTCCAGCATGCTTCATTTCTTCAATAGCAAATTTTTTTAATTCTTCTCCTATAACATCATACGTTGTTTTATCAAGAAGAATATTTTCAGCTTTTATTTTTCTAAGAATTTTTTCCATCTTAGTATGCTGTAACATATATTGGACAGAAACTTGTAATTCACGTGCAACAGCTTGGTTCAATAACTCCAATAATTCTTTGTTAACCAATTTATTTCACCTTGGATTATTTATTAACAATATTCTTTTAAGAATATATCACTTTTGTTTTTTTATCAGATAAATTAGGTCTAATAACCATATGTGAGCGTTGTTAATTTCCAATTTGGAAAGACAAGAAATACTTTTTTATGATAAAGATTTGAAATTGTTGGAGATTTGATTCTATTGGCGGAAAGTGTTAGCAAAGAAGAAATAGAGAAATTAATAGAAAAATTACATAGTGGCCAAAAGGAAGGTTCCAGAGCTGAAGCAGCTAAAACTTTAGGTCGTTTAGAAAAAGAAGCTAAAGATGCTATTCCAACATTACTTAATGCTCTAAAGAATGATCAAAGTGAAAGAGTTCGTGGTAGAGCAGCACTAGCATTAGGAAGAATGGATGATCCTTCTACTGTACCAAATTTAATTGAAGCTCTAGATAATGATAAAAGTGATGAAGTTCGAGCGAGAGTAGCTTGGGCTTTAGGTGATTTAGGTGAATTTGCTAAAGTAGCTATTGAACCATTAAAGAAAGCTGCTAAAGCAAAAAATAACGAAGTAAGATCATTTCATTTCAAGATTTCAATTCTTAAACTTGAAGGATTAAATAGTGATATTCTAAATGAATTAGAGAAAGAGAAACAAGAGGGTAAATTAGAACGTTGGCAAATTATTCGATTTAGTAATTTATACAAAGAACTCTCATTACAAGAAAAAGTATTAGAAGCATCCAACGGAATAGCTTCTGTTAAAGATGAAGCTAAAACAGTAGAAAATGAAATGAACTCACTAAGGGAAAAAGTAGAACAACAAGAAGAAGGTCAAATGAAAAACGATCTTTTAGATATGACTTCACTTTTGCAAAATATGATTCAGAATCAACAAAGAACAATCGAACGACAGGAAAGTACTATTCATGGTCTAAATACTGCTTTACAAGAATTGATGAAAGCACACCAAACAGCAATTTTAGAACCAAGAATTACAGCAGAACAATTTCGAGAATTTAAGGATAAAGGACCAAAAGAAAAATGGATTAAAAGAAATTTCTTTGCTTTACTTGGGGCAATTGGCACCATTCTTGGTGGTATAGCATCTGTTTTGGGTTGGTTGTCAAGTTCCTTAGGATGGTTTGGTTAACAAAAATAAAAATTGAGGAAAAATGAATCTCCAATTATCGGAGATTCTTTTCAATATTAATTTTAATTTATCATAACTAGATAATTTTTTAGTGATTTTTTATTCTGTTTTGTTGCTTCCATTTAAGTGTAATAGTAATAATTGGAAAGATTAGTATCCAAATATCTCTAATACCAGTTATTTTTGTAGCACATGTTGGATATCCTGCTAAATACATATGCTCTAATGCTTTTTCTATACTATATTCTATTGGTTCGTAAGTATTATTATACCCAATTGATCCTTTTGGACAAGCAGTTACCCCGGGAACACCAAATCCTTCTAAGAAAATATCAATAATAATTTCTCTTGGAATAACATGGCTAATAGCTTCCCTTATATGCCTTGCTGATTCTTTTCCAGCTATCGGACACAATTCACCTGTACCTAAGATTGGATGCATATTGTTTATAGAAAATTCATGAAATTCAACTGAATCTGTAAATTGATTTTTTATTCCTGGTGAAGTAGGATATGAATGGTGATTGAACTGTGCATCTATCATATCAATTATTCCTGAAGATAGATCTGCAAGAGCACTTTCTTGTTCATAATAAAATATGAAATAGATATCTTCGAAATTCGGTATTATTCCACTCCACTCAGCAAAATAATTATTTCTCTTCAAATGTATAATATAATTATTTTCATCATAATCCTCGAGATAATAAGGCCCTGCACCAATGATCTTTTGAGAATCTAATGTATTATTTAAAGCCCATGATAATGTTTGATCATCTTGTTGTTCTGCAGGTATATTCTCCCAAATATGTTTTGGTAAAATATCAATAGCTAGATTACTATCTTGAAACACATATGGTTTTTTAAAAGTTATAGAATATTGATTATCGTCAAAAATTACAATAGAACTAATATCCAGAAATTCCGCCCAATATTCAGCAGTAGTTGTTCCTACAATATTAGGATTGAGTAATAAGCTATAAGTATAATTTACATCATAAGATGTAATAGGAACCCCATCAGCCCATTTAGCTTGATTTTTTATTTTAATATTATATGTCAAATAATCACTAGTATTTACTTCTTCAGCTAATCGATAATCATATAGATTGTTAGATTTTGGATTTCGTTCGAACATACCATTATAAATTTGATGTAACCATTCAGCTTCATATTTTGAATCATATGTCAGCAAATGAAATTTATTGAAGATATAAGGTGAGGCATATTTAAACTCAGTTTGAGTTCCACATGACCAATTTTCCATTGGTTGATTACTTGTAGACCATAAAAATCCATTCCATGAAGAATTATCAAAATCAGTATCAAATGAATATGCTGAGCTACAATATAAAACTGTTATTTGTGGTATATCCTCATAGAGAATATCTTGTATTTTATTTATCCATTTGATTCTATTTTCTAATGAATAAGAAGAAGTATAATTGTTAATACACCAATCCATTTCTTGATTTATATATTGATAGATATTTTTCCCATTTGGTAATGTTGATGAGCTATGGAATAAACTATTAGGATCCCAATCAATATCGCCAACAATCTCATTTGCTAAGATATCATATCCTCCAAGATCATGAGTAGGTATGGGATAAGGTCCTGAATAATTATATGTTCGTTGTAATATTTCTGTGTAAGAAGCTTGTTCAAAAGTATCAATACCAATACCAATTTTTGGTAATTGTTCAAGCATAAGTGTTACCCATTGTATTTGTCGCATACAACCATCCGGTACCAATAAATTAATTTTAAAAAAAGGTTCGATAGTTCTATCTACACAATCAGCTTCACAATATAAAATTGGCAAGGTTAAACCTAAACTAAATCCAATAAAAAGAAAAGCAATAATTTTTTTCTTCAACTTCATTTCCCTGATTTTTTATACTTATTTTTGTTTTTATTAAGTATATCTTTAATCTTTATTTTTAAAGGGATTTTAATTATTCTAGTAGGAAGAAGAGATAATTTGAATAATAGTTATTTATAGAATGGATATTTTATCCATATTCTTCATCTAGTAATTTTACAAATTGGATGGTTGTACCGATAATATCTTTGATTACTTTTTTATCGATATTTTCGATTGTATCGTTTCTACTATGCCAACCAACAGGCCGCCAATGAGCATCTTCACTTTGGCCTATAATAAACGCTGATTCATACCCTGCTTTAACATATCTATTAGCATTAGAAGAACCAATAGCTAATGAACCTCTTTTAATTGGAATAACATTATCTCTATTTTTGCGATAAATTTCATAAGCTTTCTCAAGATTATCAATTACTTTCAGACTATATTTCGATTGATGCATAAAATCACTTTCAACTATAAACAAATTTTTCCCAGCACCAACACATTCAAAAGCTACCGAAAAAGAATTTTCAAAAAATTCTGGATGTTCTTTTACGAAATATTCTGCACCTATTTCACCTATTTCTTCAGATCCAGTTGACACTATTATTAGCTCAATATTACTTAATTTATTTTTACTGAAATATTTAGCAACGGCAGAAGTGACTGCTGTACCAGATAGATTATCATTTGCTCCTAAAACCACTTTATTGCTTATCATGCCCAAAAAAAGAGCAATATAGAATAAAAGCAGAAAGAAACAAATAGGGAGAAAAATAAAATCATAGGATGAAATTTCAAAAATAAACCAATTCCATTTAACATTATGTCCAACGATTTTTGATTGAATAATTAGTTTCACTATTGGATATACAGTTTGTACTATAATATATAATCCAATAAAAATTGCTAGAACAATTAGTATTGAAAGTTTTTTTATCCTTCCCCAATTTAATTCTATTGCTGAATCTGTGTGACCATCTAATATAACCTTGAATTTAGTTTCCTTCATTGGTTTTATTGTTCCGAAAACATTCGAAGAAACGCCTTTTTTAAAAAAGAATTTCAATATTCCATTAATAAACATAAATTCAACGATAAAAATGGTTACAGCTGTCAAAATAAAAACACTGGCAAAAATTGAATAAGGATACACTAGAAAATTGAGAAAAAAAGCTAACACCCCTATGGGAAAAACAACTTTAAAGATACCTTGGGGATATAATTTTGGTTTAGTATTAAATTCCTCTATTTCTGCCCTTTCACAATAATTAGCCCATTCGGTTTGAATCCATATATTAGCTTGTTTTTCCTGTATAGAACTTGAATTTCTAGGACCAATATCATTACAGATAGTCTCAATGAATTTGTAAGCATATTCTGAAAATTTATCCAGCTCATCCATGAAAATCCCACAAATTTGCATTAATATATAAAATGACCAACTATTTATTATTATTCTATAACTAATCGCTAAAATAAACAATTAAAAAAATCAAATACATTTAAAGTGAATTATTTTTATTTGAGAAAGGCTATTAAAAATTGATAAGTGTTAGGAGTTATAATAAAATTGGATAAAATAAAGTTCAAAAATCAGATTGTAAAAGGAATTAAGAAAATAATTGTTAGTGCTAATAGTGAATCAATTGAACCTCTTTTCAATGAAATTAAGGAATTCCAAGAATTAGCAAAGAAAATTCCTGAAACGGAACAAGAAAAATATGAGAAATATTTTGATAAATATATGATCCATGAGATTAATCTTCTTAAAATAGAATTCAGAAAAATTGATATGAATTATCAAGAAATAGTGTTTAAAACTAATCAACAATCGATAAAATTTGAGAATCATCTTGCAAATAAAGAATTGAATCAAGACATGAGAAGCTTTTACAAAAAAGAATATTTGAATATTCTAAAACCTCAATTTATTATAGAGCAAGTAAGAGAAAATTTTGAAAAATACCTTGAGGTAGTAGAACTAATAAAAGAAGAATTTAACGAATGGTTCTTTCTTGGCAGAGTGGATTTTCTAAGACAATTATTACAACTTTATATTTTTGAAATGAGCACAGCTAGTAAAAAGAAAGAGGAAATTTGGATCTATAAAAAATATGCTAAAGAACTTACACCTGAAAGAATTACAGCTATGTACAAAAAAGCTGGTTTGAAATTGAAAAAATAAAATAATAAAAATAAAACAATCATTAGGAAATCAAAGTGTTTAATTTACCAATTTTATAATCAATAAAAATTAAACTGATAATAGAATTTTATTTGTTGAATCAATGACTATCTTGTCTTACTTTGTAAATAATATTCTTGAAATTTCTTCTATGATAATAACATATTCGCGCTCAGGTATTTTTCTATTATCAGTTTTTTAGATTTGAACTAGTTATATATGATGTTCAAGAATTATACATAGCTGACCTAAGAATAGTAACTTCTCAAGTAAGCTAAAAATAAATACGTCACTATCTTTTATTTAGTTTTCGAGGATGAATTATTAAAATTAATAAAAATTAATACAAAAATTACTTAATATAAATAAAAAAAGCAAGAACAAAATATATTTTATATTAGCAATTAATTTGCTAATATCTTCCTATTTGAAGAAGATATTTCATCCTTGCTATTTCACTATATTTTTTTAATTGTGTTTTTATGTCATTACTGTTTTTCATCTTTTTTTCACCTTGATCTTTATCTGTAAATTCCAGATATTAATGCTAATTTTACTTTCATTCGTTCAATTTCTTTATGATAATTTTTAGTCATTGTTTTCTTGCCATTCATTATTATCACCATTTTTTTCTATGTTTACTATTATCATGTGCATATATAAATATTTCTCAACTTTTGAGAAATGTAAGGACATTCTATTGGAATTAAGTATTTAAATATTAGAGCGAAATCTAACGAAATGAGATAAAGGTTTAAATATATGAGAATCCATATTAAATTTAACAAAAATAGTATGATTTATCTGGTGAATAAAATGGATGTTCAAGATTATATTTCATATAAACAAGAAATAGTGAAGAATCTTACTGCAGAACAAGCGGATCTAGCATACAAAGATGAAAATTTACTAAACATAATAAAATATCTTAGGGCAGGTCCTAAAACTGTAAAAGAACTTGTGCAAGATTTTGAGCAAGAGGGGATTACTAAATCAGACAAATCTATTTATCGTTATTTAAAAGATTTAATTGAAATGAAACTGGTTGCACGTGCTGGTAAAAGAATAACGTCAAAAAATGAAAGTGAACTTCAAACTGAAACTATCTATATTAGAACAGCCAAAGTGTTTCTTGCAGGTGCTCTTTCTGATAAAAACAAGAAACTAAAAGATAAACAAACTCAATTATTTAATGAAATAGTTAAAGAATTACTTTCTGTTAAATTCAAAGATAGGATTAATTCTTCAGAAGCTCTTGGCGAATTAATTTCCATGTTGGATAAAGAAAAATATAAACTAACTGTTGAGCTATTTGAAAATGCTAACAAAGAAACATTAGAAAAAGTAGGCATTCTTGAGTGGGATTTAATTGAGAATTTAATAGAATATATTGGTTGGTTAGCACTTAGTCTAAATCTGAATGTTCTTGAAGAAATACAAAAATGCTGTGATAAATAACTCGTAAATAGTAATCTAATTTTTGATTTAGATTATTTATTCGTTCATTTTACAATTGAAATTACAAATAGGTTGATCTTTTAAAACCACTTTTTGAGTAATATAACATCGTCCTTTTCCATTTGATTCTCGATAATAAATACAATTACCACAGATATACTCCATATTACTTCACACTGTATTTAGAGATAATTTATTTTAATGATAATCTTCTCTTTGTAGTTTTAAAATATCCTTTACATTCTATTTCATTATTAATACTTTATTTCATAAAAAAGCTTGATAATTATCTTTCTGAAATGTTTTTAAGTTTGATTCAGCGTTCTTTCAATTGCATATTTTAATCAGGAGCTCTTTATCTGGATGATACTCAATGATCTTATTACCAAATTCTCTTGGGATGAAATTAAAACTAGAATCATTGAATTATATCCTGATCAAGAAATAAATATTGACTTATACGAACGCGTTTTTAATACTCTAAAAACATTAGAAATTCATTTTGATGATAGAAAGATTCAACTTTTATTAGAAAAAGTCTTTCAAGAAGATGAGGAATGGATTGATGTTACAGGTTATATTGAGGGGGAAGAATTTCGTTATAGTTTACAATTCTTCCGTTGGGAAAATTGGTTAGGATTAGAAATCTTTAGTAAGACATTAGAGTTTTTACCTGAAATTGATATCTTAGTGCATTCTTTATGGGAAATGACCTTTTCAGGTTTTACTCAAGAGGATATTGAAAAAGCCAAATTAGGTGTCGATAATCTATCAGAAAAAGAGGAATTTGATCTTATAACTTTAAATGAAGAATTAAAAATACAAGTACCAAAAATTATGAATGAAGATGAAAGAGAAAAAACCATTGGATTTTTTTCTGATTTACTTAAAGATGAAAATCAAGCTAAAGCATTTTTTGCTAAATTAAAGCACGATCAAGATTCTGAATACAATTAAATTATTTTTTAGGGATAAATTCTTTTTACTTATTTTTCAAAATATTGCTCAACATTTTTATTTGATTAATTTCATAACATAATATCTATTCAAGAGGTTAGGGAATTGAAAAGAACTCTAAAAATATCTGTAGGTTTAATCATTGCTAGTTTTTTAATTACCCCAGTTCTTGTTAACGCGGATTACCAAGTTACTGTTGGGCAAATTTTTGATTATGACATTTTAGATGCTAGTGTTAAATTCACTATGGATGGTAGTAGTGCATCATCCAATGGTTTTACACTTGGTGATCAAGCATTTACAAATGGTTCACAAATCAGTGTTGAAGTTTTGAGTGTGATTGCAAATTTAGAAATTCAATGGAATGTATCATGCGGTTCAGCTTTTGAAAATGGCACATCAACATTATCTACTGATTTTCCAGCATTTCTTTTTATGCTATTTTATCCCCTGCCATTATATGATTTATTTGGACTCATGACATTTTCACAAGCAAATTCCTTTATAGCTTATGGGTTAGGATTAATATTATTACCATTCTGGGATCCAAGCTATTTTGGTAATTTATATGATTTTGTTTCAGAATCAGCTATAAGTGGATATAGCTTAGAAGATCCATATAAAGATACTACTTTTCAAGGAAGCTATTCAATTACAGGAGGAGTTATGACTTTTGAATGGTTTATGGGTGGTTTAATGGATTTCTCCGATGATGATGTGCAACCAGCAAAATATAACTTCAATCATCAAATGAAAATGGTTTATGATTTAGCAACGGGAGTACTACAAGGTTTTAGAATGGAATCTTTTATCGATGGTAAAAATAATGGTAAAGATATAATATTAGAATTGGGATACCTCTGTGAAATCGAAGGTTATAATATGCCTGATTTTAATTTCACACCTTTGGTTTTTGCACCGGGTTTTGAATGGTTTATTACACTAAGTGCTTTAGGAGTTTTAGCAATACCTATTGTTATTCGCAAATTTAGAAAATAATGACTTTAGAAAAAAGGACGATAAAGAATTTTTTTTCGTTCCTTTTATTATTTTTTATAATTTTTTTCCCCTAATTAATCAAATTAATTATTATCAGTTTTTATTCTTTTTTTAATATAATTAGTGATCCATTTAGGCATTATCCAACCTAGGTTTCCAAATAAGATGCCTATGCCTATAGATATCATTCTTAATGTATGTAAAATGGTTATTACAGCAGGAAAACTCCCAACATTTGGAATAATAAAAGCGCTAGCAATTAATGATGAAGTAAAAAAACCAATTATAGCAATAAAGATAAAATTAAGTCCTTTTTTAGTTAGATAATCTTCGACTTTACGCTTCATCTTAAACAGGCCAATAGCTATTCTCAAGTGAACGAAGAGAAATATTGGGATGAAAATTATTGCTCCTGAAATTAAGGAAGGAGTATATTGTATAATATTCGGTCCTTCCATTAAAAATGACATATAAAAATTAGATTTACTTGGATTGATAGATAATTCGACAAACATTAAGACTGAAAAAGCAATAACAATTGAAGTTAATATTACTGATGTTTGAGAAATAATGAAAATATTATCTTCTAGTATGTGGCGATTAGCAAAAAAATAGAGATAGATATAGCTCAAACCATAAAATAAAACAAAGCTTAATTCCAAAAAACCACTTATATTACTTGTTTGAGAAATAAAAACAAAATAAAATAATCCAATAGTATTCAAGATTTCACCTATAGCCATGGCATTATAAGTCAATGTTAGTAGCAAAGTTCCAAGTGTTTTTCGTTTAAGGTATTGAATGAACATTAATATAGCTAAGGATATAACAGCAAAAGTAAATATCGCTGCACTAATTAAAAAATACCAGGTATAAGGAGTTTTATCCATAAAAAACTAAAATAGTTCTTTGGTTTTTAACTTTTCTTTCCCCATATATCCTCTGTAAATTCTGCTAATTTGTCTTTTTTGGTCAAAGGTAAAGTAGTGAAATTAATTGGAATAGTAAAACCATTGTTTAATTTAAGTACTCCTTTGGTTTTTATGAAACAGTCATAAATCTGAGGTAAAAGTTCGCCAATTATTTCAAGTGTAGCTAAATTATGTTCTTTCAAGCTAGTAATAATTTTTCTAAAATTATTCTCAATAGTTACCACTCGATAGTTAAAACCATCAAAAATCGCAATTAATGAAACAATATTATCTCTACCTATTTCATATGGAATGGAAAAAATGAATCCTGAAAAGACCTTTCCATCTGAGATAGTTACTGTAGTAAAGTCACCTTCTTTAGCACCCATTGGCATACTTTTTATAACTATTTCATTCAAAATATTTTCAACTATTTTCCCCGGATAGATTTTATATAACTCTAAACCACCTTTTCCCATGTAAGTTATACATAGGGCTATAGGTTTTATTTTCTCCACCAACTTATAATTATATAATTAAATCGTAAGTTACATAAAAAACTTTCAGTCTTAGCTATTGACTAATTATTAACCACTTTTTAATCGATGAATCGCTTCTTTAGCCCGTTTGGTGAAATCTAAACCTATGAAGCCATAACCCATTGGATTAGGGCTTACTTTGAGTGCATTATCATATGCTTCCAAAGCTTCATCGATATTTCCCAATGCTTCATGAACTTGTCCTAACATCCAATAAACAGGATGATTTTGTGCCTCTAAAACAATAGCATCATTTAGAACCTTTAATGCTTCATCAAATTTTTCTTTTTTAGTGTATATAACTCCTAGATTGTACAAAGTATCAATATCATTAGGATGAATTTTCAACACTCGTTGAAGTATTTCCTCACCAGCTTCTAAATCACCCTGCGCTGCTCTAGCAATTGCATAAGCAAATAATGCAAATGGTTCTTTTGGAAAATCTTTCAAAATATTTTTCGCACGCACCTCTACCGGATACCAAGCAGATCTTCTGATAGAAATTTTTAAGATCATTATTTCTCTTTTAAGATTCTCTTGTGATTGAACTTGAATTTCAAACAATTCATGAAATCTCTTAATTATTTCTTCAAGAATTTCTGATTTCCCAGCTAATTGCAACTCAAGAAACGGTGGATTGCTCCATTCTCGAGCAGATACTATATCAAGCCTTTTATTATCTGATAAGCCATAAGTTCTAATAATAACTCTATCAACGCAAATCCCATATGCGATTTGTTCATATTCTTCTTCTTGAGTAATTTCAAATCCTTGATCTTCATTGCCATATTTGATAATTATTTGTTGCAATTCATATGGTTTATCTGCCTTTTTTTCATCAAGGATTTTCTTTTCATATTTAAAATTAGCATCTATTTTTGGAGCCATTTGTTCTAAGAAATCTAAGTATGGTTCTATTTCTTTATCGATACGATTATAAAATGGTTGAATAGTGACGATTTTTTCCATATAATGTCCCCATATATCAAAGAAAATAAGCTACCTTTCTGTTTATAAGATTATTTAATTACGATATTCTTTACAAAATTTATTACCAATTTGCTAAAATCAATATTAAATACTCATTTGCTTTTTCAAAATTATTTTTGTTATAATTTAAATAGGTCCAAGATATTTCTCAGCTTGTGGGATAGCGGTTAGACCAGAAACATTATCCTTGTAAATTAATTTACCTTCATCTAAAAAAAGAGCATAATCGGCCCAAGAATCTATTAATTGACGATTGTGTGAAGCAAAAATAACTGTCTTCCCTTGCTGAACTACATTCTTCTCTAGCAAATCTTGAAGAGAAACTTTTGAAGGATAATCTAGATTAGAAAAAGGTTCATCTAAAATAATTATTGCAGGATCCATCGCTAAAACTCCAGCGATTGCTACTCGTTTCTTTTGACCAAATGACAATTGATAAGGTGACCGATTCTTATACTCTACCATATCAACATTTTCTAATGCCTTTTGGACTAGTTCATCTATTTCCTCCTTCTTTTTACCCATATTTCTTAAACCAAAAGCCACATCTTCATAAACACTCGCAGCAAAAACTTGTGAATCAGGATTTTGAAAAACAAAACCTATTTTTGTTCTGATTTCTTTTATTGTTTTTCGATTCAAAATGATATTTTGTATTTCTATTAAACCACTTTTTGGTGTTTCTAAACCCATTAGTAATCGTAATAAAGTTGTTTTACCGGCACCATTTTTACCACATATGGCATATTTTTTACCTGCTATTATCTCAAAAGAGATATTTTCTAATGTAAATGTTTTTTCAGGATATTCAAAGGTCACATTTTCGAATTTAATTAAATTATCCAATTAAATATACCTCCTGTAATAAAACTAAATATGGCAGCTATAATAGGATTCACGAGTAGATCTAACCATTTTATCGATGATCTTGTTACTAATTCTGAACTTTCAAGTCCACGCAACAACATTGCTTCATAAACTTCTGTCCCCTTTCTAACTGAGCGAATTAACGTTCCCCCAATTCTAGATGTTGCAGCAGCGAATTTTCTTTTAAATGGTGCAGATGATAATCCGCGTAATTCTTGAGCTATCTTAATCTCATTACCCTGATTGAAAAGCATTGGAGTGTACCTTAGTATCAAAAGAATTAATGTTACTATTATATTAGGGACAAAGATACTTCTTAATGACTGGATAAATTCTTGCACTGTTATAACAGTGGTGAATAAGGTAATAATTGAAACTGAGCAAAATCCTTTCACCCAAATGAAAATAGCTGTATAAACGCTTCCTTCATAAAAATCAACAGTCAATTTACCTAAGTTTAAACTGAACCATAATTCTCCTTTGTGTAAAAAGAAGCTTGGAAGTCCTAGGAAAAAGATTATAATAAAGGCTGAAAATACCACTTTTAAAGTTCTAAAAAATCTCGCTCTTACTGTTAGAAATAGGATAAATGAAATACAATAAATTATTGCTATTTTTATTAATGATTTATTTAGAGAAATAAAAACTAAACTAGTAATCATTACAATAACAAGTGATATTGAGGATATTGCTTTTGATTGCAAATTTTCACAAAACGGTAAAAGGAAATCATTTCTTGTCATAATCAATACAACTTCTCAAAATATGAAATATAAAAAATTCCATCAATTCATAGAAATTCTATCAATAATAATTGAAAAGAAAAGAAAAATTAGAAATCATGTATTCGTATTAATGCTGCACGATTCCTATAACCTAATTGTATAGCTAATTTTTCCAATATTACATCAATAACTGTACGAACATCTTTACTTTCTTCAGTTTTATATGTGTGCAATAATGGTTGAATTCCCGCTTTACCCATCTTTAAAATTGTATCAATTGCTACAATATGTAATGATTCGATTGTATTTTTCTTGATCACTGCTAATATTTCGGTTATTAATGAGCTCACTAAATCAGGTTCTTCTGTTTGAGCCCAGACTCCTATTCTACCTAACGTTTCTATTGTTTTTTCTATTACACCAACATTAATTTCTTTTCGCAAAACAGATAATAAAGCTGGAACTGCTTTTTCACCTAATTCACCTAAAGATTCAGCTGAAATTTGTCTTACACTTTCAGCCTTATCATCTAGCATACTATTTACTAAAGCAACTGCTACATTTGATACTTCTTTCCCAATTTGACCTAAAGCTCTAGCAGCATTTTCTCTTACTTTAGAACTTTCATCATTTTTCAATACTTCTAACAAGGCCTGAATGGCCTCTGGTGAACTATATTTAGACTCACCTAAAGCCATTGCAGCTCTCATACGCACTAGTTTATCATTTTCAGGACTTAATTTTGTTATTAAATCAGAAGTCTTCTCCATTTATTTAACCACATAATTATATTAATTTTGTATTTTCATTACTAATATTATTTTATTACTAAGTAAATAAGCTTACTATCTTGATTTATTTTAAAGTATCATTCAAATCAAATATCAAGATATTACCATCAGCACATCCAATAGCAATGTGTTTTGTATTTTGAGAAAATACTGCAGTAATTATTCCTTTAGATTTTAACTTATATTCAGATATTTTTTCACCTTCATTTAGTGACCATAATTGAATCATAGAATCATTAAAAGCAGCGATATATCTTTCATCTGGAGATAAAATCATTTTAATGTAATTTGTTTGATCAAACTTGATTGTCTTTTCTACTAACCAATCTTTTGTATTCAAGATACTTATTACACCATCCTTACCTGCAACAAATAATTTTTTGCCTTTATTAAAATGGAATATAGAAATCGGTGATTTTATATTAGAAGAAATAATTCTTTTTAACTTTCCTTGTGGGATATCCCAAACAGCTATCTCAGTATCTTTTGATCCTGAAATCAAATATGAACTATCAGGTGAAAATGCAAAACAAGAAGCAATAGTAGTGTTATCTTTTAAATCAGCTATTACTTCTAATGATTCTAAACAATACAATTTTATAGAACCATCTTTTGATCCTGAAACTAAAATTGCTTCTTCAGGAGAAATTTCTAAAGATATTATTGGAGATTTATCATTATTAAATGATAAAATTTCATTTCTTTCTTCTAAATCCCAAACTTTTATTGTTTTATCATCTGAACCAGAAAAAAGGAGATTTTCACTTCCCTTGAGACCTAATATATTTACACATTCAGAATGCCCAGCTAATTCAAATCTAAATTCCCAATTCGGTGCTTCCCAGAATCTTATTGCCTGATCCTTTCCTGCAGAAATTATTACTTTATTATTTTTGGTAAATTTTAAATCCATAACTTGATCTTCATGAGCATGGATTATTATTGGTTCTTTCGTTTTTATACACCCCATAACAAGGACATATATAATAATGTATTATTCGAAATACAATAACTTCACCATTAAATTAGTATAAAAAAAGTGTTGGAAAAATATAGTTTTTAATCTTATTCAATGTTTAATTTATAAAGTATTTTAAAAAGAAAGAATAACCTCAATAAAATCTTATGAGGTTACTTAAAAGTTCATGATTCAATGGATAAAGAACAAATAAGATGGAATATTCAACGGAAGCATTTGGTGGTATTCGTAGATTTTCTATGGTGTTTATTTGATTTGATAGCTCTCCTTGGTCTACAACTGCAAGAAATCTATTAGATTTATCTGGACCAATGACAGCTAAAGCCATTTTAGATTCATCATCAATAAAAGCTACCCATTTGTTATTTCTCAATTGTGTATAGAAACCTGAATGAAATGTTCGTTTTTTGATTTTATCATTTAATTTGAAGTAAAAATCATTGGTAACTTTTTCAGAAATAGCTATATTTGCACCTATACCACAATTGATTTGTTTGTAAGCATTTTTTGTATTTGTTACTCTCAATGTTGTTTTCAGTATATTTGAATAAGCTAATGTTGTATGTTCTATTTCTAATTTTAATCCTTTATATGCTTCTTCAGATTGTATGTTGCAAACAAATCTTATACCTTTTTCATACCCCTTATCAATTAATTCTGATGAAAATTTCTCGTTATGAGATATACTTGCCCAATCATCAGGTGTACCAATATATGGGGCTATCCCTCCATACCAATGACTTGCCCAAATGAATGGTTTAACTTCAGGCCATGAGGTTATGAGATTGTTTAATTTAGTAACTGAGGGCATTTTCAAAGAAATAATAGAACCACCATGATCTTTTGATGCTGTTAACGATATTTTCCCATTATCTAGAGTTATGTTTTCTTTTCCAGTTTCGTTTGTTTCTGAGGTAAGTAATATTTTAGTATCCTTGTTTACAACTACTGCTAAGAATGATAAATCAAAAGAATCTCCTTCAATAATTAATGATGCTTTAACTGGAAATATTCTTCCAAAATAGATTTCATTTGCTTCTATTTTTAATTGACTTATGTAAGGTTTATCTTTCACTAGATTTGATATTGTTTCTTCAATTAAATTCTCATTATTGATGAAATTAACACCTTTTGGTAATTCAATTCTAAGTTTTCCAGTAAAAGATCGGAGAGTATTATTATCAATTGTTATTTTTAGAGTGTCGTTATAGTTTAATGGTTGAATTCTGAGTGAATCTTTTTTTCCTAATATTTCTGATTCCGTTGTAACAGTAAAGGTATTAATAATATTCAAGTCTTCACTTGATCCGTCCAATCTAATTGAACTATCATTTTTTACTACTTCTCTCCAAATTGTTCTGAAATCTTTCCAAGATCCACGTGTTAAGCTAAACAAATAACTTGCTTCTTTTACTTGTCCAGGTTCTAAATCACCAAATTGATATTCAAAATTTGACAAATCCGCTATCCCTGGTTCAACGCTTTTAACATATTGATTATCCCAAATTGTACCAATTAATTTTGAGTCATCAAATTCAGTACAGAACCATGATTCTTTCCATTCTTTCGGATCATTTGGAAAATAACGGCATCTTTGGAAATTAAGAATATCATCTACTTTTAGTAATCCTTTGTTTAATGGAAGATAAGCGACTCCTTCGCTAGTGAATCTATCCCAAGAATCAGAAAAAAGTCGCAAGCCAATATTTTTCTGAATAATTGTAGACTCATTAGTAATCTTTCCAGTGATTTTTAGAAAATCATTATTAGCAAAAATTGTGAAAATTCGTTCCACCATTAAACCTGGTTTCTTGTGCGATTTTGTGGTAAGAACTAATGATATATGATCCTCTGCTGTCAATAATTTATAAGCAGGTTTTATTCTTCTAAATTCATTTGCCCATCCAAAAAAAGGCATACCTAAATCAACATATCCTGCATAGATATTTTCGTAAATCTTGTTATCCCTTTTATCAGTTATTGTTTTTATTATAAAATCTACATCAAGTTGAATTTTAATACGCAATGTATTATTTTCAAGAATAGCAAATTTATTACTTTTAATATAACCTGAACACTTTGGTTTTGTTTGGAATGCATTTGAGATTACAGGAACGTGAAGAATTTCATCAGGTAAATCTATTTTTTTATTTTTTTCTTCCTTGTATATTTTTATCATTAAAGGAATAATATTTTTGGAATAATCTTTATGAACTTTGATTTTTATAGGTAGAAAAATTGATTCATCTGGTTCAAATGCTTGTGAGAAATTTCTAGTTTCAAATTCAATATTTTCAACTTCTGAGATAACCATTGCGGTTTTCATTTTTGAATTAGTTCTATTCCAGAGAGTAATTGGTACAAATGTTTCTTCACCAGGAAGTAACGATCGTAATTCTGGCGCAATACTAATTTCAAGAGGATCAACAGGCACTTGTGCTACTGTCAAATCAATTTCTTGATCATCAAATAGTACAATTGTTTTAAGTAATTGTTTTGAACGATTATGACAATCCTTTGGGTTTGTTACAGTCTCAACAGAAGTATCTAGTTGTAATTCAGCTTCAATTATTTTAATTTCTCCTGCATTAACTGTATGTATAAATTCTGGTTCATTTACTAATGTTAATCCAACTGTTGAAGTGATTTTTAAGGTAAATTGCTTAGATTCGTTGGTCTCATTTTTTATCACCCAACTAATTGGTACACTACTAAAACCAGCATATCCAATACTACTTTTAACCAAACTAGAAACACCAATTGTTCCTTGGGGTGATTTTAATTCAAAACCACAGATTTTTTTAGATCGAACATCTACAATAACTTTTAATGAATTCTGCTCATCTGCTTCAAAGTGATAAGTATAAACATCCATTGAAGCGATTTTTTCAACATCCGGAAGAAGTTTTAATTCACGTTTATAAGTATCATACCAATTAAATTTATCAAAATATTTGCGAAATAGTTTCCTTCGTAATATTCCCGGTAAAAAATTCTCCATATAGACAGAGGATTCAGGAGCCCAATAGTAACCTAATTTTTTATATAAGGGAACAGCTTTGAGATTACCTCCCCAAGTATGGAGGGTAATTTCATCCTTTTCTAATTCGATTGCTCTTTTATTTGCTTGAAGTAATAAATTCTTACCAATTTTCTTTCCCTGATATTCAGGATCAACTCCCAATAATCCTACATAAACAATGTCTTCTTCTGTAAAATGATCTAATACATCACAATGTCCTACGATTTTTCCATTAGCAATTGCAATAAATTTTGATAAAGGGGTAATCTTTTCTAACTCATCTAAAATTCTTTCAGCTGTAAATGGATCACCATGTCCAAAACCTCCGGGCCATGATTCTGGATCATCCCAAGAATTAAAGCAATTTGCTAATTGTAGAGCATCAGATTGATTTTTTTGCATTTCTCTAATTTGGAACCCAAATTTCTTTCCATCTTCAGATATCATTTTTTCAGACAATTTTCGCACCCTTGAAGGAATAATTCTAATTTAATTGGAAAAATCCTTTTTGATTTCTATTTGATAAACAATTCAATGGTTATGTTCCATCTGTTAATATTCTATTCTTAATTTTTTTTATCAAACTTACTTACAAATATTACTTTCTAAAGCACAGAGATTATACACACATTTTACCGTTTGTTTGTATGTGATGTAAAAATGAGGTCCGAAGTCCAAACTGTTGATGACTATTTAAAAACATTTGATAATTCAAAAAAGGTTGTTCTTGAAGAATTACGGGGGATTATTAAAGAATTATTTCCCGAAATCCAAGAATCGATGAAATACGGTATGCCTACCTATATCTATAATAATAAGATTATTGCTTATGCTTCTCAAAAACATTATACTAGTCTTTATCTTCAAAATAGAGAATTAATTACTAAATCAAAAGAGTTTTTTAGAAGAGCATCCTTTGGATCAAATTGCATTCGTTTTAAAGAAATTACCAAACAAGATTTGATATTGATTAAAGAATTACTTAAAAATAATATTGCTTAAATTTAGGAATATCTTTATTTAAAATAACATTTACTAATTTCTTTATAGGTGATTCTCTATGGGTAAACGAACTAGTTTATACAGAGTTGGAGAAATTTTAGCAATTATAGCAGGAATTTTAGGCATTATTTTTAGTATCCTAGGTTTTATTAGTAGTATAGATATTGGTGGCGGTTGGATATTCCTAGGTGGATTTGGTGAACAAGCTTTCTGGATCTTTGTTGCTCTTGGTTGTTCTATAGTTGTTCTCTTGATAGGAATCGGTTCAATTCTAACGAACATTAAAGTTCTAGTTTTGGGCATCCTAGTGATAATCTTCTCAATATTCATTCCCGGCATCGCTTGTATAATTGGAATTATAGCAGGTATACTTTTTATTTTAGAAGGAGTTTAATATCACTCCTTTTCTATACTTTTTTGGAAAAAATTATTTTTAAAAAAATTGTAAAAAAACTAATTTTTCTTAGGCAATTGAATTATAAAAGTTGTTCCTTGTTTCTCTTTGCTCTTAAAGCTGATAGTACCTTTATGAGCTTCGATTATTTTCTTAACGATCATTAAACCAAATGTAGTATATCTTTTTGTTTCCCATGCTCGAATGATTTTCTCTTGAGTGATTTTATTCATACCTTTACCATCATCTTCAATATAAATCAGAATATTAGATTCTTTTACCTCAGAATAGATTCGTAATTTCTTTGCCTGTGAGTGTTTTATAATATTCATGAATAGATTCTCAAAAACTTGATAGAGCTTTTCTTTATCTCCTAATACTGTTGGTAATTTTTCTTTCTCAATTATCAAATCCTTTTGTAGAGATTTTATTTTTTCAAACAAGTCTTTTAGAAGATCATTCAAATTTATATTTTCAAATTCACCAATTATCTCTCCTGTTTTTGCTAGGAGTAAGGAATTATCTAAAAATCGCACCATTTCTTCTATTTGTTCTGAAATCTTCTCTGTGTATATTTGATCGCCTATTAATTCATTATATAAAGAAATGATTTGTAATTTTCCCCGAATATCATGTGCAACATTAGATGCAAAAGAATCTAATTCGTCTCTTTGTTTTTGCAGCATCTCTTGCTGTTGTTTTAATTTTCTATCTGAATTTATCCAGTCTGTAATATCTCTAGAAATACTGAGCAAGTATTTTTTACCTAGTATAGTAACAACTCTTGAAAGAAATTCAATTGGGATAATAACTCCATCAAGTCTCTTTAAATCCAGTTCAGTAGATTGACCTGTTCCATCTTTTAATATTTCATAGAATTTATTTTTAGCTAATTCTTTTTTCTCTTCTGGTCGTAATTCCCATATTTTCATCTTTCTTAAATGTTCTATTGTTCTTCCAGATTGTCTAATAAATTCAGGATTTGCATCAACTATTAATCCTGTTTCTTGGTCAATTAATACTATACCTTCTCTGGCTTCATTAAATAGAACACGATACTTTTCCTCTGCTTCCTTTATTTTAGAAATATCTCTAACTATACATTGTCTAAAGATTTTTTCTTCTATAGTAATTTCAGTGGAAGTTATACTTACTGAATGTTGCTTCCCATTAGGAGTGATTAAAATGCTTTCCTTTGTAGCATTTATTTCCGAAGCGAATCCTTTAGTGATTTTGCCTGTAACTTCATCTTTTGAACTACATATTTCTTGATATTTTTTGCTAATTATTTTTTTCTTTTTCATATTCATTAATTTTTCAGCTGCAAGATTACAATTCTCTATTAATCCCGTAGATATTTCAACCCAGAAAATTGCTTCAAATGAATTCTCAAAAGCTAATCGAAACCTTTCTTCTGATGTACGTATTTTTAATTCATAATTTTTCCTTTCTCTTATATCTCTTGCAGTACTTTGAATATACAAAGGTTTTCCATTTTTATCTTTTACTAAAGCAACATTTAATTCTACAGGAATTAATGATCCATCCTTACTCACTAACATTCGTTCATAAATAGGTAGGATTTGTCCTTTTTTTAGATTCGCTAATTTTTTATCAACATCATTATATTCATCTGGTGATGTAAAATCTCGAGCATTTTTCCCCATCATATCTTTTACTGTTGTACCAAGCATTTTTGCAGCTCTATCATTAACTAGTAAATAATCACCTAACATATTAATTATAAAAATTGCATCATTAGTTAATTCAAATAAACTGAAAAAGATATTCTCTTTATCTCTAATTACTTCCCTTATTTCATCTATTGAGAGATTTTTAAGTGAATAGCCATTTTGATCGAAAAGATAACCGAATTGGGAGTTTGATTTTTCTTTTTTCTTCAAACCCATTAACTAATCTCCATAGACTTTAAAGTTCCCAAATAGCTATTTCCTATTTTCTTTAATTTTTAGCTTTTCCTTTTTTTCAATGATTTTATTAAATTTTTGTAATATTTTATTCCTAATTTTCTACTGAAAGGCCACATTTTTTCGTAGTATTAATCAAGATTTGTAAAATATTTTTCATTTTTTATCTCAATTAATTTATAATCAATAGTTTTTGCTAAATTTTTGGCTTGATTAAATAATTTTAATCCTTCTTTTTGTTTTCCTTTAATCAAAGTTAATCTAGCATTAATCACCATTACTTCTATTTCTAAAAATAAAGACAATTGACTTTTTGCATTTTCTTTTATGAAAGTCATTTGTTTATTTATTTCGTTTATTTTTTCTATATCATTAGATGTTATAGGATCATCTAGTAAATTATGACATAAATTGATTCTTGCATCCATAGTTGTTTCAAAATCAGTAACTGCATCTTCAATAATTTGATTATAAATCTCTTGAGCATTTATTTTATCATCAGTATTATCTGATTTTTCATATAAGCGAGCTTTACTTATAAGATATCTATGAAGTATTGTTTGGTTATCTTGATATTGTATGATTATTTCAAATTCATTTAGAAGTTGAAGTGCTTTCTCAAATTCACCCTTATCAATTAGAATTGATATAAGGTAGTAAAGTGTTTTTGATAAGGAAAGATTATTTTTTATTTTATCCTTTAATTGATAAGCCATTTGTAGATGCAAATAAGCATTTTCCAAATCACCCAAATAATGATAAATTTGTCCCATGGTATTAAAAACAGCAATAATATTCATTATATTATTAATTTCTTGAAACACCTTTAAAGCTAATTTTATATTTGTAAGTGATTCCTGTAATTTTCCTTGTTTTCGCATTATACCTGAAATATTATTATATGCAGCAGCTAAAAGCGATATATTTCCCGTTTCTTTGAATATATTCAATGCAACATTATAATATTTCAATGATTCAGTAAGGTCCCCTTTATATTCATAAATCACTCCTAGATTAATGTAAACCTTTCCTAAATCTAAAATGGAACCAACTATTTTATACAAGTCAAGACTTTGTTTTGTAAAATTTAATGATTCGTCTAATAATCCTTTTTGACCATATAACGTACCAATTTCTTTCAACATCAATGCTTTTAATGAGGTATCTTCTAACTCTTCACTTATTGTAAGAACTTGTAACATATATTCTAATGCTCTGTCTCGTTTTCCTTTAAATCTATTAATCAATCCTATTCGAAATAGTGCCTTAGCTTCTCCTCTTCTATCTCCAATCACTTCTGAAATATTTAATGCTTCGTTATAAAGTTCAAGAGCTCTTTCAAATTCTCCTTTTATCTCATAATAATAACCTTTTTGGATAATTAATTGTAATTTAAAAATTTGATTTTTGATATTTTTGGGTAATTTAGATATTAGTTTATCAGATTCTGTTATTAAATCTATTAAATACTCATATTTACCTAGATTAAATGAAATTTCTATTTCAACAATAATTGCTTCTATATAAAGGTCTAATAGCTCTTTTGCTTTGGTTTTTTCTGTTATTATTTTGATAATTTCATAGCTATCTTCATAGTATCCTAAATTAAACATAATTTTACTTTTTAATATTTGACAAGATATACAATCATTAAAATTCTTCTTTGCTAGATTTTCCAATTCTCTAATTTCATCTAATGCTTTTCTATACAATCCTTTATTGTATCTATTTTCAATATGTTTTAATTGTTTGGAAATATCTAATGCCAAATTAAATCACACTTGAAATTTAATAAATTAATAAAATGATTTTTTACTTTATATTATTTCTCTATAAAATCTAAAGTTCTTCCATAGTAAAAGAAAACTTATTTTACTCTTAATTAATTAAACATTCAATTTAATTTCAGGAGAACTATAACTTTGTATGGCGATTTTAGCGAGAAATTAGCAAAATTAGTTGTCAAATACGCTGTTAATATTCAGCCTGGTGATTTAGTTCAAATCAGAAGTTTTTCTAATGCAAATGATTTGAATCAAGAGGTTTATCGTGAAGTGATTAAAGCTGGTGGGAATATTATTCGTTTTAATATCGATATCCCCGGAATTGATGAGATTTTTTTCAAACATGCTTCAGATGAACAAATAAAATATGTTGATCCTTCAGCTATTGATTTTCAGAAAAGAATTACAAAAGCTATTACAATTTATTCTTCATTTAATACTCGAGAATTAACAAATATCGATCCAGTAAAAATAAAAATGATGAGCGAGGCAAAATTAGGATTAAGAAAGATTTTCTTCGAACGTTCAGGTAAAGGAGAATTAAAATGGAATTTATGCCCTTATCCGTGTTTATCATTGGCACAAGAAGCAAATATGGGCATTGATGAATATCGTGAATTTGTTTACAAAGCGTTAGCTTTGGATACAGCAGACCCAATAAAGCATTGGTTAAATGTTGAGTATGAACAAGAAAAAATAACTAACATTTTGAATAAAGGTAAAGAATTTCATATTATTGGTGAAGATACCGATTTAACACTAGGGATTGAAAATCGTACTTGGATAAATTGCTGTGGACATGAAAATCTTCCTGATGGTGAAGTTTTCACCGCACCTATTGAAACAGCAGTAAATGGAACAATACGATTTACTTATCCAGGTATATTTACAGGACAAGAAATTGAAAATATCTGGTTGAAATTCAAAGATGGTAAAGTAGTGGATTTTGATGCAGCTAAAGGAAAAAATCTTTTAGAAAAAGTTCTTAGTATGGAAAATGCTAGAATTTTAGGTGAATTAGCTGTAGGAACAAATTATGGTATTCAACGATTCACTAAAAATATGCTCTTTGATGAGAAAATGGGTGGAACTATTCATTTAGCATTGGGATTTGGTTATCCTGAATCGGGTTCTGAAAATCAATCACCAGTTCATTGGGATATCTTAAAGGATATGAAACCAAAAGGATCAAAAATCCTTCTTGACAATGAAATAATATATGAAGAAGGTAAATGGAAAATAGGAAAATAAAGATTTTTTTCTTTTTATTAAAAAAACTATTTTACTTCTAATTATGATAGGAATTATTAAAAAGACTGAATTTAGAATTACTAAAATAGTAATAATAAATAGTAATAAATAGATTATATATTTCCGCACATTGGAGGAGTAAGTATGAATAAAAGAATGAAAGGCATGATATTTTCATTACTCAGCATATTAATATTAGCAAATATTTTTTCCACAAGTCTAATAGCTGGTCAAATAACTTATGAAGAATTTCATTACGGTTACAAAAGTGATTCTGTAAAAGTAGTTTATTGGGGTGGAGATCAAGAAGAAGGTTCAGTTTATTCAGCTGTCGATTCCAATGGTAATTTAGGTATTGTTTGTTTCTCCGAATCTTTTAATACAAGTAAAGATATTTACATAGTAAAATTTGATAGTAATGTGAAAGAAGCTTGGAATGCTTCATGGTCAATAGCTGATGATGCAACACCTGCTGGGATTGCTATTGATTCTGCTGGTAGTATCTTTGTTGCAGGAACTGTTCTAACCGAGTTAGATCCTTCAGGGTTTATCCATAATGTTTTCGTTGTTAAGTATAATTCTTCAGGTTCATTCAGATGGGCTACAATTCATGAAACAGAGAATCTAGAAGAAATTGCTACAGGAATGGTTATGGATGCTTCGGGAAATGTACTAGTATCAGGTTATACAAATAGTTCTTCGGGTGGAATGTTTATCCAAAAATACAATAGGAATGGCGTCTATCAAGATACATACTATTTTGGAAATACTGCTCCTCATGAAGGATTGATATCTGCTGGTGTAACAATTGATTCAAAAGCAAACCTCTATATTTCAGCTTCAACCAACAATACTCCTACAGGTAATTTCCAAGATTTGATTCTAGTGAAAATGAATTCTACAAATGGTGATATATACTGGAATACTACTTTTGGTGGAATTAGTAACAATGATCAAGGAATTGATATAGCTTTTAGTGATGATGTTGCTTATTTGGTAGGTTCAATAGGTGATGTTTCCAATCCTCTTGATGGAGTTTTAGTGAAAATTAATGCTACTACCGGTGGGATAATCTGGGATACTATAATTGATTTTGATAACGATACAATATCAGGTATTTCTATTAATCGACACGGAAATCCTGTTATTACTGGTTCAGTCAATTATGGTGCAAACAGTGACTTCTTCACAGTTGAAGTTAATCAAACAGGATATGTTTTATGGAATAATACCTATGAGCAAACTGGATTAGACATTTCCAGTGATATAATTTGTAGTGGAGATTTTGCCTTTGTTGTTGGTAAAGCATACAATTCAACTGACGGTTACGATAATATAATGATCCTTGTCTATGAGGATGATTATGAATTTGATTTCCCAACAACAGGTCCCTATGGTAGAATTTTTGGCATAATATTTGGCATTCTTATTATTGCACTAAGCTTAGTATTCATTTTTGGAATTATTTTCACATATTATAAGAAGAGATAATCAATTCTCTTTTTTTCTTTTATTTTTTATCATTCAGTAATAATTAAGAATTATTTCAGATTCTACTTTTTTCTTTTCTATTGCAAACTCGAAATATATGAATCTATTTGGATATAACAAATCAGTCATAATTTTCTTTTGTTTTTCATCTAAACCATTTTCAAAAGCATTTTCTATAAGAGATAAAAGGTATTCTTTATCTTGTTCCTCTAACCAAAAATTATCTTTAAGATGCTTTCTTTTTCGTGGTAAAGAAAACCATAATTTTAATCGTTTTTCAAATTTCTTTAATTTATTCTCATAAGGATTCAAAGTTATTGTTGAATAAATAGTTCCATCTGTATGTTTAGTCGAAACTATTAGGAATGAAAAAATCTTCTTACTTAATCCATCAATTCTTTGTAAAATAATTTGCCATTCTTTATTTGTTAAACCATTTTTCAATCCATTAAAAAAAATATCTGAAACCCGGTCAATAGCTTCTCTATTCCTTACTAATAATTTCTTAGAAAGAAGAATATCGTAACTGATATTTAATGCGAGATCCATATCCACAATAACTCACCTATATATTTTTATTTCCTTTAAACTTTTATAGATATTCTAATTCAATATAAATTACTCAAAAAAAATTTTATTTATTATTCAATTTGTAATAATTTGATTTAATATAATTTATAAACAAAAATAATCTTTGTAGTTTGAAAACAAATGACTAATGATAAAGATATCAAGATTGATTTATTTGTTAATGCTAAAGGGGTTCCTTGTCCTATACCATCAATGAGAGTAAGATTAAATATGTCAAAAATCCCACCAGGAGGATATATGAAAGTTGTATCTGAAGCATCACATTCAGCAGATAGCATACCAAGATATTGCCGCAATTTTGGTCACACAATAATTTTCTTTGAAGAAAAAGATGGTTTATACACGTTTATTATCAAAAAAAAGGGAGAAGAAAAAGATGTTTAGAGTTTTAATATTCTAGCGATATTTCCACCCATTATCAAATCTTTTTCTTCTTGAGGAATATCAAAACTTCTAATTTTACTCATTATATTTTGAAGATTATCATAACCGAAAGGAGAATCTGAACCCATTATAACATGATCTGCTCCAAAATTTGAAATAGCTTTTTTAATCCTTTTTTTACTAATAATATAGTAAGTTGAAGTATCAAAATAGACGTTTGTTAAATCTTTTCCAAATTTAATTACCTCTTCTAAACCCATCATATGAGCTATAGTATAATTTACTGTACTATTTCTTCTCATTATTTCAACTAATTTTATTGCTTCCTTTTTATTATATACATGTATAAATATTGGTAAATCATTTTTTGACGCAAAATCACTAACGTGTATTAATTCTTCGCAATCATTTTCAAAAGGAACAACACATTGGTGAAGTTTGATTCCTTTAAATTTCCATCGATTATAATTTTCCTTTAGATTTTGAAGGAAATTCGAGTCTTTAAAATTAATCCAATAATATTGTAAGATTCTATCAGGAAACTCATTAACTAAAGAATGTACATATTCATTACCCAAATCTCGATTGCCTACATTTACTGTTTTAGATCTAAGATAATGATTAGACCAAAATAATATTCGAGGATTGGTTGTTAAAATAGACTCCTTAACCTTCGGCTTCATTGGTTCGCTATGAGGATCCCCACCCCCAGGACAAAGAACTACTTTATCAACCTTGAGATTTTCTAAAATTGGAAATAATCTTTTTGGATCAGCAAATTCACCAATAGCATGCGCGTGCCCATCGATAATCATTTTAAAACCTTCCTTTAACAAAATTGGATATAATTTAGTTTATGTGACTTTCTATAAAAAATTTTTAATATTAAAAATTTTAGCTATGATACTCAAAAAAATGGTGTCTTAATCAAAATTGAGTAGCTTCTCAAATGTTGTTAATTATCGGAAAGAAAAGATATAAAAAGAGATGGTATGTATTTACTACTTTGCCTACTGAATAAGGCAGGAAAATCATCAAATGCGTGATACAATGATAAAAATACTAGAATTGCGCAATTTAGAATATGAGCTGAAAATAGCTTGTAGTGATGGTTGTAAAAACTGTCGTGATAAAGTACGTGAAAGAATAAACAATCTAATTTTCGTTATTGGTAAAGATATCATTGAAAATCCTCAATATTTAAAAGATCATGAATTTATGATTCGAATTCAAGAATTAAATGCTCTTGAAAATTTATTATGCGATCTTTGTCATGGTGTATGTGGTGAATGTAAAGTAACTATACATGATAGAATCCAAAATCTATGTTCGATTTTGGAAAGAAAATGTTCAGATTGCCCTTGTGAATAATTTTTAAAAAAAAGGCAATCTTTATCTTTGATCTTTATTTTGTTCTTCAAATGTCTTTCTGAAAGCTGTTCTTGCAGCATCTCTATCTTTGATTTCCTCTTCTAGTCTTCGCTGCAATTCACGTAGCATCCATCGCACCAGCTCTGCATCTGAGGTTATCCCTGAATAGTCTTTTAACCAGTCTATGCGATCTCGAACATCCTCTAAATAAATGTCTACATGAAGAGTTTTCAGTTTCTCCTTTTTATCAGGCATAATAAATAAATGGAATAATTGGATTTATAACTTTACCTAATAAGGTTCTACAAAAAGTATGTTAAGGTAAGTATACCATACTCAACCATACATAACCAAAGATTTATATATATTGTTAGCCATACTTTACCATAGGTTGCCAAAAATTACCAAATATAGTATTTTTTGGACATAAATAGACACTATGGAGAAAAAAGAAGTGGCAATTGAAGTAGATGTTCAAATTGGTAAACAAGGACGAGTCGTCATCCCATCAAATGTCCGACGAAAATACGAGCTAGAAGAAGGCGACTGGATAAAGATGGTGTTAGTTTTTGAAACTGATAAAGTTTACAAAGATAGCATCACAACAAAAGCATTAGAACAATACTAAAAAATCAAGAGGAATAAAAAATGGCTAAAGCATTAACCCACCATAATATTAAGGAAATTTTTGATGGATTACATGATAATCTTGAAACATTAAAATATGCGACAACTGCAGTTAATGCAGATGAAAATATAACAACTGAAGAAAAAGAAGTTATTAGTGAATCAGTTAATAAATTACGTGCTCTTTTAATTGAACTTGAATGTGATTTTACTATTTAAAATCAAATTTCAAGTTCCTATTTTTTCATTCTTTATTAATTTGATCATTATTTGTATTGTTTACATCTGAGGTTATTAATTCAGGATGAACAAATCTTAAAGCATCAATTTTTTGTTCTTTAGTAGGTGTTATCTCTAGAAAGTTAATTATTTTTTCAATTGTTTTTTCTGGATAATCTATTATTTCTGGTAATTCTATCCAGAGGTACTTCTTATCTTTAACGAATTCAGTTATTCTTTTATGTCCATCTTCAGTTACCTTTGATATGAAGGATTTTTTACGATAAATAAAACCTCGAGTAAAAGTAGCCCGTAAGGTTCTAAGAAATAATCCAATTCTTTTCCAGAAGGTAAAATAACTAAATTCCATTTTAATTTCCGGTATCCAATTTTTTAATTTACCAGCACGTTTTTGTGAATTGGCTACACTCTCACTATCACGATGAAGAACAATATAGTAGGGATTTTTGAAATGTTGATGGAAATAAGGTAAAATGTAAATGATAACTGCTTCTTTGAAGCCCCATAATTCTTTTTCAGATTTTCTAATTAGTTTAACAATTTCATTCTCATATTTGTTTACTGTTTTTTCCATTTTTCCATCTGATTCATCAAAACGTTTCCAATAAAGCATTAATCGTTTTGCGGAATAAAGTATGTTATGGCTTAATTTTAGCCAAGCTTGATCTTCATAAGAACCAAATTTATTTTTATGCTGGCTCATAATCATATCTTCTTCTGGGCCCATTGTAACTCCTAAACGATGTAAAATACCTGCTAAGAGAGAAGAACCACTTCTAGGTTGGGTGAGAATGATAACTGATTTCATGCCAGAAGTTAAAACATTGTACATTAAAAGAATTACTATATGATATTCCAAATAAGGGTATTTTTTTCTAATAAAAAACTAACAATAAAATAAATAAAGTAAATGTTTCAATCCTTCACCGAGAATATATAAAAATTCAAATATGTTGAATGTTTTTAAAGTAAAAAAGTTCATATAGAATAGTAATACTTACGAAAAAAAGTGAGTGAAAAATCAACAATGACATGGTTAAAAAATAAAAAAATAATTATTTATTCTTTGATGGTTGCAGTGCTTTTAACAGCCACTTTTCAACCACAAGAAACAATAGGAAATATTGATAATCAAAACGATTATGAGGAGACAGTCTTAGACGGTACTGGAATGACAGTACCCCCTACAGAAATGACTTTTGAAACAAATAGTGTTATTTATAATTATTCAGATGTTGGCACCTGGTCAGATACTGGTTCCGCTTATGATGTCATTGTTGATATAGATGAACCCGAAACTTATGCCCATGCTTTCATAGCAGATGGTACCAATGGTTTACGAATACTAGATATTCTAGACAGAACAACTCCAACAGAAATTGGTCAATATAAGAATGGTTCAGCCATTTTACGAGGTATTTGTAGAAATGGTGATTATCTCTACTTAGCTTATGGAACAAATGGTTTCATCGTAGTAAATATTAAACTTAGCTTAACCACACCTGTATTTGAAAAGAAAATCACCAGTGTTTTTGGTGGTGCTACTTGTTATAATATAGATGTCGAAGGAAATTGGACTTATGTTGCTGCTGGAACATATGGAATGGCTATTTTTAACACTACAGATAAAAGCAATCCAATTTATAAGGGAAGATTTGTTAAAACAGATAATTATGGTGTAAGTACTGTTGATATCAGAGATGTAGATGTGTACATTAATTTTGCTTACTTGGCTGATTTCAAATATGGTGTTAGAAGAGTGGATATAACAAGTAGTAAAACAAATCCAATTGAAAGTGGTGCAGGTTATAACTCAGGTTCATCATCAGGTATTTACATACGAAACGATTATTATGCATGTGTAGCAGATAATAGTGGATTTCTCTTACTATCGTTGTATAGCTATCCTACCTTCACTAAAACATATGGATATAGTGATGGAACCCATGCTTTAGGAGTTTACTCAGATCTTGACACAGTCTTTGTCACATATTCAAATGATATTGGTATGAGAATGTTCAATATTTCTGATAAACTCGATCCTCATTATATCGGAAAATATAATGACCTCGATGGAGGGGATGGAAGAAACATTATGGTATACAAAGATTATGCTTACATCGCTGATGGTACAGATGGATTAAATATTGTTTTACTAGATTCTGATGAAGACACTTTGTATGATGGATATGAGATTTATGATGTGATGTCAGATCCATTCGATAACGACACAGACGATGATACATTAAAAGATGGAGAAGAATTTTACGGTTATCATGCTCCAGATAATCAATACGCAGACGATACCAACGATTATTTCTATGAACTCAATCCTATAAGCAATGATACTGATTCTGATACAATACGAGACGATGAAGAAATTTACTTAGGAGTAGATAATTACAGAACAGATCCGGAAAATAATGACTCAGATTCAGATTTCCTAGCGGATAATTTGGAAATAAGCGTTTATTTCACAAACCCAACAAAAGCAGATACAGATTCCGATGGAATTCTAGATGGAACTGAAATATTCACATACGGTACCAATCCTCTTTTAAAAGATACAGACGCTGATGGCATACCTGATTTACCTGAAATTACTTACAAATTAGATCCTCTAGTAAATGACTCTGATACAGATTATGACTCCGATGGTTTAACCAATCTATATGAATATAGTATCTCAAAAACCAGACCGGATGTTAATGATACAGACACAGATGGCTTAACAGACGGAGAAGAAGTATTAGGTATTTACTGGCCAACGAATCCTTACAGTAATGGTACTGGGTATATTAGAACTAATAAACCTCTTACTCCAGATGCAGACGGGGATGGTTTGAAAGACGGTGAAGAAGTTAAAATTTACGATACAAATCCTCTAGATGCAGATTGTGATGACGATGGTCTTAACGATCGTCTTGAAGTAATAGTTCATCATACTAATCCTAGCAATCCAGATACAGATGGCGATTTGATGAACGACTACTGGGAAGTTACATATAATACTGATCCTTTAGTGGATGATACTGATGTTGATTATGATAATGACGGTTTAACAACTTATGAAGAATATCTTTTGAATACTAATCCTAAAGTCAAAGATACAGATGGCGATGGTATGTGGGATGGTTGGGAAGTAGAAAATGGTCTCAATCCTACAAATAGTAATGATGGTATTAATGATCCAGATCATGATGAATTAACAAATGTTATGGAGTTCAATAATAACACTGATCCTCACGATACAGACACAGACGACGATGGTATGGGCGATAAATGGGAAGTTGATCATGATACAGATCCATTGGTTGCTGATAATACCGAAGATTACGATAATGATGATCTTGTCAATATCGATGAAATGATTGCAGAAACTGATCCGTGGGATCCAGACACTGATAGAGAAGGCCTTACAGACGGTGAAGAAGTCCATATTTATGGTACAAATCCAACAATGCGTGATACTGATCTAGATGGTTACAGTGATTATGAAGAAATTCAATATGGTACAGATCCACTTGATCCCAAAAGCAATCCTAAACAAAAAGACTTAACTCTTTACCTCTCTATTGGTCTTTCTGCTGCTGCTGGTATTCTCATTCTAGTAGTTGGTTTCCTAACCTTCTATTGGGTTTCTCGTCCAGAACAAAAACTCTTCAGATATATTAATTCCAAGAAGAAAGAAGGTCTAGATAGTATTACTATCAAAGATGCTATGACTTCTCTCAATAAAGCTTTGAATAAAGGTGAAATTAAACAAATCGTCAATGAATTTTCAGATGCTAAAGGTTTATACATTGATGAAAATCGCATTTGGTTTACTAATGACTTACGAATAAAGAAGAACATTGAAGACTATAATGATTTTGTCGATAAAACAGAAGTAAATACTACTGAAATCAAAGGTTTAGCTGATACTATTAAAGCTATTGAACACGACATTAGTATTTGTGAAAAACTTGGTTTCAAGAAACTTAAGACTCAGCTTGAAGAAATCTTAGCGAAATTAAAATAGTTTGTTAGATAATTTTCCCTCTAACATTCTTTTTTTTTCTTATGGTAATTGATACCCTTTTTCTTTTTTCACTATTAAACCGTCTGTTATAAGACCTGATAATAGTGGATCAATTTTTTCTCTTGTTAGATTACATTGATCAATTAATTGTTTTTTTGTAAGACTTTTTTCTTGAGTTAGTAATTTAACAATCATTCCTCTATAATATCTATTCGATTTTGAAAAATTTGATTGAGTTGTTTTTGGTTTTATGCCTGTCTTTGTTGCTGTTAATTCAATAGCACCATAATCCATGAGAGCATTATGCCAATCAGCTGAATGCCCTTTTGGTAATAATTTTTCAGCAATAACAAATAATTCCTTTTCTGATCTTGTCTCCTCTGCAAATCCTTCAGCGATAAATATCCTTCTAATATTCGTATCAACAGTAGTAATATCTTGATTATAAGCAAAAATAAGAATTGAACGAGAACTGTAAGGGCCTATTCCTTTTAATTTTTGAAGTTCCTCTTGTGAATTGGGGAATTCTTTTAATGCCACTATTTGTTGTGCTGCTTGTTGTAACCATAGAGCTCTTCTATTATAACCCAACCCTGACCAAATTTTCAGAACATCAGCAACTGGTGCATTTGCTAAACTTTCTAAAGTAGGATATTTTCCTATAAATTCCAGATATTTTTCTATTGACCTAGAAACTTGTGTTTGCTGGAGCATTATTTCTGATACCATAATGTAATACGGATTTGTTGTTTTTCTCCAGGGTAAATCTCTTTTATGTATTTTCCACCAATCAAAAATCTTTTTTTGGAATTTCTTTACAATATTATCAGCTAACTGGTTCATTCTTTAAGAACACCATTTTATTCCTTTTAATACTTTATTTGGGATTTTCAGAGAGTGGATATAATCAATAATTTTCTATTATCAAGTCAGATAAATTATTCATTTAAAATAAACCTAAGGAATTATTGATGTTATTTTAATGAGATTATTTTACTATTCATAGTTATTTTTGGTAAGATTTGTTGTTCCAATGGTGCTATATCAGTATTAATGAAGAAAACAAGATTAGTTTTTAATTTCAGACTGTTTTTGGAAAGATGCAGAAGTTCTTGCATTAACAAACTCTTAGTTAAAAGATCGGGGATTTTTCTTGGATCAAAACCATCTATTACTATTGTTGGTTTTTGATCTTTATAAGCAATTTTTTGTGTCCAAGCATCAATGCTTATTGTAATATTTGTTTGTCTAGTTGCATCAGATGTTTTGAAGTATTCTGAATTTATTTTATTCTCTTTCAAAAACATATTGAAATCTAGATAAGAATAATTATAATCAATTGCAAAATTATACGCTGCAAATTCTGTGAAACTACCTGTTAGGAATATCAATTTATTATCTGAATTATTTATTTGCAATGAAATGGAATCAAGATCAATTGTCATATTAAATTCCCTCTGAATTTTTTTTATTTCATTCTAACAAACACTTTTCTTTAGACTATTAAATAAATAACTTCCGCTTTAATCGCTAAATTTCTTTTTACAAGTAAACATTATATTCTTTATTATTTTGAAAGTGTTTGAATTTATTCTTTAGAGGGAATATAAAATTCTTCTAATCCTTCGCTCAATTCCTCCATTGATTCTCTTGATGCTTGTATTTCGATTTGATTACGAGCAATTTTCACTGCCTCATTTATTCCTTCTCTTTCTCTTGAAAGAATGCACATAAAGTCATCAACAAAATCTTGAATAATAAAGCCATGTTTTGTAAAAACATCTATTACTTTATTAAAAATCTGAAGATTATCACTTATTGAAAATACTAATGAACAAGGAGTATCCTCTTCGTCACATTTTTTTAAAATTTCTTTTTTAATATCTTTAGTAATATTCAAACCCACCATTAGTACTATTAATTGTTTATAGTACAAATTATCGACCTTTTGTATTTATTATTATTTCGCCTTTAAAAAACTAGTATATAAAATTAATAAAAAAGCGATAGATAATCATTTTTAAGCGATTACTCAATTATGGGGTATCCAGCGTTTTTCCAAGCACTCATACTACCAAATATTCCATAAACATTTTTGTAATTATTTTGTAGTAGAAAACTAACAGCTGTAAATGTTTTAAATCCAGAATCGCAATAAACAGCAATTTTTTTATCTCGAGGAATATCATTGAGTCTATCTGCTAAATGCCCCAAAAAAATATGATTTGACCCTTTGATTTTTCCATCTTCTTGGACATTACTATTCCTACGAACATCTAGAATAAACAAATCACTATCATTTAAATGATCCTTTAAATCATGAACCGACCAAACATTTGTAGCTTGATATTTTTCACCTTTTAGATACCATTCACGGAATCCCTGCAGATAGCCAATTATATTATCAAAACCCAATCTTAGTAAATATTTAACACTCAAATTGACTTCCTGATGAGTTCCTTTTATTAAAATTATTGGTTTTTCATAATTTAACATCCATAAAGCATATGATGGTAAGCCATTTTTCCAAATGCTTAAAGTATTTGGAATATGTCCTCCTGCAAAACTCTCAGGTTCTCTAATATCAATTACTTGGGCACCTTTTACAAAGTGTTCTTTAACTTCTTGTACAGTTAGAGCTTTAGGTTGTATATCATTTTGTAAAATGGGAGGGCCCTGTATATTTAACTCCTCTAATTTTGTCATATTTGGGGCAATTTCGAATTTTTCTTGTGACTTATAATTGATAAATTCGTCTTTTGCTAAATTTAATTTTGAATTTGTTTTCTTTTCATACCCAATAGTTGTAAATGGAAGACCAGTAATATTACCGCCACAAATTGAACCAGCCCCATGAGCAGGAAGAACAATAGTACCATCGCCTAAGGTTAATAATTTTTTATGGAGACTATCATAAAGCCAGTTTGCAGCTTGTAATTGTTTTACATCATCACGATAAAAATCAATTCTACCAATATCTCCCGCAAATAGAGTATCCCCTGTAAATACCATAAAAGGTTGATTTTTTTCTAAATCAGTTTTAATTGTAATTGAGATGCTTTCTGGTGTATGTCCAGGTGTTTCTAAAATACCGAATTCCAGATCATCTATATAAAACGAATCCCCATCCTCTACCTCTGTACCATATTTGAAATCTAATTTATTTCCATGATAGATTTCTGCTTGAGTAAAATGAGCTAATTGTGGTGATCCATTAACAAAATCCTCGTTTCGGTGAGTATCAAATATAGCTACTATTTTAACATTATAATTTTGAGCTAATTTTAAATAAACTTCCACATCCCTTCGTGGATCGATAACAACAGCTTTTGAATCAGCAGCAATAAAATAGGAATTACTGGCTATGCCTTCAGAAACAATTTTTTCAAATTTCATCTAAAACAACTCTAAATACTATGCCGCTAATTTAAATAAAAAATTTCTTATTTAATTTCCAAGGAATTAAAGAAAAAAAGAAAAATAATAATCTTATTCAGTGTCTTCAATATGAAGAGTTTCTGTTTTTTCTTCATCTTTATGGATTATTTTTAACTCACCATTATATGTAAAACTAGTAAAACATTTAATGAAATGTTTGATTATTAAAGAGCTAGCATTATTACTATGATGAACACATTCTAGGAAATCTTTTTCACTAAAAGGTAAATTAGTTAATTTCCAATCAATAGCGGTTCTATCAGCCATATATTCATCAATAGAATTATTAATTGAAGTTATAATTTTTTCAATTTCATCTCCAAATTCCTTTTCATACATATAAGCTCTTCTTCGAAGCCTTGTTCCCCATAATTCTCCTTTGTGTTTTTGCATCAATTTTATTTTTTCAGCTTGTTCTGTATTAGGTAATTGTTGATCCAAATAATAAGCTAAAATAGTTGTTTCTAGTATGAATCGTAACTCAAGAAGTGCAGAATGATAATATCCCCAGGTAGTTAGATTTTGAACAATACCAAATCGTTTTGTAAATGCTAACATTTCCATATATACTAAAGATTTTTCAAATTCACTCAATTTATCTATGTTTTGTATTTTGAATGAACTGAGATCTGAATCAAAATTTTTGTTTATTTTTAACCAGGTATTATAAAGCAATTTATTATATTGCTTCGTTTCTTTCTCTGTTTTTTGTGCTTTGCTTAACCATTTTCTAGAATTCAAACCTAAAGAGAACATGTCAGAGTCACTTCCAATTTGCCTTTTTTATTTTTTTATCAATTATACTTATTATTTATTCCATCTATTTTTTAATCTAATGGAATAAATTGTTAATCAAATTTTAAGTAACTACTCAATCTGTAATTTAATTGGTAAATTATAAATACCACCACACTATATGTTAAGATGGTTCCTAATACAGTCTCGTTTGGCATTACCTGACTCATCAAAATGGAAATTAAATATTAACATAACCAGGAGATTAAAGTTATGTCTGGATTGAATCTATTCCTAACTATTGGTGGTGGTATTTATCTATTAATAATTCTTTTCGCATTATTCTATTACTTTTCAGCCATGAGTGGTAAAAATAAAGTTCTTTCTCGAACATCTATTGATGAAAATTTCGTTGAACCATTTGTCAGTATTATTGTTCCTACTTATAATGAAGAAAGAAATATTGCAATTTGCCTACAATCATTAAAAAATCTAAATTATTCAAATTATGAGATAATTGTTTCAGATGGTGGCTCCACTGACAAAACAATTGACATAGCAGAATCAATGGTATCTCGAGTGGTTGTAGATGAAACATTGCCAACTGGTTGGATTGGTAAAAATTGGGGTTGTCACCTAGGTTATTTGCATACTAGAGGTGAATACCTTTTATTTGTAGATGCTGATACAGAGCACACGCCAGATTCTTTAAAGCATTTTATGAAGATTGCATTAGAGAGAGATACTGGATTACTTTCTGTATTTCCATACCAACGTTTGCAACATTGGTGGGAATCTATTAATCCGGTATTTTATTTCGCTTCAAATCTAACGTATGGTGGTAGAAATAGCGTTAATGATCCAAGAAAACCTAACAGTCATACAGCGTCTGGACAATACATGTTATTCAAACGAGTAGCTTATGAAGCATTTGGTGGTCATGAATATCTAAAAGGTTCTATTGTAGAAGATTTAGCACTTGCTAGAGTTATTAAACAGAAACAAAAGCGATTATTTTTTATTGATGGTACTAAACTCATCTTTACTCGAATGTATCCAGAATCCCCAAAACAATGTTGGGAAGGATGGAAAAAGTGTCTTTTCCCTGGAACAAAATTAACTCAACCTCGAAGAATTACTGGAGCATTAATGTGGTTCCTTTGGGGATTAATTTCACCTGTAGCAATAGGATTAACAGCTGCATATACTCCTTGGTATTATTTAATGATTTCATGTATTCTTCACGTCTTTTGTGTAACGACAGTATTTCTTTATTGGAATAAAAAAGGAACACATCATATCATAACATATATTCTATTTCCAATAGTTGACATAGTATTTTGCTTACTTTTAGCAGTTTCAGCACTGCAAATTTTAATTAGTAAAAAGATGACTTGGCGTGGTAGAGAATATACTCCCGATCTTTTAGCAGGATCTGTTGTTTTTAAAAATAATAATAATTTCGTTGGTGATACTACTAGATTAGCTCAATTAAATACTGATGTTGAAATTGAATTAGACGATCAAATATACGCTCATGTTTTTGAGTTACAAAGAATTACAAATAAATCAATAGCAAAAACCACACAAAATGAAATTGAAGAACCTATCTCATCAATTATCAAAAATAACTCAAGGGATTACTCTCAAAATTTCGATGATTAAAAGTAAATAAACTATTGAAAAAAGGAATAAAAAGCACTTTTTCAGCAGTTTATTTCTTCTTAAATTTGAACAAAATATTTTTCAATTAATTAGGTAAATGGAGATTATTAAAAGAAGGATTAAGAAATGCTTTTGAATGGTGTTGAAGTCGAGGATACTTTCTGCGAAGCTTTTGATGGCATCGTTACTAGATTAATGGTCACTCTAAGAGACGAACAACTTAAACAGTATGCTGCTGCTCAATTAACTGCTTTGCCTTCAATTGTTGTAGGACGAACTGAAGCTGGAGTGGAAATTTGGCATTTAAGAGGTGATGAAACACCAGATCAAAATGTAGGTTTTATAGCTCAAATTTGGGGTGATTTTGATGGAAATAATCCTGAGAAGAGCGTTAAGAGATTCTACAAAGAATTAGGGTTAAGGATTCGTCAAGGTATACTTGTTATACCAACCACGACTGTTTTTAATGCTTTAGAATCTGATACTACATTGGATTTAATGGAAAATGTTGGTTATTGCGGTGATGTTTATCAAAATGAAGTTTTAATTTATGATAGGAAAATGATTAAGATTCCATTAATGATGGGTGATTTTTATATAGAAAAAACAATTGGATATAAAATTGGTGTTTCAGGTGGCAATCTTTGGCTTATGTGTGATTCAGAAAAATCAGCATTAACTGTTGGGAAACGCATTTTAGATTCATTATATCCTATGAAGAATGTAGTTACACCATTCGCCATCTGCTCTGCTGGTTCAAAAACAGTCTATGAAGGGCAACCACATCCAGAAATTGGACCAACAACTAATCATCAATTTTGCCCAACACTTAGAACAGAAATAGATGATAGTTTAGTTCCGGAAGAGGTAAAAAGCATTCCAGAAATTGTTATTAACGGAATTTCAATGCAAGATGTTCGTGAAGCAATGAAAACAGCAATGAATGTAGCTTCTAAAACAAAAGGTGTTCTAAAAATATCTGCAGGTAATTTTGGAGGGAATCTTGGAAAGCATAAAATCTACTTGAAAGATCTTTTAGATGAAATCGTTGAGAAATAAATGTACTAATTTTTCTTTGGACTAAATTCATTTTCTCTGCCAAAAGTTTCTTCACATATTAGTGCTACTTCAGAAACATATGCTTTATTGGCAAACACATACATTCGCCATAAATCATCATAAGCATCTTCAACTGATTTTACATCAGCAGATGGATGTGGTCTAGCATTTAATTGTGTTAGTTTATCATCTTTTGTTTTGATTAAGACTTCTGCTTCTTTCAAAGATGATGAACTTAAACAATGAATAATTACATCCGCTTTACTTATGGAATTATTTTTAGTTATTTTTTGTAATCGATCAATAATCATATCTTCTACTTGCTCACGTTCAATTGTTGGTGGATTGAATTTTTGAATAAATTCATCTCTACTTTTTCGAGAACTTAGTGAAGCACTCGAGAGAACATAAGCTCTTTTTAAAAGATCTCTTTCCTCATATCTTTCAATCAAAGCTTTTATCGCTAGGCTACTGGAATTATTTTTAGGATAATTTTTTAGAAAATATAGAAGACTCCAGTCATTTAAATGAAAGATTTTTTCTCGAGTTAATATCTCATCTTTTACAGCTAATTCTACTGCTTTGGAAATCATTGCTCCAGATGAAAGCTTTGCATGATGGAAATAAACGCGTTCAGTAAGAAAATACCGCAAACGAAGGAGATGTAAAATTTCTGAACGAGCATCTGATCGCTCCATTTTATTTTTAGAAAAATTTAATACTAATTTATCATCCTCTAAAATAAAATAACTAAAGACTCTATCATCATAGTCTTTGTTTATACCTGTGAAATAACAGTCTCTCCTAATATAATCTAATAAATCAGCACAGATAGTATCATTAATTATTTGACCCATCCAAGGTGCACCAATAGACTTTCTAGTAGGATCTTTTTGTGAAAGAATTTTAAGCAAAGAATTTGTATATCCTAGTTTAGTTAGAATATCACCTAAATCTCCTTCTGTAATTATTTTTTTGAAATTTTCACTTTTATCATGTTTGTCGAAAATCTTTCGTTCATCTTCAAAAGTATGACCATAGGGAACATGAGTAGCATCGTGTATTATCCCTGCTATAGAAACAAGCTCTTCGATTTCAGAATCTATCTCTACGCCATTATTACGTATATTTTGAATGATTTTTTTTGCAAGAAAGCTTGTTCCTAAACTATGCTCAAATCTTGTATGTGTTGCTCCAGGATAGATCAAATAAGTTGTTCCTAATTGCTTTATTCCACGTAATCTTTGAATTTCATAACAATCTATAATTTTTGTTTCATTTTTAGTGAAATCTATATCACCATGAACAGGATCCCTTACAATCATTTTGAACACCTTTAGAAACTTTGTGAGTTATTATTGATAAATTGAGTGTAATTCATATTAATCAATTGTCCTACTGCAATATTATTAAAACTACCCCATCGAAAAAAAGAAATATTCAAAAGTTTTTGATATGTCATCATGAGAAAACTTCAAATCACTGTTATTGGTAGCACCAATCTTGATTTAAATAATGAACAAGATAAAGCTGCTTGGGATTTTGCATATCGTGTAGGATTTGCATTAGGAAGAGCTTTAAATATCGCTGTTTTAACAAGCAGTTCTGGCGGTGTCTCTGAAGCGGTTACGAAAGGTGTTAATGATGCTGGTGGTATATCAGTTGGTCTTCTGCAAGGGAATTATAAGGAGATTGGCAATCCAGAATCACATGTGAATATCGCTACTACCATGAAAAGTTATGAATATAGTTGGCCATTAATCTACTCTTGTGACTGTGTTATAGCAATTGGTGGAGGATTAGAAACAGGTATTCAAATATCTCTAGCTGTTGATTTAGGAATTCATGTTGTTATTTATTCTAAAGCTGGGGGAGTTTCCTCAGAAGTATTTACTTCTTTAGAGCCAACTTTTCAAAAGATGCGCTCATCACAGCTAGTATATTTAGTCGATAATACTGATGAAGCTTTTGAAAGAGCTAAGAATTTTGCTCTTACTAGAGCTAAAAAAGAAGTCAAAGTTGATGATAAAACATCTGTTGAAATACAACCAATCTTTGATGTCCTTTGTAATAAACGTAATATTAACATAATAATGCTCTTGCATAAGAAAAAAACCTTATCACCCCAAGAAATCTCTGATGAATTAAAAATTCCTTTAATGATGGTTCAAGCATATCTTCAAGAAATGGATTCATTTGAAATTGTTTTGGCTAAGAAAACCATTGGTGATGAACATTTATTTATGATCAATTCTGACAATTATTTAGTTAGTCAATTTATTAAGTTGTTATCCTTTCAAGAGGAAAAAAAATAATCTAATCATAATATTAGACTGGGAAAATGTATTAAAAGCAGAAAACAATAATAATGAAATTAATATATAGGGGATAATAATGAAAATACTGATTTTTGCATCTTGTAGTAAAACAAAATCTATCAAATATCCTCATCAACCTACTTGTAATGAAATTAATTCTAAGGAAATAAGAGAAAATTATCTGCAACAATTCCCGGAAAAAAAACAGGCAGCAGATCTTTATCGTGGGGCATTAAATATTAGTACTAATGCTGCAGTAAAACAATTAAGAGAGTTTTTCGATGTTAGCTACTATATTGTAAGTGCTGGTTTTGGTATTCTTCATGAAAATGATCTTATACCTCCTTATGAATGCTCATTTGCAGAGATGAATAAACAGCAAATTGAAGAACGAGCAAATTTACTGAAAATTCCCGAAGATTATCAGAAAATAATTGAAAATGAGAATCCAAACCTAATTTTTCTTGGAATGGGTAAAGATTATTTATATTCTCTTGGTGAATGGGATAAAAAACTTCCATGTAAAACAATTGCTTTTGATGAGTCAATTTCAGATAAAGTAATATCTTTACCAGCAGATCATATTGCTGTGAAAGAAATCTCCAATATTAGTGGATTACCAATTCATGGAGTGGTTGGTTTTAAAGGTGATCTTCTCCTTTTAACTACACGATATCTTAAAAATCAAAAAAATCCTGAGAAAGCATTAAAAGAATTATTAGATAATCCCGATGATTTGATCTATACAATCAATACTTTAAGAGAACATACCTAAAAACAGATTATGGAATAATATAGAGGATTAAAGTAAAAAATTTCAGATTAATTTTTTTGTTTAATATATTATAATTATTAAGATAATCAAATTCTTTTTAGGTAAGATTAAAGAATGAAAATATAAATTAGAACAGAATACGTTCTTAATGTTGAGAGAAATGACTTACAAAGATATCATAACAAATGATCAGAAGATAGTTCAAGTTATTACTGATGATGAAATCGAAGAGATTCTAGATGATGATAATCATCGACAAATTTTACAATTTCTATTTAAAGGTCCCTTAACTGTTGAGGAATTAGAATTAGCTTATAAACAATCTGGAAAATTGAAATCTGACAAAAGTATATATCGTTATCTTAGCAAGCTCAAAAAAGTTGGGTTAGTTATCGAAGCGGGAAAAAGGATTTTTTCCGACAAAGATAATCAGATAAAAACCCAAACATTATTCACTCGAGTTGCCAAAATAATTTATGCTCCTTTAAAACGAATTAATCGACAAGCTGAAATGGAATCTAAATCTTTTGAAATTTTTAATCTAATTCTTCAGGAGAGATTTGGTTTTAAAAATCAAACTTCTTTGGATTGCTTAAAAAATAATACCAATTTGATTACTAAACAAAAGAATGAAGCATTGTCCAATTTCTTTGGAAATACTAAAAATGAACGACTTTTATCTTTAATTGAGGAATTTGATATCCATGAATTATATCCTATTCTTGATCTAGCTGGTTGGATCATCTTATTTGAAGAACATCCTGAATTAGTCAAAGAATTCATCAAATGCTATAGATAAAAGTTATATTCTATTATTTTATTTTGTTCTTATCTACTTAATAGTATTATTAGTTTTTAGTAAAAAAATAAAAATAGGTAAGAATAGATGTACGTAGAACCTGATATGAAAACCCAAGATGTGATACTTAATAAAGAGAAATTAGTGAAAACAATTTATGACCTTGATAGTGCACGATACTTACAAGATGATAAAAATTGTGAATTATTACTTAATTTTCTTCTTAATGCTCCTATGACTTTCGAAGATATTAAAATGGCTTTTAAAGAAGTAAATGCAGAGAAATCAGATAAAACGATATATGGGTATCTCAATAGGTTAAAAAAATCAGATCTAGTAATGGAAGCTGGAAAGAGGATTATTACATATTCAGAAAGTCAAATTAAAACTCTTACATTATATTCACGTACAGCTAAAGTTTTTTACGTCTCTCTTGATATATCAAAAAGTGAAGGAAAAAAAACTCCAAAGTATACAGATGTTATTGGTCAAATACTATGCCAATTGTTAAATTTCAAAAGCTTCGATAAAGAACATTTTGAGAATTTCTTTTTTAATTTCTCAAATAAGAAAAGAATTGATATTGAACAGATCAATAAAATAGATCAAACTGAAATATTAGATCAAATAACAACTTTTGATGTTAGAGCTACCAAATTTATTATTGATACTATCTGTTGGTTAGCATATATTGGCGAAAGCCCAGAAGTTTATAACGAATTTATTCAATGTTTCAAGAAATAAAAAAATCATACTTATAGGAGAAAAGTGTAAATGTCTAATAATGTAATTAGTGGAACTAAAAAAGATGCTAGAAAAAAAGTTGATGATTTTGATATAATTTCTGAGGCATTTCAAGAGTTAAACGCTACAGATATTACACATTCATGTCAATTAGAAGCATTAAATATTGATCCTTTTCTATTCAAAAAGCAAATTTTAAAATTAATCAATTTTAATGTTATATTGCTTGTTCCAGAAACTGAAGACCAATATTATTTTGATTTTGAGAATTACATCTATTACAAAGTTGAATTAAAGAAAAGAAGATTTATACTCATTGTATCAATTGTTATTCCTTCAGCTCTTTTAATCCTTTTAGCTTTAGCATGGATAATAGCATTTATTTAAAATCTTTTTTTATTATTCATTATCTATTAACCTGCCAAGCTCCTCGTAAAATTGCTTTATAGATATATCAATGAAATTTTGAGCAACAATTCTAGCCATTTCGTCAACCATAGCAATTGGAAAAGGAACTATTTGAGAACCACCAGGTTTAGAATATTCAATTGATGATAGTGAATAAACCAATTGAGCAAGATTATTTCGATAACCAATAGGATCATTTTTACAAATAAACCATGGAACATCTATTCTTGAAACCCAATCAAAGATTTTCAAATAAAAGCTCATATAAGGAACTAAACATTTTCGTTTTTGATCATCAAATCCACGATCTAATCGAACGATTGGTACAGTAACATCTTTGTCTTCCAGAACCTGACTTAATAAACCAAAATCACTCCAGAAATTTTCTGGAACAGAACCTTTCAGTATATTACTGAAAATAACATTATTTATGAAGGAAGTTAACGCTTTATCAGCAGAATATTTAACAAAACCAAAATACAGTATGTTGCGATTTAGTGCAATATCAACTAATTTCTTAGATTGATCAAGTGCTTCATAGAATTTTGGGTCTCGATAACTATGTGGAACTATTGGACCGTCTCTAATGTGATAATTTGTCGGTTGTTCTTCAAATCCTATCAAATCAATTTCATTATGCATTCGTTCCATCTGGAAATATGACTGAGCGAAATTTTGATCAGCAACAAATTCTTGTTGATTTAAAGTAGTTATTTCATCTATTGCAGCATACCCAAAACTATCATCTATATCAACTAAATCTGGAATGCTTTGAAACTCACCGACAGGACCATCAGAAGAAAAATTACCAACCCATCTACTAGCAGAAGCTACTGTGAAAAGCAATTGTCGAGATTTACTAAGATCATTAGTTGCAACAGGACTTTGCACTGGAAAAGTATATCTGCTTGCATCAGAAGCAGAGATTTTTTTATCTTCGGGAAATTCAAATTTTAAATCTAAATTTTCAATTAGGGGAGCATCATAGATAATTTGATATTTAGGATAAGAATCTAATTGCTTAATAATATCAGTAATTTCCTTTTCAGAATCTAATGATTTTAATTCAAAAAGATATTCTGTTTCACCAATTGGTGATTGACATTTAATTGCTAGTGGATTTTCAACTAAAATACAGTCAGAAACATTTTTTCCTATAAGAGCCTCTCTGATTTTTCCAGCAGGAATAGTCGATACTGTTCTCCTAGCTATTTCTTTAGCCTTACGGGTAAAACCATTTGATATTGATTCGGAGATTGATAATTTAGCTTTATCAGCTTTTTTGTATTTTTTCTTCTCAGCAGGAAGAACTTCTATCAATTTAGCATCAAGTAGAAAGTCAATAGATTTGATAATTGTCTCCTTAAGTCTCTCAGAAGATAAACCAGTTTTTTTATGTACTTGTTCTATTATTTCTTCATCTGAAATACCACGATTGTTTTTTATCATATTGAAAGTGGTTACAATAAGATATGGTGAAAGTTCTAACATCCTAAAGATATGTCTACTAATTCAGTATATAAATTTTAGAGAAATTTTCCTCTATTATGGTAAAAAATACCATTTCAATACATTAAAAAACCAAAATATGTTTTTTATATAATTTATAGAACGCATTTAAATGATAAAAAATAATCCTTTTATAAAATAACTATCAGTTATTGGAGTTTATGAGGGATTTTAAAAAAGATAAATAAAAATGAGTTATTCAAAAATGCCTAAAGATGAAGAATATTCGGAAGAAAGTCTCATAGGAAAATACATAGTAGACCCAAAAGGGGATATAATTGCTAAATGTGTAGGTGTTTTTGATGATGATAAAAAGAAATTGCGAATGAAAATAGCAATAAAAACTGAATTGGATAGTGACTTTATTGTAGAAGAAACAATTCCTACAAGTCTTATCCTTAAAATAGGTGAAGTTATTTTATTGAAAAAGTCAATTGAAATACAGCCTATTACAATAGAAGAGATTGTTACCTTTGAGATGCTAGATGGAATTGATTCTGTAGTAGAAAAGAATACAATTACACCAAACGAAGAACTTATTGTTCAAGTGCAAGAAGTAGAGGAAGAAGAGAAGGAAAAGCTTGTATCACAAGAAAATAACAATATTGTTCAAAAAAATAAACAGATTAAAGAAGAAAATACATGTAAAGAAATGTTTGATGAAATTCTTAGTATAGATGATAGTGATATAAAAAACAAAAAAATTCAGCTTTTGATAAAGAAAATACAATCAAATAAATCATTTTGTAAACAATCTTTAATCGAATTATTTAATATGATGCATACACCTGAGATTAAAGCTAGAATGATTTCTGCTGAAATACTTAATGAATTGTCAAAGACAATGTCTGATTTAATTTATCCAAATTTCCTTGAAATAGTAAAGTCTACGTATAATGAACCAAGCAAAGAAGTTGAGAAATTATTAATTGAATTTGCAACTAATCTTGCAACTTTATATAATTCGAAATTATTAGAGTTACAATTAGAGGAGTTTTTCAAAGAGTTATTGTTAGAGAGGAAATTCTGTAAAACAATAAGCAATAATAGAATTCATAATATAAATCAGAAAATTTTTGCTAATAATTTTGAGATACAGGAATTAATTATCGCAAAATATCTACAAAAAGTTATTGAAGAAAAAGAAGACGCTTTAGAATTTGCTGAACTACTAAGTGAATATAATGCAATTTTAATTGCTTATTCCTTAATCAAGAATTATCATGATAATGAATGGGAAAAAATTATCAACTCTAAATATATAAAGAAAGTTTTTGATAATCATTTTATCGAATCGATAAATAATATCCTTCAATATTTCATAGAAGGAAATATAAAATATCTATCCGAGATGTTAGATCCTAAATTAGGATATACTATTGCTAATAAAATTATTACTAATATGATCAAATTTAGAATTAATGATTATTTATCGAATGTTTCAATCTTACCATTAGAAGTTTTAACTTCATTTTTCAAAGATGATGAAAATCGTACCGTACAAATTATATTTGAACTTATAAACAAACATGAAATAGATGCCCAAATTGTCTTCATAGAAGATAAAACCTATATCTCATTTTCTGCATCTCATTAGTTAAATAAAAAAATTAATCATGAGTTATTTTAAAATATAATATGATTTTACTTTCAAAATCTCTTGTTGTTTTTTCATTCTTAGTGAAGCTGCAGCAATAGCTAAATGAGTAATAATCAATGAAACATGCTCATTTATTTGTTGTGTTTGATATTCAGATTCATCTATCAAATCATCTATAGCATGCTGTAGATTTTCTTCTAACTTAGTAATAACATTCAATTCATTCGTCTTACTATCACTTTCACTCATTAGCTTCACCTCTTAAGTGAGCGTAATATTTACATATATTTACATAGTTTATACATACATGAACATATTTAAAACTATGTAAATGATAAGAAAAAATCAAAGTTAAACATTGACAATAACTTTATGAAATTAAATTACATTTAATGTTGTTTGTACTATCGACTATTTATTGAGCGTGAAAACATGGGTCAAACACTCATTCAAAAAATAATAAGTAATGTTACTGGGATAAAAGAGCCTGAAGAAGGTTCAATAGTTTTTGCAGAACCTCACAGAATTTTAACCCACGATAATTCTGCTGCAATAATTGATCATTTCAAAGAGATGGGTGGTACAAAAGTTTGGAACCCAGATAAGATCTTTATTGCACTGGATCATGCAGTTCCACCTCCTGATGAAAAAAAAGCAGCTAATCATTACCAAATTAGACAATTTGTGAACGAACAAGGAATAAAGTATTTTTATGATTGCGGAGTGGGGATTTGTCATCAAGTATTACCTCAAGAAGGTCATGTAATTCCTGGCGTGATAATATTTGGTTCAGATTCACATACAACTAGTCATGGAGCTTTAGGAGCAGCAGGTATACCAATAGGTAGAACTGAAACAGCTAGTATTTGGGCTATAGGTCAAACTTGGTTGAAAGTTCCTGAAACAATTAAAATTAATCTTGAAGGAAAATTAGCGTCTAATGTTTTTGCTAAGGATGTAATACTGCAAATAATTGGTCAATTGCATTCTGATGGCGCTAGCTATAAATCAGTTGAATTTTTAGGGAAATCAGCTAAGAACTTTAGTATAAGTGAACGTCTAACAATGTGTAACATGGTTGCAGAAATGGATGGTAAAGCAGGAATGTTTCCAGCTGATGCTGTAACAGACGAATTCCTTAAGAATAGAGCATTGGATCCCTATAAGAAAATTAATCCAGATGCTAATGCAACATACTTCTCCGAATTCACTTTTGAATTAGGGGATATCCCACCTGTGGTATCAAAACCTCATAATGTGGATAATGTATCACCTATTTCTGAATTATCTGATGTGGAAGTTGATGTAGGATTACTTGGTACATGCACAAATGGTAGAGTTGATGATTTAGAAGCAGCAGCAAAAATTCTCAAAGGCAAGAAAATAAAGAAAGGTGTACGTTTACTTGTATATCCAGCATCTCAAACAGTTTTGCTTGAAGCTATGAAGAAAGGAATAATACAAACTATCGTCGAAGCTGGAGGAGAATTAAATGTTCCTGCATGTGGTCCTTGTCTAGGAGCGTATGGAGGTTGTCTAGCACCAAATGAAACAGCTATTTCATCTGCGAATCGTAATTTCAAAGGAAGAATGGGTTGTAAAGATAATACTAGTATATATCTAGGAAGTCCAGCAACTGTTGCCGCTTCAGTTATAGCAGGTAAAATTGTAGAACCAGCTAAGGAGGCTTTCTAATGCAATTTAAAGGTAGAATGTGGATTTTTACAGATAAAAATATCAATACTGACCAAATTTTCCCAGGAAAATACACCTATGATCCTTTAACACCTGAACAAATGGCTAAACATGCGCTTGAAGATTATCTGCCAAATTTCATTAAAGAAGTTAAACCAGGAGATATTCTTGTTACCGGACCAAATTTCGGCGCAGGATCATCACGTGAACAAGCAGTTACTTGTTTGAAAGCAGCAGGTGTAGCAGCTGTCGTTGGGATAACTTTTGCTCGAATCTATTATCGAAACGCTATAAATATGGCTTTCCCATTAATTAGCTGCCCACAAGCAACTAATTATATCTTTGAACATAAAGATGAACTCAAAGATCAAGAATTATTTGTAGATTTAGCAGAAGGTAAAGTTATAATCAACAATAAGACATTCACTTTCCCACCCTTGAAAGGTGAAGCATTAAACATCTTTAAGGTTGGGGGATTAGTAGAATATACCAGAAATAAATTGGAATCGATGAAATAACCTAGTTATTATCGATTCTCTACTCTTTTTTCTTTTATAATTTTTTAAATGCGGATAAATTTACTAGATGATATGGATAAATTCTCTACAATGCTTTTATTATAAAACGGGACTATTGAATTAGTAAAAAGCTAGACGAACCGGAGATTATGTCTAGAATTTACTTTTCCATAATGATGGATCAAGATAATTTCAACTCTATGCAAACTAACTCCGAAGAACAAAAGCAGCTGTCCATTGCTTTTGTTTTTCACTATTTCTATTCTTGATATCACTGAAATATCATTAATTTTACCTCAAAAACCATAAATTACTCAAATTTGCATACTTCAGTATTTTTTTTAAGTAGTATATTAGAGTTATATTAAATTAAAGTACTTAAGAGGTCTTTACCAACAAATCTTTAAAGGTAATGATTTGATAATACGAGATTAATTTCAGTAGTAAAAAAACTAGGTTGTTCATAGATTGGCAAAAATAATGATTGTTGATGACATGGTTGTAATCCAAGAAATATTACGAGAAATTTTAGGTTTAAAAGGACATACAATTACGTACACAGCAGTTGATGGACAACAAGCAGTAGATTACTTTCAAGAACATAAAAATGATTGGCCTGATTTAGTTATAATGGATCATCGAATGCCTGTAAAAGATGGAGTAACAGCTTTACAGGAATTACTTGAAATGGATCCAAGCATCAAAGTTATTTTTGTAAGCGCAGATGAAAGCGCTAGAAAAAGGGCTTTGTTAATGGGTGCAATTGGTTACCTTATAAAACCCTTTTCTGTGAAGGAAATTATAAAATTGATTGATACGATAATGTCCTAATTAATTCTCTAAAATAACACATCTAAAGAAATCTTATTTTTTGAAAAAAGTTCTAACAATTTCTGCATGATAACTGGATTTGTTTCATTAATTATAGAAACTATTAATGAAACTTCACCATCTATTGCATTAGCAATAAATTGTTCAATAATTTCTTTTTCAACCTCTTCTAATACAAGTATGATAAAATCAAAAACTCTTCCTAAAAGGTAATCAATATATTCGGAAATAATTTCCAATATTCTATCATAACTATTATTCTTTAGTTTATCAACTAAATTTTGACAGAATCTATTTGATATACCTCCTGTAATTGAACCATTATCTAGATTAATTATTACTTTGGTTTCAAGAGGTTCTATATCACCTCTAAATAACTCCTTATTTAATTCCATAATGGATATTAGATTTTCATTTTTGAAATTATTATCTATATCAAATAATTCTTGAAAACTTTCTTTATGAATTCCAAGAACATGTAAATTTGTTGAATCACTAGTCCTAGAAAATAAAGCTTCACCATCAACTAGTGGGACAGTCCATAAATCATTATAGAGTTTTTTATGAGGAAGAAACCATCGTAAAGTAGCTAGTGTTAAAGTAATATCTATTTCTTCACCAAAAACTAACACTCGTTCATTTTTTAACAAAGCATAAATTACTCGATCTAAATTTTGAGGAATTCGAGAGAGTAAAAATTCGAAACTTCCCTCAGAAATGATAGTGTCAGAATTTGTTTCAGCTATTTTGTCAGGATAATACTCCAATTCTAATCGCTCTTTTATCAATTTCACTGAATCATTATCTTCATCGAAATTTATCGATAAACTTTCAATTTGTAAAAGTTGATTAAGGCTATCCTTAATTTGATCTGTTAAATGTGTTTCAATATTTTGATGTTTTATTAATTCTGAAGCGATTTTTTTTACTGTAGCTGAAATTTCAGGCATTGATTTATAGAGAGACATTTGCTCAGTTTTATCAACTAAAGTAACTATACCCCAGGGACGTTTTCCTCCACGAGCTGTTTGATCTTTGATGTAAAAGAAATTTGAATAAGCAACATAACCTTCATCTAAAAAGGGAATGATTGATTCAATATAATCTTCTTTTAGCGATTCTGTAGAGGATAAAGAGAGAGTACTGATATGTGATTTTACACAGACTTTTTGAGCAAATAAATTATCTAATCCTTTATGATATAAACAGTCGGGACCCATTTTATCATCAAAACGGACTAAACAAACACCTCTACGATGAGTCAAAATTATTTCAAACCTTTATTTGCTTTTCCTAATTGTAGGAATAAGTTATCAAACCTAAAAATCTTTATGAATGGGCATATCTTTTACAAGTTTAAAAGGAGCAAGTCATAATATGAGTCGCGAAAATAAATTCCAGCATGTACAAATTATCGTTAAAGGATTAGTACAAGGAGTTTCATTTCGAGCCTACACAAATAGAAAAGCTAAATCATTAGGTTTAATTGGTTATGTAAAAAATTTAGCTAATGGGGATGTAGAAGTAATTGCCGAAGGTTCAACTGAAAAAATCATTGAATTGATTAAATGGTTAAAAACTGAAGGTTCTCCTTCATCGGAAGTAACTGAGGTAATCGTAGAATGGTCCAATGAACTTGAAAATTACTTTGACTTTAGAATAGCTTTTTAGAAAAAAAAATTAAAGAAAAGCAATTAAAAATTGCTTTCTATTTTTCGCTAATGATTTTATGGTAGTAAACCTACATCTATAATATTGTGGATACTTTCCCATAGAAGTTTCATAATATTTTCAACTGCTGGAACCGCTAAAATAAGAGTTCCTGGAAAACCAATATATGGATCTATTGCATCCAATAAATCATCTATTGATGATTGGAATGTTATTAAGAAAGTACGCATAGCATAAATTGGTGTACCATTATAGCCATCAACTATAGAAATAGCATCATTGATATTTAATGAAGCGATATTCAATTCATCTACTGTTTCTGCTTCATTGTTATTATAGATATGATATGTAGATGCATAAGTAGCATTCATTGCTCTGGTGAAATTCGCTAATATGTATGCAATTGGATGTGGTTGGAAGACTGAACTAATTGTATTAGTGATCATATAAGCAGCACCGCTCATAAGACTATATTCGGAATTATTACCTTTTGTTTGCATAACATCCATCATATCTTCTGCTACTGCAGCTTCAAATATTCCGGCATTAGCTTCATCAATAGCACCATTCATGTAATCAAATACCGCAGTAAAGTTTGTTGCACTAATATCACAGACCTCTGTTACAGGGTCTACATATTCATCAAGGGCATCAATAGTTCCTCCTAATGTACCAGCCATATTACCTTCAAGTGCTATAATTGGAACAACTAAATTTAAAGTATCATTGAAGAAGTCAAAGAATCCTATTGCTGTGGTTGATCCACTTGCAGAAACTTCTGCACGTCTTGCTGGTGTAAAGATGTCTTGTATGTAACTTAATTCTAAGGTTGCATTACTTAGATATTGTCGACATTCATTAAATTGGAATCCCATCATTAAACGGACATTTCCCACAAGTAGGCTAAACATTCCTCTTAATAAATGTGGACTTTCAAACAATAAATCTACAGCAATTGGTATCAGAGCACTATATTCATTTGTAATGTTCATGACCATATCCAGTTGATCAGCGATTTGGTTGAAAACATCATCTACTTGTGCTATTCCACCAATGTTTCGCATTTCTGCTGTATCAATTGAGAACAAGATTTCTTGTGCAATTAAGATTTTATCTAAAACTTCTCTAAAATGAAGATCAAGTAGAAGATCGACATCACCAATAATATCATTAACTTGTACTTCCATATTCGCTAAATCTGTTTCTGTTGGTTTTGAGGTATTGCTAGTAAAGTCAAACATTGATGGGAAGTAGCTGTAAATATCCATAAATTTAGTATATTGATAATAAAATCCATCAACTTGTGCGTCTGGATTGGTTGTTGTATTATCAAATAAACCATGTGCTAAAGGACTTAGAGCTGCCAGCAGTTCGAAGCCTGCTGATATAGTCGAATTAAATATATCAACAGTAAAAGCATATTTTCCACTTACTGCTTGAAGTAATTTAAAGAATCTCAAACTACTTAATCCTTGATAATTATCTCGGGCTATAGCAAACCATTCATCAGCTTTATCAAAATTAGCTATAAGTGAGTCAAAATCCATATCACTAAAGTCACCAGTAATATTACCGCCAACCAGAGGCATGGCAGAATCAGCTATATTAGCTGCACCTGCTGCCAATGCACCACCAGTTTGAACAGTACTTGTTACACAGAGTAATAGCCATGGTATAATTACAAGATTTAAAATAAGCACTATTGCTTGCCCCGGTAATAAACACCATGTCCAGAAACTTTTAGCTTTTTCAGTGAAGAGATTTCTAAACAACCAGGAGCTAGCAATTACAACAGCTAACATGATACCAAACATGATTAATAAATCAAATACCCATACAAAGGTAGCATATTTAGTATATTGATCTATTGTATCAAACACTCCAGGATCAAATGGAAGGAATGAGAATGTTTTGAAGTCTTCATAACCATTTAAAATCATTCCAATTGAATTTAAGAAGAGATAATATGGGCTGAAGAAACTTGTAGGATCCTTGTTTAAACCATAGAAAATTGCAATGGGAACGAAAAATTGCAATCCAAAAATCAACATACCACCAAGAATTCCTTTACCTACTTTGCGAACGAACAAACCTGGTAAAGTACAACAAGCTAATAAAATGACAACTTCAAGGAATGCAAGTCCGGGATGTGTTGCAGTACCAATAAAATTGAATATTAGCATTGTAATAGCAGAAATACCTGAAGCAAAAAGAACTCCTAACCAAAAATATTTACGACCACGTTCTTTCGTGGGTGGAGCTCGTCTAGGTCTTTGTTGATCTTGGTATTCCTGGTAATAGCCATCACCATAAAATTCTTGTTGATAGGGTTCACCTTCATAATCTTGTCTATAAGGTTCAGATTCTCTATACTCTGGCTGTTGAGATTCAGAACCCCAATCATAACTATCACGTTTTTTCTTAGGGTCATCATCTTCTTCTTTTTTAAGTATATCAATATAATAATCTTCTTCAGACATAAAGTGCCAACCTTTTTCTAATTCTATCAATTAGTGTTATATTCAGCGATAAAAACATTTCAATTAAGGCAATAGAATCAAATAACTTGGGACTGAATTGTTATTAAAAGGGAATCGTTTTTTTCTAAAATGAAAAATCAAGCATTTATTCCTTAAAACAATAAAATCTCTTCTTGAGAGTCCATTATTCTCCTTTCGCGTTCGATATTTCTTACAATACGCTTCTTGAAATATTTTATTGAAAAATAAATTCCTACAATTATCAGTACTAATACTAATGAGCTAGAAGTAATTAAACGAATTAGTCTTCTTTTAGTTGGATTACTTTTAGGATCAAAAGGGTCCGTGTTAAATAATACTTCAAGACCATCTTCTGCTCCATCTCCGTCTGTATCCTTATCTCTAGGATCAGTTCCAAGATAATATTCTTCTAGATTTGTTAATCCATCAAAGTCCGAATCAATTTGACCATTTGCTAATAGTGGATCTAAATGATTTGCTACTTCGTATCCATCAGGCATTAAATCAAAATCCGTGTCAGGATTCCAAGGATCTGTCCAATTATGATAATAGAAGATTTGAGTATATTCCTCTAGATTGGTTAATCCATCTTGATCTGGATCTTCAGTACTATCTGCGGTATTTAGGGGATTTAGCTGATTTCTTATTTCAAATCCATCTGGCATTTGATCATTATCGGTATCTTCTTTATAGGGATTTGTTCCCCAAATATCCACTTCATCTTTGTCTGTTATTGTATCACTATCAGAATCTAAAGCGAAAACAACCAAGCCATCCTTCCAAGCACAAGAAATGACATATTGATCATGAAAACCAATTCCATAGCTTCTTTTCCCAGTTTTGCCACCATTATTTTGAGGATAATTTAAATCAGAGATATTTGCTATAACGATACCATTTGATTGATCTGAAATAAAGACTAAATCTTGATTTTTTATTATATCCCGAGCTGTACCAACTGTATCTAATCGTGCGATAAAATCAAATTTATAATTAGTTAAATTATATATCTCAAATCCGTAATAACCACTTGCTGAATAAAGAATTTTATTCTCTAATATAAAATCAAATACTGTAGCACCTGTTACATAGGTATCTACTGTTTCAATATTGGAAAGGTCTGTAATATTGAGTAAGGATAGGCTATCGGCAGTAGACCCTACACAAAGATAATTATCAAGTAATTCTAAGGCATAGATATTAGGATAAAGAACAGGAAAATTATATTGATAATCCAGCGTTATTGCTGAATAGTCTGATATGTTTAATATTTCCATAGTTCGATTTAGTCCTGCTATAAAAAGTAAATTATTTTTTATTTGACAAACACGAATCCAATTGCCATTATTATAAACAGCTATTTTTGTTGGATTTGTTGGATCAGATATATTGATGAAATATACTCCTTTATCATAAGAAGGAACAATAGCGCAATCACCTCTGATGTAAATATTCATTGCACTTACTCCAACTTCACGATACTGACCAATTCTTCTAAGTGTTTTTGGGTTACTAAGGTCAAATATCTCAAGACCACCATATCTGTCAGCTAGATAAGCAAAATCATCGACAATTTCAACTTTCTCAGCTAGACCATGATCAAGTATGCTAGCTAAATATAAAGGACTTGCAGGATTTTCCACATTAAAGATTTTTATTCCTTCATATCTATCAGCAAAAATAGCAAATGAACCATCAACTGCTGCATCAACAGTATAACCTTCTGTATCATATGTGAATAATTGAACAGGTGAGGATGGATTTGAGACATCTAGCATCACTAATCCATGATCATAACAACTACAATAAGCTATATTATCTTTAACAGTAACATCAAAAATTGATCCCAAACTAGAATAACTGGATAATTTTACGGGATGTTGAGGAATAGTAAAATTAATTATTTCTAATCCATGGGAGGTGCTTGCTAGAAAAGCTATTTTCTGTCCATTAATAAAAGCAGAATCTACACCATTTGTATAACTTGATGATTCATCCCAAGTACCTATTAAAATCGGACTTGAAGTAAAAGTTAGATCGAGAATCTGCAACCCAACACCCCATGTTGCTAGTAATGCATGTTTGTTTAAAACACTGATACCTTTATGGAATTTATCATCTTCCCAATGAGAGATCATTGTAGGACTATAAGGGTTGCTTACATCATATAAATAAAAGCCGTTGTATTCTGTGATAATGTGGAGCAAATTTGATCGAATACCTACTTCTAGAACATTCCCACCTGGATTTAAATTCTGAACAAAAAATGGTTTTTTGGGATTGACTATATTAATAATTGCTACACCTTGAATTGATTGTGAAACATAAGCATAATTATTACTGATTAGTACATCAACTGCATACCCAGCAGTAGGAACAGAAGCTAAAAATATTGGATTTAATGGATTTGTTATATTTATAATCTCTAGTCCTTGATCATTATTTGCAATAAAAGCAAGACCGTTTTGAATAGCTACTCCCTCAGAATAACCTCCATCATCATCAAAATGTGAATATTCAATTAAATTTATACTATTATCTGTAGCAGTTATAGTTATGTTATCAACAATCTGTGGTTCTTTATTTTCAAAAATGTGATTATTATTTTGAATATTAAGAAAAATTACTTGAGTCATAAATAAAATAATTATAATTACTACTTTTAGAAAATCCTTCAAGCAATTTTTCATATACTAATTCCTCAAATAATTTGATTAATTTACTATAGGCTATCTGTTCAATATACTTTTTCTTATAAATGATATTTTATTAATTTCGATTTAACTTTTATTTAATTATGTCTTTTTCAAATAGATATCAACAATATTTTAATAGGGGGAAAAAATCCAACGTTATATAATTAGATAAACCTAGTTGGGCGATAATTATGTCAGAACGAATTAGCTATGATAATACTGTGCGTAGTAAATACATGAAAGGAATAATCATTCAGCCTAATGCTTTTAAAATTGGTTCAAATATTACCAAAGCACTTTTATTAGAAGTAATTACATCCCCTAAGCCTGGTTTAGTTGATAGAAATAACTCTGGTGCTCATAGGGATATGAATATCCAAACCTATATGATTAGTACTGCAGTGATCTCACATTTTATGGTTATTGGAGCACAAATAGGTATAGAGCATAGAGGTGAGCTTTCGGAATTATTACCAAAAATTCGTTCAATAGGCCTTTCCGCAGAAGAAGAAATGTTTCTAGCAACTGATAATATTAATACCCAAAAAGGATTAATTTTTAGTGGAATGCTAATAGCTGCAGCTTCTGGGCATCTCATTTCTCGAGAGACAGGTGATTTAAAAATTATTAGAATTCTCCAAGTTGTTCAAGAAATAACAAAAGGGATTGTTCAAAAAGAATTAATGCTGATGGATAAAAATTTGGAAAAAATATCTGCTGGTGAATGGATTTTCTTAGATTTAGGAATTACTGGTATAAGGGGGGAAGCTGAGAAAGGGTATCCAAACGCTGAAGCAGCTTATCAAGTAATTAAAAAAGCTCTTTCAAAGGGAATTTCACTTGAACGGGCATCTGTTATGGCTTTATTGTTTTTAATGACCAGAGTTGATGACACAAATATTCTTGCACGACATGGTTCTGAAACTTTAACTTATGTTAGAAATGCTGCTAATAAACTTGTCTTAAGTGAAGATGTATATAGTGATGAATGGTTGGAACGAGTACGTGAATTAGATAAGGATTTTATCGAACAAAATATTAGCCCGGGTGGTTGCGCTGATCTTTTAGCAGTAGCTTTAATGTTACATTATCTAACAGTATCAGAGAAATGAAACTATTAGGAAAAAATCTAATGCCTTGAATTTGTTTTCTTTATTTTATTTATAATGGGTTTAGCTTCTGCTGTAAAAAAGAAATTATAAGTTGAGGATGGCACTAATGAAATAGTTTCCTCAAGTTTATCTTCTTTTATTAATTTTCTAACTTTCGAAGCGCTTATTGCTTCTCCATTAATCTCCTTTCTGGGAAGTATTTTTAATTCAATTCCTTTGGGAATGAGAATTTCCTTCATTGCTTGATTATAAGAATTAGTAACAAGATCAAAAGGTTCCTCACCAACAAATCTTCGAGTTATTCCTAATGCTGGGGCAATAAGTTCACCAAAGATAGTTACATCTAATCGTGCTTGAGAAAGAGCTACATTGTCATATTCCTTCATGAAATACCTCGGAAAAGTAGCTGGAGAGATGATATATTCACCACCCTCCAAAACGATTACATTTTCAATATGTTTTGTTCCTTCTTTAACAAGTTTTAAACGTACTTTAGTTGGAAATACAGATTGATCTTCCATTACAACAAAAACTAATAAAAAACAACATTCTTTTGCTGCATTTTCAATTAAATATTGATGTCCTAATGTAAATGGATTACAATTAACAACAATTGCACCAATTGGGTCTTTTCCCTTTTCTTTTATTCCTCTTGTTTTAAATTGCAAATCGCTTAGATAATCTTTTACACTTCTAGAACCCATTTCTAATAAAACAATATCGTTAGTCTTAGCTACAACTTTAAAACCGGCAAAAACGTTACCAGCGGTTTCTTCAATATTTTTAGGATTTGTAAAAACAAAGATATGAGTTCTGCCACGATTAAATTGTTCTTTCACTAATAAGGATAAGATATGAGCTGATAATCCTTCTCCTCGTCTTTTAGGATCAACAGACAGGCATTTTATTACTTTTCCTTCTATGCTACCAGTACCAACTAGTGTATGGGTTGATTCATCTGTAACTTTTAAGGTCATCTCTACACTGTTCTCATAATCTAATCCTTGTTTCCTAAGAAAATCAGCAAAGATTTTTCTTTGTTTAGATGTAGGGTTATCATAAAATTCATCTAAATATCCTGGTAGAGTCATATCGATATTCCTTCTAAGATCATCGTTGATGTGTTCATTTAGGTTTAGCTATTTGTTTCTTAATTAATTATTTTTTCTCGAAATATTTGCTAAAGGTTGGATTCTTATCTATACATTTTATTTTTCCTTCTGCCAAATATGACAATGCTGCACCACCACTTAAGATCAGAGTAATAGCATCACCAAAACCACCTGTTCGCATAAATGCAGCTGAATCTCCACCTAGAATGGTTATATTCAAATCCTTCTTTAACAATCGAGCCATAAATGGTAAAGTATTAAGACCATATTCATCAACTTTCCCAAAAGGTCCAGCTTGAATAAATAACCACTCAAAATCACGTGCACCATTTAAATTGTTCAATATTTGACCTTTAGGCGATGACAAGAAAGAAAGAATTATCTCATTGATGAAATAATCAACTGTATGCTCACCTATATCTAAAATTACTCCGTCATTATACTTAGCAAGATCTCTAATACTTAAGGTTCTAATAGTTCTACCTTTATCACCAATTTTCACTGTGAAATCGATTGGTAAATAACAATCAGCACCGTTTTTCAATACTTCTAATAATTCTGCTGCAACATCTATTCCTTTATCTTCTAGGAATTTATTATTAGCTTCACCCAATGATAAGCCAGAAGCACGTATTAGTAATTGAGCAGGAATTCCACCAAAGAAAGCTATGACATTCTTCCTTGAAAGAATCTTTTTCATATTTTCTAATTTGTCAAATTTAGCTCCACCAAAACCAAACATTAATGGTTGCGCAGAATACAACCGCTTCTTTATTTTATATATCTCAATATATTCTTTTATAAATTCGGGACCAAACATTACAGGCGTATTATCGAATACTGGTGCCATTGTAGTATTTACTCTATGCGAGGTAGGAAAAGCATCTAAAATATAATAATCAAGAATAGGATCAAAAACCTTGTTGAAAATCTTTCTTCCTTCTTCAAAATTATTTTCCATATTACCTATCTCAGGTATCATTTCCATTCGAGTATTTTCCAGAACAACTGCATCCCCAGGTGTTAGACCAAGAAAGTCAAATTCTGTTAAACGTATAAGTGGATCATCTTGAAATTGAACATTAATACTAGGTAACATACTATCCAACATGTCTGCATGTGATCTTAAGGAAATACAACTCTCATCAGGACCTTCTTCATCTGAATACCGCCCTTGATGAGCAAAAATAATTGGCACATAACCCATTTTTGTTATTCGGATAATTGTCTCAGCACATACATCCATTCTAGGGCTTTTTATCACCCTTTTATAGATCTTGCCTTCAATATCATCTATACTTAAAGGAGAATTAATATCAACTCTAACACCAACCAAACCCGTTTCTTTTTTAGTCATTTTTTCAAAGGAATTTTCAGCAATAATTTTCTGGTAAACTTCTTCGGACATAAATAATTTCCTCGCAATTTTTAGTTATTTTACAATAAATAACGACTTGTACTTTCTTAGTAGTATTTATGTATTTTATGATGATAAAATATAATTAAGTTTCGTTCATTAATTCGTTAATTAATTATTAGTTCAATTAAAGTAAAATATTAATTACTAAAATTAAACCATTGAATGACTGTTCCTTTATCGTAATAAATCAATCTTTTAGCAATTAATCTATTTTTTATGATATTTTTTACTTACAATTAATTAAAAATCTTCCAGCAATTTCTGATAGGATTAAAGAATAATCATATAGAATAAACAAGTTAAAATAACAGTTTTTATTAAATTAATAGCATGTCAGTCCTTACTGATATACTAATTAATCTAGCAGCATCTGTTTTATTCTTTATCTTAGGCTATTTAACAAATAAGATGATCAATGTTCTAAGTTTAAAAAGAAATTTCGGTCGCTTTTGGAACAAATTCCTTCATGATCCTACGATGATCGTTATTCCATCACTGCCAAAAGAATCGATGGAAAATAAAATTCCCTTGTATTATACTGAATTAAAAATTGGATCATTAATAGATGAAATTTTACGAAAATTTAACAAGGACACTTTTATACAAGAGGAAAAATTTGCTAGTGATAAATTGATGAATTATAATCTAATTTTGATAGGAAGTCCATCAACAAATAAATTAATCAATGAGATCTTTAAAGATACAACAATTCCGATTGATTTTGAGGGTAAAAAACTAATCTATAAAAATAAATCTAAATATGAAACCATTTATGATGAAGAAAAAAATATTATTGAAGATTATGGAGTGATAATCTTTGATACAAATTATTATAATAGAAACTTCAATATGATAATTATAGCAGGTAATACTCCTATAGGTACATATAATGCTGCAAAAGTCGTTTCAAAAATAAAATATACTCGAAAAATACTAAAATATAAATTTTCAAATGAATATATTCTAATTGTAAAAACAAAGGTGATAGATAATTTCATGGCTGAACCAGAGATAATTCTTATTGAACAATTTAGAGAAAATATCAGTTAATTTTTATTTAAAATATTCACTCAAGAAAAAAGAATAGAATAAACAAGAAATCTGTTTATTCGGAATATTCTTTAATTAAAGCATCTACTGTAGTATTTTCCTTGGAGGCGATATTTTTTAAAGAATTCCTACAAGTAATTTTCAAGGTATCAGTATTAGTAGAATTGATTATTTTTAATAATACAGGTACTGCTTTTAATGAACCAATCGTGCCAAGTGATCTTGCTATCTTAAATCTGAGATTCTCATTATGATCTTCTAAAAGATATTTTTCTAATATTTTTAATGAAGAAATATCTCCAAGTTGGCTTAAAGCACCAACAATTTCTTCTTTAACAAATAGATCATCTTCCTGTTCATATTGTGTTTGTAATGATGATGCTAGAGATCTATCACCAAGTCGATTTGATATACCACCTATAACAAAAGCAGCATTTTCACGTGCTATTGGTTTATCATCACTTAATTTTTCATTCAGTAATATTAAATCTTCTTGAGTGCCATTACTGATTAACCAATAAGCGGCTCTCTTTCGTTCGCTTTCTTTTTTACTACCGAGTTTATCTAGAGCTTTAGCACTATCCATTCGAACACGATCATATCTGGTGACATTTTCTACCACACCATAAACAATTAATCCTATAACTACTACTGCAGGAATAACTATCCATAGCCACCATAAAACATGTTGGTGTTCTAATCTAACTTGTGTAAGCATACTTGCAGGATTTAAATTTAAAAACACAAAGGTCCATTCTTCCCAATCAGGAATTACTACTGAAACAGAAAATACTTCGCCCCATTCTGTTATCTTATAATACCTATATTGAGTCATATTTTCTACTGTAACTACACCATCCAACATTTGATCCCATTCTGTTCTTGTAGTACAAAAGACATGTAATTCATATGTCTGTGGTACTGTTTCATTAAAAGTGACAGTTATGGTAAAACGCTGATTTTTATAATTCCTTATAGAATGGGTGAAGGCATTAGCATAACCAGGATCTATTGTTCTCGGTCTATCAAAATCCACTATACCTTCAACATTCATTGCTGTTGTTAGTTGGGTTATCATTAATACTGTAAAGGCAAGTATTCCAAATCTTATTAATCTTCTTGTAGCCTTGCTCATCGGCAGTTCTCCTATTTGAAATTTAATATATGCTTACATTTAATATTTTTGTATGATATCAGAATAAACACTTATGAATATTTGCCTAAATTAAGAATATGTAAAATTTTAAAGTATTATTTTTATTTTTGAAATAAAAAAAAGAATTAATAGGCTTTAGGAGTTGGTAAAGCCTTAACTTTCTTAGGTTCGGAATGTAACTTTGATCCCTTTTCTAAATAGACCTCTGTTGTGTATAATATTTCACCTGAAATCCTTGCATTTTCTTCAATTGTTATGTTATCACCGTAAACATTCCCTACTCGAGCATTTTCTTCAATTCTAATTTCAGACCCATAGAGATCTTGAGTTATTGCACGTGAAGAAACAATAATTCTTTTTGCTTCTACAACACCAATTACTTCCCCACGTTTTTTTATTTTAAAGTAATTAGCTTTGATAAATTTGGCTTCTATTTTTCCACCAATGTCAATCTCATCTGCAATGATTACTTTTTCTACATAACAAGAACCACCGACAAGTAATTTTCCAGAACACGTAAGGTTTTCTTTGCACATGAAGGAACCACCTATCTTTATAGATTCACCTTCAGCATTTCCCTCTATTTTTATGGAACCACCAACATCTATATGTTTAAAGTTTACATTACTATTTGCGGTAAAAGACCCTCCAACTGATAATTCAGTAACTTTTGCTTCAGCGCCAAAACCAATAGAACCTCCAACATCTATTGAAGAAATATCTACTTTATCTTCAGATCTAAAAGATCCACCGACACGTATTGTTTTGAATTCGCCACTGGTGACTTTCACAGAACCACCAACTTTAATTTCATCTACAATTCCATGATTAAATAATTTTACAGTACCACCGACAGCAACAGTTCCAATGTTACTTTGACCATATACTTTTAAAGTACCGCCAATTTTAATTGTTTCAATTTGTGTTTTTCCACCAAATTTCCCTGTACCGCCAATTTTAACATTTTCACAGAGGGTATTAGCTTCTACATTAAGTGATCCACCTACTGTAACCTCAGGACAGGTAAAATTCCCACTAACATCCAGCTTATTGTCAACTTGTGCATAATGTTGTAATTCCAAATTACCAATTATTTCGAAGGAACCATTTTTCACTCTAAGATTTCTTGCAATTAAATTGCCTTCACAAGTAATATCACCTTTAGCTATTATAGCTCCATCAACAACTATAGTACCTGATTCAGCTACTAGAGTTACATCTTTCTCTAGTTTTAAATTACCTTTGACTTTACTTAGACTTACTGTTTGCCCTCGTTCAATAATTCTTTCAGATTCTGCCATTAATAATCACCTTTATTTTAAGATAACAAACCATTTTTAGTATTTAAAGCAAATTCACAATTTGAGGTCACTTATTGTGACTTACTATCTAAAGATTTTACCAAAAAAGGAAGCTATTCCTTCTAGGAATAGCTACGAAATTATATTTTAGGTAATGGTAAACTTTCCACCTTTTTAGGTTTAGCGCGAATCTTTGCTTTTTCTTCAGCATCAATTGCTTCGGTATATTCAACTTTACCACATAGTACTGCATAATCTTCGATGATAATAGATCTAGCAAAAACATTTCTAGCTCTACTTTTTTCATACATTACTAATTCATCAACGTATAGATTTCTTGCTCTTGCTTTTTCACTTAATGTAACCGTTTGAGCTTGAACTATTCCACGAAGTATTCCTCTTTTTGCTACGCGTATTGAGTTAGCTTTAATAAAATGACCTATTATTTTTTTACCAACAGACAGATCTTTTGTTAAAAGATTACCTCGAGCTATACAACTAAATCCTGCTTTGATAGATTCTGTAAGTTCAAGATCAGAACCACTTTTTACACTAAAACCAGCAGAAACTTTTTCACCTGAACCACCTTGCTTTAATTTTACGTTAAAACCTGCTGAAAGTGAATCAAATGATAATCTCTTCTTAGATTTTATTGAGAAACCAGCATTACCATTTTTCACATTACCTGCGTTCATTTTGATACTAAAGCCTGCATTAGCTCTTTCAATTTCTACATTACCAACTGTTATTACTGATAATCCAGCATTTACAGAGGTAATTTTTCCCTGCTCAGCAAATATTCTTGTTCCAGAATTAACATCTTCAATATCTAATATACCATATAATTTTGCTTTAGTACCAGTTTTTATAGAACCAATAGTATGTTTACCATGTAAGACTGTTCTGGTTCCTGTTTTTACTGATTCAATTTTGTTTTCACCATTTAGAATCGCTTGTACACCAGCTTTTACAGAATCAGCTGTTGTACCTTTTGCTACCTTCACGGTTATACCAGCTCTAATCTCCTCAGCTATTACCTTCCCTTTAACTATTAGCGATTTATCAACATCTATCTCTTTCTCTACTTTTAGATCACCTAAAATTTTAACTGACCCTTTATCACTTCGAATACTTCGGACTTCTAAATTTCCTTTGCATTTAAAACCACCTTTATTCTTAATTCGACCATTAACGACGATGGTTTTATTTTTAGCGATAATAACAGCTCCTTTGCCTAATTTTAAATCGCCATCTACTTCAGAGAGTTTTTGGCGAGAATATTTTTTGTATGAAGTTCGCTTTTTAATAGCCATAATATTTCACCTTGATTATTTGATATACTATAAATCGTTTATTTCTTTATAAAGCAATTTCACATTTTGTAGTCTCGAAATGAGACCACTACTTGTGAGGTCACAAGTTGTGACCTTAATAGAAAATGATTACTTCCTACTTGTTAGAAAAGTAACAATGTCCAAGAGCATTTTTGGTGTATCAGAAAAAATTCCATCTACACCCCAATCTAATAAGCGAAACATATCACCTGGATCATTTATTGTCCATACATGAATTGCAATGTCCATCATTTGACCAACTTTTACGAATTTTTTATCAGAAAAAACACTCATAGGTCCAAATTTCTCAGGTATTTGCAAAGCAAAATAAGGTTGGGCTTTACCTAAAATATCTTCTTGTTTTAATTGGTTTTCTTGTGAATAATCAAATCCTTTGTTTTTTCTAATCCATTTATTTACTTTATACCTATATTTTAAAATTTCATAAGGACTAGCACTTGTAGGAGCGCCTGATATAGTTCTAAAAATTCTCAGTTGTCTATGATGAAATGACCCTATCATCACTCTGTCTTCTGCATCAAGTTCCTTTAATTTCTTAGAGAGAACCACTGGTGCATCAGTAAACCTATCTTTAATATCCATATTGAATTTCATTTTTGGATACCGTGTTAGAATTTCTTCTAATGTTTGAATTTGCAAACCTTTTCCTCTAAATGGAAATATTCCCTCTAATTCCTCAACTCCCCTGAATCTATAACCTTGATCTAATTGTTTTATTTCATTAAGAGTAAGAGATCTTACAGTTCCTTTACTATTTGTGGTTCTATCCACTCTAGCGTCGTGAAAGAAAATAATTTCATTATCTTTAGTTACTCTGAGATCAGTTTCTACTACATCTACTTTTAATTTAATAGCATCAGCATAGGCTAAGAGAGTATTTTCAGGAGCATTAGCACTATCTCCTCGATGAGCCATTACTAAAGGTCTCTTTCCTTTCAGGAAAGGTACAGGACTTTTTCGCCACATAATGTATAATTGTAAATTTTACTAGAAAAAGAATCTTTTGGAAAATCAAGTAAATAATCCAAATGATAACATCTAGAAATTAGCAAGCTATTAAAACAATAAATCAGATAGATTTATTAAAAGAAAGCTTTCTGTGTTTAAACACAGAACTAAATAAATTCATTAATGGTGGTAAGTAAAATTGGCAGACTTTTTTATAGGAGAAGCTCTCCAAGGTAAAGGAGATGAGCTTGCCCATATAGATCTGATGATTGGAGATAAAGATGGACCAATCGGTCATGCTTTTGCAAATGGAATGACACAATTATCTAAAGGACACACTCCATTATTAGCATTAATTAAACCCAATCTAAGTCCTCATCCAAGAACTTTAATTGTTCCAAAGGTAACAATTGAAAATCTTGAGCAAGCAGAGAAAATATTTGGCCCAGCTCAAATGGCTGTAGCGAAAGCAGTGGCAGATGCTGCTGCTGAAGGGGATATTCCACAAGGGAAACTCTATGATTATGTTGTTATAGTTAGCGTTTATATTCATCCAAAAGCAGTAAATGAAGCAAAAATATATTATTATAATTATGGTGCAACAAGATTAGCACTCAAACGTGCTTTGAGTAACTATCCACCTATGAAGAAGCTTTTAGAAGAAAAAGATAGAGCGAAGCATCCTTTTATGTCGTTCAGACCTCAAACACTTTGGAATCCACCTTATTTACAAATAGCTTTAGATGTAGGATCCCTATCACAAGCAGTGAAAATTGTTGAAGATTTACCAAAATCTGAAAGATTGATCATTGAAATTGGCACTCCCTACATAAAACAATATGGTATCGAGGAAACTGTTGAAAGAATGAGACAGATTAAACCAGGAGCCTATATAATTGCTGATATGAAAACACTAGATGTTGGTCGTGCAGAGGTTGATTCTGCAGCAGATGCAACAGCTAATGCAGTAGTTGTCTCAGGAATTGCTCCGATTGATACTATTACAGAATTTATCCGTGAGTGTAATAAACGAGGAGTACACGCTTGGGTGGATTCATTAAATACTAATCAAGTAGAATTCATTGCTATGTTAGAAGCACTTAAAGAAAAGCCAAAGGTAGTAATCCTTCATAGAGGTATCGATCAAGAAACAGCTCAAAGTGAAGGTGCTGAGAAAAAAGAAGGAACTTCAGCTAGTAGAACCGTTTGGGGCGATATCAAGAAAATTAAGAAAATTACAGGTGGCTTAGTAGCAGTAGCAGGTGGTTTGAAACCCGGTAAACCACTTGAAGAAGCAATGAAATCTGGTGCAGATATTTTCATCGTTGGAAGATACATTTATCGTTCCAGTGATGTAAATAGAGCAGCAATGCGTTTCCTTGATGAAATGGAAATTGAAGCAGATACTATGCGATTATTTGACAAATTAGACTATTAGGAGTTTATTCAAACTCCACTTCTTATTTTTTCATTTAAAATTTTTAAATTGGATAGTCTGCTTCATTTTAGTTCAATATAAATACCAAAATTTTACTTGTTTTTATGAAGAATAAATAAAATAATCTATTTCTCCTTTTCCTTTGCTTTTTCTACTTCAGCTGTTTCAATATCTTTAGTTAAGGAACTTATTTGTCTTTTAAATTTTATAAATCTTATAAACCCAAGTATTAAAATCCCAAATGAAATTACAATCAAAATCCATCCTATAACAATAATTGGTATAGAATTTAAATTCTCAAATAATTTTATTAAACCAAAACCAGTTGCTCCTGAAGCAAGTGCAGTTCTAACATATGATAATAAAGTTCTTTCATTTGCTAATGCTGTTCTGTCTGCAGCTAAATGATCTCTTATAATTAGCTCTTTAGGATCTACTTTGTAGTATTTTTCAGGCAATTATTACACCCTTCTTTTTATCAATAATAATTTATCATTATTAAATTAAAAATTTAATTAATTAAAAGCTTAACAAGAATCATTATTCAAACTAAATTATTTATATATCGAAGTTAGCGATTACAGTAGAATAAAAGGTCAGTTAATAATTAACACTTTCATGTTAATTTTAAGATCATATTTGGGCAATATTGCCGCTAAATAGCATCAATGATGTTTATAATAGGTTATTTAAAGATAATAGCTAATAGTAAATTGGCGAAAAAAAAGCCTTCAAAAAGACCCACAAAAGAATAGGAGTAAGATAGCTTTTGTGAAGGGATTTCTGAAGGAAAAAGACTACAAAAGAATATTGCAACGCCTAAGATCCTGATGGTTTTGCAAAACGCTTGAAATTGTCGTTTTTTCGCCACTTTTTATGTACGGCATTTTTTTGGTTTAATTTTAATGTTTTAATTTTCGTAATAATTCTTTGTACCCTAAACAATTTAGGAGATGTTTTTTCTCACACCAACCTCTTCGAGCAATATTAATTCCCCAGGTTATATTTTCTAAATCTTTTGTATAATGAGCATCAGTTCCAATATATACTGGAAGCTTAACCCTTATATCAAAAACAATATAATCATCAATATCTTGTCTATTTGGTTGAGCATTGATTTCTAGGAAGGTATTTGTTTCTTTGCCCTTTTCTACTATCTTTGAAAAATTAAGATTATATCCTTCACGTTTTTCAAACATTCTTCCTGTAGGATGACCAATTGCATTAATATATTCGTTATCCATTGCTGTTAGTATTCGTTGTGTCATTTCTTCTTCTGATAGATCAAATAGTGAATGGATTGAGGCAATTACAAATTCTGCTTCAATTAGCATTTCTTTTGGAGCATCGATTTTCCCTTCTTTTGTTATATCCACTTCAATGCCATGCAAAATTTTTATTTCAAAATCAGAAACTAAATTCTCTAATTCTTTCTTTTGTTCATTAAACCTAGTTTTATTTAATGGTCTATAGATTGGTATTTTTCCTACGTGATCAGTTATTGCTATATATTCTAAACTGCTATTATCTGCTGCAGTTATCATTTCTTTTAAGGAAGCTTTTCCATCTGACCAATTTGTATGAATGTGTAAATCACCCATAATGTCTTCTCTTGTAATTAACCTTGGTAAGCTATTACTCATAGCGGCTTCTATTTCTCCTCTATCTTCGCGTAATTCAGGTGGTATAAAACTCATTCCCATCGCTTTATAGATTTCAGTTTCAGTTAAACTTGCTATTAGTTCATCGTTTTTTTCTTTGAACAAACCATATTCATTAAGAGTTAGGTTCTTTTTATCGCAAATTGTTCGTAATTTTATTGTATGTGCTCTTGATCCAGTTGAATATAACAACCCTGCTCCATAGGAGTTCTCTTCCAATAATCGTAGGTCTACATTAAGGTCATTTACTAATTTTACCGTTGATTTTGAGCTGCCTGTAACGATTACCTCACTAACTTCAGTCATTTCAGTAAAAAGCTTCATTACCTGTTCAAAATTAGCTGGATCACCAACTGCATGAATATCTAAATCCCTTACAGTTGATTTCTTTCTTCTAAACGAACCACCAATGTCAACTTTTAGTAGAAGGTTTGTATTCACTAAAAAATCGCTGATTTTAAAAGCATGTTGCTCAATATTCGGTAGAGGTTTTTGTTCAGATTTAACTGACTTCAATGCATTAGCTATTTTTGCTACTTTTGCTTCAGTAAATCCTGGTAATGAAAGCAATAAACCATTCCCAATTGCTTCTTCTAAGCCTTTTATTGATTTTATCCCTAATTCATGATATAGTCGTCCAGCAGTTTTTCCGCCAATACCTTCAATTTTCATTAAAGAGGTTACTTCTAATGGTATTTGTTTGAGTAATTTATCTAAATAATATAATTTACCTGTTTCTACAATTTCCTTAATTTTCCCACCAATAGCTTCACCTATCCCTGGAACATCTTCTATTTTTTTCTCTTTTACTAGATTCTCTACATCCTCAGTTATTTCTTTTAATGCTTCCACAGCTTTTCTATAAGCTCGTATTTTATAGACACTTTCTCCTAAAATTTCTAATATATCCCCAACATTTGTTAGAAGATTTATTACCAAATCGTTTTTCAATTCCATCTACCGCCTATAACTCAATCTTTTATCATCTATTATTCTTTAAAAAACAATAAAAATCTTGTCTTTTTTATCTTCTTTTCATATATTTGAATGAAAGAAAAAATATATAAATATTAAGCGATATATCGTTTCAATAGGATATAGAGGTTAGATGGATTAGGATGGCAAGTCGCGGGAAAATAATATTTAGTATAATATTAGTAGGAGGAGTGCTTTTTGCATTTAATTTTAGTGTAAATGCCCAATATTTATTAAAAGCACAATTTCCTACTAATATTTTTTTAATTGGGGATGATAATGGGAATAAACTAATAGGAAAGACAACTGAGGAATATTCGAAAGAAGAAATTAATATTATGTTAGATCGAACATTATTTATTTCAATTAAAGGTGAGGTTATTTTTTCTGTAAATGAAAATGAATTATTACTTAATGACAGTCGTTTTTCATATTCTAAAATTTTAGGAATTCCTAAATGTGGAGGAATAATAAGTGATTCTATTAACGATTTAGATTTATTTATTGAGAAAGAAATTTATCTTATGGACATACATATTTTAGAAATTTACAATTATGAGTCTGAATGTTGGTTTAAATTAACTGATTTTAATTGTTATCAAATTAGTGGCATTACCATTGGTACAAATATTGGGTTTATTTTAGTAAATACTATTATTTACAAGCTCATTTATAGAAGAACAAAAATAAAGCAAAAGAAGAAAGAAAATGAATCAATTATTGTTGTTCCCAAGTAGAAACAATTTTCACTAGTCTTTGAATTTCGTTAACTTCACCCACAAGATGAATTAACACTTTTTGCCAGCTACCGAATTTTTTAACTTCGACTTTTTCATTGCTCGAAGGTAAACTAAGAACATAAGCAACAGCTTCAAGGTGATTATTGAAATGTTTTACTTCATCTTTATATTTTATAGCATATCTATCAACAGCATTCATGATAAGTATCACTCGTACAATATTAATATAAACAATTTAAGAATAGTTGTTAATTATAAATGCATTTTGTATGATTTCAATAATAGGAACTTTTTTTACAATATATAATTACAATTATGAACGATAGATTATTCAGTAAAAGGTAATTACTTGAAGATAAAAACAATTCATTAAGATAATACTAGGTGTATATAATTTGAGTGAAGAAAAATCAGAAGAAATAATCAGTCCTTATCTTACTGAAGAAGTCACACTCAAAAAGAAAACTCCTTTTCATGCTCAACTGGAAATTTTAAGACTTAAAGAATGGCATTTTCTTGCTCATCATCCCACTTGCAGCAGATATGCTGATCATTATTTTACTATTGGGAAAGCTCATTTCTGTATTGGTTGCTCAATGATCTATTCAGCGATTTTATTGTATGCTATTTTATTTTTCGCTGTACCAACGATATTCAGATATAATGGTTGGGTAATTGCAAGCATCCCCTTTGCAGGGTTTGGTTTAGCGATTATTCATCGTCTTTTACGATTGAAAATTAAATGGTTGAAAGCTATTTTCCGATTTATAGCAGGGTTTGGTATAGGAGCTTATTGGGCTTTAGTTATTCAAACCTTCTTTATCCCTAAGAAATGGTGGATTGCCTTTATACTCATTCTCTTATTCTTTCTTGGAAATCAAATGTATGGGATTAGTCGTGGTCCTGGAGCTAATAGAAAGATGTGCCGTACTTGTCCATTACAGGAACAAGAACCTAAATGTGATCCTGACAGAAATACTAACTTAAGAATACGTAAAGTATATGCTATTGTTGAAGAAGAATTAGATAAAGCAAAACAAAAAATGCAAAAAAAGTCAACATCTGATTGATTTTTTTGGTAGAAATATCACTTTTTATTATCTGCAAAAACTTAATAGCATAACAATTGCTTGTCAATTATATTATCCAAATTTTTAGGATTAGAGGGTTATTGATATGTCAGAAGAATATGAATGGAATAATGAGGAGGAAAAAAAACCGGAAGAAGAAACGCCTGTTGAGATTTTAACTCCTCCAGAACAAATCCCTCAACCACCTACTACAACTATTACTTACGGTACTGCTCCAGATGCTGAACTACCACAACCTATAGATCAAATAGCAAGAAAGAAAAAACGTCGTAATTGGATATTAATTAGCATATTTGGTATTACTTTACCAATTTTGCTTATCATCGGTTCTTTTCTTTTTGTTATGCTTTCTATAATTGGTGTTTTTCAATCATGTGCGGTTAATTGTTGTGCCTCATGTGGGGATAATTGCGCACAAGCATGTAATGACACTTGTTGTACAAGCTGTAGTGATTCTTGTAACAATGCGTGTAATGATAGCTGTAGTAATTCTTGTAGCAGTTGTGATTGTGGTGGTAGTTGTAATAGTTGTACATGTGGTCAGATCACAAAAACAAGTGGTGCTACACATCTAATGAATCAATTAAAATGGTTATTTTATTTATTGTTTGGTATCTTGAAATAGATTCCTTACAATATTTTTCTTTTTATATAAGACATATACTGCTACAAAAGCAAATTTTATAACTTTATAATAACTATTCTTGATGGAAGTGTTATACTCTATGGATGAAGGAGTTATAGCTAAAGAAATTGATCCAGCTGAAGAAGCTAGAAGAAAAAAGAAACGAAGACGAATACTAATAATCGTTTTTGCAATTGTCTTACCAATTGTTATTGTAATAGCTTTAGGCATATTCTTTATACTTGCAATTGTTGGTGCTTTTGAAACTTGTACAGTTAATTGCTGTAACTCAGTAGGAGAAAGTTGCGCACAATCCTGTTCAGACTCTTGTTCAAGTTCATGTACATGTAACAGCTCAAAGATTGTATTAAAGGATGCTTTAGTTAATCAAATCAATAATATTAAATGGTTCTTTTATAGACTCTTTTAAAATAGAATATTTTGAAGTTTATACTTCAAATTTTACTTTTTTTTACTGTTTTTTCCAAATGGGTTTATTTAGGATAGTGAAAAAAGTTATATTAAGAATTAGAGCTTTCTCTTTAGTTGGATGGTCAGTATATTGGCACGAACACCTAAGAAAATCGGTTTTGTCCTTGGAATATCAAAAGATCAAGATACTCTCATTGTTCGATTAGATGAAAATGTTGAACATGAGGATATTGTTGAAGGAAATTTTGTAAGCATTCCATTAGCAAACGGTAGTACGTTAATAGGTCGTGTAGCAAATATTCGTGCTGAAAATCCACAATTAAGCGATGAACGCTATGCTAAATTCTGGATGGATAGACTAAGAAGATCATTAGAATCAAGGTCTATGTTAGAATTCACAGAATTCCATATCATTGAAGTAGTTCTAGTTTCGAATATTTCATATGATGGGGAATTATCTGCACCAAATGCTTGGATTTCTCCTGGATCAATGGTTTTTGAATGTCGAGATGATCTTCTTGAGCTAGCAGTCTTTGGTAAGGAAAGAGGAGAAATGGATGTAGGCATGTTTGCCGAACATTCAGGTGAAATCAAAGTAAAATTAAATCCTAATAGATTAGGTTCTGATGGACTAGCTATTTTTGGTTCTCGAGGTAGTGGAAAATCATATGCAGCAGGTGTTATCATTGAAGAATTTTCCGAATTTGGTCTACCAATTTTAATAGTAGATCCTCATGGAGAATATTGGGGACTTTCTCATACCGCAGGTCCAAAAGGTGAAGGGTCATTACCTAAATATTTTGTTAAAATAATTTATCCAAATCGTTACAAACCAAGATATCATTCTCTTATGGAAAAAATGAATAAAACTCTAGAAGTGAATTTTAACCTTGAACCTGTTACCATGCTCTTTTCTGAAATAACTACTTCTGAAATGTTTAGTTTTATGTATGATCTCACTCATACTCAAAAGGAAAAAATAGAAAATGCTTGGTATGCTATTCGTGAATCTTTTGGTTATGCTGTTTGTTATGATATCGATGGTTTCTTAGGTTTTGGAATTGAAAATAATATTATAGATGGAAGTAGTAGAAAACCTATTGAAAGAAAGCTAGAAGTGTTTAGGAAAATGGGTTTCTTTACAGATCTTGATGGTGCTATCTGTCATGTATCAGGTCAAATAATTCAAGAATTTGACGATAAATACAGACGTAAAGAATCTACTGAAAAATCAAGAGATTTAACTACACTTGCAAGTGTAAAAAGCCATTTCAATGCTGAACAAATAACCATTTTAGATGTTAGTCAACCTATGCTGGATGAACGTGCAAGAAGGATTTTTGTTTCAAGTTATTTGAATAGACTTAGAAGAACTATGGAAGTAAAAGAAATTCAAAGAGTGTTTATGTTAATTGAGGAAGCACATAGGTTTATTCCAATAGGTGAATCACCAACGAAAAAAGCTATTGAATGGTTTGCACGAGAAGGGAGAAAGATGGGTGCAGGTCTTGGAATAGTAAGTCAAAGACCAAGTGGCTTGGATAGGGATATTCTGTCACAGTGTAATTCCAAATTAATTTTAAGAATAACTGAGCAATCTGATTTAGTTGTAGCCAAAGATATACTTGCAGGTTTTGCTGAAAGGTATATTGGACTATTGCCTTATCTCGAGAGGGGAACAGGAGTTCTAACAGGAGCTGCTCTCCGAATACCAATCCTAGTTAATTTTAGGGAAAGAAAATCTTCAACCAAATATGGTGAAACAGTTTCACTAGTTGCTGATCCCGAGAGTAAAATAAAATCTCGAGAAAAAGAGAAAAAGAATTGGTGAATTTGTTTCAGTTTTCACTCAGTATGAAATGAATTATATATATGAAAGATTCATTTCAATTAATTATTAATTGAGGGAATAGATGATGTTATTTGAATTTCCAAAAGAAAGATTCGCAGAATTAAAACCTCTTTTTGAGAAACATCAACATCTCACAATTGTCATAAAAAACATCTTAAAAGATCGAAATGGTGATGTTTTTGTTGATAATACTGAAAATCCTTCAATAGCATTAATGTGTTTTAAAATAATGGAATTTGTAGCTGGCGACCATTTACATCCAAAAGCGATAGAAGTAATTTCTTGTATTTCTGAAAATAAGCTAGTCCTCTTTCAAGATGATGATTGGTTGAAATTAGCTGAAAAACATTTGATTCTTTCAGCATATCCTCGAGTAAAATTTTCCTCAGAGAGTCTATCAATCGAAAAAGCAAACCTATTATTAGAAAAACAATTACCTGATGGATATATTTTAGAAAAAATCAACATAAACACACTAAAAACAATGAATCCAAAACTTTTACCTGTTATACTCCCTTTCTTTAGATCAATTGAAGATTTTATAGAACGTGGGATTGGTTATTGTATTAAAAAAGATAATTTAGTAATAAGTTTAGGGATTTCAGGATTTCCTATAATAGATAATACATTTAAATTTCAAGTAATAACTGATCCTGCTCCAAAACATCGACGTAAAGGATTCGCTACTTTATGTTGTGCTGCAACAATCAAAGAAAGTCTTGAGAAAGGAATTATCCCTCATTTTGATGCAGATACGGATGTTGCCTCTCGGTTAGCTTTGAAATTAGGTTTTACCAGTCCCGAAAACTATATTGCTTATATTTGTTCAAAAAATCCTTTGAAATGCCAATTTAAGATGGTTAAATATTTATAATATCTAATTTTATCATAGAATTCTCTTTAAATATTTATTAAAAAATCTTTTAATTTATTAAGTAATAAACCACATTAGAGTGAATTTTTTATGACTGAAAATGAGAAACTAACATTAGATAATCAAGAGGTTTTTATCGTTCCTTCAACACATTGGGATCGTGAATGGTACAAACCTTTTCAAGAGTTTAGATTCCAATTAGTTCATCTTGTAGATGAGCTCCTATCAATACTTGCAAAAAAAGAATATTATTTTACTCTTGATGGTCAAACCATTGTTTTAGAGGATTTTTTGGAGATTAGACCTGAAAAGAAAGATTTGTTAGTAGAATTAGTTCAAAAAGGAAAAATAGCAGTTGGTCCTTGGTATCTTTTACCCGATGAATGGTTGGTTGGTCAAGAGAGTTTAATAAGAAATCTTGAAACAAGTTTTGATTTAGCTAAAGATTTTGGTATACCACTAATGAAAGTCGGATATTTACCAGATCAATTCGGTCATACAAAAGCTATACCACAAATTCTTTCAGATTTAACAGACATCCCTTGTGCAGTAATTTGGAGGGGAGTAGGTCCTGATATAACAAAAGTACCTTTCTATTGGAAATCACATGAAAAAGCAAAGAATAAAATTCTATGTAATTATCTTCCAGAAGGCTATGGTAATGCTGCTAGTTTAACAAGTAATCTAGAAGGATTAAATAGTGATGTTATTGCTAAGATTCAAGAACTGAAAGAATATTCACCTTTACCATTATTTCTTCTTATGAATGGTACAGATCATACACTCCCTCAGACGTTTTTAATTGATTTAGTTCCAAAATTAAAAATACCAAAAACTAATGTTACTATTTCTTTGCTTGAAAACTACATTAAAAGATTAATAGAAGAAATAAAAACAAACAATACTAAGTTAATAGAATACGTAGGAGAATTTAGATCACCTTATCGTGCACCATTGTTACAAGATACTTATTCAGCTCGGATGTGGATAAAGCAATGGGATAATAAAGTAGAGGATTTCTTGGTTCATTATGTTGAACCTATTTGTTCTATTTTGCAGCAAAACGATGTTTATGATTATCCAGATTCATTTATCACCTTAGCATGGAAATGGTTGTTAAAAAATCAACCACATGACTCTATATGTGGCTGTAGTGTGGATGAAACTCATAATGAAATGATAGCTCGATATTCCTGGGCTGAAAGTATCACTACCTCAATTTTAAATGATATTAATGCAAATATAACTACTCTACATGAAGAAGAAAAGGATGAAATCTGTTTAGTGTTTAATCCTACCAATAATTCTTCAATTCCAACTCCAATTGAATTCCAATTACCAACAAAAACTTTAGTCAATAAATTAGTGTCTGAAGATGGGCTTGAATATCAAATTCAACCATTAAAAGTTTCAGAAGAAATTCTTTTCGAGAATACTTTTAGACCACTCATGATTAAGACAGGTATTAAAATGCTTCCTGGAAGAAAAATTATAGATGTATATGTAAATGAAATCGAATTAGTAACTGATGAGATCGATCCAAAACTATGTCATGTAACACTTTTTTGCAATAAGACTCTCATTGGTGATTTGGATATCCAAAAATTGAAAGAAGATTTTATTGAAATCGTAGATAGTGGAAAATATAAAAAATTCCATGTAAAAGCTACTTTAGGAACAAACCAATCATATGTATCTCTTATAACTTTGAAACCATGGTCATTCACTAAATTGCGTTTTGATAAAGAACCAATACAAAACACAAGGGCAGATCCTTTTATTGTAAAAAAGAATTCAATTGAAAATAAATTCTATAAAATAAATTTCCTTCCAAACGGATCAATCAAATTATACGATAAAAAAACTAAATTACTTTATTCCAAACTCCACATTTTTGAAGATTGGGGCGATAGAGGAGATGAATATACTTACAGTAGAGTCGGTCCTGAGCAAGCAAAAATGAGTAAGATTAAACGAAAGATAACAAATAATGGACCGTTATTAGCTGAAATAACTCAAAGCTCGACTATAACCACATTTGAAGAATTAACATCAAATAGAACAAAACGCAAAGGCAAAGTAAAATTACCCGTAAAAACAATTTTTAAATTTTACAGAGATAATTCGAGAATTGATATTTCAACAACTTTAACCAATACAGCAAAAGATCATCGCTTAAGAATCTGTTTCGATTTACCTTTTGAATCTAAAGAGACTATAACTTCTACTCATTTTGGGTATATTAAACGTGAAGGTAATCCAATTAAACTTGAAAACTATACTGAAATGCCTACTGGTATACAAGCACAAAAACGATTTATTAGAATTGAAGATGAAAATAAATCTTCAGCATTTACCTTGTTCAATAAGGGTTTACCTGAAGTTGAATTAGTTGATAATTCTCGAGTTGCTTTAACTTTAATTCGGGCAATAGGTTATCTCTCGAGACAAGATTTCCCTGAAAGACCTCTACATGCAGGACCTTTTATGGAAACACCGGGTGCACAGGAATTAAATAAAACATATACTTTCAATTATAGTTTACAAACTCATATAAAAGATATATCAATTGATGAAACTTTGAATCAAGCAGAAGCTTTTGCATTACCAACTAAATCTTATGTATTAACTGATAATATTGCTGTGAAAAAATTAACTACGCCACTCTTGCAGCTGAAAGAACCAATGATAAAAATTTCCTCAATAAGAATAAGAGACAATGAGTTACAAGTACTTGTTTATAATCTTAAGGACAGTGATATTAAGTTAAATGTTACAACCCTTGATGAGTTCAAGAATTGTAAAGAAATACTAATCGATTCAACCGTGAAAAAAGAGAATGAAATCAAGAAGGGACAATTCAATTTGGAATTCGCGCCTTTTGAGATTAAATTATTAAGAATTTCTTAATCTTAATTCGCCTTTTTTTCTGGTCACTTATTATCAATTATTTAATTATTAGTGACCAGTTGTTATATTACTTGATTACAAATAAATTTGAGATTAATCGATTAAAAAATAAGTACGTGAAATTAATCAAGATTTGTAATTAAGAAACTGTGAAAGTATTTAGTCCAAATAGAAAGTGATTATTATTTTCCATTGCAAGTCACAACTTGTGACCACACAAATAGTGGTCTCAATTAGAGACTTCAAATTATGAAATCGGTTTATATATAAATAAGCGATTTGTAGGATATCGAATAATTAAGGTAGAAAAATCATGAGTGAAAATCAAGGTAAGATTATAATATACTCTCCAGAATTAGCTGAAAAGGCATCTGAAATGTTTAATGCATTTAATGAATTATGGCCTGGAGGTTTTGGTGGAGCGGTACCATATACAGCAGATAGAGTGCATGATTGGTTGGATAAATCATCAGCATTAGCAGATTTAATAGCTGTAGATGGTGAAGACGAACTTTGTGGATATTGTGGACTCTATCCACATTGGAGAGATAAAGAAGCAGCCTATATTTCTATATTAGGAGTTACTCCAAAAGCTAAAGGTAATAAATTCGGTAAAAGACTTTTACTTAAAGCTTTAGAAGTTGCAGAACAAAAAGGTATTTCTCGGGTAGACCTTCATACTTGGTCAGGTAATATGGATGCTGTTCCCCTTTACAAGAAGATTGGATTATTTTGGGTACCTGAGACGACCGTCTATATGCAAGATTATATTCCTGGATTAATGCAAAGTAGTATAGCAAAGGAATGGTTTGCAAAACATTCTGATTGGTATAAGAATTTTAAGAGAGAATTAACCCAAGCTCCTGATAAAGAAGAAATAGATAATATGGAGGTATATCAGTATCATTTTGAAGCTGATAACGATTTACTACGTGCAGAGGTTGATCGTTATGGCTGGGGTTTTTGTGGTTTTGATAGAGTTTTAGACGGAAAACGTTTGATAGTAAATACTCGTATAGCATCTCATAATATATACATCGGCATAATAAACACATTTACTATTAATCTCTATAGTGATTATGAAAATGAAATAGAAGTTCCTTTAGAGGTAATAGGATTTGATGGTTTAAAATGGATAGAAAAATTTCCTAAAACTATTAAGTTGAAGAAAGGTGAAACTTTTCAATTATCGCGAGACTTTATAATAAATAAGGAAACAAAATTATTTAAAGATAATGAACGTTCTTGTGATGGAATTAGAACAACTATTAAACTCGGAAAACAAAATATCAATTTAATTACAAGTGGTAAATTACAATCTCCATTGAAATTAAGATCAATAACAAGAAATCGTTTCAAAACAATACTAGTGGGTGAGGAAACTGTTTTTCCATTGGATATGTTAAATACAACAAAAACAACAATTAAAGGTTATATAAAAATAACTTCAGAAGATTTACCTAATTTTATACAAAAGGTACCATTTGAGTTAGCTGAAAAAGAAATATCTGGTTTCAATGTTACAGTTAAAATTCCAGAAAATATAAAATCAAACCGATTTATTTTCAATGCTATACCATTTCTGAAACTAAATAATCACGAAGTTGAAATGCCTGTTTATCAAATTCCAATGTTCGTAAAGACAAAAGATTTAGTTGAATTAGTAGAATTAAAGGATTCAAAAACACTTCTTGTAATTACAGATAAATTAACAGTCCATGTTAATCTTGAGGGTGGTAATCTCCGAATATCAAAATTATATGAAGATAACAATGTATCACTCAATCATCAATCAGGACCGCCTTTTGGTATTTCTTTAGATAATACAGTACTTTGCGACTATGATTTTACTCATGTTAGGAAAGATTACATTTTGAAAATAAGCTTCAAGAGTAATCAAGTGCCTGGTTTACTTGTAGAGAAATTTGTTAAAGTAGCACCTGGTTTAAGTGAATTGGAATATTGGGTTCAATACACCAATATGGATAATAAGGGATTTATACATACATCAGCGAAAACAATTGTACCTGCAGGTGGAATTAATTTAAATCCTAACTCAGCAAAAAGTCGTTCTTATTCTCCAATCAAAGGTAAAATCATTGAAAGTAGATGTACTACTAATTTTATGTCATTTCCCATTTTACCAGCTGATCCTATATTATGGGATGAAACATGGAATGCTAACACTGGACTTCTTTATGGTGATTTTTCGGCATGGATGTGGAAACCAGAAAATATCAAAACTATTAAATTAAATAGTGGAAAATTAAATCAGTTAGAGAGCTTGACTGTTGAAATACAACCAAATCATTCTCAAAAAATGGTTCATTTGTGGTATAATTTTGGTTTTAATACTATACAAGAAATTAGACAAAGATGGAGCCAACTTGTAGGAAATCAGGAATTTAAACCAATGGAAGAGATTAGTGGACCTGAAATCACTAGAGACTTGGAGATAAATATCAGAGATGAACGAATACTCTATGCAGGGGAATCCACAAAGAAAAAATTCGTAGTGAGTTTTACTTCAGCGTATCCATTACAAGGAACATTAAGCTTAAACCTACCAAAGAATTGGCAAGGATATTTCATAACCGAAAAGGGAAAAGAATCTACTATCCCAATGCCAGATGTAAAACCTTTTGCAGATGTTGTATTAGAGATAGAACTAACATTACCTGATAAAATACAATCACAAACAGAAAACATACAAATCCATTTCAGTGGTGAATTTGAATTTAATTACGACAATTTTGTTATTGTAACACAAAAAGGTAAAGTTGATGTACAGTCTGAAATGATCGATAATGAAAATGCTTTTAGTGTTTCTAATGGTAAAATAGCTTTCAAAGTAGCTGCGAAGAAAGGTGGTAATCTGATTCGTCTTGAAGATGAAAATGGTCAAACATTTCTTATTGATAATTTTCCAGAGATTAAACCTAAATTCTTTTTAGAGTACTACATGGGTGGCTGTCAACCAGGAATTTTCCACGTAAATGCTGATGAACCATTTACTGAACTTGAAATAGTTACATCTGAGAAAATAACTGAAGGAGATTGGGTAGGAGTTAAATCTTCTTGGATAATTCAAAAAGGTCAAGATTATTTCTATGGACAAAAAGCTGAAATCAAATATCTAACAATTCCAAATAGTGATATTATACGCATTAATTTAGCTCTTGAGAATCAAACACCTCGAACAATTTCATGGATGGGATTACTACTTTTAGATATTGGTTTACAAGGTATTAAAGAAGGGAATATTGTAGAGATAATTGATGATACAGAAACTTGGTTTCACAATCCTATAAAAAATCAACCTTTTATAAATCAAAGTTCCTTTAAAAATCCATTTGCAAGAATATCAAAAGGAAAACAATCACTTGCATTAGTAATTCCAAAAGGAACTACTGGTTCTGTAGCAATTGCTGATCTTGGAGTAATGTTAATAGGTTTAATGATTGGTCTTCAATATGCTAAACCATATAGCAAGTCAGAAGTAAGCTATACACTTATGATTAATCAACCATCGGAAAAAATGTCTGAATTAGTTAAAGCACTAAAAGACAAGTAAAATATCACATTGTTGTTTAATCATTTTTTCCTTTTTTTCACTTTTTTTCCTAAATCTAAAGTCTTTTATTTTTAAAGCGACGAAATATCGTTATAGTTGAAAAAATATTTCATACAATCAGGAAAATTACTACCGAGAAGTGTTTTTTTGATTGTTTAGTTTAAAAATATGATTAAATAGGTGAACCACCACATGAGTACTTTGCTGTTCAAGAGCTTTTTTAATAGAAAAAATAAAATCTATCTTATTATTACAATTTTTATCTTAACATTTTTCTTAACTAATAAGCAATTTCAACCAACTAATGTTAGGGCACATTCTTCAGTAGCAAATCCTAAAGAAATCTTTTCTATTTGGAATAATACTGCTCCTACAATAGATGGTGGAATACTTTTTACACCTTATAGTTTATCGGGTGAATGGTCCTCCGCAGCAGTTTTTGACCTTTACGATATAACTAATGCTGCTAAAGGTAAATTGCTTTTGCAAAATGATAATACCACTTTGTATATTGGATTGGATTGTACTACTTTTACAACGGAATATCCTATTACAGATTGGGGAGCAAAAGTTTACCTTGATATGGATCATGATGGCTTATTAAGCAGTAACGATTATATGGTCAAATATTCATATTCAGGTGGTACCGAATTAGTTGAATTATATTCATACAATATTGCTCTTAAAAATTGGATGGTGTTAGAATCAGGTTCTCCAGGTTCACCTTTACCTTCAAGTGGGATAATTGCTGACACAGATTTCAAGAAAACAGCATTCAATAATGTTACATCACATAGACAATATGAATTCAAAATTCCATATGGTGTACCAATTACAAATTATATTATTGGTGCGGCTTTTGAAGCAACAACAAATCTTGCAAGTTTCAGTAAAAGTATAACATGGCCATATTCAGAAGCTGGAGTGAAATATTTCCCAATTAATGCTGGATTATGGGGTGATTTACATTTAGGTGAAAAGATGCAATTTGAAAAATATATCATTGAAGATAATTTTAATATTAAGTCTGGAGCAGTTGGTGATTATAATAATACTGTAGTTGCCCTAGCTGATATACAAGGGGATGGAGATCAAGAGCTTGTCGTTACGTCAAATAGACAGGTAGCAGGTGATGAAAATCTAATAGCTATTTATGATTATATTGATGGAAAAATAACCCGAATTTGGGCATCTTGGTTATCCACTCAATATTCAAAATTATTCCATATCACTGGTATAGCTGCTTATGATTTTGACGAAGATGGTATGGATGAACTTTATGGTGTTGGTTATAGTGATAGCCGCATTGGTAGATTATCTGGTTGGAATGATATTACCAAAGATTTTGATAGTGCTGAAATAATATTTGATAATTATGGTGACTATTTATTAGGATATATAGCAATAGGCGATGTATTGAATAATTTTGATAATACAGCAGAAATCGTCTTTGGAGATGAAACAGGTTGGTTGGGATTTTTAACATATAATGATAAAAAAGATATATTCAATCTTGATCATTATTTAGAACCTTATGGAACGCCTTATAGAATACATGACCTTGAAGTTGCTGATATGGACTTTGATGGTTGGAGTGAATTACTCTTCTTTTCTCAATATACTGCTGATAATACTTACTCATATACCAATTTTAGTATTTATGAATACTATTCACCATTAAGCAAATGGGTGGATAATTGGGATATGGAAGATAATCTACCAATTAATTCTGCTATTAGCACTAGAGATCAATATGGGCATACCATAGTTGTTGATGATGTGGATAATGATGGATGGGTTGAAACAATTATAGTTGGCAAAAATTATGTTAAAATTTTCACTCCTTTCTCTTTTGATCAAACAAGTCCTCCAATAGAATTTTCAATAAATGATGGAACATATCCAGCATTAGGTGGAGGAGCTGCAGTTATTGATATAGATGATGATTCACTAAATGAATTAATTATTGGTTGCAGTAATGGTACTGTTATTGTTTATGAATTTGAAGATACTACTTATGATAGTGAATATATACCAAATTATACCATCGAATGGAAAGGTGATTTAGGTGCATCTCCAGGAATCAAAAACTCAATTATTGGTTATGATATTGATAAAGATGGTCGTACAGAAGCTATTATAGGGGATCATTATGGTCAAATATTGGTTCTTGGAACAGGCAATATTCCTGATGTTTCCTTTAAATCACCATCAATGGGTTTCATTTCAAATCGTGAGAATATTTTAGTTAAATGGTCACCTTCTAATGAATCAAACCAAATGCTTTACTATGAGATTTATATTAATGGATTTCTCGAAGTACGAGCTGGAGGAGGACAATTAGGTGCTTTTGTTTCACTTGATATGGGTTCTAATGATATCGAAATTTTTGCTTATGATATCACTGGTAATGTTGCTTATGATTATCTTTATGTTGAATATTCCCAGAGTGCTCCTGAAATATCAATTTATAGCCCAAGTAACTACTATGCTACTCATTTAGATAATGTTAGAGTTGAATATACAGCTTTTGATCCAGATGCGGATGATTTAACATTTGATATTTATGTTAATGGTACCATTCAAAGAACAGTAACAGATTTGTATGTTGATGTTGAACTCAAAATTATGGGAATAACTGGTGATGGATACTATAATATAACTATAGTTGCGAGAGATCCATCAATGAATATTGGCAAAGATACCATATGGATTATTAGAGATGCAACAAAACCAATAATTGAAATTACCTCACCAGCTGATGGTTCTGCAGTTAAAGTAAGTACTATTGACCTTACATGGACTGCTTCAGATGCTCTTACTGGCATAGATTATTTTGAGATTTACCGTGATGGTGTTTATCAAGGAAATACTACTCTAAGATATTTCTCTGTAGGTTTGCCATCAGATAAGAAGTATATTTTGAAAGTTATAGCGTTTGATGAAGTTGGCAATCAACAAGAAGATATAATAGCTATAACAAGAGATACAATTAATCCGTTTGTTGATCTAACAGCTTTGTCGCTACCTATTCAAAGTGGTTGGTACTATACTGATGATCCAACACAATTTATTAGTTGGACAGGGCATGATAATACTGGTGGTAGTGGGTTAGATCATTTTGAAATTCGAATTAATGATGAATTTTATGCTTCTTATAGTAGCGATATTTTGAATGATACGATAGATTTTGGTGTTGATGGCTTCAAAGATGTGGTTATCAGAGTTTGGGATAAAGCAGGCAATCAAGCTTTTGATTATTACACCATTGCTATTGATACTGCTAATCCAATAGTCAATATTTTATCTCCTTACAATAATTATGTTACAAGTGGGGATTCAGTTATAATTACTTGGGATGCATATGATATGGGCACAGGAATTAAAGAACAAATTGTTTATGTAAATGGATCTATTATAGATACTTTAGATTCTTCTACATTCTACTATGAACTCCCAATCTTAGAAAATACAACCTATGAAATCACGATTCGTGCTGTTGATTATATGAACCGTTTTACTGAAGATACAATTAATGTAACTCAAAATGTTTTTGCCCCGACATTTCTTATTCTAAATCCTTTTGATTATGAAAGCTTCATACATACCACTTTACTTAATCTGACATGGTATGCTTTCAATTTAATAGCTGATGAATTTCATGTCTATATCAATGGTACATTATACCCCTATGATTCCTCAACCTTCAGTACAATTATTGATTTGAATGATGATTTTGGACCATTTTCTACATCAGATTATCCTGTATTCAATGTAACCATATCAGTTCTAATTGGTGGAATCTATCCATTTTCAGATACATGTTGGATTACTTTGGATCAAACCACACCATCTTTAGCCATATTAGATCCATCAAATTTGGATGTAATACTAGAAGAATCGCTTTATGTTGCTTGGTCTGGATATGATGCAGGATCTGGAATAGCTTATTACATTATTTTAATAGATGATGAAATAGTTGGTACATTTGGAAGTGGTATAACAAATCAATATCTTAATGTTTCAGGTTATGATGATGGATGGCATACACTACAAATCCAAGCTTTTGATGCTGCTGGAAACAATATCTCAAAAAGCATCGATATTGAAATCTATCCACAAGCACCTGAATTCAATGTTAATCTTCCATTGACGTATATAACCAATGAACCTAATTTCAATGTAAATCTAAATATCTTTGATCCAAGAATGGGTGTTTCAGAAATTCAAGTAGTTGCCGACTCATCTGTTGATGTTTTTTCAATTGATTATGGAACGAATTACCAAGTTGATCCTTATTCACTAGATATTGCAGTTAATGAAGATGTTTTTATCGGAGCAGGTGATTTACACAATATTACAATAACAGTTTATGATAAAGTTGATCGTGGACGTTATCTAATTCTTACAATAATTATTGATCAAACCTCACCAGTAATTTATGGTAATACTATTATTGATTTTTCAGTCCTAAGTCCTATATCCAATAGTTTGCAGTTAAACGATCCTGGTCAAAATAATCATACATTTACTATCTCTGCTCGGGATACCTATGGCATTCACTCTATAGACATTAATATTTATGGAAATGATTTTAATGATGTCTATCAAATGACCTTTGATTCCGATCAATCTGTCGGTGATATCTATGTTTTCACTGCAACTATCAATTTCGACAGTTACACTAAAGGAAACTATTCACTAAAATTCATCGTTGAGGATAATGCAGGTAATGCAATGGAAACAATATTTCTATTAGAAATTGAATTAGATGATGGAGAACCAAGTAATACGAATTGGCTTCTAGATCATCTTTATACAGTAGTTATCCCTAGTGCTTCAGGGATTGTTTTCATAATTCTTTTATCAACAATTCTTTCAGTAGCAACTAAGAAACGCAGAATCAATAAAGGTTGGTTTGAAGCTCTTCAAGCAGTTGCTTATGTAACAAAAACTGGTTTAACATTAGCATTTGTTCCTTATTCTAAAGATTTGTTTGAAGATGAACAATTATTTGGAGGAGCTATGACTGGAATTGTTAGTATTCTTGGAGAAATCACCGGTGAAACTAGTACTGAGATGAAAACTCATACTTTAGAATATGGTGATAAACAATTAATCATTACAATGGGTTATTTTGGTAATGCTATCATACTTGTTAATCAAGTTAAACCTAAACTTAAAGAACTACTTAGTAAATTCTTGATGGAATTTGAGCTAACATATAAACGACAACTTGCTTCTGAATTGATAGATTTGAATGATTTTTCAGCTGTTAATCTAATGGTTGAGGGAATTTTTGGTGTTAGAAAAAATATCTTTCATGAACCAAGTGTTGAACATTATTTTGAACAAGCTCAGCAAACCTATCAAGAACCTACAACCCAAGAAACAACTTATCAAGATACTACTCAACAAGAATCTTCAACTCAAGAACCTACTGATAACTATTACCAAAATGAAAATTATGATCAAACCAATAATCAGAATGACAATACAAATAGAGATGATTATCAAGAATATTAAGAGCTTACTGCTCTTATTTATTCTTTTTTTCGTTATTTTTTTCTAGCTATTTAACATTTGACCATTTCTCAGCAATCTCTTCAAACCACATTTTTGATGCATTTTGAATTGCAGATTGCATTTCAATAGAGTTATTTTCTTTGCCAAATTCTAATGCTTCATAGATTTCTTTCATAAGATTTAACATATTTTGTATTAAATAATTCAAATCTTTATTATATCGCTCAATTTTCAATAAGATTTCTAATCCTGTCGTTATATCAATAGCAAGTTTTTCAACTTCATCAAATCTATTTTCTGCTAATGAGATGATTGTTTTTGGTGTAATTTCAATTATTTTCATTAATTGATTCTTTGATTCTTTTGAGATTGAATCCATTAATTCCTCTAGAGGTGTCTTCTCCTTTAGCAATTCTAATAGTTCTTTATCTGTTTCTTCTTTTGTTTCAAGTGATTTTACATACACTTCTTTATTATTTTTTAATTGTGCTGCTAAACCTTCTTCCATCATAGAACGTTCACCATTTTTAATTTGTCCGAAATATTCTTGTACCAAACGCTCGGAACCCTGAAATGCATTGAAATCTATATGGAAAGCTCCTTGTAATGGTTTACTATAAACTCTTTCAAATCGTTTACTGAATTCTATCAATTGCTCTTTATGTTTTGGTTTTACATTATTCACTAACAATGCACCAAAGCCAAAAGCTCCTTGATAAAGCAATAAACCTTTAGTACCTATTTCCAAAGAAGTAAGACCTTGTTTAGCATTCTTACCGATTATTTCTTCAAGTAGACTTTGAATTGCCATCATAGCTCCACCAATCAATTGATCATCTTGTAATTCAACTCTTGAATAAGTTACATAAACACAAGTTAAACCTGTAACTCGAACATAGAAAACTGCTATTAAGTCATCTTCCCAATTTCTGTTTTGTAAAGGCTTTCTTATAGCTACTGAGAAAAGAGTAATTAAAATCACTAATAAAACGAAACCTAGAGAAACATAGAGTAAATTCAATCCTTGTAAAATCCAAGGTATTTGCTCAAATGGAATTACTTCTAAAGTAAGAACTAGCTCTTTAATGTTACCAGCTAGATCAATTGCTTGAATAGTAATATTATATATACCAAGCTCTAAGTCGCTTATATCAAACTCCAATGTATAAGTTGATGTTTGCATTCTTGCTTCAACATTTCGTGTCATTTCATAAATTTGATTATAGTCATTATTTGATATTATTAAGAAAACAGCAGCTATGGCTTCATTATCTGTAATTGTTACAGTTATTGTATGATAATTTAGATCTGGTTGTTCGTTATTTAATGCAAATTCAAAACTAGTAGTGGTAATTAATTGATTATCTATAATATATGAGTTAAGAATTTCAGGTGCTTCATTATCAATAATGATCGTATAAGTAATAATACTTTCTCGACTATAGGCATCAATCACACTAATAGAAAGTATGTGGTCTCCTGTTAAATCAGAATAATTACTTTCAGTTATATTAACAATTATTGAGAATGGATCTGTTATAAGAATTGGATATGAATACCCAACTAAAACATCCTCATTATCAATTTGTATTTTATAGCTCTTAACTCCTGTTCTGGTATTTGTTATAGAAAAGTCAAACTGAAATTCACCTGTTTGAGTATAATAGATCTCAGGCAAATTAGTGCTAAATTCTGGATGTAAAATATAAACTATTAACATAATTTTACTATTAGCTTTGTTACCAGCGAAATCATAAGCTTCAATTGTAATACTATATAAGCCATCCCCGAGATTGAAAGTTAAGTAATAATATATTCTCCCGACATAACAAGTCATTTGTTGCTCAGCATTTATTAGTATTTTATAATAAGCTATTCCAGTCCCAGTATCACTACCAGACCATTGGATATATGTTCCTTGGACTAGGATGATCGAATTATTACTCGGAGTTAATATAGAAACCATTGGAGGAGTTTGATCAATTACAATCCATCTAAAATTCATATATGAATTACTTGGATTTGTTGTTGTGGCAACAATTGAGATATTATAGAGCGGAAATTGATCAATTGGTACACTTAAGTTTAGAAGATAACTTCTTGCATTAATATCAATGATTGTATCATTTAAAGTGCCATTTATGTAAATACTAAAACCTGTTAAATCAGCAATATTAGCAATTTCCCACTCAATTAATATTTGATTATCAGGGAAATATGATTTGAAATCAAGAGGATTAACTATTGCAATTGATGGTTGTGTAGATGTTTGTTGAACTGTAATTGAATCTTCAAAGGTTCTTCCTACAAAATCACTTGCTTTAATAGAAATAATTGATATATGATCTATAGGTATGGGCAATAACCAACAAGTAATAGTTGAATCAGTAATATTTTCAACAGATTGACCATCGATAAATAATTCATAGTTAGCTATTCCTGTCCCATTATCTTTACTTTCCCAACACAAAGTGATAAAATCTAATCCAGTTGTAAAACCGGTCATTGGATAGATAATATTTACATAAGGATCATTTTGATCAAGAATTACTGAAATAAAAGCAGTTTCACTATTGCCTGCTTTATCATAAGTTGTAATAAGGATATCTTTCATTCCATCTTCTTCTAAGGTAATAGTTGTTGATTCATCTGTTCCAGAATATTTCGTTAATTGATTAACTATGACTTCTGAATGATGAATTCCTGCACCACCAATATTATCAAATGCATCCCAGATTAAATTTAAGGTAGTACTTGAAGTTATTATATCTTGAGAAGGCGAAAGTATAGCTATATTTGGTTTTATAGTGTCTCTATTAACATAAATAATACTTGATTCCATGTTTCCAAGAGTATCATAGGCGAAGACTTCTAATTTATATTTTTTATCCAATTCCAAAGAAATTGTTTGTAAATAACTGGTTGTTGTTGAATAATAAATATCATCCCGATAAATAGTAAAATGATCAATACCACTTAATGAATCACTTGCTGTCCAATGAAGTACTATTTCTGAAGATTTGGTAAATGAATTTGATAATGGTGAATAGATGTCTATATCTGGTGCGCTTCTATCTCGAGTGATAAAGATTATACTTTTTCCAGTTTTTTCTAATTCATCAACACCAACAATAGTTAAATTATAAAGACCATCTGAAGGCATATTTAGTAAATAGGTTTCTTCTTCTGGTGTTTGATTTTGCATCCAAATATTATTGACCCAAATACTATAATGATCAAAATTATCATTTGGATCATAGCTCTCAAAGTGGACAATTATCGATGTATCACTTGTCATATAATTATTATCCGGTGAGATGATATGAACTTCAGGTGCTAAAGCTGTAAAACCTATTTGAACTGAATCGGAGCTATTTTTACCATTAACATCAAAAGCTATTACTTCTATTAAATTAGAAGATACAAAAAGAGGAACAAAATAACTAATTTGGCTTCCAGGTGTTCTACCAATAAAAGAACCTTCTACACTAATGTCAAAATGATGGATAGCTAGATCATCACTTGCCTCCCATTCAATATAAATTGAAGGTGAAGAAAAGGTTGAACCAGTCGTAGGTGATTGTATTGATATTTCTGGCGGATTTGTTCTACCAATAATCATTATTTGCCCGAAATTATCTCCAAGAACGATTTCATTTTCAGTATCTTGATCTATATCATAAACCAAAATTGAATTCCTTTTACCAGGACTTGAACCAATATCCCCAGACCATTCAATTTGGTATGACAAAGAATTACTTCCACTGTCAGTGATATTTATAATATAGATGGTTCCATTACTTGCACCAAAAATCAACTCGTTATTTCCATCTTGATCCAAATCAGCAACTGTAGCGCCTCCACCCGTTGCTGGTTTAGATACTCCATCATTTAAATTAATGGTTAATGGTGGAGTTGGATTTGCATAGGTATTTTTACCGAAAATTTTGAGATAATCCTTCCCTACGATAATTGTTTCAGTTTCAGCATCATTATCAACATCAGCAACAACAATAGTATGACCAAACCTATCTTCAGTTAAAGATGATGAGGTTGCTGGGAGATTATCACCAGTATCATCAATAGCTTTCGCTGCTGAACGATAAAAAACATAAAGACTTGTTGTTGAGAGTAAATCATTATTGGTGATTTGTCCCATAAGAAGTATTTCATTAATTGAATCATCATCGGGATCACCAACAGCTACAGCATGTATGCGACTAACTGCTTTTCCTCCTGAATAAACAGTAAATGGAGATCGTCTATCTTCAGTAAAACTGTCAGTTAGAGAAACATATTCAAGAATATTTACATAACCAGTTTGATCACCAAAAACAAGTTCTGGTGTACCATAATTATTTGCATCCCCAATTGCAAGATAACCCATAAGATTACTTGTATGGGAATAAACATAGCTGGATGACAAGAAATCATTACTTGTTGAGTTCCAAGATGAAAAACGTAATATTCTATTGTCTTCACCAGCAACATAAATTTCATCTTTACCATTGTTATTGAAATCATATGCAACGATACTTTTCACTGCAAAAAGCTTTGATTGATGACTCGTTGTCCATGAAGTCCACTTTTGAGTTAATATACCATTGTTAAAGTCGTAAATAGCTAGAAGGTAATTTGAGTCTGTATCTGTTCTATTTGAGCTAACAATAAGCTCCAAATCACCATTCCCATCTATATCAGCTGTACCTAGAAAAACACCAAAATTTTCTCCAATTGCATCTGATTTTATGTTAGTATTCGTCTCAATTGCGTATTTTGTATAATAATTTCCCAATCCGATATCTTTACCGAAATAAATATCACCAAGGTAACCTCCATTTAAACGGATTTCTGATGGGTGAATACTTACATATGGCCATGTTATTTCTTCATCATTTCCCAGAAAATTCTCAAAAGCTTCAAATCCAATACCTGATATTTTTCCTGGTCCTGAATTAATTATTGAAAAGGGTATTTTAAATTCATATTGATGATGATTTACTTGTTCAAAAAAGGAATTAGTAAAATCTATGTCCACAAGTATATTAGAAATAGGTAATGGTGTACCCACTGTTCCTGCTTCCATTTCTATCCAATTATTTTTTGTTGTGCTGAAATAACTTAATAAAACAAATTGACCAGTAATATTTTCCTTATACGTTATTGCCCTATCAAAATTGGATAATAATCCATCATGATCCCTATCTAGATAAATCGCTGACCCCCAAATAGATGATGGTAAGGAATCCTGATAGTTTGCCAAATCTAATGCAACATACAGATTGTTATCGTCATTTTGCAATAATATCTTACCAGCGAAACTTTCATCCTTATCATACATTGAATAAACAGCTGCAGCTGACCATTCTGTAAGTAGAGATGATGAATTAAAAACAATCTTCCCATCAATAGTAGGTGAAGTATCATTCCACAAAGAAAAAATTTCAATTGGTGATGCAGTCTTTGTATGACCAAAACCAGTTTTATATTTTAATTGGTTAACAGATAAAATTGTTGTTAAAATAACAATTGCTATAATTAATGTACCAAATGAATTTATTTTTTTGCGAAATAACATATGCTCAACCCTCTATTTTTTATTTTCTAATCAAGTAATTGTATTAATTACCCATTACTTTCTATTATATAAAATATGAATTTTAAGTTTAAAAAAGAAATGTTATTGACAAAATTCATTAAAATTATAATTACAATTAAAAAATTCTTGCCATAAGAGAAACATTATTACTGAAAAAGCTATTTAAGATAAATAAAAGTGATATGAAATTCTGGTGTTGGTTTAATGTTTAAGGATATAAAATCATTGAAAAAAAATATTGAATCTTTAACAAATGCAGAAATCTTTACCAACATAAAGAATATAAGAAATAGTTTTGATATGAAATTTGATGTTAAGCATACAGAAGAATTTGCTGATGTACTTTTTGCTATATTGAATTATTTTAGTGGGAAAGAGGATTATAATTCTGAAAGGATAATATTAAATCAGCTTTTTGAAATTTCTTGGTGGGCAGAAGAAGATAGCCTTATTATTGACTATTTAATAAGAGGTATCTCATTAGTTCTTATCGATAGCCGATCAACGAGAGGAAAAGATCGAACTGAATTATTCAGTGATTTTGTTAATATTATTGCTCGTTTTCCCAATAATAAAAGGGTTTATGCTGCTATTTCTACAGCTGCTATTGAATTGATTAGATGGGGTAAGGATCAGGAGATTCTTGAAATACTAGATATTATCCAAAGCAAAGCTGCTATTTATCCTTTAGTCGAAGCTATTCAGCTTTTAGATGCTAAAACTTTTATGAACACTTTATTCTATTTAGATGATCAAGATTGTAACACTATCAAGCATATTTATAATCAATTTAGTAGTTTTGCGATAAGTAATTTTGAAGAAGAAATTGAAGTAACAGATCATAAATTTAAAAGTATTATATTAGATGAAGAAGTCAATGAAATTTTACAGGAAGGAGCTATAAACGCTATAATTAATTTAGCTCGAATAAATAGAAAAGAAGAAGGTAAATGTAATGATTGTCTTTTATGTATTCGAAGAATCATTCAAGATTCAGAATATTTACTTCGAAAAAAGGGAGAAGATTTCTATAGGGATATCAATCGTTTAAGTTATACCTTAGATCAATATCAGCTTTGGGATGAATTCATTGATATTAACTTAGTTGCTGAACTAAAGAAAGAACGTGATAAGAATCAAATGTATGAAATTGCTCAAGGAAAATTATTAGCTATTATAAAAACTATGAGAATTGAGGAGTACGATTCCCTTAAAATTGGTCGAAGAGGTTTACGTTTAGCTTATGACTTGAATGATATAAATGATATTGAAAATATTGTAAAGGAATTACTAAATCAAAATACTCAATCCTTGAAATCGATTAATCTTGTAGAGGAAGTTGATGCAGTAATTGATTATGATACAAAATTAAAAGAACATTTGAGAGAAACAGGACAAATCCCTTCTGATAAAAGTACAGTTGATGAGCTACAGGATCAAACAACCTTCAGTGATGATCTTACTTTAGCTGTAACTAAAGAAGAGAAAATTGCTGAACAAGTAAAATATCTTAAAGAACTTGAGATAAAAGATAATCAACATATGGAAAATCAAATTTTACATGCAAAAGCATTAATTTTAGCTGTTGCAATGCATGGATTCAGTAGTCCAATTCTAAATATTTCCCCCGATGAGCTTGTTAAAGAATTATCTGAATTAATGGATAAAAAACTGGTTATGGAACTTGTTGACCCTCTTGTTCGTTCAGTAACATTACGAGCTGCACGTTTAGATGGAAAGGCTGTCAATATTTTACTAGAATTATTAAATAAAAAAGGGTTAAAATTTCTAGATAGTTACTATAAACAGTACAATTTCATTGATAATTTAATCCGTTTAATAAGTTACCTTGGTCGTACAGGTCAAATAGAATTATTAACGAAAATTAAAAATGAACTCCAAAAAGCAAATCGATTGATTATGAAAAATGATGATATACCTTTAAAAATTGCTAGAGCGATAAATGAAGGTATCTTGGCTTTCTCAGGAAAAGAAATAACTAAAAAAATCGAGTTAGTACATTTGAATAAAGAATTAGCTAAAATTAATTCATATAACATTGATTTACAATTAAAATACGTTGAAAGTATGAGTTTTATTCTTTTGGACCTAGAACACTTTGATTCGAAAGCAATAAGTCACCAAGTAGATGAATTAATTGATTTTGCTAAAATTTATAGCCAAAACCAGAAAATCGAAGAAAAAACTTCTATTGGTATTCTTTGGAGTATGGCTATTATGAAAATATTTAAACAACAAAATAAAATTGATGAATATAAAAAAGAATTAAACACTTTTATTGCTTCTTATCCTAAAAGTGAATATTTGAAAGAGATACAAACAATAGCTGATAAAACACTTGGTAATTGATCTCTAAAAAATATGTAATGTTACTTTTTTTGAATTTAAAAAAACAATTTAGCAATTAATATCAATCCGACAAAAATCTAATTTATTAGATATTTGTTTAATCATTTTGATAGCTTTAAATACTTAGTAAACCCATTTCTTTTTAATTGCTGAGGGATTGGCGATAAGAGATAGTGTAATTGGAAGATGGGCTATACGCTTACCGGCAAATATTAATTGGATTACATCACACGGGGATAACCTTAGCTCTGTTTCTAAAGTAGCATGTAATTGCTCCGTCATAGGAAAAGAGAAAAAAGTTTTAAAAATCTGAGGGTGAGAACCAAATTCTGGTATTTAGGGTGGATTACCCACCCAACAATACCTGAAAATGATTGTTATTGTTTGTATCAATAATTATTTAATGAAACGCAAATTCTTTTTTTCTACTCGAGTTTTGTAAATCTTGCATAAACTTATTAATCACGAGGATTAATTATACCAGTTGGTTTGGAAATAAAATCAATAGCGGATTTTATTTTAGGACTCTAAAAAAGCCAACAAGTATCGATTACTACCTATATTAAGTGATAAATTATAATCAACAGTACTAAATAATGGTAAACTGGAGATACATAAAATGATTCCTGCTCATGGTGGCAAGTTAATTAACAAAATAGTTTCAGAAAATAAAAGAGAACGTATCCTCAATGAATATAAAGAAATGGTTTCTCTTGAAATTAATGATGAAGTAGTTGAGGATGTTAATAATATCTCATATGGTGTTTTTAGCCCACTAGAAGGCTTCATGGGTGAAGCAGATGTCGATTCTATCATTAAGAATGATCGAATGGTAAATGATTTACCATGGACAATACCAATAACTTTCGATGTTTCTAAAGAAACTGCTGAGAAATACAAGATTGGTGATGAAATAGCATTATTAAATGGTGACCAGGAAATAATAGGCGTTTTTCAATTAGAAGAAAAATTTCCTTATAAGAAAAAAGAGATTGCTCAAAGTGTTTTCCAAACATTAGATAATAATCATCCCGGAGTAGCTAAAGTTATGAACTCTAACGATACTCTACTTGCTGGTAAAATTGATTTAGTTAATACGATCATTAAAGAATTTAAAGAATATACAAAATATCCTGCTGAAACTCGTGAAATGTTTAAACAAAACGGTTGGAAAACAGTTGTTGGTTTTCAAACTAGAAATGTTCCTCATTTAGGTCATGAATATGTTCAAAAATCAGCTTTAACATTAGTTGATGGGTTGTTTGTTAATCCAATAATTGGTAAAAAGAAAGTCGATGATTTCTTAGATGAAGTTATATTAGGCTCATATAACGTTTTAATGGAACACTATTACCGAAAAGACAAGAGCATGATGGCTATATTAAGAACCCGGATGCGATATGGGGGACCTAAAGAAGCAATATTCCATGCTATTATGCGCAAGAATTTTGGTTGCAGTCATTTTATTGTTGGAAGAGACCATGCTGGTGTTGGTAAATATTATGGTCCTTTTGATGCCCATAAAATCTTTGAGAATTTCCCCGATCTTGAAATTCAACCCATTTGTTTCAGTTCTTTCTTTATTTGCAAGAAATGCACGGGTGTTGTTAATGATAATATTTGTCCCCACGAAGGTACTGATCATCAAATAAATATTAGCGGTAGTAAGATCCGTCAAATGATTATTGATAAACAATTAGATGGATTGAATGAATACATGCGACCAGAGGTTGCTCAATATTTGATTGAACAAAAGGAATTATTTGTTAAATAAAAAGGATTGATTAAATTATGAAAGAACCCGGTTTTTGTGTCTGGTTTACAGGTTTATCAGGTTCAGGTAAAACGACTATTGCGATTGCCTTGGAAAAGGAACTCCTACAAAGAGATCTTAGAGTTCAAAGACTTGATGGTGATATTGTTCGTGAATCACTTACTAAAGATTTAGGATTCTCTGAAGAAGATCGCAAAAAAAACATTGAACGAGTTACTTTTGTTACACGGTTATTAGCAAAACATGGAGTGGCAACTCTCGTTTCTTTTATCTCCCCATATATATCTTCTCGAGATAATGCTCGAAATGAAGTCACCAAAGAAAAGGCTAAATTTATTGAAGTTTTTGTTAAAGCATCTGTCGACGAATGTGCAAAACGTGACATCAAAGGATTATATAAATTAGCTTTTGAAGGTAAGATCAAGGACTTCACTGGAGTTAGTCACCCATATGAAGAGCCACTAAAACCAGAAATCGTTTGCAATACTGAATGTGAAACCGTTGAGGAAAGTGTTCAAATTATCCTTAATTATCTTGAAAAAGAGAAACTTATACCTGGATTAAGTTAGAAATTTAGATTTTTCTAATTTTTCCCCCTTTTTTTATCATTTTATCAAAAGAGATTTATTCTACAATTACGATTATTCATTGGTTTTGGCAAAAACTAATTTATTCTGAGGCTCATCAAAATGAAGAAACATTGGATAATTAATAGATGTCCTTTGGCAGGGGCATCAACTAGTAATATTTGGAGATTATTATTTCAAAATAAATTTCGTGTTCATCCGAAATATTGGCCAAGATTGGGTTATTCTATGCTTTTAAGCTCCATTACTACACCATTAAGGATCGTAGAGAGATTAAGATTTAAAAGAAAGGTTAAAAAATCACAACTTGAACAAGATCCCATCTTCATTATTGGTCATTGGCGTAGTGGGACAACTTTTCTTCATTATCTTTTCGCTCAAGATACAAGTAAAGGTTTAGTGTCAAATATAGAAGTCTATGCACCAAATTTCTTTCTTGCTTTCCCAAAATTCACTAGAAAATTAATTGTTGGGTCATTACCTGAAACTCGTCCCATGGATGATATAAAAATCAGCGCAGATTTACCTGGTGAAGAAGAACACTCTTTAGGAGCAATTGATAAATATGGGTTCTTTCACAGTATGATTTTCCCAAGAAATTTCAAAACATATTCTTCATACAAATCTTTTGATAATGCTAAACCCAAAGACTTAGAACGTTGGAAGAAGAGATATGAATTTTTCATCAAAAAAGTTGCTTATAAGAATAAAGGTAAAAGAATGTTACTCAAAAATCCTGCAAATACCTATCGAGTAAAACATCTCATTAAGATGTATCCGAATGCAAAATTTATACATCTTTATCGAAATCCATACGAAGTTTATGCATCAACAATAAAATTCCATAATGATACATGTGAAGTTTTTTCACTTCAAACTTGGAATATGGATCAGCTTAAGAAAAATATCATTGATATTTACAAGGAACTTTATGTTAATTGGGATGAAAAAATCAAAGATGTTCCCAAGGAGAATTGGGTTGATATCAAATATGAGGATTTCATAAAACAACCTTTTGAAACTATTAAGAAAATTTATTCTGACCTTAAATTAACTGATTGCGAGGAATCTCAAGAAAGAATTCAAGCTTATCTAGATTCTGAAAAGGATTACAAGCCAAGAGAATACACTCTTACTGATGAGTTAATCACTCAAGTAAATGAGAATTGCGACCATATTCTCAAACGATTTGGGTATGAAAAACTTCAACCTTCAGGCAGTTAATTTGCTGCCTTTACGCTCTTTTTTTTTAAAAGGATAAAATTAATATTAGCTATTGACTTTGAAATATTAATTTGGCATTCAACCTTTACGGTAATTTAAAGGTGGACTCATAATGACAGTACAGAAGACAGTCAATACAACAGGAAAAAAAGTTAAAGATCGATCACATTTGATCGTAAAAGAAGAGCCTTTGGGCGGTATGAGCACAATAAATATTATAAGATTATTTTGGCAGAATAAATTCCGTACTCATCCCAAATATTGGCTTCGACTTGCGTGGGCACTTTTATTGAGTGGAATTACTCGCCCATTAAGAATTATTGAGTATATTACAAAAAATAGAAAGATAAAGAAGACTAAAATTACAACCGATCCCTTATTTATTATTGGTCATTATCGAACAGGAACAACATATCTCATTACTTTATTGGCTAATGATAAAAATAAAGGATATGTTTCCAATTTGGAAGCTTATGCACCCCATTTCTTCTTGACATTTGAAAAATTCACTAAAAAAATACTTGAGATGTCCTTACCAGAAACACGACCTATGGATGATGTGATAATGGGACCCGAAGAACCAACAGAAGAAGAGTATGCAATTGGTGCTATTCACAAATATGGTTTTTATAATGGTTTTATTTTTCCAAGGAATTTCAAACTCTATTCAAAGTATAACTCATTTGACCAATGTAAAGAAAAGGATCTAAATCGTTGGAAGAAAGTATATTGGAAATTCGTTCAGAAAATGACTTTGAAATATCAAGGTAAAATGCTTTTCTTGAAGAATCCTGCAAATACTTATCGAATCAAGTATTTACTAGAAATGTTTCCAAATGCAAAATTTGTTCACATCTATCGAAATCCCTATCCAATGTATGCTTCCACATTAAAATTCTATAGAGAAGTTTTTGCTATTTATGCCCTTCAAAAATGGAAGGATGAAGATCTTCAACAAGGAATACTAGATAATTATGCTGAAATGTATAACAAATTATATGTTGAGAAAGACTTGATTCCAAAAGAAAATTATATGGAAATCCAATATGAAGAGTTCCTTAAAAATCCTATGAAGCATGTTGAAAGAATCTACAAAGAGTTACGAATAGATGGATTCAAAGAAGCTAAACCAGCTTTTGAAAAATACGTAAAATCACAAGCAACATACACACCAAATAATCACAGGATTTCAGATGACATAATCCAAAGAGTTAACACTCACTGGGATTTTGTAAGAGAAAGACATGGTTATGATAAATTAGTACCAGAAAAAAAATAAAAAAAGATAAAATAAAGGATTAATTCTTTACTTCCTTTATTTTTTCTTGCATTTTCTTTTTGTAATCTTCCTTAATCTTTTTAATTTTCTCTTTTTCCTTTTCTTTCTCAGATAGTTTTTTGGGTTGACAATACTTATCAAACCATTCAACAATTTTTTCAAGACGATCTAATCGTCTATTAGGTTGACCAGAACGAGATAATTCATGCCCTTCTCCAGGATATCTGACAAAATCAACTGGAAGTTTTGGATTTGAATGTTTAATGGCCATATACAACATTTCAGCATCTGGAATTGGTGCACGATAATCAGTATCACTGTGAATTAATCGCAAAGGAGTTTTGATATTCTTAGCATAAGCAGCTGGGGAACGTTGCCATAAGAAATCACTACCATCAATTGGATTCGTTCCAAATTCATCATCAATTAGCACTCGAGCTCCATCAGTAGTAGCCCAGAAACTTGACAAAAAGTAAACACCACGCTGAGAAACTGCTGCGGCAAAACGATGATCATGTCCAACAATCCATGAAGTCATAAATCCTCCATATGAGCCACCGGTGATTGCCATTCTTTTTGGATCAATAAATCCTCTTTCAACAACAAGGTCAACTCCTTTGAGTATATCTTGAGAATCAGCATCTCCCCAAGATTTCTCAATGGATTTATAGAATGCTTGACCGTAACCACCACTACCACGAGGATTACAATAAAAGATAACATAACCTTCAGCAGCGAGTAATTGAAATTCATGAAACATAGGTATACCTTGATGATTGGACCACATTACGTGTGGACCGCCATGAATGTTCAATGCTAAAGGATACTTCTTTTCAGCAGGATCAAACCCTGGTGGAGTTAATATCCATCCTTGTATTTTGAAATCATTATTATAACCATCATACCAAACTTCTTCAGTTTTTCCTAATTTTTTCTTCTCTAGGAATTCTTTATTTGGTGCATGGATTAATTCATCTTTCTTTGTTGGTATGTGATATCGATATAGCCTTGATGGATCTTCAACATGCATTGCATGATAGGCTATCCATTCGTTATCATCAGAAATGTCATATCCATAGAATAGTTTGTCTCCATCAAGAATTTTTTCTAACTTACTTGAAGCTACTTCTAATCGCCATATGATGGATCGTCCATTTTCCAAAACTAAGAAATAAACATATTTTCCATCCTTTGACCATTTTGGTAAATTTTTATTATTATCAATCTCTTCAGCATAGATCTTTCGTACCCCTGTTTCAACGTTATAAATACAAAGATCTGTTAATCCAAGTGATCCTAATTTCTCTCGACCCAAAGAAGTAACAAAGAATTTTCCATCTGGTGATGGTTCAAAATAACCATCAAATCCATAATGATCTTTGGCGATAACAGTAATTTCTCCATTTGGAGTTATTTTAACAAATTCCCAGATTCTACTCTCATCAGGTTCACCAGGTTTTTGTCGTGCACTTATCGCATATGAATTGTCAGGTGCAAGGAATGCAAAATCATAATCATCTTCAAGACTATTTGTCCATCTATCAACCCTACCAGATTCAACATCTAATACATGTATTTGTCCTTTACGATCATCAAAAAAGGATGTACCTGAACGATAAACATTTCGAGTTATTATTCGAGGTTCAACCTTCTTTTCCTCAAGTTTTTTAATGTTCATTTGCATTAGTATTGCTTCGTCAGGATCTATCGTTTTCATTTCTTCAGGAGTAGGCGCTGCTAATTCTTCTTTATTTAATCGAGAAATGAAAATTATTTTTTTACCATCTTTACTCCATTCAAATGAGGGTGTTACACCTGTAGAAAGATTCGTTAAAGGTATTCCTTCACCACCATCAAAAGGAATTAAATAAATTTGAGGTTTTGGTGATTCTGCTGGTTTTCCTTGTTGAGGTTTACTGAGAACAGTTCTAACAGAGAAAAAGGCACCTTTTGTTCCATCTGGTGACCATTTTAATGCAGTATCACTTGGTAGTCCTTGAGTAAATTGATTTTCTTTTGTTTTATATCTCCAGATAGAATTTCTGTACCCATTATCTTCTTTTTTTGCTTGATTAATGATATAATAAACTTCATTTGAAGTGGGTCGCATAACAACATAAAAGATTTGTTTCAGATTATACAAATCTTCTACACCAATTATGGTCTTTTCGTTTTTTAATTCTTGAGTTGACATGTATAAAATTAGATATATCTGTTGTTAAAACTATTTTGTTAAAATGAAATAATTAAAGTGAATATTCTTATTAAAAAATTATTCACTTAGATTTCTTAAAAGCAACATCATTTTCTTTTAGCATTTTTTCTAATGAATCATAACCTAGTTTTTGTGTTAAACCATTTAATGTTTTCATGGCTGCTTCTCGAACTAATATGCTTTTATCGTCATAACTAGCTTTGTAAAGGTGTGGAACAGCTTTTTGAACTGATTTACCCATGCCTATCAAAACAGTGGCAGCACGTTCACGTACTTTTTCACTTACATCATCTATTAGTGCTTGAATTAATGCTGGAACAGCTTGAGTTGCTTGTGACCCTATCCATTGAAGAGAAATTGCTGCTTCTACACGGACATTTTCACTTTTATCTTCTAATAAGGCTTTAATTAACTCAGGAACAGCTTCATCAGCGGCTTGGGTTCCTATCCAACCTAAGTCTCGAGCTGCTTCAATCCTTGTGCTTTCACCCCATCCTTCACGGAGCTGCCAAATCATTTTATCGAGCTTTTTCTTATCTGGTCCGCTCATTTTCGCCAATCCTATTTATTTAATAAAGATATAATTGCAATTATCTATACCAATTTTAAGTATATAATTGTAAATTATTGCAAATTATAGGATATTAAACTAAACAAACTACTATATAAATACGTGGTTTGGAAGAAAATTTAATTGTCTAAATGGTAGTAATGAATGATATTCCTAAGGTGTATTTCATGACTAAACAGAGATCTATTCGATTGACCCAAAATAAGAAGATCTTCTTGATCGAAACAATTCTGTTTATTCTAATTTTTAATCAATTATTTATTTCTTCTCAAGTAATTTCAGTGAATGAATATGATAGTTCAGTAATAGAACTAAGCAGTTATGTTCAACCACAATTAGATATTTTAGATAATTTCTTCGGAAAAACAGCAACACTACTTAAAACATTTAAACTAGAAGCAAATGCAATTATTTCTGATAGTAAAAACAATAGTTATTTCACTGGTACAACAGAACTTGATATTTTATACAATTCAGAAATATTCGTAGGCAAAATAAATTCAACAGGTAATGTCAATTGGATAAATAATTGGCAACATTATCAGAAAAACTACGCCAATGATTTAGCTATTGATGAAACTAATAATCAACTATTTGTTATAGGAGAATCACTAACAAATTCAAGTCAACATTATTCAGATATTCTTCTAACTTGTATTAATTATACAACAGGTATGGAAATTTGGAATACTACTATTGGTGAAAGTAATTTATCTGAACAAGGTAGATCAATAATCTACTATGAAAATAAATTATTTGTAGCAGCCGTACAAAATAAATATTTTCAAGATTATACAGAACCAAATGTCGTTCTTTTAGGTTTAAATAGCACTAATGGGGCAATATTGTGGGAACATGTATTTAGCAATTCATTTTATGATAACTACCCATCGATAGCTTTTGATATTGTTGATAAAAAGATCTATCTAGTATTTAATAGAGAAATAAAAACAACCTCACCCATTCAATATCATTACTTTTTACAGAAATATGATTTATTAGGAAATCTTCTTTGGAATTTTTCTTCAGCTAATGATTTTTTTCCGAGGATACTTGATATAAAAGTAAATACCTTTGACCAAAAAATCTACCTTGTTGGTGATTGTTATGAATCAGATAGGTCTGATTATAAAGATGCTATAATTATCATACATAACACATTAGGAGAAATTACTTCAACAATTACTTTTGGTTCTCTAGGTAAAGATGAAACAGCTAAAGCTATTTCTTTTCAAAACGAAAATTCATATTTTGTTTGTGGTAGAGGAGATATAGGAATTAAAGACAGATATGCTGCACTTCTATCACATTTAACAAAAGATGGCTTCGATTGGTTTACCAAAGGAGAAAGATATACTTATAGTAATATTAACGATATGGTTTGTCTTCCAAGTGGAGATTTTATTATGGTAGGTAATTGCTATTATGATTATGATTTTGTTTATAGAAGATTATTACTTAGCTTTTCAAAGGATTCGGATTTTGATAAATTAAGTGATTTTTGGGAACCTACAATTGGAACAGACCCAAACGATAGAGATACCGATCATGATGGTTATTCAGACTATGATGAATATTTTGGTAGCACCGATCCATTAAATCCTAGAAGCTTTCCTAAAAGAAGGATATTTTGGAGAAATTTTGGTTTAGGATTTTCGATTTCACTAATAGGAGCATTCATAATTATTCAACTTAAAAATAATTTTACTGAAGATAAACAAAATAACGACAAATCAAAAAAAACATTTATTGTTAAATTAATTAATAAAGTCTTTAGTAAAATAAAAAGAAAAAAACAAACAAGTGATACTTAGATTAATTTTTATTCGAAAAAAATCAGAATTCATTCCTTTTGTAAAAATTTAAGAACTGATAAAAAGAAAATCCCTTCAATTGTAATTAATTGTTTGTGATGATTATGCCACTATGTCAAAAATGCGGATCTTTTGTTGATGATGAAGCAGAATTTTGCCCTTTTTGTAAAACAAAGGTAGAAAATTTAGATAATATTAAGGGGGACATAAGTAGTGATGATCACAATGAATCTTTAGATGGTATTATTATACAGAAACCACAACAAATCCAGGATGATGAGATTGATGATGAAGAGTCATTAATAATAAAAACACCAGAACTGGAAGAATTAGTGAAACAAGAACAAGAAGAACAAGGAATATCTCCTCAGCTAGAGATCATTCCTGAGAGAAAATACATACTTTGGTTTTTATTAGGTATTATAACTGTGGGTATCTGTTTTTTAGTTTATTTATTTATTAATCTTGAAGATTTGGAAAGACATTCTCAATATCCTAATGATCCACGCGCAGAACCTATTAGCGTTAGTGCTATGCAATCATTAACATTCTTTTTAATAGCGTTATGTTTTGGTTTTATACCAATCCTTTGGTGGATTTATTACAAGAAATATGCTAGTTTATACAATCATCTCAAAAAGCAAAAACAAGATATTGCTCCGATGAAAATCCCCCATACAGCAATCTATTTAATTCCTTTAATTATCTCTCATTTAACAGCCCTTGTTCCAACAATTGTTGGGTGGATATTAACAGCAATTAATGAAGATGCTATAAATATAAGACTCTCTATGCCATGGTTATTCTGGAGTATTTGGGCTTTAGTTTTACTTCTTACAATATTTACTAGTATACTTGATTACTTGTGGCAAAAAGCATTTAATGCTCATAATCGTATGACGATGGCTAAAATTAATATCGACAAAGGCGTAGAAGAAGAAGAATCACAGAAACTATCTCTTTTAGTGCAAGAATCGACCCAAAATTAAGGGGTTTAAATAAGATTTTTCGTAAATAGTACTATGCTATCTACAGAACTACGTAACAATTGCCAAAATTGTGAGTTTTTAAGAATAGATAATTTTTGTCTAGTTAAAGGAAAATATATTCTTTCAAAGAATATACATAAGGATCGAAATTGTCAGCATTTCTCTTGTAAGAATTTTGAACGAGAAATAAATCCTTCTTATAATAGTAAAAAAGAGATTCATCAATTTAGAGCTGTTTTAATTGAAAGTAGAAATTCTTCACAATTGGAATTATAAAATATAAAAAAGTAATGAAGATTAAATAAATAATCAATCACTACTCAGAGCTTTTTTAGTTTCTTTTTTATCGGTTTCTTCTTTACCTGGTCGTTTTCTCAATCCAACTAACCAACCTAATGTTATAATTAATTGATTTAACCAAGCCCACATAATATGGAATGCTTTTACATCTAATTTTTTGAAAATATACATTAGAAGAGCAAACAGTCCTATCCAGAAGAATAGTGGTAACCAAGAAGTAACCATATCTGCAACATTCAAGTAGAGTAATGGTCGATTAATCCGCAAAGCATTATTGGTTACAGCAGACCATGTAGCCCATTTTTGAAAACCTAAACGAAGTATGTTCAACGGGATGATACTAACTGAAGCTATTGATAGAGCGATTCCTTTTCTCTCCCATTTACCTGGAGTAACAATAATAGCAGCCATAATAATGGCATAAAGCAGAATACCTGAGCTTGCTATATTGATAATGAAATCATTATCATACAGATTATCAAACTTCGATGACCACCAGAAGGTATTAAGGAAGGATTGTGAATCCAGAGAAGCGCCCATTCCAATTGCGAGATTATCTGATGCAACCCCGATTGATCTATTTAATTGAGGTATAAGACCTAATGATATAATTCCTATACTGATTACAGCAAATAAACCAAAGGATTTTTTGAAAAATGACCATCGATTTGAAGCAATTTCTTCATTCGGATAAAAGTTTATTTTATCAATATTTTCTACTCGAGATGGAATTACTTCATCAGCTTGAGCTAATTCTTCATGAGTTATTACCCGACTTAAATAGGAAGCATTTGTTGATATTCGACCTGTCAGTTGTTTAAATCCAGTAGTTATACCATCAATCCATGCACCAAAGGTTGATACAATTCTTACACCGGTTCGTTCTATAACTAAAGTGAAAATAACAATTCCAACAAAACCAAAAACCTTGCTCAGACTATCATGAGCAATCTCAAAGGCTTTATCAGCTGCTTCATACAGAGCCATTCCATTTGCAATATATTTTTGGTAGAGATGTTGTGTATACCAAAAGTGGAATGCAACACGGAATGTATTACCTATGTGCATCATTAAGAAATTAGTTATTTGAGCAATGAGTTTATTTTCCCATTTTGCTGGAGTGACAAAAATTAAAGCCATTAATAAAGCTCCAGCTTCCATTCCAGTACATGCTCTAATAATCAATAATGTTCGAGGATATGTATCTAATACAATACCTGGAAAATAAGGTTGACCAAAGTAAACAATTCCTGTACCTAAAGGATCAGCATCAACGCGTTGATAAAAACCAACCTGAAATGTATCATATCCCCATATTGTTTTCAATAACCATGCTGAATTATCTCTAACAAGAATCTCTAGAAATTCAAATGCACCCATCCAGTCTAAACCAAAATAAATGAAGACTAATAGAACAACAAACATTGGGAAGGTTCGTAAGAAGAAATTTTTTTGCTCAGGAGCTGTCCGAGGATACCAGGAAACTTGACTCATTTAAATCAAACCTATTTTTCATTTTACATCGCCATTAAAAAATATATGCTTTGCTTTTCTAAGGTTTGTTTAAGAATGCAGTTTTTCTTGTAACAAGAAATGATTAGATACTTTTCCTAAAAAAAAGTATTCTTATCATGGATTTCCATTCTTCTCTAACCATTTCTTTATAGTTTGTTGACCTAAACCAGTAATTTGCCATGAATTTTTTCGATTGAAAATATTTTTAGTAACAACATTTTCTGCTAAAAGATTTTTCAAATGATAAGAAGTACTCTCATTTGTATATCCAGTTCCCTCTGCTATTTCTTGAGTAGTGAAATTTTTTGAATTGTTTTTAAAGAGAAATGCTAAAATATTGTTTCGCATTTGAAGACCTTTACGAGTATTTCTTTTTTCACGGAGTATTGCTTCTGAACGCTCGATTTTTTCTTTCGGCATAGTTTTCAACCTTAGATGCCATTATGTAATTTTATCGTAATGTACTAATTTACTTTTTTGGTTACATCATCAAATCTATTTGATTAATGATATATGAGATGTTTTTTATATGAGAGCTTAAAAACAAACATAGAATTACTCTGAAAGGAGAAAAAATTTTGACTGAACAAGAAAAAGATATTGAAAATGGCATTGGCTTAATAAAATTCGAAAAAACAACTACTTTCGCAAAATTACGTAGTCCCCTAGAAGGGTTCAAAGAAACAGAACAGAAAATAGAGTATAGAAAAGATCCACTAACAAATCATTGGTCTCGGATTAATAAATTACGAGCTGAACGAGTTATTCAAGCAGCTGCTCCAGGTGATAGTTTTGAAGAAAATCTTCAGCAAATTATAAAAAATTCTGCTCAGAAATGTTTCTTCTGTCCTGAAAATGTCACCAAATCTACACCAAAATTCTCTGAGAATTTAGGCATAGGTGAAAGAATTACTTTAGGAAACTTTTCTCTTTTTCCAAATCTATTCGTTTTTTCTGAATTTCATGCAGTGGGAACTTTAGGAAAAGAGCATTTCACCAGATTACATGAGTTTCCATTTAAAATTTGGAAAGAAGCATTACAAGGTACTATTGCCTATTTTAAAGCAGTACATACATTTGATTCAAAACAAAAATATCCTAGCATTAATTTTAATTTTCTTCCTCCTTCCGCTTCGTCTATAATTCATCCTCACATTCAAGTTATTCAAGATGCACAACCAACCAAATATTCAGATATATTATTTGAGCAGAGTAAAGAATATTCAAAATGTGTAGAGAATATAAAAGAAAGTAATTCTAGCTCAGGAAATTATTGGATTGATTTAATAGCTTCTGAGAAAAAAATAAATAAACGATTCATTTGCGAAAACGATTTTATAGCTTGGGTTGCAACTTTTTCTCCCATGGGTAAAGATGAAATAATTGGTATTTTGAAAAATCCAAAAACAGATATTACATTATTTACTGAACATGAATGTGAATTATTAGCTATTGAAATTGTAACAGCATTAAGAGCTATGTATTTAGGTCGTGGTGTTACTTCAGTAAATATGGCGATTATCATAGGACCAATAGGAGAAAATATCTCGAACAATTATCGGATTATAGTAAAAATTGTTAGTCGACCTACCTTTGTTCCTAATTATACTGGCGATATAGGTTTTATGGAACTTTTACATATTGAACCTATAGCTGCTGCTACGCCCGAAATTATAGCGGATACAATAAAACCACACTTTAAATACTAAATTAGCTAAGAATTGTTGAAAATATTGCTAGAGCAATATTTTTTTACTATAAAATACTCTGTAAGAGTGTCTTTCCATAAAAACATATTTATAAAAAAAAATCATTTGAGAATCTATAAATATTAAAACTTGAAAAAATATAATAAAGGATAAACAACAAAAATAAGAATGTGGAGATAAAAAAGTTTGAGTTTTTTAAGAAGATTAATTACAGCAGATAGGAAAAAAACACCAGAAGGTGGACTTGAGAAACAACATGTCGCAATTATTGGTTTAGATGCAGCAGGTAAAACAACTATAATGAAGAGAATACTTAGATCTGAATATACTTTATCAAAACCAACCTTCGGTGTAAATATTGAGGTTTATAGGTATCGTACTTTAGAATTTGTTGTTTGGGATCTTGGTGGACATGCACCAATTCGCAAAACTCTATGGAAGAAATTTGTTACAAAAGCATCAATAATAGTATTTGTGGTTGATGCTGCTGATCAAAAGAGATTTAGTTTAGCCAAAGAAGTTTTTTATGAATCATTAGATAATACTGAACTAGATGCACCTATTTTATTCTTGGCTAATAAATCCGATAAAGAAGATGCTGCTTCTTCAGTTGAAGTGATGGAAGCTTTAGAACTTCATAAAATGACACGAAGTGAACGACCTTTTAATATGTTTAGGTGTTCAGCTCTTACAGGCGAAGGATTATTTAATGCTTGGGATTGGTTGGTTGATGTTGTTTCAAAGGATAAAGCCATACCTACATGGCATGTCAAAATATTTTCAACTGTAGCATTTGATTCAAATGGCAAAGAACTTGATCATGCAATTTTTGGCAATCCTTCTGTGCAAGCACAAATTGCAAATGCTTATAGGGAATCTATCAGAGAAACAGAACGTTTTGCAAAACAAATGAAAGACTATAATGAAGCAGTAACAGTACTAGAAATAATGGAGAATTTCCAACTAGTTATTACTAAGAATAAGCTATTTGTTTTAGGTATGCTAATCGATGTGAATGATCCTGTTAGCCGAGTTTTAACTATTTCAAGTAGAATTTTTGAAGCAATCGAAATGGATTATCTTAAAGGACATCAAATTTCACTTGAAAAAGTTATATCAAATTATTTCCCCTTGGATGCAATATCCGGTTAAGGGGATTTATCTCCTTTTTTATAATAGATATACCAACCGATACTCTTATTTTTTAGTCAGTTTCATATTAAATAGAATAATTATCATATAATTAAAGTGTCTTTACTGTAAACGGGAGAATAATTAATGCCAAATCTTAAGAAATCTATTGAAGCATTTACTCATTATTTGCAAACAAAAGAACATACTATTCCTTGGATACTATTATTAGGTGAAAAAGGTTCAGGTAAAACGACTTTATTATATTATCTTCTTTCTTCTAATCGTGATAAGATTTTTCCAGAAACAGCTTGTAATTTAATTGATATTTCATATGGAACAGAATGGTTCAAACTCATTGATCTTGGACAAGACATATTACAAGATGAACGAATCATTGATTATTTTTTAAATATTGTTGATGGAGTTGTTTATGTTATTAATGGAGAGTCTGACGAATCATTAGCTGCTTCAGTTGATACTTTTCATAAAACAGTTGATAAATTACCTTCAAATATACCTCTATTAGCTTTAATCAACAAAAAAGATCCTGAAAGAGTAGTTTCTTTAAGTGAAATAATGAATTATTATGATTTAGCAAGAATATCTTCACCATTAGATCCACGTTCTTTCCACTTCGAAATCTGTACAATTGTATCTGGGGAAGGAATATATCGAGCATTTGATTGGTTTGTTTCTAAACTCATGTCATACGAAGGTTACCATGAATCAGTCTCAGTTCATCGTGTACTAATCTATGATGTAAATGGTTTGCTAGATTTTGATGCTCAATTTGTAGAAATCACTGAAGATGCTCAAGACGCTGTACTAATTACCGGTCTCTTATCAGCATTAAATTCAATGACTCGGACCTTATTCAAAGATTCAAGTTTCTTGGATGTTGTTACTGTAGGCGATTATTCAATGGTTCTTGTTTCCAGAAAACAAAAAATATGTTGCTTATTTATTGAACGTGGTGGTGCAATAGGTAAAGCAAAACAAATTGCTGAAATGATTCTAGATATTTTCCTTGAAGAAGGAGAAAATGGTAGAATTGCTATTGAAAATCTAGTTGAGGAAAGTAAAAGAGGAGATAATGAAATATCCATTTAGCAAATTTTATTAATAAATTGCAACGTTTAGTCTTATAATGTATGGAAAATGTTAATAATAATTATTCAACATCAAAAAAGGAAATTTAAAAATCAAGGTTGAAAAAAATGTCAGGAATGGAGTCAAAAAAAGAACATCTGCTTGGAATTGTTTTTGTAACATTTGAAGACACAGGTCCCACAGTAATCTATAATGATACAGAATTAACCGATGATCAAACATTAACCTTAGCAGTAGAAGGAATGACAATAGTAGGATTAGATGAAGGATCTTCTGGTTCTACTATGAAGGAGAAGAAAACACAAATATTTGATACTATGGATGATAAGAAATCTTTTGGACCTTTGCCTGTACCAGATGCACCTAATTATCGTGCCATGGCTATTACCTTTGATGTTGAATCCAGTGAATCAACCGATCATCGTATAATAGAATTTGGTAGAAAATGTATCCTTTTCCTATTGTTCAATGAAGATTATACTCGAGAAATATTGGATGCATATGGATTGATTAAACCATATTTTTCCGTAATTGTTAGAGATATTACAAATGAAAATGATTTAACAGCAGCTAATCTACAAGATCTCTCAAAGAAAATGGGATTGCTTTTTTCAGGCAAGTTACCTAGAGTTTTCACCATTACAGATGATGGATCGCCAAAGGAATTAATTGGTAAAAAGATTCCTGCATCAGATGTATTTATTGTTGCTGATAAAAATAAGAGCACTTTATCCATACTTTTCTACAATCCCGATCCTTCTGTTTGGAGACGAAGACAAATCTATAAAAGTGCATCTGAACTAAATTCAAGTGTCTTTAAGAATAAACTTAAGGTTATTTCAGTTACTGAAATTGGTGAAATGTCAAAAATATTAGATAGATTAAATGTCTCAATAGAAAAAATCCACTAAGCTTTTTCAAATTGCTTATGTGGTATTTATTTATTTTATATAAGAAATGACAAAAAGAATAGTTTTATATTAAAGAAAAATTCTTATTGAATAGTATTTATTGAATTTATGTATACCAACATTGGAGTTAATCTCAATTGTCAAAAATAATCGCAAAAGTAGTTTTTGGTGGTGATGGTGGAGTTGGAAAAACTACTTTGATACAAAGATACCTTACAGGAGAATTTATTGATACTACAAAATTGACAATTGGTGTTGGTTTCCATATTCATCAAATGAGCTATCAAGGCAGAGAACTTTCCCTCAGCGTTTGGGATTGTGGTGGCCAAGAACAATTTAAACAGATGGGTATTTTTGGCAATTATTTTCGAGGTGCAGTAGTAGCAGTATTAATGTTTGATTTAACACGAGCACTTTCAGTTTCTGGCTTAGATACTTGGCATGATTTTGTTGATAAAAAAAATCAAACTGATATTATTCTTGTGGGAGGAAAAAGTGATTTACCTCGAGATCCTATTTTAAGTGATGATGTTTTGGAAGAAATTATTGCTAAATATAATGCAAAACGCTATGTTGAAACATCATCAGCAAATGGGTTAGGTGTTGATTTAGTTTTTAATGAAATAGCAAGAATATCCTTAAGTAAAATTCCTGAAATCGAATAAGAAAATTCTACTATTTTTTTTGAAAAACTTGGATTAATTCATTAACTCTTTTAATTACTTGTGGTATAGCTTTACTTACTTCAGATGATAGCTCAGTTCCCAATCCTTCCATTGATTTAATTTGAATGCCTAAAATTCTTATTTCTAATGGTAGATTAAATTCTTTTAAAGCATAAAGTAATTTAAGAGAGGTTATAGCATCAAAACCATGTGTTGAACTCAAACCTTTTACCTCTGGAAGATTTTGCTCTTGAATTATAAATTCCACAATTTCTCCTGGTTTAAAACCATCAATTTTTACTGCATCTATTATGATACCAAATTTCCAACCATCAAGCATTAATGCAATATCAACACCCCCTGTTCCTAAATCTGTTATTTTTATCGATTTAGGATAGTGCATTTGCTCTAATTCTTGAATTATTTTTATAGCTACTCCATCATCAAAACGTGTTAAATTACCCAAACCAATTATGTGCACAAGTTTTTCATTTGATTCCACAGATCCCTGCGGGATAATCTTTTTTCTATTTGACAAATATTAGATCCAGTCCTTTGATGATTTTTCATGGGAATTTTTCTTCAAGTTTCAACATGAGGATATTTTATTATCCTAAACCGATAAATCAAATTGATTATCCAGCTTGTTGCTTTCATAATGCCTGTTATTATAAAAACAGGTAAAAGCAATATTGTAAAGAAAGCTAACCATGTTGCTGATGGTATTTCACTAGTCATGAGTATTAAGGATGCAATGAGATTATTTGTTATATGAATGAAAATAGAGGATTCAATGCCATATTTTACAAAAGCATAACTTAGGAAAAAACCCATTGCTCCTGCTTGAACTATTTTCCAAGCGCCCCATCCTCCCGTCCACCCTTTCCAATGAGCAAAACCGAATAAGAGAGATGAAATACCTACTAAGGTCCATTCAGGTATACCTATAATTTTGTATTTACCTCTTATTGCAAACAACAAATCCTTGTAAGATAGTTTAGCTTCATTTTGTAATAAAAATAATCGTTGCTTTTTAGGAACAACTAATTCAGCTGTTTTGGGATCGATTTCTGAGGCATTTTCATGAGGTATATTTTTAGCTTTCTGGTTTATTGATTGAAGATAAAATCTTACACCAATCACTAGTATCATTGGTACACCTATAAGCGCTACCCTAAAACTTAATTCTTCAAAAACTCCAGCCCAAGTTACTTGAATCATATATTCAAAAGGATCATATGCCCCCCCTCCTGATGCATCTTCCTTAGCAAAAGGTGATAAAATCAAACTTATTACGATTGAAACAATATATGAAGCACACATTATTTCCATTGTTTTGATTAATGGGGTATTTTTTATACGATAAAAAATAACAGGCATTGGTCCCTTTCTATCATTCATAGCTTTAAATTGTTCTTTTCTAGAAGTAAAATAAATGATTTGATTTGGAGTTGTTTGTTTTTCTATTTTTCTAAATTCATTTTGACTATCAAATTCTTCTTTTATAATAGAAGATTTATCTTTATCTTTTTTATTTTTCTTAGCAATTTGAATTATAGTTGGTAACACTAGTAAAATTATACAGAGGCTATATATGCTAAAGAGTATTAGATAAAGACTTGAGACTTTTATTCCTGAAGGAATCCAAAATGCATGGAAAAACCAAAGCATTTGATCCATAGTATTAATATTTGGTGGATTGTAAAACACCCATCCGAGTGCTGAGACAAATGAAATAATTATGATGGAGGAAGTAAAAATAATAAAACAAAATCTTAGGACAAGGTAAAGACTCTTCCAAGGTCTATTTTCTTGTTTTGGTTTTATTAGGGTAAAACCTGATAACCCTAAAATAATCACAAGTGGAAGAAAGAATCCTATCATTATAGCATAAAATTGAGCTGTACTAAACATGCCTTCTAAACCAAACTCGATTAATGTTTGTTCAAAAGCATCAGATGAAATAACTATCATTTCGATTATTAGAAAGATAAACCCGAATACAGCAAATATTAAAGATATTATCCCAAAGATTTTAGCAGTATTTTTTCTTGATTCGATTTTTGCTATTTGTTGTTGAATAAGTAATTTTTGTTGTTGATCAGGTGTCAATGCATAAGGTGGTTGAGTATACATTGATATTTGTGAGGGAGTTGTTTGAGAATATGGAGCATTTGATTTATCAATAAATTTCATTGGAGCGCCACATTTACCACAAAAAGTACTATAAACAGGCATTTCTGATTTACAACGATTACAAACCAATTTTTCAACCAATGATTTTCCACATTTTCTACAAAAGAAATGTTCTTTGAAATTTTTTTCTCCACAATTTGAACAAATAATATCATTAGAACCATTTTCTTCTTTTGTTTCCTTTATCTCCTCAGTCTTATGTTCTTCATCCCATTCAGTCATTTTACTTTCACATCAAATAGCAATATATTATACCTACTGCATAACTGCTTAATATAGAAGTTTATTAGAAAACTTAATTTTAAATACTTCTGTAATATTTGCTTTTACAAATATTTAGCTATTTAAAAATTAATTTTCATAGAAAATAATTAACAGACATTTTTGTCTGAATCAAAAAAGCTAAAGGTATTTATCGATGAGTAAAATTAGTGGAATACTTCTTGATTTTGATGGAGTACTTTCTTCAATTGTTGTAAGATTAGGTTGGCCATTTTATAATGCTTTGAAGAAGATTAAACCTACAATTAGTAAAAATGAAATTCTATATTCTTTTAATGAAATGATGAAGATGTATTTGCATCAAGAAAAAAGAGGTTTGTTTTATGTTCCTAAAATGATAATAAAAATTAGCCCTCTTTTGAAATTGAACTTTATTCAAATGTTACGCTTCATAATCATTCTCTTGGTTTTAATTAAGAAAAATAGCAACAATATTTCACCAGAAGAAAAAGCAGATGAAGTTCTTCAGTTTGTAACAAAACGATATAAAACTGCACTTATTACTCATGCGGAACGAGAGGTTATTAATAATGCTTACCAAAAATTTACTTACCTAAAAGATATCGATGTTATAATAGCTCAACAAGATTTGAAATATACAAAACCACATCCTTTTGGTTTAAATAAAGCTATGAAAGCATTAGGTTTGAATCCTCAAGAAACTATTTTTGTTGGTGATTTACCTCATGATATTCAAGCAGGTAAACGAGCAGGAACACTAACATGTGCAGTAGTAAATTTCCAAGGTGCAGAAAAGGATAAAAGAAGAATTTTGCAACAATTTAAACCTGATTTTATAATTAATCACATAAAAGAATTACCTTTGTTATTGAAGCAATTAGAAAAAAATATCTTCTAGTCAATATTTCTAATAATTGAGATATTTTGGTATATCAAAAACAATTAATGACCCAATTTTCTGTGCTGGACTTGGATCAGCTTCAATTGTCAAATAACCATTCATACTTTCAATAATAGCTTTCACAAGAGTAAGACCAAAACCAGAACCGGAAATAGTTCGACTATCTTTTACATATCCTACATTCATGAATTTCTGCATTTCATAAGCAATATCAGGATTTTCAAAAATAAATTCTATTCGCCAATAATCATTATGTTCAGTCGAATCAAGAATTCTGATATCTATTGTGATATCCTTTTTCCTATCATACATCAATGAATTTTCTAAGATATTTATGAAAACATCTTCGATCAATTCATTACCTACCATAATAAACTTTTGTGGTTTTAAATTATGATTTATTATAATTTTACGTAAATCAAATTTACTTATGATTTTCTTCTTTGTATTTTCAATTGCTTGATAAAGATCAAATTGTCCAAGCTCATAGCCTTTCCTTTTTACTGTGAAGAATTTATCCATATTGGTAATTAATTCAGCAATGCGAGAAATTACTATTTTACTTTGAGATTGACGTTCTATGGCATAAGCTGTTTCATTGGGATTTGATTCCAATTTCATGATAGATAAGTCAATTTGCGAATAGGCATTTTGACATAAATCTTTTACATCATGATATAATTGATCACTATAAAATTCTAATTCACTTTTTTCATCCCTAAGAGTATTGATCAATTGTCTCATATAGCCAATAGGTTCTAAAAAAATTGCATAACCATTACGTTCAGTATAAGAAATTGGAGCAGCTTTTACATAAAAAGCTAAAGGCAATCGATCTTTTCTATTAATAGTAATTTCATTATTATAATTAGTATTCTTAAGAAACGCCTTATTAATATCACTCACAAAATTATTGAAAGCTTCTTTTGTTTGGAATAAAACACTTAGATTTTGTCCAATCAATTCATTTGACTCATATAATAAATGCTTATTAACTGAATTATTAGCAAAAAGAATAATATTATCCTTTACTCCAAGAATGATATCCTCATAATTGTTGATAATTTGATCATAAATATCCTTATCATCGCTAGGTTTTTGGACTTTTTCAGTTAAAACACTATAATCTATAAAGAAAATTAAAATTCCTCTAGATAGATTTTTTTGATCAACAGGATATGCTAATATTTCAGATTTTATTTTTTCCTTATTTTTTCTTTCAAGTATGGTTTGATAATATAATACTCCATCTTTTTTCAAATCCTTGCCAGCTATTAGTAGGAAATTAGCATAATCATCTTTAATAGAAAATATTAATTCAATAGTTGTATTTTTTACTTCATGTAAAGAATAACCAAAATATTTCTGCCAATTGATTGTTGCCCAAATTATATTGTTATTCATTATGAAAACAACAGGGGTTTTCATGAGCTCAAGTAATGATTTGAAAAAGCTATCTTCAGGTAGATCTATATTCTCAATTTGCTTTAATTCAAGTGTCATATCAAATTCAATTATTAATGTGCCAATTTGCTTGCCTGTTTTCTCGTCTAGAAATTGTTTAGCCTTACCTCTAATCCATCTTTGTATACCATTTATCATAAAAATCCGATAGATAATACTATCAGAATATCCGTCTTTGTTTAAAGTATGAAAGGTTTCTATCACTTTAGGTCGGTCATCGGGATGGATATAACCAAAGGTTGCTAATAATTTGAAATCATCTAATGAATATCCAATTACTTGTTCTGAATTTTCTGTTGTATAAATTACTTCAAAATTAGTGTCAACAAGAGTTATTCTAAAATTAATTAAATTCTCATAAGATTGTGCCCATTGAATAATGTCTATATCATCATATATCTCTTCAATATTAAAAGATGAGTTTTTATCAAAATCCTCTGATTTTTCAGAAGGATTTATTTTGTTGGGCATTAATATGACTATCCTATTATTGGTTATTTTCTATGAATTTTGCACTATACAATAAATTATGTATTTTTTATTTATTAATATACAATTTTTACTAATTATAGTTTCTATAACAATATAAATTCTATCCTAATATAATTTTATATAGATTTATTTAGTTACATTAAAAAAGAATGATTAATATTATTATTAATATTGATTTAAGATAAAAATCATTTATATTATATATGGGTGCCTTTCATGGGAAAAACGGAAGAAATCCTAGTTGTAGATGGAATAACCAAAGTTTTTGGTAAAATAAGTAATCCTCATAGTATCGTTGCGTTAGATAATATCAGTTTTACACTTCATAAAGGAGCGAATTCAATTCTTGGACCAAATGGTGCTGGTAAGAGTACACTCTTAAAAATTTTAATGGGATATATTCATGAGACTTCAGGTACCGCTCAGATTTTAGGATATGATATTAAAAAGGATGGAATGCTTATACGAGCGCTAGTAGGGTATATGCCTGAAAATTATTCAATAATTCCAGGAGTTAATGCCGTAAAACAAGTCTCATTAATGGGTAGGATTTCTGGTTTACCAAAAGCTGAAGCCATGCAGCGTTCTCATGAAACACTACAATATGTTGGATTGGAAGAATCTAGATATAGAAAGGTCAATGAATTTTCTACTGGAATGTTACAACGACTTAAATTAGCCCAAGCTCTGGTTAATGATCCAAGATTACTTTTCTTGGATGAACCAACTAATGGGCTTGACCCAAAAGGTCGTATGGAAATGATTGACTTGATCAAGGAAATAAATAGCACTCATGACATAGATATAATAGTTTCTTCTCATCTCTTGCCAGATATTGAAGCTACTTGTGAATATGCTACCATTTTAGATCAAGGAAAAGTAGTTTCTCAAGGAAGAATTAATGAATTAACTTATCAAGAATCAATAAGTAAAGAAGAAGGATTAATGCTTGTACGTATTAAAGGAGAATTTAATATTTTTCTACAAGAACTTCAAAAAGCGAATTTACCATTTCAAGTTATTGATAGAGTAATTCACATAGTTTACACTGATAAAGATATTACTCACAAATTACTTTCAATAGCTCACCAAACAGGTGTTCAAATAAGAATGATGACTCCTCAAAAGACAATTTTAGAGGACGTTTTTGTACATACAATATCAAATCAACATCAAGCTATACCTACCCAAACTAAAAAAGGAGGAAAAACAAATTGAGTGTTTTCGATGGCATCTATAGAAGATATACAGGTGAATTTAAAGGTCGATTATCAAGAATATGGGCAATAAGTACACAATCATTTCGAGTACAATTTTCTGGTAAGAAAATCATCCCACTTTTAATATTGTGCAACTTGCCTGTTATTTCTTTTACTTTAATGATTGTTTTTATATCTATCTTTTTGGGTGGTGGTTTAACAGGGTTTCTTGGAGCTTTCTTTGGTTCATTAGATGAAGCAGTATATTTAGTAATTAGCATTACCTTTAACCCGGCAATGATTTTTCTTCCTATAGTTTTCATTTGCACCTTAAATGCTGGAACAATTGCCAATGATAAAAAACATAATAGTCTAGCTTTGTATATGGCGAGACCAATAAGTAGAATTGATTACGTTTTTGGAAAAGCAATATCAGTTTATTTTGTTTCAGCTTTTGCTTCATTAATACCTTGGTTAACTTTTCTCTTAGCTTTCACTTTGTTACGGGGTGTTTCTGGAGCAGTATTTTTCGAGACACTATGGGTATATCTATCCACCATAGCATCTGGTATTGTAGTAATCTTCTTCATAGGATCAATAATTTTACTCTTTTCTTCTATGGGATCACAATCTGTTCTAAGTGGAATATTAGCAATTTTAATTTTATTTTTACCTTCATTACTTTCAAGCATTGTTTCTGAATGGACAAGCAATTCTTGGATTGATTATTTTTCAATTTCTCAATTGATTACATCTTCAGTATACCTAATATTTGGAAAGCCGACAGTTGAAATGTTTGGCATACCATTTCTTAGTACTGATTTAAATGGAGGAATCTCACTCACTCTGATGTTATCAATTGGTATTATTTGCATCCTTTTTACGATCAATAATCTTTACAAGGAGGAAATAGATTAATGAAAAGTTACTTCATAGAAACCTATGACCTAAATAAATGGTACAAAGAGGTTATGGCTTTAAACAAAATAACTGTAAAGATTGATAAGGGAATCGTGGGTTTGCTTGGACCGAATGGTGCTGGTAAGTCAACTTTTCTGAATATTGCTACAGCACAACTTAGACAAAGTTCGGGTGAAATATATATTGAAGGAAATGAAGTCTGGAATAATCCAGATATTTTAAAACGATTTGGTTTTTGTCCTGAACAAGAAAAATTATTTGAATGGATGACCGGGAGAAAATTTGTTCGTAATCTAGCATTATTAAGTGGTATACCTCGAGAAGTTGCTGATAAAGCTGCTTGTGAAGCAATAGAAATTGTTGGACTTACCGATAGTAGAGATAGAGCAATAAAAGGATATTCTAAAGGAATGAGACAACGAATAAAAATAGCTCAAGCAATTGTTCACAATCCAGATATCCTCTTTCTAGATGAACCACTCCAATCAACTGATCCTATTGTTCGAAGAGAATTAGTTGAATTAATTCAATCATTAGGCAGAGATTTTGGTAAAGATATTTTAATTTCAAGTCACATTTTACATGAAATTGAACGAATGACCTCAAGTATTCTACTTATCTATGCAGGAAAAGCTATTGCCCAAGGTAATATTTCTGAAATACGTGATTTGATGGAAAAATACCCGTTAACAGTAAAAATTGGAACTCCTGATAGAAAGAAGCTTGCAACAATTTTACTTGATTATGATTTTATCTTAAATTTAGAGATGGATTATGAAAATCCAAATATTGTATATATTCGCACAGACAATCCCGATAAATTATATTGTTTGCTCCCAGAATTAGTAATGGATTCAAAAATAGAAATAACCGAAATGTCCAGTGAAGATGCTGGACTTGAAGCAATCTTCCAGTATCTTACAAGAGGTAGATAAAACGAGGGATTAATTATGAAAGAAAAATATGAAAGTCTTACTCAATTTGAAAAAACTTATCATTGGCGAACAAAATTTAACACTCTATATAAACTATACATTGGTAAATTATGGTCAACGCTTATTAAAGAGAAAAAATCTTGGATTTTCAATGTATTAATACTAGCACCAATTATTGCTGGACCAATTGTTTTTCTTACTAATTCAGGTATATCAACTGATGAATTCTTTTCAACTTATTCAGATATTATGTTTATGGGTTATTTTGGGATCATAATACCTCTTTTTACTCTCTATATAGCTTCAACTATGTTTAATGATGAAATTGGTGATCGGACGGTTTCTTATCTCACAGTTAGACCGATTCATCGATTTGAATTGATTTTTATTAAATACCTATGTTACCTGTCTATCATTCCAATTTTCACTTCAATAGCTACATTTCTTAATTATCTCTCATTTGGAGTGTTTGGTTACTTTGAGCGTTTTGATATGGCTTTATGGTTTCTCTTAATATCTTTTGTATCTTCAGCAGTTTATGGTGCTTTCTTCATGTTAATTGGATTATTGTTTAAAAATCCGCTTTGGTTTGGGTTATTCTTTGTTTTTATATGGGAGTTCGTCCTTGCAAGCTTTTCAAGAACTTTGAATAATCTAACTATTGCCTATTATATTAAGTCATTAATAGTTTGGGACCCATTCCCAAATTCACCTCGAGATTCACCTGCATTAGATGGTTTGGGGACAAATGAAGCATATAATTGGCGGTTTTATAATAATCCTGCGAATGCTACAACATTTTCTGTTGTATTAGTAATCGTTGTAATTATTTCAATTACTTTATCCTGGGCTGTTTTACAAGGAGATAAATTTAGGATACCTTATCAAGCAGGTAGGAGACCCGGTGGGTGGAAATACTATCTTAAAGAAATCAGAAGTTATCTCGTTACTTTTGGTATACTATTCTTAACAATTGGATTAGTTATAGGTCCTGTGAAAGGTCTGAGGTCAAATATCACAGAAATTTCTTCTGGTCAAAGAATAGATATTAATCCTGAAAATGATGATTGGTATAATTTTAACAATCCGGCAAATCCTGATATTAATGATATGGGGTGGGGATGCGATGTTCCCTATGCTTTAGCAAAAGGTGATAGTTTATATTTAGAGTTTGTTGTAAACGAGCAACCTGCAGGAAGTTATAGTCTGACTGGGTTAATATGTAATGACGATTTATATAACAGCTTTTTATCCTCTACTCAAGAATTATGGTTGGATTGGATGGAATATAAATATTCATTTCCAATGTCAGCTGATTTCTTTAATTATCATGTTACTTATCATAGTTTAGTTAATGATTTTATTGAACAGGTAGAGAAATCACAATCCTTTAATTATTATTCTCAACCTTGTTATTTTGATTATAATATTACTCAAAGTGGTAAATATCATATTATGGTTGTAGTAGATTGGTATGATATAAGTATAGATAGGTTTGATGCTCGTGATATTCTAACCATAATTTCAGGTGAAGTTTATAGAAAAGCTGGTTATGCTTTTGGCTATATTATCCTAGGTTTTGGTTTAGTAGTAATGGGATTTGCTACTTATTCATTAATAACTTATAAGAGTGAAGATGAAATCAAAAGATATGATGAACAAATAGCTAAACATAACAAACGATTTGATGAAATCAATATGGAACCATCACAACTCATTTCTGAAACGCCAAAGGAAAAACCTAAATGTCAAGAAAAATCTTGACAGCTTTTTCTTTTTGATTAAACACATTATTCTATAGTAACAAAAGATTTTTGTTATATTGATGTAAACTGAGTATTAGATATAATGGAGTAAGTCAATTATGATTGATGACAAAGATCGATTAATTCTTGATGAATTAACCAAAGATGCACGTACACCTACAAAACGAATCGCTACTACATTAGATATACCTCGAGTAACAGTTCATACTCGTATTGAAAAAATGAAGCAAGATGGTGTGATAAAGAAATTCACTATTTTAGCTGATTATGAACAATTAGGTTTACCTGTTACAGCTTTTGTTTTTATTGAGTATTCATATCAAGCAGATGTTTCCCAAAGGGTATTAGCTGAACAAATAGCTCATATAAAGAACGTTTATGAAGTACACCTAATTTCTGGCGAATGGGATCTCTTAGTGAAAATACGGGGTGAAACATTAGAAAAAATAGGTCAAATGGTCCTAGATGAAATTAGAGCGCTGAAAGGTGTTTCAAAAACGATTACTTGTCCTTCTTTTGCTAATGTTAAAAATGGGATATGAAAATCACATTTCTTGAAAAGCCAAATAAGTTTGAGTTAGTATTTGAGCAGTAGGTTCGAGGGAGCTCAAATTTACATATTCATCTGCAGCGTGAATATTGCCACCTGTAGGACCAAATAATACTGTTGGTATTCTTCCTTCTCCAACAAAGATATTTGCATCAGTTATCATAGCCTTATAACCTATTATTGGATTCTTTTTTAATGTGTGATTATAGGAATTGGTTAAAGCAAGAAAGAGTGATTCTTGCTGAGTTATTTTATAAGGTAAATAAAAGGGAGGCACAATTTCTAAAGAAACATTTGATGAAATATTCAACTCAGTAATGAATTTTTGTATATCTGTTATTGCACTATCTTTTGTTTCACCAGGAATTAATAATCTATTTAAGATAATTTCACAAGTATCTGGAACAACAACAGAATAAATTTTGTATCCACCATCAATTTTCAAAGTACAAATATTTCCTTGGCCAAAATCATCATCTGAAGGCAGGATAAAAGAGTTATTTGGTGATTTATCATTTAAACTTGCAATAAAATTTGAAGCATCATCTATAGCATTTATTCCTTCTTCAGGTCGAAACGCATGAGCTGATTTCCCGGTGAAAATTATTTTATAGAGTATCTTCCCCGTCATTCCTAAAGGTAAAGGAAATTCTTTATCACTTCCATTAAAAGGTTCAGAAATAATTATACCATCTGTCTTTCCTTTGCCAAAGAAAGGATTTTCTAACATTTTTCGAGAACCAGAACCATAACCTTCCTCATCAATTACTGCGGTGAAATGAATTATACCTTTTATTTTCTCATTCGAATCGATTAAGGCTTTAATTGCTGCTAATTCACAAGCAATACCAGCTTTCATATCTACTGACCCTAATCCATAAAGAGCACCCTTTTTCTCATAAGGAAGAAAAGGATTTTCACTCCAACCTTTGCAGACATCTACAGTATCCAAATGACCATTAAAGGTGAGAGTCCTACCTTTTTCGTTAAAGGAATAATGAGCATAAACATTAGGTCGATTTGGATGAACATCTTCAAGTTGAATAGCCAAACCAAGTTTCTGTAATTCTTGAGCTAAAAATATAGCTAGATTTTTCTCATTGCCTACTATTGAATTTATTTCAATCATTTCTTCAAGTAAGGAACGAAGATATGATTGATCGATTGTTAGTTTGAAATTATTCAATATTTCTTGAGAAGACATTAGTACATCAACCTTTGTTAATAAATAATCTCTAATATTAATGTAGAAATAATAATGTTGTTAAAAAAAAGAAATTCATAAGCGAAATTAGTTTCACCTATGAGATTATAATTTTTGTTTGATCTTTTTATCATAAATTCCTGGATAAGGTGCTCGTTCACCAGCATTATATCGTTTATATGGATCTCGAATAAAGCCAATCAAAAACATCCCAATCAAGAAGAAAGCTAAGACGCTTGCTAAAGCGTACCGGAATGCATGATTAATTATTGTATAGTTCTTTGCTAAAATCATAATGCCAGAGAAAATTAATGGAGAAACAATTGCTGAGACTCTTCCAGCGATCTTCTGTACACCATTATATTGTGCTAGTCTTGAAGGAGGAGATAGAACCATAATGAATTGTCTGCCAATAATCCAAATACTACCAAAACCGATACCTATACAGAAAGCGCCTGCATACATTATCCAAGATGGTAATGTGTGTATAATAGTTAGGTCATCAACAACTTCTGTTTTATAAATTAAGCCAGCCAATATTGCAAATATTAGTGCCATTGACCAACCGATACCACTAAGTATGAATGATAATTTCGGTCCAAGGCGTTTGAGTATTAAACCAGTTAATATTCCAAATACTATGGACAGAATAATTCCAGTGGCAATAATCGCATAAGTTTCTAATTGACTAGTTACTCCTACTGCTCCTTGAACAATAGGAACCATATAAAGAATTGTTGTATTTGCAGCATCTACCAGAAAGAACCATCCAAGAAAGAACAAGATTGAATTTCTATCTTTAAATATTGCTCGTAATGATACACCTAAAGTTCTAAATGATTGTTTTAAATTCTCTTTTGGTGTTAAATTGGTTGGAGTCTCAACTTCTTTATGGAACAAATAAGGAATTGACATAATAACTATTACTCCTGCCGCAGCTAGACAAAGCCAAGGTAGACCGCCTATAACGGCTGTTCCATAACCAGCTTCACCAATTTCCCAAATATTAGTATTCACACTGGCCCAGGGAATAGTTACACTACTAATAAGTAAACCCAAACCAATTCCTATCAAAGAACCAAAAGCAGCAAGTGCACCCCCAATAGCTTGAACCATGCTACGTCTACTTGTTTCAGCTATAAAGGGTATCTGCGAATCATAGAACATTCTTCCAGCTTGATAGCAGAAGTTTGCTATAACAAAAAGGAAACAAATCCACCAGAAATTCCTCCAAACAGCCATTAAAGCTGTTGTCGCCACCATTATCGATGCAACAATAATAACAGCAGGTTTTCTTTTACCTGTTGTATCAGATATTGATCCGAGTATAGGTGATATGATTGCTACCAATAGATTTGACCCTGCCATGAATATTGATACAATCAAAAAAGTTTTCACAAAAGACCAATCTGTTTGAATTGCTCCTAAAAGCATTGCATAGGGAGTGAACGCTAAACTAATTACTGTTTGTGAAAAGAAAGTATCTGCCATGTCATAGGAGTACCATAGGAGCGCATTCCTATTACTCGTTTTATGAGCTTCTATTGAAGTTTCTTTTTCATCATCTTTTTTCAGTATTTTTTCTGACATATTTTTCATTCCTGTTTACTTTTTTTATTTTTTATTTCTCTCTTTGTAGATTCTTTTCAAATTGGAGTAAGGAAGGAGGAATGCCCGATTTTCCTTCAACATTAGCAAATTCCTTCATCACTATAGCTTGCAATCGTTCTCTATTTGATTCATCAATTTTCATAAAGAAGAATCGTCCTTTTGGCAATTCCTTAGCCAATTTAGGATATTCTGATTGTTCATGGATTTTATCAGTAGTACCATTGAAAACGAGTATTTCTTGTTGGATAGAACCCATAGTTCCATATAATTCCAAATCTTTTACTTTATATGCTGCTCGTTTCCATTTCCAAATAATAGCATTTTTTGCAAATTGTTTACTTCGTTCTAATTGACTCTTCTCTTTCATACCTAAGAAAGCAAAGAACATTAGAATCGGTTTAATAATTGAAAAGACAAAAGCGGGTATTATTGGAGAGATATTTATAATAAATCTATTGAACCATAATCTATGCATTGGATCAAATGTGATTAATCTTGGAATTTTTAGAATATTTTCCTTTATTCCTACAATCGCAATCGTTGCACCCCAGCAAGGTGAAAATAATGTAAATTCCTTATTTGCAAATCCAAGATAATCCAAAGCTTTCTGAACATCTTTAGCTTTTTGTAGGATAGTCATATTTGCTTTTCGTTTTTTAATTTTACTTGATCCTTTCTCTCTTGTTTCAATGTAATAGAATTCATATTCTTCATGTAAAACTTCATAGAGTACATTAAAACCTATAGGTATTACTCCCCAACCTGGAAGATGTATGATGGGTTGTTTGTTTTTAGGATTTTCTGCTTTCACATGAATAACTCTAATTTCTCCTCCATCTACTGGAACATAAATAAATTCAGTATCTTTTGGATCCCAATAAGAAACAACATCTCTTTTTGATGTTTTGAGTAATTGATCAACTTTATTTTGTAACTCTTGTGTGATTGTTAATTCTGGAGGAACTTCTATAATATCCTGTTTCTTCTTTTTTGCCATTGACTAAGAGCCCCTGTAAAAGTCCAAACCTAGCTCAATTATATTTTGCTTACATAAATTTATTGTGCTAATTTTGATTGTTTTTAAATAGAATTGTGGTGGAAATCATCTTTCTTTAGAAAAGTCTTAAAAAAAGTTTGATTATAAATCAACTGGTTAAAAATAATGACTACATCTGCTTTAGAAACTAGAAAAAATAAATTAGCTAAATTAAAAGAAGACGAATTTGATATCCTGATAGTCGGTGCAGGTATAACTGGTGCGGGAATTGCATGGGATGCAGCTCTTCGGGGTTTGAAAGTAGCGATTATTGATAAGAAAGACTTCGGTGCTGGAACAAGTAGTGGTTCTTCTAAACTTGTCCATGCTGGAATTCGATATTTAGCATATGGTGAATTCAGTTTAGTAAAACATGCATCTCGAGAACGTATGTGGATGTTTAAAAGCTGCCCACATCAAGCTGAACCAATTCCTTTCTTAATTCCTATCTATAAAAAAGGGAAAAATACTTTGGCAAAAATGCTTTTTGCAGGAACATTATATGATATTCTTGCTAAATTTAAAAATACTGAAAATTATAGATTTTACTCAAAGAAAAAAACTCTCGAGTTAGTTCCAAATATTAAAAGTGATGTTTTAAAACGTTCTATGTATTATTGGGACGGGGTAATGGACGATGCTCGAGTAACTCTCGAGACGATTCTTTCTGCTCAAAATAATGGTGCTCTTGTTTTAAACCATGTTAAAGCAATAGAATTTATTCTAGACCAAGATTCGGAATTAGGTGAATTGACTAAGGGTGTAAAAGCTGAAGATATAATTACTGAAGAGAAATTTTCCATTAAAGCTAAATTGGTAATAAACTCTACAGGACCATGGACAGACATTATGCTCAATCAATTCAAAGCTTCTAAGAAATTACTCCGAACAACAAAAGGGATTCATATTATCACTAAAAGAATAGTCAAGAATAATGTTGTTGTGGTAATTACAGCAGATGATGAAAGAGGTATGTTTGTTATTCCTTTCAGAAGAAAATATTCTCTTATTGGTACCACAGATACTGATTTTAAAGAAAATATGGATCATGTTGGAATAACACAAGAAGATATCGATTATGTAATTTCAGCTGTGAATAATGATTTTCCAAATAGCATCACTCGAGATGATGTAATTAGCGCTTATTCAGGCGTACGCCCTATGCTTATCTCTCCAAAAGCAAAATCTGAAACTGATACTTCAAGAGGTTTTGAGATAATTAAAACTAGACCAAATCTCCTAACAGTTACTGGAGGAAAATACACCATCTTTCGATATATGGCTGAGAAAACTGTTGATGAAATTGTTTCAGTTTTACAATTAAATAAAAAAGAATTCCGTTGTAAAACAGAAAAAACTAAACTTCATGGTGGAAATGGTATATCTTATATTAAGGAATATTTGCTAAAAAATGTCCCAGCTTTGATGAAAAAATATCAATTGCCAATTGACATAGCTGATCATATCATACATACTTATGGTTCAGCTTATACAGAAATTCTTGATATAATTAATCAAGATGAAAAACTAAATGAAAGAATTGCTGAAAATAGACCACACATTTTAGCTGAAATAATACATGCAATTGATTTTGAAATGTGCTTATCATTAAGTGATTTTATGTTACGAAGAACACAATTACAATTACTAGAAAATCAAGGATTAGATTGTATTAATAAAATAGGTGATGTAATGGCTAGAAAATTGGGATGGAATGATAAAGAGAAGAAAAAACAATTAGAAGAATATAAAAATAATCTGACATGGAATCCGGAGAAATAAAATAGGCTAAAACTTACAAAACGCTTATTATTCTCCTTTATTATCTTTTTTTGATGAAAATGAAAGCGATAATTTGTAAAGAGATTATTCCTGTAACAAGTGAACCAATCAAAGAAGGATTTATTCTAATTGATAATAAAGGAAAAATAAAGAATATTAGTAAAGGGAAGGATATTCCAAAAGAAGCTGAAATAATAGATGCTAGTGATAAAATTGCCTTTCCAGGTTTAATTGATTCTCACTGTCATGCATCTATTTTCGAGGAATGTATAGGGAATGATCTTCAAGATGGAAATGAAAGTACAAATCCAATAACCCCTTATGTTAGAGTAATAGATGCTATCAATCCTAAGGATGTTGGATTACGTCGTGCTTTAGCTGGTGGAATGACTACTATTTGTGTTGCACCCGGTAGTGGAAATGTTGTCGGTGGACAAATGACTACCATTAAAACTCATGGAACAATTGTTGATGATATGATCATCCAAGAGAATTCAGGAATGAAATGTGCTTTCGGTGAAAATCCAAAACGACTTTATGGAAGTAAAAATATTACTCCAAAAACACGAATGGGTAGTTTAGGCTTATTTAGACAATTGTTAATTGAAACTCAAAATTATATGGCTAAATGGATTGATTATGATAAAAAAATGAAACAATACAAAGATGATATGAAAAAATATACAGAAGATATAGAAAAAGGCGGAGATAAAAAACCAAGTAGACCAATAGAACCATCAAAACCTGATAGAGATATCAAGTATGAAGCGATGGTACCAGTAATGAAAAAAGAGATTCCCTTACGAGCTCATGCACATCAAGCAAATGATATTATTTCAGCAATAAGGCTTGCTAAAGAATTTAATTTAAAAATATGTATTGATCATTGTAGTGAGGGACATTATATAATTGATTTTCTGAAAGAAAATAATATTCCAGCTGTCGTAGGACCTACTTTAAGTTTCAAATCAAAAATAGAAACAAGAAGAAAAACTTGGAAAACACTAGGAATCTTACACAAGGAAGGCATACTTGTAGCTCTAACTTCTGATCATCCAGTCACTCATTGTCAATACCAATTCATCTATGCTATTCTCGCGCATCGAGAAGGTCTCTCAAGACAAGGGGCATATGAAATACTAACGATCAATGGCGCTAAAATATTAGGATTAGAAAAACGAATAGGTTCATTAGAGAAAGGTAAAGATGCTGATATTTTATTATTGAATGGTGATCCTCTTGATGCAAGAACGAAAGTAGAACAGGTGTATATTGAAGGAACGAAGGTTTTTGACATTACAGATGAAGAGGAATTATTTTAGGGATTCTTCTTTAATTTATTTTTTAAAAAGAAATTCTCAGTTTAATTTAAATCTTCAAATTATTTTGAAGTCTACAAAATGCTTAATTACTTAGATATCTAGTTTCGTTTGTGATTTTATTATGAAAGCAATTCTTTGTGGAAAAATTATTCCCGTTACAAAAGAACCTATTGAACAAGGACATATTCTTATTGATGATAATGGGAAGATCAAAAAAGTTGGCAAGGGCTATGATGTACCAAAGGATGCTGAAATTATTGACGCTAAAAGTCTTACAGCTTTTCCAGGGATAATAGATGCCCATTGCCACGCGACCGTCTGGGAAGAAGAGATTGGTCTTACTTTACAAGACGGTAATGAGATGACTGATCCTATTACACCTCATATTCGAGTTTTGGATGCTATTAATCCTCTTGAGAAGGGTCTCCGTCGAGCAATTAGTGGTGGAGTTACTACTATTTGTGTCTCACCTGGTAGTGCTAATGTTGTTGGTGGTCAAATGACTACCATTAAGACTCATGGTAAAATCGTTGACAAAATGGTTGTCCAAGAAAATGCTGGCATGAAATGTGCTTTTGGTGAAAATCCCAAAAGGGTTTACGGTGATATGTTGAAAAGAACTCCTAGCACTCGTATGGGAAATTTAGGCCTATTTCGTCAATTGATGATTGAAACGCAAAATTATATGAATAAATTGCTAGAATATGATCAAAAATTGAAGCAATATAAAGATGACCTAAAAGAGTATACTGAGAAAAAGGATAAAGAAGCTAAGAAACCTGTAGAACCTACCAAACCAGATAAAAATATCAAATATGAAGCTATGATCCCTGTTTTCAAAAAGGAAATTCCTTTACGTGCTCATGCTCATCAAGAAAATGATATTGTTTCAGCGATTCGATTAGCAAAAGAATTCAATGTTAATGTTTGTATCGAACATTGCACTCATGGTCATAATATTGTTGACTTTTTAGTTGAAAGCAAGGTACCAGCTATTGTAGGTCCAACTTTCGGTTTTAGAACCAAAATTGAATTAAAAGACATGACTTGGAAAACAATTGGTGAACTTTACAAAGCAGGTGTTCTTGTCTCCTTAACCGCTGATCATCCTGTTGTTCCTCTACAATTCCAAACAATTTACGCAGCAATAGCTATGAGAGAAGGATTACCTAGACAAGGTGCTTATGAGGTTTTAACTATCAATGGAGCAAAAATCTTAGGCATCGACAAACGTTTAGGCTCTATTGAAGAAGGCAAAGACGCTGATATTGGTCTTTACACTGGTGATCCATTAGATACTCAATCAAAACCAGCTAAAATTCTAATCGATGGCGAAATTGTTTATGATATGGATAAAGAATATTTATTCTAATGATTTAATTAAAAATAATCCAATGCCACGTTTTTTATGTGGCAGGATTTCATTTTATAGGAATTGTTTTATTTTTACTAATTGTAAAGCCATCTGTGTGCTTTCGCTTTCAGTAGGAATACCGCCTATAAGTATTAAAGCTAATAAGCTAACAATTGCCAGAATGGTTATAACAGCCCCTTCCAGCAGATCGAATTTCCCGTCATCCATTATCATCATAATTTCTGCTGCTGACATAATGAAAATTCCACCCATTACAATTGTTATTTCTAATGCAATAGGAATACCAATGTTAATTATACCACTTAATACAAAAGGTACTCCAAATAGAATAAAGAAGGTTTGATTTATCGCTGAAACTTGATGAACTAAACCTACTTCTTGAGATTCTCTATCTTTTTTGAAGATTCCTCTAAAAGTAACAACTAATTCTGGAGATGATGAAATTAATCCCACTACAACGGAGTAAACTAAAATTGGTACTCCTTGGAAAGTTGTTATACCATCTTCTATAGAACGTGAAAGTATTTGACCTCCCCAAACAATTCCACCAGCACCAATGATAAAAAGTATAATTATTATATACCAAGGAAATCTTCGTAGCGTTGCTAAGGCAGTTTCTTTTTCAAAATTAAATTTAGATACATTTTTAATTTCCTTTCTTTTTCGTCTTTTTCTTTTTTTATCACTTGGATTATTCTCACATGCTTCTACGATTTTCTCTTTTTTAATATTATTAGTGCTTAAAAAAAGACGTGATTGAATAAATTTTGTTGTACTGGGTTCTTCAATAATTATATCATCTTCATCTGGGAAAAATTCTGTAATTAAAGTTTGAGGTGTTGATGATCTTTTTCCAAAACGTTGTATTAAAAAGAACAGAAATATAAAATAAACCAAAATTAGTGCTAATCCGATTATTATTTCAAATCCTCTATTAAAAGATGAGACATTAACAACTTCAGTTTTAATATCAATAAATTCAAAATAGAATCCATAAAGCATAATAACAAAAGAAAAGACCATCATTCCTAGAACTAAATTAGCTTCAAAAAGGTTTAATTCTTTTGGCAAAGTAAATGGTTCATCTTTTGAAATAATCATCATTGATAATCCTAGAAAGAATATATTGATTATTACTGTAGTTAAAATTAGAGTTATAGCTGTTGTAGCTAAATTATTTGCATGAATTATATCTTCTTCAAGCCCTGTTGAACCGATATGTTTTGCATCTACTAATAGGAAAATAACTATAACTAATTCTGCTAATGCTGCACCAATTGCTTGCAATATCCCACTTAAATAAGGAGACCAGTTTAATTTATCTTGTATTCCTTTTACACCCAAAATGATTATCTCAGATGAACCAAATACTAATAGCACACCCCCACAAAAACCAATCACAATAAAAATGATTAGATTACTTGTTGTATGTGGTAAAAATCTATACAAAACATAAAATAGTATTGAGACAACTAATCCTAAAACTAAGGAAATAATTGTTGATAAATGAATATTAGTAAATATAGCCTCAAAAGCTTCTTCCGGTTCTACATCTTCAAGAATATCAGGACATTCGTCTTCTTCTGTTATTACAGCAGGCAAATCCCAATCTTCTAGTTCTGAATATTCATCTAAATCTTCTTTTTCTTCTCTAGGCGGGGGTTCACTACCCTCGTCTTTATCTTTCATTTGATTTAAGTACCTCTTTAGGGAACAGTGTAATGTTCAAGTCCAAGTATCTATGAGAAGCAAGGGAAGGGTTCTTTTTAAATTATTTGCTTTCGTACTAGAAATATGTGAAAAAAATTATCTAAGTTTTCTATATTAATCTAATAAACCACCAATAACCGCTAAAGCTAATATACTAACAATAGATGCAACAAAGATTAATGCTCCTTCAAGGCGATCAAAATGATTATCATCAATTATTGTTAAATGCAGTGTTAGCGATAAGGCAAAAATCCCAGAAAAAACTAATGTTGTATCCAGGATTGCTGGAACATCGACATTAAGTATCGCTGCTAAAAGAAAAGGTAATCCAAATAATAGAAAGAATGTTTGATTAACTGATGAAATTTGATGTACTAAACCTATCTGAATATTTTCTTTTGCAGGATCTCTAAGAGCTCTAAAAGTTATAGTCATTTCAGGTGCTGATGAAACAAAACCAATAATTACACTATAGACAAGAATAGGTAATTGATAGGAGTCGATGGCAGTAACTATAGAATTAGATATCAATGTACCACCAAAGATAATTCCTGTTATACCTATAATAAAAGCTAAAATAATTATATACCATGGAAACCTTCGCAAAGCTACAAATTGCTCTCCCTCGTTGTTGGCCGATTCTTTCTTGAATATCCTACGTATAAAGCTCTTTAATGACCTCTTTTTCTTCAGAACATTATCTTCTAATTTTATATCCTGGATATCATTTTCATCTTCCGGAAAATATTCTGAAATGAATAATTGAGAACCAATTTTCTCCGTCCTTTTTTCTTTTGCATCACCAATAAGGAATATTATAAAAACAAGATAAAATACCAGTAGAGAGATACCCATTATCCCTTCAAAAGCTCTATCAAATTGAACGATATCAAGAGAAGTCTGTGTAAAACCAAAAACTAAGAAAATAAAAGAAAAAATAGTCATAGCTAGGACTAAATTAGATTCAGTTTGAGAAAGTTCTTTGGGTAATTTGTATGGTTTTTTTCTAGCAACAATGAAAATAGTAACACCTAAAATTAACATGTTTATGAGAACAGATGTTAAAACCAATGTTATGCTTATTGAAGTTAAATTATGCGCTAGCTTAATATTTTCTGATGTTCCTGTTTCTGCTAATCTTTTTGCTTTAACCAGAAGAATCGAAACAACGACTACATCACTAGAATCAGCACCTATTGCAGCAATAATACCCATGAAATATTCCGACCAGTTTAATTTCTTCCCAATACCTTTTACTCCAAAGATTATTAGCTCAGAGCAACCAAAAACAAATGATAATCCTCCTATAAAACCAATTACTATTTTTGCAATTAGAAATCCATTTAGAAAAGACATGTAAGATAGAATTAATAGAATTATACCAATTATTACTGCCGGTATAGATAAAGGATTAATTTTCTCAAAAAGCTCACCTAAAACTTCATCTGGTTCTAGTTTATCTAAATCAATTTCCTTGAATGATAATATATTATCAATTTTAGATTTCGTTTCAATTGATGGTTTTTTTAGATTCTTTTCTTGCGATAATAGACTATCAGATTTATTTTTAGGATCATTATCAACCAATTTCTTAGCTACCCCATAACAAGCAAATGTAGCGATATTATAACTATATTTATCCCTAATTCAAAAAGGTATACCTACAAAATTAAAAATAAATCCAATAAATTATTTAAGAAAATTAAGTAATAAACAAATAAATACAAAAAACAGATATTGTTTAATGATAAATTTTAGATGATTGAAATGTCAGAAATAGACCTCAGTAAATATGTACCATATACTTTGAAAATTGATCAAGAAACTAGTAAAATTAGTGAAGCTTCTGGATTAAATATTACTTATTCAACAAGAACCCTCTTCGATATAAAAGATGTTATTTACGATTTAGATTGGCTAAATGCTCAGAGAGAAAATATCGACCTTTATTACATGTATCGAGATTTAACTCGAGAACAAGATAAAACCCTCTTTAAGAAATATAAAATCAGATTCGACATTACAATTATTCCACCAAATAAACTAGGAAAGGAATATGTCAAAACAGCTGGACATTTCCATCCAATTATTAAAAATGACATAGGCTATCCTGAAATTTATGAAGTAATGCATGGGAAAGCACTCTATCTTTTACAGAAAGAAACAAAGAAGAAAAAAGATCAAATTGAGATAATAATTATCCCTGCAAAAGCTGGTGATCAAGTTCTTATCCCCCCAAGTTTTGGACACGTAACAGTTAATCCTACAACAACTGATATTCTAGTTATGAATAATTTAGTAAGTTCAGAATTCAATTCAAAATATGATTTTATTAAGAAGAAAAATGGTGCTGTTTATCTTTATCATACTAATGAAACTTGGATACGAAATCCAACTTATAAACAGAAAATTCTTGTGAAAGAAAAATCCCCGTTAAAACTTTCAGAAAAACCATTTTATCACTCATTCCTTGAAAATCCAGAACAATGGATATTTCTAAATGAACCGTGGAAAAGAAATACTTGGTTATAGATAATAAATAGGTTGTAGTAATATGAATCAACAATCAGATGATAAAGAGGTTCTTTTAGAAGTAAAAAATCTCAAAACATATTTTACAGATATAGATAATAATACTTGGAAAATATTAGATGGTATTGATTTGAAAGTATACAAAGGTTCTACATTAGGTATTCTTGGTCCAACTGGTGTAGGAAAATCTGTTCTCGCTCGATCCATTTTAAGATTAATCGATTATCCGGGAAAAATTGAAGCAGGTCAAGTCATCTACAAAGGAAAAGATCTTTTAATTGCTCCAGAAGAAATCTTTAATGAAATACGTGGTAGAGAAATTTCACTAATAGTACAGAATTCTCCAGGAGGGATGGATCCAACTAGAGATATCACTTTTGCAACTAGTGAGCCGTATCGTGCACATAGTGAAGATGAGCATGTTCGTTCTGAGATTAAAGAACTAGTAATTTCCCAATTAGGACAAGTAGCAATACCAGACCCAATCAAAGCATCTGATAAGTATGCTCATCAATTAAGTGGGGGAGAAAATCAAAGAGTGAAAATTGCTTCAGCACTAATTAACAATCCATCTTTATTGATTGCTGATGAACCTGTTTCTAATTTAGACGCTACTGTAGCTGGTCAAATACTTGATCTACTATATGAAATGAAAGTCAAATTTAAACTCTCCATGATTTTAATAGCTCATAATCTAGGAGTTCTAGCTGAAATGTCTGATTATATAGCAATAATGTACGCAGGTAAAATTGTTGAAATAGGTAATGTTGAAAGTATTTTTTACAACTGCAGACATCCCTTCACTCAAGGATTATTTTACGCAACTCCGAGTATGGCGCCTCGAGGTAAGTTAAAGCCAATACCTGGTGAGATGCCTGATCCACGAAATTTTCCACAAGGATGTCATTTTCATCCAAGATGTGAATATTGTATTGAGAGATGTTTAACAGATTCTCCAAAATTAATGGAATATGATGGTGATCATTCAGTAGCGTGTTGGCGAAAAGATGAAATCCCTAATTATGTTAAACAAGAATAGAGAATCAAACAGGCAGATAAAATGAAGATATTTAAAGATGCTATTAATGAGTTATTATCACGTGATTGGATTGGTAGGTGTGACTTTCACACTCATTCATTTTTATCAGATGGAGTACTTTTACCTATAGAGCAATTTAGACGAGCTTGTGTTCTATGTCATGATGCCTATGCAATAACAGATCATGTTGGAGCAGGAAATTTCGATGTAATTGAAAAAGTGAAACAAGATTGTCTTTTGGCAATAAAACAATGGGGTATAGTAGCTCTTCCAGGAGTAGAATTAACCCATGTTCCAGCAATGGAAATTCCTCGATTAGCACAGGAAGCAAGGGAGAAAGGAGCACTCATTGTAGTCGTTCATGGAGAAACTATCAATGAGCCAGTTGAGCCTGGAACAAATTTGAGTGCAGTGAAAAGCAAGGAGGTAGACATTTTAGCGCATCCCGGTATGTTAACAAAACAAGAAGCGAATCTTTGCAGGAAAAATAATATCTTTGTAGAATTGACATCTAATAAAAGTCATATAGCTACAAATGGCCATGTAGTAGCTATAGGCAGGGAAGCAAAAGTAAAATTTATTCAGAATACAGATACTCACAAACCAGATGATATGTTAACTTATAATCAATCTAAACAAATATTATTAGGAGCAGGATTATCAACGGAAGAAATTGAAAAGGTTCTTCAAAATAATGTAAGAGATTTCTTAACTAAGATTTCTAATAGATTATGAAAATTATTTATTTAAGAGGGATGAGAGACAGGGGAAAACCCCCTGTCTGTTTAACGAGTGGGTGCCTTTGAAAATAAGTTGTATTTGGAGGATGATTATGTCGAGGTGCTCACTCTTTTTGGGAAGTTTTTATGAGATTTGGACTAATACTGGAGGGATTTAAATGACATTCCTGAAAGAGGAATGCCATGCAATTTTAAAGTATTCCCTATTACTAGGGCATCTTTACAAGTAGAATATCCCTATCAATATTAAAAGGCGTTGTGGAAAATTCCTTCCTAGCTTCTAGTAAAATTAACCGCGTATATATTCTGATTAAAATTGCTATTTGTAATTAAAAAAGGAGGATAGTTGAAGTTAATAGTAACTTCAAACTAATTATTCATCTTTTTTTGGAACTTCATCATATATAGCTGCTTCTGGGGATTGCTTCACATCTGGTTTCGTTCCTGCAAGTGTGAGGTTCCAAAGGAGAATCAAAAGTACCATCAAGATAAATCCTAATCCAAAAATAAGACTCAAGTTGAAGTGGTTTCCTGTTTTCTCCCAAAATGCTTCAACCGTGATTTGTCGTGCCAGACTATTCCAAATAATGAAGTAATAGAGAGCGGGTATTACGAGTGAAAAACCACTTACTGAATATTTTAATTTTTGAATCCATTTAAAGGCTGCGAAATGCATTCCAACAATAACTATTATTGCGACAATAAGAAGTATTATGTCTACTCCAAATGAAAAGAATGCTTGAGCTCCACCATATTGAGGCATGATTTCAACTACTTCTGTACCATTCATTAATGTTATTGTCTGATTGTAGGTATGCCCTGAATATAGCGGTATATCATGTAATGCTGGCCAAACAGCTGTATAATGTACTGCGGAACTGCCTACTGAAAGTAAAAGAGCTGAACCTAATAGAAGTAATAATCGTAAAAAGCTCATTCTTTGACGATCGGTTTTAAGAATAGATCCTACTAGAATTTCTGCTAAGAATACTATTGTTATTTCAATTGGGATATTGAATACCATTAATGTGAAAAAGGTTGTAGCATTTGGTAATGTAGTATCATTTCCTAATGGTGGATCGATTATACGGTCAATATTTACTTCTGGAGTAGCTTCTTCAGGTGGAGGGACACTATTACTACTTGGAGTAAATATATCAACTCCCTTATAAGCAACAACGTAAAAGCTTCCAATATTATATGCAAGTAACACAGCTGAAACTATTAATATAAATGCGTTTTTCTTAAGTCTCTTCAGATCCAACTTAACTATCCATCCTTTATTACTCAAATCATTTAAGTAGCTTTATTATATAGAGTTTACGATAACCTTACTCTATAAAATTATTTCTAAGAATATAGAATATTTTTGCTTTAAGATTCTTCTGAAAACTATTAGATAATAACTAAAAATTGCTTTATTATTTTAGCGGTAGCACCCCAGATAACCCAATTTTTATAAAAGAAATACCAAATATATTTATCTTCTAAATCAGCTAGTTGGACTTCTTTTTTAGACCAATTTTCACTTCTTATTAATTCATCTAAGGGTACTTCAATTATTTCTTGAACTTCATTTTGATTAACTGTTAAGGAGAATGGAAAGTGAATTTTACAAACAAAAGGTGATAAAAGAACATTCGACCCATAAGTTTTGATCTGATCTAGTTCACCAAGTAATTCTATATGTGATGAATCTAATCCAATTTCTTCCTTTGTTTCTCTAAGAGCAGTAGAAATAAGTGTGGAATCGGATTTATCTTTCTTTCCGCCTGGAAAAGAAATTTGTCCTTTATGAGATGATAATTCTTCAGTACGTTTAGTAAAGAGCATATAGATTTTATTGTTCTTCTCAAAAAGTGGTACAATTACAGCTCCACGAATTGAACCATCATCAGGTAATTTAGTGGGAGTATAGTTATCTAATGCTGATTTAATCAAAGAAAAACTTGACATTACAAATCCTGCAATTTTTTTTATTTAATTATATAGATTAAAGTAATGTTCTTTTAAAAATCTTTCAAGAATTAAGAAAAAGAATTGCCTCTACTAATTAATTAATAAATATTGAAGTAGAAATACTCATAAATTTGAGGTAGATTTACTTGACAGATAATGCTTCTAAAAATTCTAAAGTAACTAATCTCTTCAGAAAAGGCTTAAAAGCATCAATGAACGGAGAGTTAGATGAAGCATTAAAATTATTTTTAGAAGCAGTTGAGGAAGATCCCACCCAAGCAAATATTTGGTATAATCTTGCAAAAGTTTATACAAATTTGGAAAACTATGAAAGAGCTGTTTTCTGTTATGAAGAATTGATCAAGTTAGAAGTGAATCAATACAATTATTATAATCTTGGGTGTGTGTTCTTTTCTTGGGATAAGGACCTTGATGCAATAAAATCTTTTAAGAAAGCTGTAGAATTAGATCCCACTTATACTAAAGCAATAGATGCAATTGGAAGCACATATGGCAATATGGGTGAATTTGAAAAAGCAATTGAATATTACAAACTAGCTTGCAAAATTGAAGAAGAAAATGATCAATTTTTAGGACATCTTGGATGGGCTTTAGGTTGCAATGGTGATTATGAATTAGCTATAATGTATCTCAAGAAAGCAATTTCATTGAATCCCAATAAACCAGAATTATTTTACAATATGGGATTTTCCTATTATAATATAGAGGAATATAGAAAGGCAATAATTGAATATGAAAAGGCAATTGAGTTAGGATATAGACATGCAGATATTTATGTAAATATCGCATTAGCTTATGAGGAATTGAAAGAAAAAGAAAAAGTAAATGAATTCTTAGAAGCAGCGGTTAAAGAAAATCCGGATAACAGTGACAATCTATTCTTATATGGAGCAAGCTTATATGAGATGGGTGATTATGAACAAGCAGAACTCATTTATAGAAAAATAATTGATTTACAACCAGATAATGTTGATGCTTGGAGAGAGTTAGGGATTTGTTTGGATAACAAACAAGAATTAGAAGAAGCAAAAAGATGTTTTGAAAAAGTTAATCAAATACAAAAATCAGAAATTTTAAAAGAAAATTCAATAAGAAAACCTAAAATTTTTGAATTATTAGAAGAGAACTAGGTAAAATAAAGATTTCAAAAAAAAGAAAGAAAAGAAGAAATCTCACAAAAAGTGAGATATTCTGAGTTATTTTCGTTTTCGATAAATGATAAAACCTAAACTGCTAACACCAATAATGATTAAAGCAGTGATGAATCCAAAACCAGCTGATTCAGTGTAGGTTTCCTTATCAGGATGATCATTGGGATCTAATGGATCAGTTCCTTCTTGAATTTCATGGTAATCTGTAAAACCATCGTCGTCTGAGTCAGGATCATTTGGATAGGTGCCATAAAGATATTCTTCATAATTTGTTAATCCATCGTTGTCATCGTCTTGATCAGCATCATCATGGAGAGGATCGGTATTGTAATAAACTTCCCACTTATCAGGAAGAAGATCACCATCTGTATCTGGGTTATCCAAATCTGTTCCCCAGAAATATTCCTCATAATTTGTTAATCCATCGCCATCTCTATCTTCTTGTCCATCTGCTTTATCTAAAGGATTTAAACCATTTTCAATTTCGAATTTATCATCTATTAGATCACCATCTGTGTCCCATTTTGTTGGATTTGTTCCGTAAGTGAAAACTTCATCACCATCTGTGAGTTCATCCCCGTCTGTATCTGGGTTATAAGGATTAGTGTGGTACAAGAATTCCCAGGTGGTATTTAGAAGATCACCATCATCATCTAATCCACCATCATTGACTAATGGGTTATAGCCCCAATAGACTTCCCATCCATCCCAAGCACCATCTCCATCTGTGTCTGGATTGAGTGGATTTAAACCAAGAATATAGCCAGTAGCATTTGCTGCGGGATTTGTTGGAGCATAAACGCCTTTAATTTCCTCATAATCTGTCAAGTCATCTGTATCTGAATCAGAACTTGCAGGATTTGTTCCGTAAGTATTTACTTCATCTTCATCAGACAAACCATCTGCATCTGAATCTAAATTAATTGGATCAGAACCCCAAATATTGATTTCATCACCATCACTTATTGTGTCATCATCTGAGTCTATATCGAGTATGTTTGGGAAAGTATCACCATCGAAATCACTCAATGGGTCAACACCTCTTAGAATCCAATAGTCAACTTCATCGCCATCTAATAGTCCATCGCCATCTGTGTCATCTGCATTTGGATCTGTTCCCCAAAGATTAACTTCAATATAATTTGACAATCTATCTAAGTCATCATCTCTACCAACTATTTCAAAGGAGTTCACTTCATTTGCTACAAAAGCTATTTCATCTACTACTGTAACATATAATGCTGATCCTCCTTCATAGAAATGTCTTTCTAATGTTAATGCTGTCGGATCACTTGCATCCATTTCATAAAGTCCATCATCATTTGCAGTAACATAGATTTTATCTTCATAGATATCAACATGGGACACATTGTATCCAGAGTCGAGAATAGTATCAAGTACTGTAAGTGAAGTTATATCTGAAATATTGTATAATACAACACCACTAGTTGTTGCAGCTACAGCCAATACTGTATCATTAGCACATAAACCATCTACTGCTGCACCAGCAGTATATGTACTTAATGAGTATGCTGAAGCAGGAATAGTTACATTTATTATTGAAAAACCAGATAACCCTCTGCTTACAAACGCATAATTACCTTCTAATGATACTCTATATGTTTCTGTAGCAAATCCTACAGTGCGTATTAAGCTTGGAGTTGTTGGATTTGCGACGTTAATCAATCTAAGTCCAGCAGTCCTTGTTGCTAAATAAACAATATTATCCCTAAATGCTAAACCATGTGCTTCCCCAGCGTTTAAAGAGCCTATACTTACTGGATTAAGTACATCTGTAATATTGATTATTTCTAATCCATAATTGGTTGCAGCATAGATTAATGTATTATTTAATATTGCATGGAAGAATGTTACTCCTTCTTTAAGGAATTTAGCTATTAAAATCGGGTTTGATAGATCCGTCAGATTTATCAGATCTATTCCAGTAAATCCTTCTGCCAGCACACCCAGATCTCCTTGAACATCCGTAGTTCTTGGTTCACCAGCAAAAATTATACTTGAATAAATAATGGGATTATCAGCATCACTTAAGTTTATAAGGATTAAATTATATTCATTTGCTAGATAAATTATTCTTGAGTTAATTGCTACATCTATTGCATTACCAGGACTATAGCTTTTCTTCCATCTTTGAGTTATTGCGGAAAGATTTGTAATATTTAAAAGGTATACTCCACTTCTTACAGAGAGAAATCCCTTTCTCAAAACATCCCATTTGAAATTCTCAGCATATTCACCTGGAGCAATTGTAAAATTACCTACATAAGTAATATTATCTTGATTTTCATAATCGTAAACTTTCAAACCATTTGCGCCATCTGCTACATATAATTTAAAAGCGCTCATATCAGCTTGTCTTGAGTTAGTTGGTCCATCCTTTAGGATATCAAGTACTACTGGAGTTAATGGTCTTGTTGTATCTAAAACTACCACTCCATCTGTGCCACACATAAGAAAAGCAATATTATGTAATGGGTCAGCTTGAACACCATAAACAGCAGTTACACCAAAGTGCTCTTCTCTAGCTAATGTGAAATTAGTTTTGCTATAACGTGTATTAAATACCTTTAATCCGCCCGTTCCATCCGCAACATACATGGTATTTAATCCAATAAATTCGATATCATATGCTTGTCCACCACCATAATAGCTTCCTAAGCTTAGAATATTTTCCCAAATTCGAATATCTAAGCATTCTAAGCCTTTTTCAGCGGTAGCAATATAGCAATATCCTTGGTAGTAAACTGTATCATATACTGTTCCACCGTTTACATAGTTGGCTAAAACAATAGGATTAAATGGATCAGTAACATCAATGAAAGTAGCTCCACCTGTTAAACCAGATATATAGAGAATATTTCCTGATCTATAGATCCTATATGCATTTCCATAGTCAACATCTAATGTACCAATTTCAGCAAATCCTTCTGAAATTGCTTTTGTTTCAAAATTACCATAGTAAATTGATTGATCTGCTGCCTTTATGGTTGAGTTTTGATCAACATCGGTTGATGAATCAAGATTTGCACCCAATAAATCCATAACTGTAACAGTAGACATAAGCATGACTGATATAATACCTACTACAATGAGAAAACTCATTCTTTTCTTCATTTTATTTTCACCAATTGTTAAACTATCACGGAACGGACTATTTCTTTTATTGATTGAAAAGTTTTAACTTGATAAACTTTTCTTATTCTCTTTCTTACTCTTATTTCCTTTTAAGTATTTATTCAGATAGTAAATTAATAGTTATTAAGTACTAATATTTTATTATCTTTTTTACTTAATCTATAAATAATTTGAAACAAAAAATTGTTTTATAAATGTTTAATTATGAAAGATAAGAATATAACTCAAATAGCTATAAATTGAAAATAATCTGGTAATATTTGAAGTGATAATATGGATAAAAATTTATTATTAGAATTAATTTATTTGCCGATTATAACTCCAACAAATGACATCAAAATAGCTATTGACTTATTAACAAATTTTTCTAAAGTAAATGATATTCCTTTTAGAATCATCGATAAATTATCTGAAACCGAAAGCAAACATTTAGAAGATGAATTTCGTCTTGCTGCTACTCGAGGGAAGTTCAAAGTTGTTAGTGGTGGGGGAGCAGCTTTAGTTTTATCAGGATCTAAAAAACTTAATCACAAACATGGACCAATTTTAGTTATTAGAAAGAATGGTGAAGTTGTTCAAGTTTTTCCACGAGGTGAAGAAGGGATTAAAGGAAGTAGGATAAGTACAATTGATTTTTTAAAACGGATAAATGAAAACTATTCACCCCTATTGTTTGATCTTGATGATAAATCATTTACCGAGCTAAATTTAAGAAATTTAATTATTAATCGACCATCATTACTTGAGGATGGTTTAACCTATATCAATGTAGAAGTAGCTATTGATTCTGCAATAATTGATTTAGTGTTTCTTGACGCATCAAAGAATCATCTATTATTAGAATTTAAGTTAAATGCTGATGACAAAACAATTGGTCAAGTTGCTAGGTACAATTTTGAAACTTATGCAAAAATGGCAAAGATCAAACACGATAAGATTAGAAGAGGAATAGTTACATTAGGCATAACAGGTCAAATCATCGAAGCATGCAAAGCTAACAGAATAGAATTATTTGTTTTAACTTTTTCCAATATAGGTTATACTTTAAAATAAAAAAATCAAGCTCATGTGTAGCTTAATAAATAATAAAATTTGTAATAATTTTAATTGTTTGAGCTAATTTAATTTTAGAAGTGTTTGGTAGGTAGGAATCTATGACAGACAATGTTAATGAAAAATTCAAACTAGCACTCATAAAATTAAAACAAAAAAATTACCAAGAAGCGATAAAATTATTCGATGAGATTATTATAACTACTGCACCTGTTAGTAGTGTAGTAACATTAGAAACCTATTCAATTAGCGAATGGGAATACATTGATGATATTACTTTAATTGAGCGAGATATTGGTACTAAAGAGGCATCTTTTGATGGGCACCTAGCTTTAAGTCTTTTGTTTAAAATTGCTCAAAATAATGAGAGAAGAAATGAGTATATACAGAAAGCTCTGAAACTCAATAGTAATAATTTCCGAATTTGGCGTGAATATGGTGAAACAACTTTTCAATTAGGAAATATTCGTCAAGCTTTACTACAATTCCAGGAAGCTACTAATTTGAATTTTAATGACTCCCTCTGCCAGGAGGGCATTGGACTTTGTTATTATTATCTAGATGAACCAATAAAAGCTATAAGTCCCCTAAGAAAAGCTCTCTCACTAGATCAGAAAAATCATTGCATCATGAATCATCTTTCATTCATTCTTTCTGAAATAGGCGAACTTGATGAAGCTCATGATCTAATTTTGCAAGCTTTACAATTAGACGAAGCTAATAATATCTATCTCGATACTTATGCTTGTATTCTTTTCTTACAAGAGAGGTATGATGAATCATTAAAGATTTTTGAGAAAATCTTAGGAAATAAACCTAAAGATTGGGAAATTTCTTGGGATATTTTGACCAATTTATATGAAACATTAGGCTTGCGTGTAAAAGCTAAACAATTGGAAGAGAAATTGAATCTCTGATTTTTTCTTTCTTTAAAATACTAAAGTTGTATTACAACCTATCATTATTTTAACAGCGTTTTGCAAGTGTACAAGTTCTACTCCATCGATGATATCATTGTCCTTTAAACCAGTCAATGCTAGTGAACTTTTACAAGTCATAACATGCCCACCAAAAGAGATTATACCATCTAATAACTCATAAGGTGTGAAATTAACATCATTTTCTATTATTGTTTCCTCTTTTTCCTCTAGATTACTATATTTATCGATTGTTTGTTGTTCTGCTTTATTTTGTTTTTTCGCAAGGAAAATTGCTTTTTCGGTTAAAAGAATGTGAACTTCATATTCATCCATTAATAGTGTAAGAGCTAACCTTAACCCAGCATTCATACTATTACGATGAACTTTCTCACTCGGTGAGTTAACAAAGATAAGGAAATATCTAATAGGAAAATTAGCTGTCATTTTAACCACGTACTTTAATTGAGCTAAAACTAAAAACACGTTACTATTTAAAAATAATTCTGGATATGGCAAATTTATGTTTAGTGAATTTTTTTTAAAAAAAAATTAGAAAATAACTCTTTCCGGTGAAAAATTTAAAATGATAATAGAAATATAGTAACACATTTCATGCGAAAAATCTGACAATAAAATAGGAGAAAAAAATTTGAAAATAGCAAAAACTGCTCAAGCAGGTTCATTGGAATCTTGTGATATTTTAATCACAATTGAACCTTTGAAGGGTAAAACTGGTATTGATTTAAAATTGGAGTCTCCAGCAGAAGTCTCGTTTGGAGCTAAAATAAGAGAAGAAATTCTTGAGGTTGTTAATAAACTCGATGTTACTGATATCCAAATAACTGCTGTTGATAAAGGAGCTTTGGGTTATTGTATAAAGGCTAGAACCGAAACAGCTCTAAAAAGAGCACTAGGAGAAGAATGAAAAAATGACAAGTAAAACTTTTGCAAAATTAAAAGATGATAGATTGAGACGCACTAGACTTTATATTCCAGGAAATAATCCCTCAATGATCCAAAATGCTTCCATCTATGAAGCTGATTCTTTAATTTTTGATTTAGAAGATTCTATTCCTATTTCTGAGAAAGATTCAGCCAGATACCTAGTTAGAAATGCTCTAGAAAAGATTGATTTTGGTGAGTGTGAGATTACAATCCGTATAAATAGTTTTGAAACAAAATACTTTCTAAAAGATCTAGATGCAATTGTCACATCCAAGCTTGATGGTATACTCTTACCTAAAACAGAATCATTTGAGACTCTTCAAGAAGTTGATAAAGAAATCACCCGTTTGGAAAATGAACGAAATATTCCTGTTGGGAAAATTCGAGTTATGCCAATTATCGAAACAGCAAAAGGTGTACTTAATATAGAAAAAATCGTTACAGCACCGCGTATTGCAGCAGTAGGATTAGGAGGAGAGGATTTAACAGCAGATATTGGAGCTAAAAGAACAAAAGAAGGAAAGGAATTGGAATATATTACTTCGAAGATAATTCTTGCATGTGCGGCAAATAAAATTCAAGCTATAGATACTGTTTTTTCAGATGTTAATGATTTAGATGGATTATTTAATGCCACAATTAAAGCAATTGAGATGGGATTTCAAGGTAAAAGCATAATTCATCCTTTACAAGTAGAAGTTGTCCATCGAGCATTTACACCTTCACATGAAGAAATAGAAAATGCTGAAAAGATTGTGAAAGCCTACAAGGAATCTACAAAAAAGGGTTTGGGAGTAATTACTGTGGATGGTCGAATGATTGACCTTCCAGTTGTTTTAAGAGCTGAAAGAGTCTTAAAACGTGCAAAAATAAGCAGTAATAAATAATGCAGGATGCGTGGATAGATCAATGAAATTTACTACTAATAAAGTTGGAAGAAATATTCCTGATGAATTATTTGGACGAAAATTAATTCCCTTTATAGGTGTTGGGAAAGGACCTTATCAAGAACGTAAATATGCTCCTAAATTGCGAAAATTGAATCCTGGTGAGAATAAATTAGTTACCACACTAAAAGAAGCAATAAAAAAAGGGGAGCTTGCAGATGGAGGAACAATATCATTTCATCACCACTTCAGAAATGGTGATTATCTATTAAATCTGGTTTGTCATGAAATCGCTAAGATGGGGTTAAAAGATATAAGACTAGTTCCATCATCTATCCAAGGTATACATAAAGAAATACTCCCATATATCGAAAAAGGGATCATTACTCAAATTAGTTGTGGAGCTTCAGGAATAATAGCTGATGCAATTTCTCATGGCAAAATGGAAAAGATTCTAACAATTCGTTCACATGGCGGAAGAGCTAGATCAATTGAGTGTGGAGATGAAATTATAGATATTGCTTTCATTGGTGCACCAACCTCTGACTGTTATGGAAATATCAATGGCGTACTAGGAAAATATGCCTGTGGATCTTTAGGTTATGCATACCCAGATGCACAGTATGCCAATTATGTTGTTGCTGTAACGAATGAATTGGTACCTTTTCCAAACAATCCTATAAGTATTAGTCAAGACTTAGTGGATACAGTTGTGCATTTAGATCAACCAATAGGAAATCCTGCAGGAATTGTTTCAACAACATTACGTGTAACTCGAGATCCAAAAAATCTTAAAATTGCACGAGATTGTATAGAAATCATTAAAGCTTCAGGTTTATTAAAAGAAGGATTTTCATATCAAAGTGGAGCTGGTGGAACTGCTCTTGCAGCAACTTATTTCCTTAGGGACTATATGAAAGCTAAGGAAATTAAAGGATCATTCTGTATGGGAGGAGCTACTGAAGGTTTAGTTAGAATGCTTGAAGATGGACTTTTTGATGCTATTTTAGATGTACAAACTTTTGACACCTATGCAGTCAATTCACTTCTTAACAATCCTAAACATATTGAAATGGGTGCAAGTCAATATGCTAATCCTCATACTTCTGGTTGCGCTGTAAACTTACTTGATACAGTAATTCTAGGTGGAACTGAAGTTGATCTTAATTTCAATGTAAATACATCCACAGAATCAGATGGTAGAATTCAATGGGGTATGGGTGGTCATCAAGATACAGCAGAGGGAGCTAAACTCGCTATTATTGCAGTACCACTTCTTAGAGGTAGATTACCTATTGTGGTGGATGATGTTATCTCTGTAAATACTCCAGGTGAATGCATTGATGTAATAGTTACTGAACGAGGTATTGCATTAAATCCTGAATCAAAATATTATGAGATATTATCAAAGAGTAAGAATTTGAATATTAAAACGATAGAGGAATTAAAGAATATCGCAGAGGATTTGAGCGGAGGAAAGCCAAGGAAACCAGAAACAACTGATAAAATCGTTGCAATAGTAGAATATCGTGATGGTTCTGTTCTTGATGTTATTTATCAAGTTAAGGGTTAAAAACTAAGAAATTAACCCTTAATTCATTTACAGTATAAAAGAAAGTGTTTATATTATATTAGAGTTTAAGTTATTAGTAGTAAAAGCATGTAAGGGGATATTATTACATTTGAATTTTGAAAATGATAAGAAAAAACAATTAATGATGGTACTTATTATTGCCTCAGCTCTTATTCCAGTGTATATAATTTACCTAACTTTTGGTAGACCACCCTTAGAAGTATCTTTATTTTCAATTATCTATTCATTCTTTGTAGTTTTTGTATGGTTATTGTTCTACTTTGATTTCTTTAGAAAGAAACCAACCTTTAATGGAACCAATAGTAATTTAGCAGTTAAACATGAATGAAACATCATCTTGTTTTTCACTATTTTTATTTCAAAGACAAATGATATCATTCAGAAATAGCTCAAACTAGCTATAAGAAAAATAATGAAAACAAGGAATATTATTTCAATTTTTATTTTTCTTCGCATATTTTTTTGTTTCAAAGAATTATTATGATTTATAGCAACATTAAAAACATTCAAACAATTTTAAAGATTAAAAAACTATAAAATGACTTTAGAGGGTGTAAGCAATCACAAATACTCTGGTAGATGATAATAATGAATTATCAAAACTTCAAATAGAAATCAGAAAAATCCCTAACTCACATATTAAATGGCTTCTTAAACAAATATTCAAGCAACCATTTATTGCTACTATAATTGTTTTAGGAACAATTATTACAATTGGGTTGGCCTCCCTCAGTCCTTTTCTCTCAGGAAAATTATTTGATATTCTATATGCTATAGTTAAATATGAACAAATACCAGTTTTTTACGTTTTCACTACAGGATTCATGATCGAATATCACATTTTAATATATATAATAGCTATCTTTGGTGTAGGTATTCTTAGCTTTGCAATTAATATGCTAGTGGGTGTTTTGAATGAATATATAGCTCAAATGACTGAGAAAAGAATTCGTGAAGATTTTTATGCTTCAGTTCAAAGTAAATCAATGGCTTTTCATGATACCACCAAAGTTGGCGAACTAATGTCTCAAGCAACTTTTGATGTAAGAATTATAAATGCAACTGTTTCCCCTGGATTGCGAATGATCACCCAAGCGATCATTTCTGCTTTGGTAGCTTTTGGAATGATTATCTATTATGATTGGAGAGTTATTCTTATTGTCTTAGGTTTCCTACCTTTTTATCTCTGGACTGTGATAGGATATGCAAGGAAACTACGACCATTAACAGAAAAAGTCCAAACCCAATTTGGATTATGTAATGCTCACCTACAAGAGAATGTTTCAGGAATAAGAGTTGTTAGAGCATTTACAGCTGAAAAATATGAAATCAAAAGATTTGGTAAAGAAGTAGATACCCTTCGTGATGATATTATTAATCGGGGAGTACAACAAGCAAGATATTTTCCACCTTTATTACTTTCAGTTACAATTACATTAGCATTAGGTTTAAGTGTTATTTTTGTTTTAGATGGTTCTATGACTGGGGGAGAAGCAATTGCAACAGTAGGTTTTCTTATTCAATTATACAATCCAACTTATCAAATCTCTTGGGTATTATATTTAACTCATATGGGATTAGCAGGAGCTAAAAGAATAACAAACACAATGAAAGAAGAATCTATCATCATTGAAAAACAAAATGCAATTGAGCTTAAAGATGTAAATGGGAAAATTGACTATCGAAATGTTTCTTTTAGTTATCAAAAGCTTAGAAATTTGAGTAAAGATAATAATAACTCAAAGGATGATTCTAATGGTAAAGAAGTTAGAGATACGCTAAGTGAGATTAATTTTACTGTTGAACCAGGTGAAATCGTTGCTATCCTTGGACCTACAGGATGCGGAAAGTCTACAATTACAAAACTATTAGGTCGTATGTATGATGTCAGTACAGGAGAAATCCTAATTGATGACCACAATATTCAAGATTTAACTTTAGAATCTTTAAGGAAAAATATTGGTGTAATCGAACAAGATATTTTCCTTTTTTCTACTTCTATAAAGGAAAATATTGCTTACGGTGTTGAAAGAAATGTCTCAGATGAAGAAATCATCGAATATGCAAAAGCAGCACAAGCACATGAATTCATCGAATCTTTTGATGACAAATATGAAACATTAGTAGGAGAACGAGGAGTAACACTTTCGGGTGGTCAAAAGCAACGTATTGCTATTGCTAGAACATTTCTTGCAGATCCAAAAATTCTCATTCTTGACGATTCAGCTTCAGCGATAGATGCACAAACAGAAGAAAAAATCCAATTAGCAATGGATAATCTACTCAAGGGGAGAACAGTATTTATTATAACTCATAGATTATCAACTATTAAAAGAGCAACTAAAATCATTGTTATGCGTAAGGGGAAAATAGTTGCAATAGGTAATCATGAGAAATTGCTTAGAACAAGTGAAGATTATCGAAGAGTTTTTGGAAGGCATATAGATCTTCCACCTATTGAAGAAGATGAAGTAGCTGGAGGAATACAATAATGGCTTGGTTTGGTGTCGGTAACAGTGAAGAGGAAGAAGATAGGAAAAAATTCTCGGATAGGGAATTAACAAAAAAGATGTTATCTTATGTTGGTCCTTATAAAAAAGCAATTATTGTTACAACAATAATAATCGTAATTAATACAGTAATCTCATTAGCTCCTCCCTGGATTATGGGTACATTATTGGATATAGCTGAAGAAAGCATAATAGTTTCTAAAACAAATCTTTTTCTAGGACTATTAATCGCAGCAAATCTAATGATTAATATTCTCAATTGGTATTTAGGTGAATATCTTACAAGAGTTCTTACAATTAAAGCTATAACCAAAACAACTCGAGATATACGAATGGATATGTTCCAGAAATTACAGAATCATGATTTTCGATTCTTTGATAGTCATATTACTGGAAAAATAATGAGTCGAGTGATGAATGATACTGATACTTTGAGAGATACTCTAACTTTTATAACTCAATTACTAGGAAATATCCTCTTAGTTATTGGATCAGCGGGGCTACTTTTCTATATAAACTGGCAATTAGCTCTAATATCATTATCATTAACACCAGTGCTTTTCATATTAATGTACATTTATAGAAAATTTGTACGAAAAACAGTCTTGAAATGGCGAAAAACTGTTGCAACAGTAAATGGCGCAATGGGTGAAAGTATTTCTGGTATAGCAGTTAGTAAATCATTTTCTAGGGAAAAGAAAAATCTAACCGATTTCAAAAAAGTAAATGATGAGAATTTTAGAGCTTCATATAGGCGAGCATTGACTTTTGCCACTCTTTTTCCAATTATTACTCTCTTACAGAATATTATATTAATAGCAATTTATGTCTATGGCCAACATATAGTCATTTTTGGTCATATTATTTCTCCGGGAACACTCTATATGTTTACTATCTATCTTTGGAGATTCGTCTTTCCGTTGATACAAGTAGCTAATTTCTATTCACAATTTCAAGCAGGTTTAGCTGCTATGGGAAGAATATTTGCTCTTATGTCTGTAGAATCTGAGGTGAAAGAAATTGCAGAACCAGTAACAATACCTGAATTCCATGGTGAGATAGAATTCATAGATATGGATTTCTGGTACAATAAAAACGAACCTGTATTTCAAAAATTCAATCTTAAAATAGAAGCGGGTGAACGCGTTGCTCTTGTTGGTCATACAGGAGCTGGAAAAACGACTTTAGCTTCTCTTATAGCTCGATTTTATGAAATAAAAGGTGGGCAAATATTAATCGATGGGATTAATCTTCAAAATCTTGATATTGATTGGTACAGAAAACAAGTTGCTATAGTTTTACAAGATAGCTTTCTTTTTGCAGGTAGCATTAAAGATAATATTCGTTTTGGTAGAATATGGGATAATCCTTCAGATGAAGAAATCTACTCTGCAGCAGAAACAGTGCAAGCAACTGAATTTATTGAAGATTTTCCTGAAGGTTTTGATACTGATGTACTAGAACGAGGAAAACGACTTTCCACAGGACAAAGACAATTAGTAACCTTTGCTCGAGCACTACTAGCCAATCCAAAAATCCTCATCCTAGATGAAGCAACAGCTAGTGTTGACGCTTACACAGAAGCAATGATTCAAGATGCTCTTGAAACTATAATGAAAGGTAGAACTTCTATTGTAGTTGCACATCGATTATCTACTATTAAAAATGCTGATAAAATTGTTATGATCGAAAATGGTAAAATCGTTGAAATGGGTAATCATGATGAATTGTTATTAAAGAAAGGTAAATACTTTGATTTGTATGAGACCTATTTCAAACATCAATCATTAATTTAAGAAAAAAAAAGTGAGTTATACTCACTACTTATTTTTTTTTCATTTTATAATTTCATTTTTCTGAAAATTAGAATGATCATTACTAAAGTAAAAAGTATAGTGCCAATAAATGACCAAAAAGGCCAAGATTTTACTATTTCCATTCCATGTAAATAAAATTCATAAAAGTTAACACCACCAAGAGAAGCTATTAAATTAGGAATGGTGATTACAGCAGTTAATACTGCAATAAGTCTCATGGTATCATTCATCTTGTTAGATGCTGATGAAAGATATATTTCTACTATGTTACTTACACGATCTCGATATGAGGAACAAAGGTCATTAGCTTCAAGGATATGGTCATAAACATCTGTAAAATAGGTTTGAGCAGACTCACTGATTTGTGGAATAGCATCAACAGCTAATTCTCTTAAGACAACTCGTTGAGGTCTAATTGCTTTCATTATTATCAGGATATTTGTACGTAAATCAAATGTCTTATCAAGAATCTCTGTTTCTGGTTTATGTACAACTATTTCTTCAATTTCCTCAATAGTGTCTTCAATACTCTCAAGGATATCTAAATAACCATCAATAAAAGCATCTACTAATACATATGAGAGGAATCCAGCTTTATGTGAAAGAATTCTATTATTTTTAAGCAGAATTTTATTATGAACTGATTTTAAGCTTATACCCCCTCTTTTCTCTCTAACTGAAATAACATAATTTTCCCCTAAATAGAAAGCTATTTGATAAGATTCTAATTCATTAACATCTTCTGGTGTTGGTCTTAATCCTGCTAGAATAAAGAAGATATAATCAGGGTATTCTTCTAACTTTGGTCTTTGATTTGCCTCTAGACAATCTTCTATGGTCAATGAATGAAATTTAAATAATTTTTGTATGATATTTAATTCTTCTACTGATGGCTCAATAAGATCAATCCAAAGGGTTCCTAAATTATCCTTTAAAGAGGTTTCAAGATCTAAATCATGAAGTTTTGAATCGTCCATGGAAAATGAAATTATTCTTTTAATCATACACATCAACTTCTACTTTATCAATACATTTTTTTTATTTGTCTTTCATTCTATCTGCTGTATTATTTCAAATAAATTACCGTCAGGATCTTCCATTAAGAATGAGATGAATTGTTCTTGGGCATAAATTTCTGTTTCAGCAGAACAAATCCCTAATTCTTTGCATTTTTGAAGCATTCCTGCTATATCATCTACTTCTATAGTAAATACTCCTCCCTTTCTCATAGGTGTATCATCATTTAATGGTTCAGGATAAAGATAATAAGCAGTATTAGGCCCTCCATTGGGATAGGTGAAAATGATTAACTTCTCAGTTTCAGCTATTGTTGACATCCCTAATTGTTCCATAAAGGATTTTGTTTTATTTAGGTCTGATGAATGTAACCATGTTGAAACTATTTTTTTGAATTTCATCTAAATTAACTCCTTTTTTTAATAATACATTAGTGTTTGTATGTAATTTAAAAATTATTACCTTTAAGTTAAACTTTTCAATGGATTTTCTAATAGATTTTATATTTTATGAGTATTCTAACATTATAGAATTATAATTATTGTTTTTTGAAGGTTATAGAAATGTGTGATACAATGGTCTCTTTAGGAAATTCCACAAAAAATGGGAAAGTACTTTTTGCTAAAAATAGTGATAGACAACCAGATGAACCAGCTGAAATTGTTTATATTCCACGATTAACTCATCCAGAAAACTCGATAGTAAGAGCTACTTATATAGAAATTCCTCAAGTTTCTGATACAGCAGCTATCTTATTATGTAAACCTATCTGGATTTGGGGAGCTGAAATGGGTACAAACGAATATGGGGTAACTATTGGTAATGAAGCTGTCTATACTAAAGAGAAATATAACAAGAAAGGTGGTCTTTTAGGAATGGACCTTCTCCGATTAGGATTAGAACGGAGTAGAAGTGCAAAGGAAGCTTTATTGGTTATTATCGACCTTCTAGAATTATTTGGGCAAGGAGGCAATCATGGTTATCGTAAAAAATTATTCTATCATAATTCTTATCTTATTGCAGATAAAACTGAAGCTTGGGTTTTAGAAACAGCTGGTAAATATTGGATAGCTGAACAAGTTAAAGATGTTAGAACAATTTCAAATTCAATAACCATTCGAGGAAAAGGTGATATCCACCATCCTGAACTAATCGAACACGCAATTGAAAAGGGTTGGTGTAAAAACAAAGATGAATTTGATTTTTTTGAACATTACCGTCATAAGACCAAATTAGAACAGATTTTTGCACATGGAGTTAAACGCTGTAAAACGTCAACATCAATTCTTGAACAAGAAAAAGGAATGACCAATGAAAAAACGATGATGAAAATCTTACGTAATCATTATCCTGAAAAATCAAATTGGAATCCTAACTCTAATGCATCTCTAAAATCCATTTGTGTTCATGCTAAAAATATCTTCAATCCTTCTCAAAGCACAGTTTCTATGGTATCTGAATTAAATGATGAGATACAATTACATTGGATCACAGGCACTTCAGCCCCCTGTACATCAATTTTCAAACCGTTTTTCTTACCAGATTCGGTTCCAGATTTTGATTATAAAACTACAGCTTTCTATGATCCCAGTAATCTTTGGTGGCAGCATGAAATGTTACATCGCTTGACTCTACTTGATTATACTAATCGTTTATCTGTCTACAAATCTGCTCGAGATTCATTAGAAAATTCATTTATTTCTTCAGCAAAAGAATTAGTGAAAAATATGAATCGAAATCCAGAACAAATAAAGATAGGATAATTAATCAATTGAAGGATTTCACCAAAGAAAAATTGACTGAAAGTCAACAGGTAGAAAGTGAATGGATAAAATTGATTGAAAAAATGCCTATCGTCAAAAAAACAACTTTGCCTTTTAAAAAATTCTGGCAGAGAAGAAATAAACGAAATAAAATGCTAAATTGAATTAACAATATGATTTATTAGTATGTTCTTAGAATAGTTATAGTATAAGCTAATTATGCTGGAGATTAGCACCAAAGACAATCACCTATATTAAGAAATAGCTATTTAATTAATAGCAATGATAATTTCAGGGCAAAATCATTGAATAAAAATTATTAATTAGCTGTTTATGGAAAGGACTCCAGTTGAAAAAGGGAAGGTGAACTTGAACGTCGAAAATGAAAAAGAGAAAAAAAGACATTTATGTAGAGAATAATATCTCGGATAATATAGATCAAGTATCTGCAGGAGGAGTTGTTTACCGCAGGTGTGATGATAGTCTAATAAGAGTAGCTCTTATTCGAGATCAAAATACCCATAAATGGATCCTACCAAAAGGTCGAATCGAAGATGGAGAATCACTTGAGGATACGTCATTACGCGAGATAAAAGAAGAGACTGGTTTGAAGAGTATTGAGCTTGTACAAAAAATCGATAAAACTAATTATTGGTTTAAAACTAACAATCAAGAAAAATTAACAAAGGAAGTCCATTTTTATTTATATAAAGATGTAGATTCCAGAGATAGCATCTGTGTTGAAGAAGAAAATTTCGATAGAGGTCAATGGTTTACAAAAGACGAAGCCTTTAGGAGAATTGGTTTTCCAGCACAAAGAAAAATCCTTGATAAAGCATTCAAAATTATCGAAAATAAGTATACAGCTTGAAACTTTTCTTCTTTTTTATTTTTAGTAGAAAAATAGCATTTTTACTGTCTTTTTTAAGAAAAAAAACACTTTTTTTAGAGAAAAATATACGCCTAATAGAAAAACTATTTATTAGATGATTTCACATTTAAATTAACTTTCGAAAACACTGCGAGGTAAAAAATTAGAGGAAAAAAATTATGCCAGGCACCTGTTCAAAATGTGGGCTTCCAGAAGAGCTCTGTATGTGTCAAACCATAGCTAAGGAAGAACAAAGAATTAAAGTGCGTATTGAAACACGAAAATGGGGAAGAGAAGTCACTTTGATAATGGGAATAAACCCTAAAGAAGTAGATTTGGATTCTTTAACAACTCGCCTTAAGAATAAATGCGCTTGTGGCGGTACGTCTAAAGAGGGAGTAATTGAGCTTCAAGGCGATCATCGGTATCGCATTAAAGATCTTTTAACATCTGAAGGTTATGATCGTTCTAATATTGATATACAATGATCTAACACGCACTACTTTGACAAGAAACTAGCAAAAAAAAACATATATCGGAAGTATAGTAGTTATCCTTCCGATTGCTTATTTCTACAGATATTCGATTTTTATTCTTTTTTAATGAAACTGTCTCCAGGGAGTATTGATATTAAGTCATTTGATGCTGTTGCATTTACTTTAGAGCTATCTTTATCATCCAATCCTTTTAAGAATCTAGTAACAATTGTTTTTGCCATTTGACTTTTTGCTATATCTCCTGGAATTAATTTAACAATCCTTGATTTATCAATCGTCTCTAATGATTGAATAGCTGAAAGAGGAGCACCAATTGCATAAGCCCATTTCTCTTCAATTATAATTCCTACTGCAATTTCAAGGGGAATATTTCTCAATATATTTTTTGGTCCTTTTATAATAAAACTACCCTTTGCCAAATATTCTCCTGATGGAGCTGAGAAAGAAACTTGGTCAGGAGTAACCCAAAAAGTATTTTCAGTACTTGTTCCATCTTTCCATGCTTTTGAATAACAAACGGAAAATATTCCTGCTTCATCAATTGTTTTTTGAGGGATTTTCTTACCTTCACTTTTTATTATTACCACAGCTGCACCATGAATTTCTGCGTGTAGAAAGATATCATCTTTCTCGAGATATTTCTTTACCAATTCATTATTCGTACGTAAGTCTTTGCCTGCAACAACTAGAAAACCATCAGATGACCTAAACCAATGGAATTTTTCATACCACTCTCTATTTCGCTTTTCAATTAAGATTGTTTCTTTCTGTGTGAGTTCTTCTAAACCTGATTCTAATTTGGTTATTCGTTCATTTAATTCATCTATTTTCTTTTGTGCTCCGGGTTTCTTTGCTTCCGATTTTTTAGCAAGTTTATACATCGCACTTGCATTATCTGATGCTGATAAAAGAAAATCAACCTCTACCTCTTTTTCATCTAGTTCAAGAATTAATATTTTGCTTTTCTCTTTAATCTCTTTTAGTAACCGAGCTCCTTTAAGATTCTTATTTTTCGCTCCTGTTAATTTGTCTTTAATTTCAAACCAATCAATATTATTTCTTCTAGCATTTGTTATAGTTGTTAGAAGCTCATCAATTTCTGCTAGGTAAAGATAAATTAAATTTCCTTTTTCTTTTTCCTCTTCAGAAATTCTATCCATCTCAGCTAAATGCTCTTCTTGTTTTCTTCGTACTTCGATAATTTGGTTTATTCTCCTTTGCTCAGCATTTAACTCAACATTTGATTCTTTATCAGATTGTGTAGTGCTAAAATGCTCGTCCATAGCTTCTGAGAAGGAGGAATACTTCACCATTTTATATTGAGAATAGACCTTTAATGGAAAGGGAACTTGATCAATCAATTCATCCGTTTCTTTATCAAAATAACCTACTGGTTCTAAAGTTGTATCCCCAGCAAGTTTTCGAAGTTTTTTTACTCCAGTAATAATAGCATTTACTATTTCTTCATTTAGCTCATCTGATTTTAATGTAGGTTCTATACCCCCTAAAAGACAAACCTCTTGAGCATAGATTTTATTTATATTAAGAATTTTAGAAATTTGAGTAACTATATCCTTTTCAGTTTGTTTATTTAATTCATCCTTGACCCAATCAATTTCTGCTTCCATAAAATTCTTCCCTGTTGTTGGTGGGAAATGGAATTCTAATCCAGGATGTATATCCCTATCACGCATTTTTTTGTAATGCTTAGCTACTAGGATTTTATTTTCTGGGCTTAAAAGAATGATATTTCCTTTGCTAAATAATTCAATAATAAGTGTGTAGACTTTCTCATATGCTTCAAATTTCATAACAAGAATTCGATCAAAATCATATTGTTCTATTGATTGCAAAAACTTCCCTTTGATATGAATGCGAAAAACTTTACACAAACCAGTTGGTGATGGTGGAAATTCTCTTTTATATTTGGTAATATGCAACCTTTTACCTAATTCAATTACCAAATGTTGAGTTCCTTCAGTTCTTGTACGAAATCTAAAAAAGAACATATCATTAAGTTCAAAAATGTTTTTAAGCTCGCTTTTACTTAATCGCTGTGTAAGCTCACTAATTATGGCATTTATGTCAAAGTTAGTCATTGAAGATTTCAATGGAGTCACCATGTATGTCAAAAAAGAATCCTAAACAAAAAGTTTCCTCAAGTTCTTCTAATAAGGAAAAAATCGATTTAGAGAAGTATGAAGATTCCTTTGATGGAGAAGGAGAACCACCCCAAAAAACTGAAGTGGAATATGAAAATTACGAATTACCTGAAGATTTTGTTCCTCCTAAAAAAGAAGGTGATGTCGATGAGAAAGATCTTGGATGGTTTAAGCGTAAGCTCAAAGATATCGAGGAAATGGAAAATACACAGAGACTGTATTGGATTAAAATCTTAACTGCTAGTGTTGCTGGTGTTTTACTTGGTCTTTTTGGTGCTCAAAAAGGATGGTGGCTTCTTTTAATGATAGGATTATATGCTGCAGTAACACTTGGGGGTTTCTATCTCTTTAAACTTGATTGGAGTTTTAAAGAAATAATTTTTAGTGGACTTTTTCCCTTTATTGCATTATTTGCCCTTTTCTGGGTTTTAATGTTTAGTTCATTATATGCTCCTTCTATGACTGAGTGGTTCAATATGCTGAAAATTGTAATAACTAATACTGTTAATGGAACAGAATTTATTTATACATCAACAAGAACAACTCAAGCTGCAGGATTTCCATTTATATCAATAATTATTACCATTCTTTCAACATTTGGTCTTTTACAATTTTTATTACGAAGACAAAATAGAAAAGAACAAAAAGAATAGAAAATTGAAGCATTATTGCTTCAAAATTATTTTTCTTTATTTTGAGTATTTAAGGGCAAATAAATATCGAGTAAATTACCATCACTTTCATCGGACATTTCCAAATAACCATTATAGAATTTTAACAAAGAATTGATTACAAATGGTCCAAGATCTTGAAATGATTGATCATTTGTTGAATGCATTAATTCTGATGGATGAGTGGCATTTCTCTGCTCATAGATATATTTCATATGAAACGCTCGAATATTTATCTTTAAATAATTTATTCCATCTGTATTTACATTGCTAAACTCAAGATTTATTCTAATTTTAGGATTGGGATCATTAAGTATAGAAATTAGTAATAATTCAGTAATGAAATGTAAAAGATCATTATCAGCTAAAACCATTTTTGGTTGGTCAAGATTTCCGTAGATTTCAAAGCTTTTATCGCTATAATCGCTTCTTAACCGGTTAATAGCAGTATTAAAAGTTCTAGTAATATCAATTTCAATAAGATCAGAAGTTTTCTTATAAACTATTGATTGTAATTTCTTAATATTTCTCGTTAAACGAGCATTTTTTCTAATCACTTGTTGGAATAATTTTAATACTTTTTTCTGTTCATCAGTTGGATTAAGTTTTTCTATTTGAACCATTGTTAGAAGAAGAGATTGATTTAATTCATCTACATTATTAACTAGAAGATCATTAAGAAAGAGAATTTCTTTATTAGCATTTTCAAGATCCTTTAGAAATCGCTGATTCTCCATTTTTAAATTGTGTTTTACAAGAACTTCTTCAAGTGTTCGTAATAATTTATTTCCACTAACTGGTTTTTCTAAATACCCCCCAACATCAAATTGCATAGCCTTAATTGCAGAATCAATTGAACCATAACCTGTAATGATAATAAATTCGGTATCAGGACTAATTGTTCGATACTGAGAAATAAGATCCATACCGTTAATATCAGGTAAATTGAGATCAATCAAAGCAATATCTATAAATTTGTTTGAGAGAATTTCTACTGCTTCTTCACCAGTTCCAGCACTTTCAATATTTATATACCCACTTCTTTTCAAAATTTCAATGAAGATTTCTCTTATATCTTTATCATCATCTGTTATAAGCAGATTTATTTTATTCTTTATTGACTCATTGGCACTCATTGATACAGTCCTTCACTCATATTTTTTAAAATGAATTAGCTATTTCCCTCTAAAAAATTGATAGTTTTATAGCTAGATACTTGACTTATCTTTTTCTGACTTTACAAATGAATTTTCTTTTTTAAAACTTGTTTTATAAGCAAAACTAAAGCTAAATAGGAAAGATAACAAAGAAATTAGAAAACAATAAACATTAGTATTTAATCAAAAAAAAAAGAATAAAAAATATTACCACCATAAAAACCAGAATTGTATAAACCATATAACAGGTGCTAAAAGACTTATGATAAATGCTGAGATAGAAAGTACACGTCTATTAGGATTAATCAAACCAATTATTGCAAGAATAAAAGCAATAACACTGCAAGGTATACCTGCGAACATTCCAACACAAGGACATGGTATTGCAAAAAGTATTGCTGAAATAACAGTAAAAACGATAGAAACTATTGCGGCTGAATTATTTTCACTGCTTCCAGATGGTACCCTTGTTGGTACAACAACAATACTTGATCCGATTGGTTCATTGGTAAATCTTTGAATTTCAATGGGTTCTGAAGTTAATGGTCGTTCAGAAAGTATTCTTACATTAGATTCTTCTTTTTCCTCAGAGTGTATTGTTTGACCTAGTGGTTCTACAAAAGATTCAGTTTGTGATTGATTGCTTTCAGATATTATTGGTCTCTCATTTACATTTGCACCGCAATTGCTGCAGAAAATATCACCATCTCTAATTAGAGTACTACAGAAAATGCAATGTTTTTCTTCTTCTTTTGGCATTTTTCTCTCAAACCCTTAATATTATCTCTAATAATCGCTATTATTTGTAATAAAATAAATCATCATTTAAGTATAAGAGGATAACCAAATTAATTAAAAATTTTGAAATATAATCGATAGTATCAATTCAAACTAGTGATACGTTTATTTTAATCTTGATAATTTATACTGAATGCCAGTTAAAAAAAAGAAAACATAAAGAAATTCAATGTTAATAGATATAGAAACCGTACATTATTACATGAATGATACCCCAAATAGCTGGTGCTGCTAAACTAAAACTGAAAGCTAACCAATCAAGTTTTTTTCTTGGTTTTATTGCTACTCCAACTATTCCTAGGATTTAGCCTATAGCACTGACTGGCAGACCGCCAAATATAGAAACACATGGACATGGTATTAAAAATAGTGAAGCAGCGATAGCTGTAAAAATCAAAGAAATTGTAGCATAAACTGCTTGCTTATGTGTCTGTACCGTAGGTTGAATAGTTCGTACCATTATTGGTGTTCCATATAATGGTTGAACTGTTGGATTTTCGATTATTCTTTGTTTTTGCATCATTTGATTGTTTTCTTTCAAAGAAGCACCACAATTATTACACAATAAATCTTCTGGATTAATTATTCCATTACAAATAGGACAAAACATTTCTTCTTTTTCGCTCAAAAAAACATCCTCCCAAATAATATTATGTAGAGCATGCTAATAATTTACATAATATTATTATAATTATTCTGAAAATTATCTAAAAAAGATTAGAAATTATAAAAAAGAAGAAAAATGGACTGCTTCTATTTGGAAGCAATTTTCTCAAGAGAACGAGCAATGCGTTCTAAACCATTCTCAAAAATCCTTGTTTGATATTCTATTTGGTGATTAATATCATCTAATATTCTTTGAAAACTTTCTATTTCACGTTCGATTTGATCTAAATCACTCATAGTATGACACCTTGATTATTATAATGAAATAAAACGTTTTAATAAAAGGTAATTGTTATCGGAAATATAGATTAAATTACTTTGGTTTCTATAATTACTCTCTTTTGATTTGTAAATAATAATCATTATCTACCTTTCTGATCAACACTTCAAATGAGCCCATAACACTAAAACAAATACTATCATCATCACCCATAGGAAATATCTCATTATCCCTAAAATGATCTTTTTTTGGATAAAATTTTACTGGTTTTAATTCAATCCATTCTGTATATTGTCTGTCAAAAAATAACACTGTATCATCAGACGAATTATTTGATGGGATTTTAATTGGAAATGCCCAATAGAACAAGTAGACGCCAGTGTCTGTTTTCTCAAGAAGCTTTATCTGCCTTCTTAATTCATGAGGATCGGTTTGCAAAACCATTTTTACACCAATAATCTATCAAATATATTATACTATAAAGCTTATTGAAAAAGAATGTAATTAGTTGATTAATTTTAAATTAAAGTAATAGATTAAGTTGTACTTTAAATTATTTAGATTAGTAATTTTAGTTACAATACCTATCATTATCATCTCAATTAACAAAAAACAATAGGAAATTATCGAATAATTTAGATAATTTCCTTATTAGCAATTATTACTAAATTTGTTAAAAACCAAATGGATCATTATAAGAATATAGTTTATAAAAATGATTTATAATTCGTGCAGCACAATTAAATTCAAAGTCAGAAATCTTCTTTATTGGAACTCTTGATATTTCTCCGAATGCTTTTATTGCTTCTTCGATTTCTTTATCCGCAGCAAAACCAGATTTAAGCATGAAATGAGCGAATAATAGTTTATGATGATTTTTAGGATTATCATTAGTATCTGGACCTGTGAATCCGGTTAAGAGGATAGATATACCTCGTAACAATCGATCCATATCAATTCGATGAGTCATTTTATAGAATTTTACGAATTTCTTAGAAAAGCCAATTGGACGATTTAGCTCATCATTAAAGAAAATTTCTGGAAGTTTTTCTTTCTCAAGGTTTTCATAGGCTGATCCAGGTTGGAAAACCATCTTCATTCCCATAGAAATCATAAATACATTTGTACCAGATTTTTTTAGATATTCTTTTCCTTTTTCAAAATTATTCTGTATCATAAGCAATAAAAGAATTAATTTATTTTAAATATTAATGAAATCAAAGATTTTTTCCTACACGAATTTTAAATCAAATTGTTAATTTAAATAATAAAAAAAGTATGAAATGAAAAACTCTGAATGAATTTTTCATTTATTTAGGAGGTCGTTCTTTGTGACATAACCACCAATCATAGCATTCGTATTGTTTTAGCCGTTCTTTAGCAGTTTTTACATCACTTGCTGGTGGAATAATTACTCGATCCTTTAGTAGTTCATTATTTGGCCAGTTAGCAGGCATTGCCACACCATTTTTATCAGCAACTTGGAATGCTTCAAGAATTCTCAAAATTTCATCCATGTTTCGACCCATTTCTGGTGGATAGTAGATTATTGCGCGAATAATACTTTCTGGATCAATTACAAATACCGCTCGAACAGTACTAGATGATTTGTTTGGATGGATCATTCCATAAAGTTTGCCTACTTGACCATGATCAGCAATGATTGGAAATTCAATATCGACATTTAATTTCTCTTTTATCCATTCCACCCATTTGATATGACTATAAACTTGATCTATACTTAAACCAATTAGTTGAGCACCTAATTTATCAAATGCTTTCTTTCTTGCTTGAAAAGCAACAAATTCAGTTGTACAAACAGGTGTAAAGTCTGCTGGATGTGAAAAGAACACTGTCCATTTTCCCTTGTAGTCATCTGGAAAATTAACAGTCCCATGAGTTGTTTTTGCTGTAAAGCTTGGAGCTTTATCACCAATTAATGGAAAATTATATTCTGACATAAATCATTTATCTCTCCAATTAAAGTGGATTCAATTTAACATTAACGTTAACTTAATTAAAATGTCTTTCTTAAAAAATAATGTTAGGTAAACCTAAAAGTTAAGAAAATGATGTTTGGATTATTTAACTAGAATAAAAAAAAACAGAGTGGAAATATTTTATTCAGTCATGTTAAATTATGAAAGGACTAGAAAATCTAAAGATCATCCAAAACATTACTCCTAAAACAGCAGCAAAAATAATTGAAAATACACCGATAATTATTCCACTAATTGCTACTTGATATCCAGGTTTTTTTTCTGAAAATGATATAATACCAAGTATAATAGCAATAAATCCACCTAAGCCAGGAATGATAAATAAACCTAATATCCCAAAAATAAATGAAACCATTGCTAGTTTATTTTGACCTAAATAAACTCTTTGAGTTTCGGAACCTGTTGTTTGTGGAATATCTGATCCATAAGTATAAGTTGGTTTTGGAGGTTCAGTGCTATAAGAGTAGTTTTGGTTATTCCCTGATTCTAGATTTAAAACATTTCCACAATACATACAAAAAGTGGCATTTATATCAGTATTAACCTTGCCACAAAAAAGACATTTTTTCTCTTCTGTCATTTTCTAACATGATCCTTGTAGTAAAATACTATATGGTTATTTATATCATGGGTATTTAAACATTGATAATAGAAAATTAATATGAAAAAATAATTGGTTTTCTCTTTGAGTAAATCAGACCAATCATAATAATCTTTTATATTCTGGTAATTGTTAATTTAAGTTCATGGGGGATTATGAATGAATAAAAGAAAAACCATAATTTTAATAATTCTATCTGTATTGATTTTAAATTTCATGCCTACATATAAAGAAACTATAAAAACTAAAGCAATTCATACTTCTGATGTAAAAATACTCGTTTTAATGGATAATAATTTTGGCTCAAATTTTATAGCAATGTTACATCAATATGAAGATATTTATGGATGGAAAGTAACAACAGCAGGTCCTACTAGTACTATCTCAGGCTGTGAATATAATAGTTTAGATTATGAAGTTGATATAAAATTTTCACAAATTAGTGATATTACTTCATATCATTGTGTGGATGTAATGTCAGGATCATCACATACAGAAATGATGGCGAACAAAGATGGTATTTTAGATAAAATTAAGCTTGCGTCTGATGCAGATGTAGTTATTAGTGGTTGGTGTCGTTCAGTGAGAGTGTTAGCTGCTGCTAATGTTATAAATGGTAAAAATGTTACAGGTTACAGTGCTTATGCTTCAGAATATATCGCTGCTGGTGCTGAATACTATCCTGAAGCTAAACCAATAATAAGTGGAAATATAGTAACTGTTTCAGCTACACAAATTTATCTATCAAAAATGTATTTAGCAATGGCAAAAGCTATTGGTTGTTATGAAAAAAATGCTCCTTCATTAGATAGCTACTCAGTGATAACATTTGAAAATTATTCCAGACTAATAATAGCTGAAGTTACTGATGAATCAGGTATTAGAAGTGTTAAGGCAAAATTACATCTTTTAACTACTGGTACTGTATTTCCTGATACAATTATACTATCGTTAACTGATCCTGATGGAGACAATAATTATACCAAACAACTCTATTTTTTTGATTACGCTGAGTTTTCGGTTGATATTGAAACAATTGATATTTTTGGGAATAAGGAGACTTATCTTAATCTAATGACTGTAGAAGTTGGTACATATACAATATCAATACCATTTTCTTTCATAATAATATCAACACCTATTATTATTGGGATAATAATTTTGATAAGAAAAAAGGTAATTAAATGAAATTTAATTACCCTTTTTATTCAAAAAGCATTTTTTCAGCTTCATCTATAGTTAAACTCAGTCGTTCTCTAACAGCATCTTTACCAGCGATGTATTTGTAAACTTCCTTGAAATCAAAGGTTAAATGATATTCTTTTTCGAAATACTTTCCAATTGTTTCAATGTCTTTTTGAAGAACTGCTAGATTTCCATTTATTCTATCTTCTTTTCTATTTACTAGAAGGCTCATATCTATAGCTTGAGGAAAATCAATTATTATTGGTTTTCCATCATGGATAAGAATATTATATTCAGAAAAATCTCCATGGATTAAATGCGCTTTTTGATACATTATCCTTAGTTGCTCAATAATTTCATCCAAAATTTCTTCTGGATAATCCAAAATAATATTTCGTAATTGTGGTGCTGGTTCCCAATTAGAACCAATAAATTGCATTATTATTACATTATTGATTTTTCTAGCAGGTGTTGGAACATTCATTCCAGCCTTGTAAGCAAGCATTAATCGATAGAATTCAGCATGAGCATAACCTGATGCCATAATTTGAGAATTTACACATTGACGTCTTTTTTGTTTGTTGTGAGAAGTAGTTTGTAGTCTGAAAACTTTTACAATAATTGGTGAACCATTCATATGGGCAATGTAAATGTTAGCTTCTTTTCCAGAATTGACTTCAGCAACTAAATCACTTATTGCACCGAATCTTATTAGCTCTTTTTTAATAAGATCATAGGTTACTTCACTTTTTTGCATCGCCATAAATGTTACATTGAATCCACTTGTAGAATTTACTTTATTCTTTTTCGTTGAGAAAGTAAGTTTTTCTGGTTGCTCCGCTAATCGTGAAACTCGTTCAACACCTTTTATTCTTTGGGTGAATTTTACTCGTTCTGATTTACGAATATCCTCTGTTTGAAGAATATCAAATGAGGAATCACTATCAACACGATCATCATTAGAATCGAGTTGATCATCATTTTCTATATTTTTAATTTCTATTTTTGTGTGATTAATTTCTTTTTTAGTATTTATATCTGCCAATTTAATTACCTCATAATAGGAACGTTTTATTAATGTTAGAATTATTAGGAAGAAATTTTTAAAAACAAAAATCAGTAAAGAGATAATCTAATCTCATCTAGTGAATATTGTTTCTAAAAAGCGCTTTCAACCTAATTATTTGCTTTATACTTAAAACTAGAAATTACAAACCTCGAAAGAGTAGTACAAATAGATTGGTTGGAAAAGAATTTCAAACTTAATCTATTATATAGACCAATCTAAGAGGTATCGTTCATTTAAAGCTTCAAGTATGGTAACATAATTTTCATTGCTCATTAATTTAAACGTCCTCCTAGTAAGTTTGTATAATCACAGAATAGAGTGTTATTTATAAATTTTCTTGATTTCTTCATATATTAATTATTGTTCTTTTAAAAAGAAGTAAATAAAAGAAAAAAATTTAATCTGAAAAAATAGGTAAAAAGAAAAAGTAAGATATGGTTATTTTCTTCTTTTATAAGCTCCAACTGCTATGAGTGAACTTATATCCTTGTGTAATGGATTATAATCAGGCACAATAAATCCACCAATAATCCACATTAATGTATAAATAATAGGACTTATCATCCCTAAAACAGCTAATATTTTTATAATAACAACCAAAATATCACCAATTTAGCATATTTTAGAATGAATTGAATTTAATTACTTTTATCCTTTCCTATTATAAAATTCATAAATAACTCATCATCAAAAGACTTTCCAGATGATTCTAAGGCAACTCATAAGTTAAACGCCAAAAATACTCGTCATAATAAATATTTGATTTTTTGAAATTTTTAATATGTTTACTAAAAATAGTTACAAGATCATCAATTGTATAATAGTTCTTCAAAACATAGTGTTCGCTGCCATCACTAACAGTGCGAAGTCTATAAGTATTTGGATCTTCAGGGAATGAAAATAATTGACCATCTGGGAGGTGTAGGGGATTATTATCAGTCATAAAAACGCGGGATTTAGGTTGAAGAATATGGTGAAAATTAGTAAGAAAGAAATCAATTCGCTCTTTAGGAATATGTGAGAACCAAAAATTAGCCAAACCTCCATCAAAGGTATTTTTAAACAAAGATAAATCATATGCATCATTGATAATAAAAGAAACAGGGCAATCATATTGTTTCTCTTTAGCAAATAATAAGACTTCGGGAAGAACATCTGTTGCAATAATGTTTTTAGCAACCTTTGAGAGAATTCGCGTCCAGTAACCTGTTCCACATGCAATCTCAAGAACAGAACGACCACTCAAATATTCTTGCAATAATTTAGCTGAGAAATCATTACCTTGTTTAATCTCTGGAGAACAATTATAATAGAATTTTTCATAATCAGGAGCCCATTTACGATAATATTCTTTCATAATTTAATCAATCCAATAATATTTATAACATTTATTAAAATTTTGAGTTTAATTGTAAGATGAAAGAAAAATTTCAAAATAAGAACCAACGAATTAAAAAATTATATTTTAATTAATTAGTGGATGTTATTTTTAGGTGAAATCAATTGTCAAAGGAAATTATCAGTCAACAAGATATTGAGAAAATTGAAAAAATTATCAGAGATAGAAAAATTAGTCATACATATCTAATTAACAATTGTAAAAGAGTATATGGAAAATTCGTAGAATTAGAAGAAGAATCTTTCGCTAAAGGATCGCTAGATAAATACACTAAAGAATTAATTGCTTTAGGGATATCAATTATTCAAAATTGTGAATCATGTATGGAATGGCATATTTCTCAGGCATTAACAAACGGTGCAACAAAAGAACAGATTTTAGAAACTGTAGGAGTAGCTATTGAAATGGGTGGTGGACCTGCTACTGTTGCTAGTAGATTTGCTGTAAAGGTGTTAGAATATCACTTGCAAACTATAAAATAATCATCATAATTAAAACTACAAATGATTAATTATCTCTTTTAATTTGAAAAGAAAAAAACAGTAAAGGAATGTAAATGTCAGAAATACTAGTTCGATTACAAGAAAAAAACGATTTAGAACAAATTGTTGATGTTTTTATTGAATCTTTTTTGAAAAGTAAACCAGATGAAATAGCTCGTAGTGAAATTATCCAAAGATTTCAACTTATAAATAAGAAGAATATCACATCTTTTTATGTTGCAGAATTAATGGAACAAATTGTAGGAATTGGTGGTTTAACGAATCATAAAGGATCATCATTTATAGGTTATATAGGAGTAAATCCGAATTATAGAAAAAGAGGTATAGGAACAAAAATCTTCGAGGAATTGGTTAAAGAAGCTAATAAAAATAATCAAACACAAGAATTATTCTCAAATCCCGGAGCAGATACCATCTATAGAAGATTTGGCTATAAAGATGATTTTATTGCACATATATATGAACTAACAAAAGCAAAAGAAGCAAAAATGAGTGATGAAATAGTAGTTTATGAAAAAATTCCTAATTGGATTTTTAATCTAGATAAAAAAGCGATGGGATTCGATAGAACAAAATTTCTGAATTATTTGATTAATTTGCCAAGATCAAAAGTATATGGTTTTGAAAAAGATGGGTTTGCTTTTGATACTAAGCTTATGTTTGGTCCAATAATTGCTATAAGTGAAAATATTGCTTTCAAATTAATTGATTATAATTTAATATCAGGAAACAAAAAAATTATTGCTTCTGAGAATATTGGAAATAAATTACTAAGATATTCACCTGAAATAAAACAAACATGTTTTAAGATGTCATTAGGAAAACCTCTAGAGAATAAACCAGATTGGCTTTGGAGTTATAATAGCTTTGCTTCGAGTTAATTTTATGTAAAATTCATTTGAATTTTTTTCAATAAATTTAAAATTAGTTTATACAATTATACCAAGTGCTTTAAATTGCTCAGAGAATTAAATGAAATTGAATATATTAGCTACGCTGTTGGGCAACCTTTCAACATTGTAGTAATGCTTAGATTTAATGGGTATATCTCTAAGGATTGGATTGTAGAGATTATAGATAGATTACAAAAGAAACATCCATTGTTACAAGTAAGAATTACAGAAGATGATAATGGTCGACTATGGTTTACAAAAGAAGAAGTAGGAAAAATACCTGTAATTGAACTAGTTCATCATGATGATTCTCAAGCATTGAATGAATTTCATAAACAGTTAACAACACCTTTTGATTTATTGGAAAAAAAACTACCTTTAATGAGAGTAGCAGTGCTTTCTTCAACAACAAAATCAGAAATAGTAATTTGTTGCTCACATACAATTTCTGATGGATTTTCAATGATTTTATTTATCAAGGATATGTTGAAGCTTCTAACGAAATCTGAAATATCAGAAGAAATTATCGATTTACCAGCTAAAGAGATTGATCTCTACTCTCCAAAAGTTAGAAGAATGATACCAAAATCACCTTTCATAACTAAACTAACCTATGTTCTCTTACGAATCAATAATTTCTTCAATAGAGCCATTACAGGGAAAAAGGAAATAGCTGAAATAAATATCAAAGGGGATGATTTAGGTGTTTATTCTAGCAAATTAACAAAAGAACAAACGAAAAAATTCTTGGAGAAATGTAAATTAAAAAGAGTATCAGTTCAAAGTGCTATTAGCACTGCGTTTAGTCAAGAATATCAAACAATTGGCAGTCCTGTAAATGTACGAAATAGATACAATCGAGATGTAGGAGAAGCATTTGGTTGTTATTCAGGAGTAACCTATTATAAGAAGAAATATCGAAAGAGCAAAACCTTTTGGCAGAATGCTAAAAGAATACAAAGACAATTAACAAGAAGTTTACGTGATAGGAGGTTATTTCTTTTACAAAGGATTTTTGTAAAGAAAGCTTCAATTGAATTACTACGAAAAGTAGGTTCTTATTTCATTGAAATAATTACGAAGAAGAATCCATTCTCTCTGGATAATTTAGGATTACTTGATGAGCATCTAAAGGATATTGATTTAAACAAATTACCTGTTATAGAATCCATTTATGGAGGTATTACAAGCTTTCTTGATACATTATTTGTTATCTTCTACACTTTCAGAGATCAGATGTATTTCTTCTATCACTATATTAAAACCAAATATTCCCATGAAGAAATCGAATCATATGCTCAGCTTATAACAAATCGATTAATTACAGCTATAGAAAATTAATTACTTGGATTTACAGAAATAAAAAAATGAAATAAATATAATCTGTTTATAATTCAATAATATCAATCATAAAAGAAATCGGTTTCTTCATTTTTTCACCCTTTTCGGGGGAAGCTTGTGACAGTGTTAACGATTCAAGGAACTCTTGTATCTTTGGGAAAAGGTCATCATCTTTAGAAGCTTCTATTAAGCTAAAAACTTGAATTCTTCTTCCCCGTTTATCGTCTTGGTCTCTAATATGAAGTGATTTCTCGGAATTATCATTGACAGTTATTGTTTTAATTTGAGGTTCAGTGTGCTTTTTTAAGCTAAATATTTTTGACAAAATGCTACTGAAAATTAATGGACTTGTTTTAATTATATTTTCCCATTTTGTAAGAATCTGTGATTTACCTTTTTGTTTAGCAATCTCTTGTAATTCAGAAGTAATTGGGAATTCAAAGATTTCCTGATATCCCTTTGAAGGGAGATAAATATGACCATATCGTTTATCTGTACCAGTAACATTCTCATCTTTTCTAACAAAATCTGCATCAAGAAGAAATCCTAAGCTTCTAAAAAAAGTTGCTTTGCTAATCTTCAAGTCAGATCGAATTTGAATAGGAGTATTTTTACCGTAAACCAACAAATAAAAATAAATGAGAAGACATGATTCTATCTCTAAAACTTTTAGATTTTTTTCCATGTTTTCTAGAATTATCTCTTCATTCAATATGATTCCAACTTAATTTTCTATATCACACTAGCTATTAAACAATTAATTTAAGATTTTGTTTATGAAATAATACTTAATCAATAGCTATCAATCCGAATTGTTGATTCGGATAATCAATTATCAACTCTATGTCCTTTAAGAATGGATAACCAATAATCCCACCGATTTTTCTAGGACCATTCCTATTAAGATGATCTAAATTCATAACATGAAATAACATATTAGAGACAGTTTTGCTTTCAACTTCAAATTTACTAAGGATTGTTTCCCTAATATGTATTGGACCTGAAGGAGAAAGAGCTATTGCCTCAGTTTCTTTTGTTAGTAGATTAAGCTCATTTGCTAATGTTGAATTTAGGATATTCCCAGTTGCACCAGTATCCAAAATAAACCAATAAGACTCTTTATCATTAATTTTAGCTTCAATCGAAACCAAATGTGTATTATTAAAATATTCAAAAAAACTGAGAGCTTTTGATGATTCCTCATTGGTTTTAGTTAAAGTAAGAGCTTCTTTTGAAATATTGAGATGAATTTTATAATTCTGTAGAAAATCATGTCCAAGAGCACCAAATGCTTTCATACAAGCATTGCCCTTCTTCATATTAGCAACAATAACTTCAAGATTGTTAATAGTCTCCAAACCAACAGAAAGAGAATCTAAAGCTACTAATGGAATTTCGATTTCACCACCAGCAGTGAGAGCTTTATGAGTTTTGCAACCTTGTAGGGAGATTCCTAATTCTTCTATTACCTCTGGGAAAATAGTAGTCTTTTTTGCACCTATATCAAAATGAAAATTATAAATTTTTTCAGTATTATTAATTCTAACTGGAATTAGAATTTGACCGTTTTCAATAGAGAAATTTATTTTCATAAACATCCAACCAGTCTTATGGATAAGACGTATATGTGTCTTATTAATAAGACTATTTAAAATTATTTATTAAACGAAAAAAATTGAAGAATCTGAATTGAAGTTCTCTTTATTATCCTATATACAGAAAAACTTTTAGAAAAGCTAAAAAAAAAAGAAAATATGAAAAAAGAAATCAAAGTTTCTTTTCATAAAAGTTAATTTCACCAACTAAAGAAAAGCCAGCTTCTGCAAAATCCTTTATCCAATCAAAATTTTCAGGAGCAAAGAATAATTCAAGAATTTCATATTTTGCATTTTTTGCCAATTTTACAACTTGTGAAACATATGATTTGAGATATTTCAAATCTGGAGTAGGTGCTCTAAAAGCGAGCGTATTAGGTTTATTGGATTTAGTTACTAAACCTCGAGAAACGATCTTTCCTTCTTGTCGCAAAATTAAATAGCTAAATACTATTTTATTTTCATCCTTATTGATTGCATCAATATTATTGTTAGCTTGTTCCTCAGTCATGTTGTAAATTTTCATCATAAGGTCTATAGCTTCCTTTCTATCTCGAGCATCATTATAGGGTTCAAATAAGAATTCTGGATCTTCAAGATTTTTAGCGGTAAGGTCAATTACCATTCTACAAAATTGAGTTCTACTAAGTTTGTGATTATATTTCTTGGCTTTCTCAATTGTACCCTTCCAATAATAACCAGCTCTTCCATCAACAATTTTTACTCCTTTGTTTTTTAGGGTAGAGATAGCTTTTTCATAAAGTAAATCAATAGCTTCTTCATGTCCTGATAGTACTATTGGAAAGTCTAATTCAGCTCTTTTAATACCATCATCACCCACAGGTAAAACTTTTGATACCAAAAAACCGATCATTTTATCCTCATGAAAGCAGTAGTGCCTTGTTTCAGGATCAAAACCAGATTGTGAGTAATTGCGAGCCAATTCATCAGCGGATGATTGGTGAAATGAATCCCAATCTTTTGTTACTTCGAGACCAATTTTCTCTTGGTCAACTTCGAAACCTTTCTGATAATTCTTTAACTTATACTTTGCCATTTTTTTCCCTCGTTTTTTCAGGAAATTATTGAGAAAATTTTCAAAAAAGGGAAATTAAATTCTCAATATTTATGACTTGATTAGACAAAAATAAATTCTTTGACAAATCTAGTTTGAGGTTTTCATTTAAAACAGATAATAAATTTCTGAAAATCAAAGATAGAAGTAAAAACCAGAACCTTCTTTGGGAAAATTTTTCTTATTAGAAATTCCTTTGATTTCTCAGTCTTTTACAAAATAATAAAAAGTTGAGTAATATTTAATTTTTAAAAAAGTAGACAGGTTTTTCACATGGATAATATGAAGTTTTATCGAACAGGAGAATTTCAAGAGGATATTTTAGCGAGAGAGATTGAAGTAGAACCTCTCAAATGGATAGAGAAAGAGCAATTAAAGAGATTGGATTATTTACTTGGATATATAAAAAGAAATCATCCCGAAAAACTATTGGTATTTGTTGAAAACCTTAATAATAAATACAAAAATCTATTAACAAATATTGGAAAAGAAGGACAAAAAATTGATTTTGGGATTAACTATAGGGATTTTAGTAATCTACAAGAATTTCCTATTTTAGCAGAAGGTATTGTAAGTTATATCTTCAAAACTCTGGGTTTAGTTGAAGATTATAAAACTGTGGAAAACAAAACAAAAGTATTAAATTCTGCATATCTGAAATCATTTCTACATCCTAGATACTTCAATTTAGAAACACTGATAATGATTTTAGAAAGAAAAGAAGCAATCAATTTTTACAAGAAATTTGGTACGCAATACCTAATAGATACCCAAACTCCTGAAGAACCATTTATAGATTTAGAGACATTATTAGAAAAAAGAATTACCAATAGACAAGAACCACCGTCAGCTTGGGTAATGTTACATGGAATGCTTGCTGAAGGCAAATATGCCTATAGAAACGATAATTGCCTATGGGTCAATGTTTTACAAGATTTACCTGATAAAGAAATCAAATATTATGTTTGTTGCTATGGGGATTATCAAGCAGCAAAATCCTATTACAACGAAAATATCATTCTAACTATGGAACATACTATCGCTCAAGGAGATCCATATTGCTCTCGAGTTTTACATGATACAAGAATAGATTGGGATTTAAGACATCCACCAAAAAAATTCTGGGATGAATTAAAATCAAATAAATAAAATAATGAAATAATTATAAATTCCAACAATATAGAGAAGAATAGAAAAAAATCATAAATCATTTAAGAAATAATTAATAATCAATCTTTCTGTTTAAATTAAAGAGAAATTTTTAGTAATCTAAATTTAATCAAGAATAACCAAAAGTGTTTTTGTTCAATATAGGAATAATTCTATAAGAGGGTAATTTTCATGTTTATGAAAAAACATATTTCATTTCTGGTTTTGTTTTTAGTGGCTTTTTCACAAGGATTCATAACGCAAACTGATACCAAAAATACGTTGGAAAACAAAGCAAATTCCAATGAAATTCAAATTATTTCTAAGCAACATTCAATTCCATCAATTGATAATGTTTTTTCAACCAAAGCATCAGGAGATAAATCATGGACTTATATGCTCTATTTGGATGCTGATAATGATATTGAAGGAGATGCAGTGAGAGATTTTGAATGGTTAGAACAAGCTGGGGGTTCTAATGAAAACATTAGCATTGTTGTATTATTTGATCGAATCCCTGGTTTTGATAATACTCATGGTAATTGGAATGGAAGTAGAATTTACAATATTACAGAGAATGTCCTACCAACTACCATTGACTCTCAACTTATGGTGGATTTAGGGGAAGTGGATATGGCTAATCCTGCATCCTTGACTGATTTCATTAGTTACTGTTTCGAAAATTTCCCAGCTGAGAATTATATTCTTGATTTATGGAATCATGGTCATGCAGCATATGGGGTTATCGACGATGAAACAAGTAGTACCCACTTTATAGTTAATGATATACAGCTGGCAATAACCAATGCTCTTGCTGCTTATGAAGAGGAAATTAACATAATTTCAATGGATGCTTGTGATATGAATACAATAGAAGTAGCGTGGGAAATGAGGAATCTTTGTGACTATTTCATTACAACAGAAGATGGTACAAATGGTTATCCATATAATTCAATTATTCAAAAATTGAAACTACAACCAAATTTGAATGCAAGCTTATTTTGTGAGCTAATAGTGGATGCATACTCCATCTATTACCAAAACACTTACAAAAATTGCTTATCAGTTATCGATCAAACAAAACTTTTAGGCATCCCAGAAGTTATTAATCCTTTTATTTCCGAATTAATCACTACTCTAGAAGCTGGTTATTATGACGAAATTTTTGCTTTTAGTAGAGACCTAACATATGATTTCTACGATGAATGCTGGGTTGACCTTGTTGCTTTAATAAAGAATATAATATTCTTTCTAGATGAGCCATCTCTTAATCTTGTAGGGAGAGAATTACTAGATTATCTTGATCAAGTAATCACCTATAATTGGCAGCACCCTAATTATGGAGGAAGTGCAAATGGTTTGACTATTTTCTTACCTGATGGAACTATAGCAATGGAATCCATCGAAGGCTACAATAGTGGCTTAAGTTTTACTGAAGATATGGATTGGTTAACAGATACTTTATGGGATGAGTTTCTCGATTTCTATAAGAGCAATTATCTTTATTTGAAAACTGTAAATCCAGAAATGCTTAGCTTAGAAGAAGTTAGAAAAGATTGCTCTATAGTACAGAATTCAGTTCAAATGTTTAAAATAAATCTATGGAAAAAAGCTATTTATGAATTTGCTTGTCAAATTTCATCGGGAGATATTGATTTCAAGGTAATGAAATATGATTTAACGGGAATATACAAATTAATTGGTGGTAGTTTTTTCATTAACCCAGAGGATGCAACAAGTGAAATAGGTAGATATAGGTTAGAAACAGGTTTTTATCTCATTTTGGTTTACGGGAAAGCATCAACATCGAACTTTGACATAGAAGTAAAAGAATGTGAACCAATAGAACTTGTATGTAATTCACCATACACATCAACTGGGGGATCAATGAACGGAGATACTCAGGGACACTTTAAACAGGATTTAAATCACTATTTTCAAATAGGAATTCCTTACGGAAATAATACTATAACACTAAGTAATTCTGAAACGGCAAATTATCAGCTAACAATCTATGATGAGACTTGGAAAAAACTATTCTTTATACAAGCAGAAGGTTTTGGTAAGATTTTAACATTAGAGTATAACCAAACAAGTGAAAGTCCAACAACATTCTTTTTGGAGATTTATGACTGTGAGGGATATGGTGAATTCACCATTGAAATAAAGAATCCCAATGAGCCAACACCAAATGTAAGTTTCAATGTTTGGAACATTATCTTCTTCTTGCCAATAATTATCATTATATCAAAAGCGAAATTCATTAGGAAAAATGAATAAAAGGCAAACCAATCTTTTCAATTATATTGAACAAATTAGAACTATTCATTTTCAAACGGGTTTTGCTAAGATTTATGGCACTGCTGGTGGAGGTGATGGCTTACTTCGCGGCTATCTAACCTTTGCTTTACCTAATAGTAAACTCATTATAACAATGGCTAAAGAATGCGGAATGACTCTTGAAGGAGAAATAAACGAAGAAATAGGTCTAACTTTATCGGGATTAAGATCAAAAAGAGCACAAAGTGCAATAATGGATTTATTATTAATTCTCTTTGCAATTTTAATTAATTCTTGTTCATTTTTCTCAAATAATAAATTCTTTATAGTATTATAAAATCTTGGTCCAGGATTTGGTATAAAGCAAATTAGCAATATTAAAGGTGTTGGAGTTAAATATAAGAAAAACTTCAACTCTGTCATTTTTGAGTCCACTTAAACCCATTAAAAAAATCATTAAACAAGTTATTAAAATCAATATACTAAAAACAATTATTGGTGTATAGATATACCTATTAACAGTTGTAGTAAAAAAAAGATCCATATCAGTCCTTTTAGTAAATTAAGTAATGATCTATTTAAAAATAACCTATAGAATAAATTGCTCGTTTTACTTATCTTGAGTAGTAATAATGGGAATACAAAGCTTTTCTTTGCTATTGATTTGTAGAAAGATTGTTTTCGAGTCACTTATATAGAAAACAGAAAATATTTATCTTATCATTAAATATTGATTATAAATTAAAGACCTTAATGGGGATTAAAATTCTTGTTTAAAAAAAATCAAAAAAAAATGAATCAATATGAAATTTATATCTCAAAAATAGAGCAGAAGTATTATCCTGAGAGTTTACATCAAATGAAAGTTTTTGATGACTCAGAACGAATGCGAAATGATCTTTCAATAATGAAAAATATTCTATGGAATAATCAATTTAAAACAAACGATCCTTTACATCCAAAATTAGAATATCCTATGTATAACTTCTTTGTATCAGATGCTGTTCGGAGAGGAATGTTACCACAGATATTCCCACAACTTACTCTAAACAATAGTAAAATTCCTCAATTACAGCAAGAGATTACTAGTTATCTAGAAAAAGGAGAAAGATGGAGCGCTATCCTAAGATATAGAATTATCCTTGATATTTTATTTAATGAAGAAAATTTCAAAGGAGCATTTGGAGTTCTGATACAATTGGGCGAGAATTACAGGCGGATTAATCAATGCCTACCAGCAGATAATTGCTTTGATCTTGCCATAAATATTGGAAAGGATTATGGACTAGATAGTTCATTAGCAGTAGATAGAAAGAAAGAAAATCAAGAATATCTAAAAAATGTTTTTACGAAAGTTCACGATGAGATTATGGAAAAATTCAGGTATGCAGATCGATATGCTCTAAGTGGAAAGCTAAATGAAGCAATAACCTACTATGCAAACCTAATAATTGAATCAGGAAATATACGATTATGGGAATGGTCTATAAAAGCATCATTGAACTATGCCTCTTGTTTGAAAGCAGTTGGACAAACTACAAAAGCTATTGAAATTTTAAAAGCAGCAATAGAAATAACAGATATGATTTATGATGTTAAAGGAAGAATGATGCTTCTGTCACAAATTACTAGATAAACGGCTTCAAGCAATTTTCTTATTCTTTTTTCTTTTATTTTTGAAATCTAGAAATAAGCAAATCTCAAAATCCTTTCTTCTTAATCAAAACCGGACGGAGGCAAGCAAGCCCCCGTCGCGAGAAAAGCGAGTTTACCTGATGTAAAACTTCTATTTACTCTTTTGATAAATCAACCATTTTTTCCATAGAATTACTTTGTTTACGAGATGAAATAATTAATAGGATTGTTGCTATTAAAGCGATACTAAAAGTGCCTAATGTAGGATATAGAGGCCAAATTTTGGGATCACCTGCTAAAGCATAAACATAAGTTAAGACCATACTAATACCAATACCTATGAACATGAACCAGGACCAGAAGAAGAAAACTTGTTTTGCAGACATTCGGTCACCCTTTGGAGTTAGGTATAAAAGGAACAGTAAACCAGTCCAGATTCCTATACCAATAATAGGATATTGTTGGAAGCCAGTATCCCAACCACTAAAAAGCGAAAGTGCTAGAAAAACCATTGATGAAAGAGTAATGAGGAAAAGCACTGATGTCCAAAGAGTAAAGACATTCAAAGCTCGTTTCCTAATATATGATTCCTGAAGATGATAAGCAATAGCGATAATTAGCAATTGAAAAATACCCATAATAGGCATAGCTTGAAAATCTTCCCAAGTACCTAAAATACACTGTGCCAAGGTGGCCATATTTATAATAATTACAACTAATAAACTAGCAAACCAAAAAACAACTACTTCAGATAGTTTCCAATTTCTATTTTTAGTAGTAAAATATAGAACGGTCATGATTATCCCCATTAAAATACAGGTAAGAAGAGGAGAACCAAACCATTCAAGACCTTGCAAGTCTCGAAGAACAAAACCCATAGCAATACCAATAACAAGAACTAAAATCCAATTAATGATCATACTATAAAATATTATATTATTTCTGCTTTTACTCATAAGAATCCCACAATACAATTTTTTTTATCTTTTGCTTATTCTTAAATTTTTAAACCAGTCTTGGAAATTAAGAGAATAGAAAGAGAATCAGGAAATATGTAGTAAAATAAACTCAAAATCAAAAAAGTAGATCAAAACCGAACGGAGGTAAGCCCTTATCGGGGGAAAAATGAAATTAAATTATCAGTCATTTTAAAATAAAAAAATTCAAAAGAAATGAAATATAGGTATACTTGGGGTGGGTATTAAATGAATCAAATTTCTGAAGAGAAGAAAAGAGAAGTTTATGAATTAGTAGAGAAGCAAAAGAAAGCTAAAATTAGTTGGGTAGCAATAATTACTCAACTTCCGGAAGAGGATATAATAACTATTGGATGGGATTTTGGATTAGTTATTGAAAAAGACCAAATAATGCTTCCAACAGAAACAGAAGAGGGAAAGATAGAAGCGAAAATTCAGAATGAAAGAAAGAGAAAAATTTTGCAGAAAGCCTTAAGTGAAAGGATATTTCGATATCGAATAGGAGAAACAAAAGGAGCTAATTGGAATAAAATTGATGACATAATGGATGTATTAGCCTTTTTTGATGCAGACCTAATAAGCACTGGAATAGAATTTGATGGTTATATAACAGAAATTGGCAAAGCAATTAAGAGGAACATCGATGTATCAGCAGAAACTTATGTTTGTAAGCTAGATGGACAAATAAACTACTTTATGATAAAAAGTAATCAAATTTCATTATTAGGAAATATTCTAATTAAAGAGATTAAAGAAAAATACGGGGAAAATTTGCACTATCTGATTTCATTAAAATATTATTATGAAACCTTTAGTGAACCACAAGGTGGAGATTTACTAAAAGAAGTAGAGCATAAGAAAAGGATTATTGCTTTGTGTAAGTTCATAGACAACAAAATTAATACTCTATGTAATGAACTTGCAAATCAATCAGTAATGGCTACAGTGGAAAATAGAAATAACTATAAAATTCTTTTGACAACAGGAAAAAGAATCGAAAGTACTAAGAAATTCTTTCAATTTTACAAATATTCAATATATTTGAGTTATCGAACATCTATTAATCAATTATATTATGAATTTGTGGGATTAGGAAAAATACAAGGAATAAATGAATTTACCATTAACCATTCTTTTGATCAGATCAATTTATACCAAAAATATCTCCAAATAATATTTGAAGAATTGATTTACAAATTCGATATGCAACAGCAATTTGAAAATATGAAGAAAATTAGATTAGCAATTCAAACTTTATGATTTCTTTTGCTATAAAAATAAATGATAGACTTGTATTAACTGCAAGAAATTAACTCGTAAATATTAATCTACAAAAAATAATTAAATTTTAGAAATTAGTTAAGCAAATCAAAACCAGATGGTAATAAGCAAACCCCCATCGTGGTAAAAGATTGGAATTAAAATCAATTTTTTTTCTTAGTCAAATTAGTGAATTTATTAATTTTAAGGGATTGATACAATAGATAGAAAAAAGAAAATTGTTGTGAATTTATGGTTGCTCAAATAAAAGATCATGGAGATTATGGTTTCTTTTTAGCCTTTTTAGGAGGAATAATTACCATAGTTATGACTTTAGTAGGAGTGATTGTGCATGAAATTGTTACTGCTGTTCCTTCTTACATATTCATTGGTTCTGGATATATCGGAATCTTTGCACCTGTTACAGCAGCAATCATCGCTATTGTTATAGGAATACTAGCAATTATAATTGGATCAAAGCTCTTCTCAAAGAAAATACATAAAATGTTTGAAAATTGGGATCTCTTGATTTTAGCTATCATCTTAATTATATTTGGTTTAGTAGTTTTAGGTATTGGAGGATTGCTTATTTTAACTGGAGGAATTCTTCTCATAGTGCAACGAGCTAAAAATAAATAGTTGGTAGAAAATTCAGTAAAGATTCATATAAAGAGGGAGATAGTATTTTTCTTATAAAATAATATAAATTTTGCAGATTCAGTGAGCACTAATAGGACGACACTGAAAAATGAATTGATTAGGAAAGAGCATTGCGGAAGAGATAGGGAAACGAGAAATAAGGCAAAACTCAAAATCCTTAACTTGAAATCGAAACCGGACGGAGGCAAGCAAGCCCCCGTCGCGGGAAAAGGGAGTTTAAATAGGGGAGAGAGGTTTATGGGGTGAGATACGGGTTTTAAGAATAAGTAACCCATACCTCACTTTTATTGTATTCCTTTTCTTTAAAAAACTTTTGTATTTGTTGTTCTTTTTTCCGTTTTTTTTCGGAAAAACTTTTTTTCCTTTTTCGCCCCTTTTTTTGCTTCTTTTGTTTTTCACTTTTGTCCTCTTTTTTGCATCTTTTTGTAAATAAACTTTAAATTGCTGTAATTTATTAATATCATTTGGTTATTTTACTCTATATTACTCGTTAAATTATCTCTTATTACTGAAAAAATAACCTCCATTAAAGATATTTGAATTATATTTTTTTTCCTAAAAATTTAGACTCATATTATTTTAAAAAATATAGGAGGAATAAAAAAACGTCTAAAATTTTAAAAAAATTAATTTTTAATATTTCTTTAATCATTTTACTATTTTCTTGTGGATTCATGCCTATTCTTTTTATTTCTGAACAAAAATCCGAAATTCAAGACCAAATATCTATCAATGCTTTCAGCAAAACCCTTTATTGGTCTTATGCCCTTTTAGGTACATTGGATTCCACACCAACTCTTGTTGATATTAATCTTGATGGTTATTTGGAGGTTATTGTTGCCTCCAAATTAGGTGACTCTTTATACTGTTTAAGCTATGATGGTAGTTTTATTTGGCAATATCTGACAGATAATACAGTTATTGGTTGTTCTCCTACAATTTGTGATTTGGATGGAGATGGTACCTTAGAAATCATTATTGGTACTTCAGGTCAGATGTTACATTGTATTGATCATCTTGGTACTAATGAATGGTATTTTGGATCTACCGGCGGAACAATTTTTTCCACTCCATGTGTTGGTGATCTTGATGCTGATGGGACTTTAGAGATCGTTTTTGGAACTCAAGGGAGTAATCGAATTTATTGTCTAGATCATTTGGGTAGTCAAGAATGGCTTTATACTACTGGGGATTGGGTTAGTTCTTCTCCTGCTTTAGGTGATCTTGATTCAGATGGTACACTTGAAGTCCTTATTGGTTCAGATGACAATTATCTTTACTGTTTAAATCACACTGGTGGTGTTGAATGGAAGTACCTTACCGATGATAATGTCTTTTCGAGTCCAACAATTGTTGATATTGATGAAGATAATCAAATGGAAGTCTTGGTAGGTTCAGGTGATAATTATCTTTACTGCATAAATCAATCTGGTTTAGTTGAATGGAAATATAATCTTGGTTGGGATATTTGGTCTTCTCCATCTGTTGGAGACATCGATTTAGATGGACATTTAGAAGTAATTGTTGGTAATAATTTTGGACAATTATACTGTTTCAATCATACTGGTGGTTTGGAGTGGTTTTACTTTGATATGGCGGGATTTATTTTTTCCACTCCAACTTTGGCTGACTTAGATGGTAATAATTTTCTTGAAATTACTTTTGGTACAGCTTTTGGAAAACTATATTGTTTGTCTTACGATGGTAATATATTATGGGACTATTCAGTTGGTGACGAGATATGGTCATCTGCTTCAATTGGTGATTTAGATTTAGATGGTGTTTTTGAGATTGTTTTTACTGCAAATACTGGTTATGTTTATTGTTTGAAATTGACTGATGTTACACAATCTGGTAAAGTTCCCTGGTCCACAATTAGAGGTTCAATGTTCCATACCGGCCAAATGGACACTGATTTTGATTATCTTGATGATCTCACTGAGAAATTCTACAATGTTAATCCTTTGGAAGAGGATTCTGATTTTGATCAATTAACTGACTGGGAAGAAATCTATTATTATAAAACCAATCCGCTTGACAATGATTCGGATGATGATGGCATGCCCGACGGATGGGAAGTCCAATATACCTTAAATCCATTAATAGACGATTCTCTTGGTGATCCTGACAATGATTTATTAGTCAACGTTAATGAATATCTAGCAAATACAAATCCATATACGCAAGATACAGATGCGGATGGTTTTACTGATTATTTGGAAGTTAACGAAGGAACAGATCCCAATGATCCTAATGATCATCCTCCAACTATAGTCACTCCACCACCAGTAACTATCACACCTCCTCCTGTGACAATAACTCCACCACCAGAAACTATAACAGAAAATCAAACAATCACTATTACCACAGGTACAATTTTGATTGTCAGTATTACAATCTCTACTATAGGTTTAATTTTACTTGTAGTTTTGTCAAAGAAAAGAAGGAATATTTAGAATAAATTTCCTCTTTTTTTTCTATCATTACTAACGGCATGTCTTTAATGGTCATCTTTTTCTGGTATATTGAACAGTACCCTTTTTCTTGCAGCCATTTTGGTAACATGTTTTTTCATTCTCCTTTATTCCTTTAAAATCACTACTACAAAATCTTTCTTCCTTCCATTTATGCTCTAATAGAGATTCTTTAGAACTTTTTTTTGCTAATGGTCCTTTTTCCAAGTTAAAATAGCTCCTCTTACAGTTCTATTTTCAATCCATGCTTTTATATCTATTTTTTTTCTTTTTAGTTTCTCACTTCGATACTCAAGTCGAAACCTTCTTAATTTGTAATTAGATTTTCATTAAATGGTATTGGTCTTAAACCAATATTGGAGTTATTTACTTATGAAGCAGATAGTTTTTCACTCTCCCAGAGTCCTTGAAGAGGTTGCTACTATTACTGGTGATTATTTTTCCACCCAGGTTAGTGGTTGTTCTTTCGTTGAAGATGCATACTATGAGAACAATCTTGTTCGCGTTATGCGTATTTCTCATTCCATGACTTTTATGTCCTATGGTGAAGATTATCATTTTGTTCTTGAACGTCTTCCTGATCCTAAAATGCAAACCCGTATTACTATCTCTATTAGCTTAAAATTCGGTTATGGTGCTCAATGGAAGAAACCTTCTGACATTCTTATTCATTGGGCTCAACTAGTTGGTGTTGTACCTATTGATTTTGGTCGCAAACCATTTATCGTCACTTGGGCTGTTTTGGGTTCTCTTTTGGCTTTATTTGTTATAGTCCCTATTATTATTGTGCTAATCTTAAATATGGGGTAAGCTTTTCATTAAATCCAAGGAAGAAATATTACTTGTTGAAAATTAAGTTCCTTTTTTTCCTTTTTTTCATCTAAAATAAGTATTTCTAGAGTGTTTTTTGAGCAATTTTTTAACTTGAAAACATTATTAAGCGATTATACTAATATTTTTTAAAAATAACTATTGGTGAGGGTTTTTTTTTGAAATTGAAGAGATACTTATTTGGTGTTTTATTTATTTTAGCTACTTTAACATCCACTTTTAACAACGGTAGAAGTTCTCTAGTAACCAACACTATAACCAATTTCTATTACTCCGATGACATTGCTCCTGGAGAAACATTTGTTTGGGATGTAGCTAAATTTGAACGAGATGACAATGATAATTGGACTGTTAAGACAGATATCACTTTTGAGGAAGGTGACCAGTTCAAAATTGAGGTTCTAATTGATCCCGACCTTATTTCTATAACTAATTATACAGAATTATTTACTACTACCGAACCTTGGGCTAAATACTATAAAAATGATTTACTTCTTGGCAGTGATGCATCCTTACTAAATCTTATACCCATAAAATTTTACTCTAGCGGCTATGATTATGTAGGTGGTGATTGGACTTATCTTTTACCAACGACTTTTCTTGTTGATGCTAGTAATGTTAGTGCTTTGCAATACCTATATGATATTAATCAACCTAATGAATTTGACGGACAATATCAGTTATATGATCTCACAATAACAAACGATCTTTTAACATTGCTCTATGAATATCATTATGATGGTCCTATGTTTATGTGGGAGGATATATGCCATGCAGATAAGATATATGAAGCTAGCTATAATCTACAAACAGGCCTTCTTGATAAATTAAATATTTATTACAAATTTAAATCAGGATCATTTCTAAGGTTCTATTATTTAGTTCTATTAAACGAAAATAGTACTCAAAAAGTAGGCATTAATTGGTTATCATACATGATTCCATTTCTCGTTTTTGGTTTAGCTATCATTTATAAAAGAAGAAAATTGTAATTAATTTTCTTCTTAGTTATTTTTTTTCTTTTCTCTTTTATTTATAAGCATCCTTATTACCATGCTAACTCCAAATATGCTCAACATCATAATTACTGTAGGTGCGGGTGTTGTTGGTGTTGTATCTGTTGGACTTGTGCATGGCGTTGGAGTAGGACAAGGTGTTGGTGTTGGGCAAGTTATTTCTTCAGGTATCGCAACTACAACAAAATCAACATTTGATAAATCTGATTCCCCAAAACTATTCTCAGCTGTTATTGCATAGAAATAAATCGTGTTATTTATCACATCTTGATCTAAATAACATGTTGCTTCAATTGTGATTATAGGTGTTAATCCCACAGTATCACTAAAATAATTTGTTTCTCTATAAATATTATAGAACGTAGCTGTATCAACAGCACCCCAAGATAAGTTAATGCTACCAATAGCATTAATTTTTGGTTGTATCTCGTTTAAGATTGGTGCTGGTAATTTTTCTATTTTTAATTCACAGTAATCATAAGTTTCATCGGTGAAACTCATTTGGCAATATTCTTGACCATTATACATAACATATAACCAGATATCAATGGATTCACCATAGTCTATAGCTAAATCATACCCATTGTTATCACCTGAGTTAAATGGTATAGCCAGTTCTATCATTGTATGTGTGCCATTATGTGTACTCTTTCCAAAACCGTCATTTGTTCCACCATTATCTGTATCATAATTATCAATTGAAACAGTTGTTGAGTAATAGTCATTTGTTGTATTTGTTGATACATCAAAACATTTGATATCATGATCTGTCCCAAACTCTAACCATTCATCATCAAATTTAAAAAATGGTTCATAATCATTTGTTTTGAACATTATTAAAAATAACATTGTAAGTTGACTTGGATCAAGTATACTTATTCCTAAGTAGAGCGTTTTTTCATTATCATATAATGATCTAGTTGTTATATTAAGTAGTTCGCTTTCTACATCCAACCTAAATAATGTAACATCTAATGGAATAGCCTTTTGCCATTCATTAGTATTAATCACTCCATCAAGAGCTGGTTTATCATTTGCTATAGAGTAAAGAGTACCAACACTTTCTATTGCGTGAATATTTTTTATTGGTATATTAAAACAAAATAGAAATGATAATAGGAGTATTCCTATTATTCTCTTTTTTTCAATATTCATAATTAAATCCTCCCATTAATTATAATATTATTTTGTTTTTTATCCTTAAATTTTTCTCTCATACTTTCAAACAAATTTTTTTATAAAAAAATGCTTTTTTTCTTTTTATTATCTTGAACTTTTTCTGCTATTGATTTGCACACAATTTTCTTATATTTTACACTTCGTTCCCTTCATCTTTTCTTCATCGGATATTCCTTCAGGGAATGTTTTTCGATCATATTTTATTAGTGCCCCACTTAACACAACCATTATTACCAAATATAGTGCTAAGAAAGCAAAATTTGCTATATAAAATACTATTCCTATTAAAAAATAATAGAAAATGTAAGTTATAGCATTCCATATTATATGTAATATTATAGCATAAGCAATCCCCATGAATACTTTCTTTTCTTTGAATCTGTGCCATGCACAGTACATTCCTAAAAATCCTGTAAAAAGTGCATGTGTCCCAGGTATCCTTATTGTTTTTATTAGAGCTATTTCCAATCCCCCCATCCAATCTGTTGCTAGTAATGCATAAGCTATTGCATCTACTACTCCAGCTCCAGTTCCTAATATTGCACCATAAAAAAAGCCATCATATAATCCATCTATTTCTCCGGCTATTTTACACAAACATCTTCTTCTTAAGAAGAATGCTTTTATTATTTCTTCCAATGCTGCTTGTATAATCACAATGGCAATCATAAATAGCATTATTGCCCATTCTTTGTTTATTTTATCAATAATTCTTTTTACTCCCATAAACATTGGTATTGTTATAGCTATTATTATTCCTCCTGCCAATAATCCCCATAGAAAAGTTTGCATAACAATTTTCTTTGGCTCTTTTTCTTCATCCCTTTTATAAAAAATCAGTACTGTAAATATACCCCCAAATAATGGTACTGTTATTGTCATAATTGCTAATATTAAGTCCATTGTTGTAGTCATGGACATACATCCCATGAAAATTAGTACCTAGTTCCATTCTCTTTAGTTTTTTTGTTTGTTTCATTCCCTTCTATTTGCTAATTTTTGAGTTATTTTTACTATTAAATAAGATAATTTTTGCAATTTGATCAAATGAGTATTTCAGCTTGCCCAAAATTAATAAGCACAGCATTCATCTTATCCTTCGATTATAATTTCCATTTCTTCATTATAAGGTGGATTTACTATCATTAAAAATCGCAAGTTCCTTCTTCCCATATTTCGTATCTTTTGTTCTTTATTCTTTTCAACTTTTATTATCATTCCTTTCTTTACTAATATCTTTTCACCAGAAAGTATCATTTCTCCTTTTCCTTCTATAATATAGTATAATTCTTGCATAGCCATTTTATGTTTCCTATTTTCTTTTGCTCGTTCAATTTCTCCATATGCTAGTGAGTATTGCCCATTTTTCTCGATTTCCAAAAGCTTTACATCATCTTTACTTCTTTTAAATAGTTGTTTTTTTAGCTCCCTCTTACTCAAATCGATTTCTTTCATTTTTATTTTTACCTTCCTTTTTTTAGTTTGCTTAGATTTTTCCTTATCTGCTTTGGTTTTTTCCTCTTTTAATCAATCCATTTCCAAGGATTTTTATTTCTCTATTACCTATTATTATTTGAATATATAAAAAAAATACTTTTGTAGGAGATTGTTTATCAATAATGTCTCAAAAATGCCCTAATTGTGGTGAAGATTTACTTTCAACTGATGTTTTTTGCCCTTATTGTGGAGCTGATACAAAATCAACTCAGAAAATAGCTTCTCCTTCTTCATCTGAAGTAGGTTCTGTTATTTGTGAAAGCTGTGGTTCTGTCAATCCACTAAACACACAATATTGTTGTAATTGTGGTACGGGAATTTCTGCACGTCCATATATAGGTTCAACTACATCATCTTCAAGCTTTGCAAGCTCTTCTGATTATTCTTCTTCTCAATCTACATACAATTATGGTGCTAGTTCTTCAACAGACACTAGCGGAGAAAAACCTTGGTATAAACCTAAACCGTCTAAGTATTCAAATCGAAATCCTGCTACTTGGTTTTACTATTTTTGTTGGGGTTTCTATGTTATACTCCGAGTGCTCTTTTGGATCTTCATTATTTTTGGAAGAGGAGCAATGAGAAGGCGATAAAAAATATAAAAGCTGTTAAAGCTCATTCTTCTTGAGCTTCCTTTCTCATTTTTAATAACCTATAATTTAATGATATTTTTTCTTCAGTCAGTTTTTGCAATAATTTATCTTGCCCATCAAAAGTTATTCTTATATAATCAAATTCTTTGTTTGTTATTAGTTCTTTCAAATGTGCAACAAAATCGAATATATAATTGGTATCTTTTAGTATAAACGGCATTGCTCCTGGAAAATTAGGACTAAATCTGCAAAAACCAATTTGCTGACCCATTATTTCAAATGTTAACACATGTTGATTTTCGTTTCCAAAGAATTGTTGTATTCTGAAAGGATTTTGATTAAATCTTAATGATATTAATTGTATTTCTCCCCATTCCACATGTCGACATTTACCTCGTGGTTTCTCTGGCAATTTAGTGAAAGGAACCTTAAATTGATAGGAAATTGTTTCTTCATAAAAACCATATTTCTTGTATAGGTTAATTGCTGGGATATTTTCTTCTAATACATACAAAAAGTAGTTTGTACATTTTCCTTTCTTTAGATGGTGTATGCTCTTCTCGAGTAACACCGAACCTAATCCTTTTCTCTGAAAATCTGGATGTACTCCTATACGAGCAATATGTCCCTCATTTCCATGTATTCGGATCATTAAATATCCTATGAATTTTTTCGTTTCTTTATCTATTACAACTATGATTAAGGAATTAATGCTAGCAATACTTGATCTAAATGTTTCTTCCGTCATTGGTTCATCCTTGAAAATAAGCAAATCCATTTCATGGAAATTTGCCCATTCTTCAACAGTTAGATCCCGTAAATAATAAAATTCTTCCAAAGAATTCTTTCTCCAAAAGGTTATTCTTGGTCTTAATTCTGTTTCATTTGTCAAAAAAAGGTTTCTAATGTTCACAAACTGTCCTTTCAATCACTTTGTTACGAGTAAAAACAATTTTAAGACAATTCATCAATAATAGCTTTTATGTCAAAAGAAAAAACGAATTTTGGTAATAAATTAGTGCAAAGTTTTACGAAAGGTATTCTTAATATTGTCGTTCCGATTTTAAATCACCGAATAATCCCCTTTAGATGGCAAGCTATTGGTGGAATAGTTACTCATAAAAAATCAGGCAGTGTAGTTTTGATTCAATGCGAGAATGGTTATTTAGAAGTGAAACTTGTTTCCCCATCAATTTGGAGAATACGTGCGTCTCATAATACACTACCCAAATACCACAAATCTTGGGCCAGTCGTGAACCTGATCTTGACCTTCAAATTAAAACCGTTCAAGAATATGGTAGTCTAACTCTTAAAGAAGATAAGAATGTCTCGAGTAAAAATGATCTCATTGTTAAAGTAAGTGAGGTTGATTCCTCTGTTATTTTTGAACGAATTAATGGTGATATTCTACATCAGGATATTGAACCTATTTCTATGAGTAAACGAGGTACTTGGATTAGAACAAAAAAAGCAGCCTCCAAAAAAGAATATCATGTTGGTTTTGGGGAGAAAACTGGTAAACTTGTTAAAAACGGTAGAAGATTGATTTTTTGGAATACTGATCAAAGTGGTTATACGACTCGAGATGATCCTCTTTATCAAAGTGAACCATTACAAATTTCTCTTCGAGAAGATGGTACAGCATATGGTATCTTTTATGATAATTATCGCTATTCAGTTATTAAACTTGAAAAAACTTCCACAAGTAAGGTTAATTATTATACTGAAAAAGGTCCTCTTTGTTACTATATATTTGCAGGTCCAACTCTAAAGGATGTTTCTAAACAAATTGGTGAATTGAATGGAAAATTACCTTTACCACCTAGATGGGTTCTTGGTCATCACCAATGTCGTTGGAGTTATTATCCCGAAGAAAAGGTTAGGGAAATAGCACGCAATTTTAGAGAGAAAGAAATTCCTTGTGACAGTATTCATTTAGATATTGACTATATGGATGGTTTCCGTTGTTTTACTTGGAATAATGAAAGATTCCCTGATCCTAAAAAGATGATAAGTGATCTTCGAGATGATGGATTTAAAATGATCATTATGACAGATCCTGGATTAAAAGCGGATCCGGATTGGTCTATATATCAAGATTGTATTGCCAAAGATTTTCATTGTAAATTACCTGATGGGAAACCATATCTTGGAAAGGTTTGGCCTGGAAAATGTATTTTCCCTGATTTCACTAACCTAGATGTTAGAGTCTGGTGGGGGAAATTATACAAGGATTATATTGATCTTGGTATTGAAGGTTTTTGGATCGATATGGCTGAACCGTCTATTTTCGATATTCGACGAACTGCTCCTTTTGATGTTCTTCATGATATGGAAGGTCAACCTGAAACTCATCAATATGCACACAATATCTATGGTAATGCTTTTGCAATGGCAACTCGAGAAGGATTAGATGTTCTCCGAAGTAATAAAAGGACATTCTTATTTGGTCGAACTGCATATTCGGGTATTCAAAGGTATGCAAGTACATGGACTGGTGATAATTATAGCACATGGAAACAGCTTCAACAATCTATTCCAATGGTCTTAAGTATGGGTCTTTCAGGCCAACCTTTTGTTGCAGTAGATATTGGTGGTTTCTCTTTTAATTGCACAGCTGAACTTCTTACAAGATGGTATCAAACAGGTATTTTCTATCCTTTCTGTCGCAATCATTCTGCAAACGCTACACAACCACAAGAACCTTGGGTTTTTGGCGAAGAGACTGAAAAAATCATCAAAAAGACTATTGAATTTCGTTATATGCTCTTGCCTTATTTGTACACAGCATTATGGGAAGCCTCTAAAGATGGTCTACCAATGATGCGTCCTCTTTTCATGGAATTTCCTACTGACAAGGAGACCTATAATGAAAAATGGCATAATTCGCAATTTATGGTAGGTGATAAACTATTAATAACACCTATCCTTACCAAGCTTGGAAAGAATCAAAAAACGATTTCTAAGAAAATCTATTTACCTATAGGAAAATGGGTTGATTATTGGACACAAGAATATTTATCCGGTGGTAAAGTGATAACTCGAGAGGCTAAAATAAACCATTTGCCAATTTTTGTTAAAGCTGGATCAGTTATTCCGTTAGGTCCAATAGTTCCATATGTAGATAAGACTTCAGAGCATCCAATTACTTTAGAGATCTTTCCAGATAATGAAATTCAAGGATTAGCTTATTTTGATGATGGATTAACCAAAGAATTCGAGGATGGCAACTTTAATCTATTAACTATTAGAGGAAATGATACCTCGAAAAAGCTATCGGTCGATATTTTACAATCTGGAAAAATAACTGACTTACCGACTACAAATGAAATTCTTCAACTTAGAATCCATACAAATAAAATTCCAGATGAAATTAAGATAAATGATAATATTGCTCAAATGGATTTTGAATCTGATAATCTTTATTGGTTATTAGATGAAGCCAAGAAATATTATACTATTATCATTAAAATTCCTAAATTCCCAATGGATATTCAAGTGAAATATAAATAATTATTCAAGTATTCTTCTCAGTTAGACCTGGGAAGTAATACTTTGTTCCAGTTGAATAATCTACGTCTCTTATTGCACAACCAGCTTTAACAAATTTATCTAATTCTTCATTTGCTTTTTCTATGGTCCAACCTGTTTCTAACATAAGACTCTCTAATGTTAGGTATCCTTGTGGTTCAGCTAATGCCAAAATAACGTTTGCTTCACTTTCTGAAGGTTTCAAAGTTACCCAATACAGTCCCTCTCTATCTTGATTTAAAATTAGAAAACCATTTATTGATAACATTTCAACAGCTTTAATTATATCAGTCAATTCTGATTTGACTCGAGGATAATCATCATTCAACTGAGTTGCGATTACACGTAAAGATATTGGTTCACTTGAATGTTCTAAACCAAATGAAAAAACAATTTTTAAAATTATATTTCCTAATTGTTCATAATACTTACTTTTTCCTACAAATTTTGGTTTTTCAAGTGTAATAATACCTTTTAATGCACCAGCTTTTTCAGCTAACTCAAGTTCTTTATTGAATCTTGTTAATAAAGCAGATGCTGTTTCTTCGGATGATTGAACTGTTGTTTTTATATTATTTTTACTAGAAATTAATTCATCAATTACTTGAATATTTTCAATAACCGAACGTACAAGAGAGGTTAATTTTTCTAGATCTTTAAAAATTATTAATGAATCAATTTTCTTTAAATCATCTTTAAGATCCCATACTCTACTAAAAGTAATGAAATCAAAAAGGATACAATTGTTTGTAATCATTTTGCGGTCTTTATCAGAAGTGCTCGGATGAAATCGCAATTCATCATCACGAGTTCTATCGATGAGTGTATCAATTCGTGTTTTTATTTGAAGAACAAATTGCTTTGCTTCAGGAACAAATTTGCTTGATTCAAGAGCATTTAAAATAATCTTTCTGTTATCGAATAGCAAAAGTATTATTGCCTCATGCAATTTTTGTTCATAAATAAACAATTTGTTTAAATCTTTAGGAGTAACGATTAAATTTTGCAATGCTTTAAGCTTATCATCACTCATTGATATTAACTCCTGTTTTTTCTTTCTACTTAGAAATGCTAGTCCAGCTATTAAAAAGCTATTGAAATTAACTTATTTTATTGACAATTTATTTGATTTTAATTTATTACAATAATTCTTTAATAACAGTAAATATTAGTATACTATATATTTTAGGAGAAATACTTTATGAAATTATTATTAGATAATTTGCACGATAAAAAAGCTAGAACAAAATCGAAAAAATCTATTTTTACTACTGTTGGTATCATAGCCGTAGTTGCTGTTATTGGTATGGTCTTTGCAGGTGCAACCTCATTTGTTGGAATTATACTTGCAGCAGGAATTTTAGTAGCAATCGTTGCTGGTGTGTATTTCTTGCTTCGTGCTGTTGATGATCTTCCTAGTGTTGGTTAAGTAAAGTATGTAGATTATCGAAAATACTTTTTAGTATAATCATTTTTTTATTAATTAGTAAGAATTTCAATATATTAACGATTGTTGAATTAAAAAAGTCCCAACAAATATCAAACTAGTCCTTTAAAAGTTAATTAAATGTTTGAAAGAAGAATTAACAGTTACAAGAATATATTTATATTTAATATTAACCTATGTTATATTAGCGTGCATAATGCCATTTGGCACGCCATTTTGAATATTGACTATCTCCTGTTTCGACGCGGGACTTTTCTTTATGGAAGGTTCCCGCGTTTTTGTTTTCGAAGGATCTAAAAATCATTTTTTTAGGTTAATACCTGTTTTTTCCTTGAAATCATATTCTTGTATTACCAAAAAATTAGCTATTAAGAGAATATTGATATTTTAATTTAATCTAGAAATGATTATGATTGATGTTGAAATTAAAGCTAAATGCTCGAATCATGATACTATAAGAGAAATTCTGAAATCAAAAAACGCTCGTTTTGGTGGTTTAGATAAACAAATAGATGTTTATTTTCAAACAAATATTGGTCGTCTCAAACTTCGTAAAGGGCAAATAGAAAATTCTTTAGTTTTTTATGAGCGTGAAAATATCCAAGGTATTAAACCAAGTGAATTCCAATTATACAAATCAGCTGATCCTGTATCTCTTGAAAAAATCTTACGAGCTTCCTTAGGTGTTCTTGTTGAAGTTGAAAAAACAAGAGAAATGTATTACATCAACAATATAAAATTTAATCTCGACAAAGTTAAAGGATTAGGACAATTCATTGAAATTGAAGCTATGACAGAAGACAGAAATGAAATTGATGTTCTAAATAAAATTGTTGAATCCTATATAGAGATTTTTGGCATTCAATCCCAAGATATTCAAAGTCATTCTTATAGTGATCTATTGCTAAGAAGTCAACAATTAACTCTCAAGGATGATTAATATTACAATTAACATCAAGAATATAAAAAAAACTATCCTTCCAATATAGGAAGGATAGCTCTCATTTTTCACCTACCTAATTCATTTTTTTTTCCCGACGACTTTTAATGATTCAGGTTTTAATTTCTGCTGACATACAGGACAGGTCCCTTTTACTTTTATCCACTCGAGCAAATGCTCTTTGTGGGCTATGTTTTGGCAGTGAGTACATTCTAAGTAGTCTGCACCAAATGATATTGGCAATTTGCACACACTACAATAGACTGTATCAACCCCACAATTCGAACATGGTTCATTTATGTTCGTTCGCTCTTCTCCACATGAAAAACATTTTATTGTCCTCTTTTCAATTCTCTCTCTTATTGCTTCATGATCTATTGGCAAAGACATTTCACTTGGCATTACTCCCAAACTAATCAAACTGGTTATTTCAGATACTATGCGATTCTTTTGTTCATTTGGTGCTCCTTGGTAGGCCATTTGCAAATAGTTTAATGATGCTTGTAATTCTTCATTATCTTTTAACACTAACCCCAACTGTTCGGCTACGAGATAAAGAGGAATATCCAATGTAATTCCATAAATGACTTTTGTTTGACCACTCATGATGTTAAGATTTTGGAACTCTTTTTGTAAAACATTGATTTTTTCTGAACCCTTTTTCATTTTTAATGCTTCAACTATTCTCCCCAACGGTGTCATTAGCCACTCTAATGTATCGATATATTGATGATTACTAACTTTTTCTAGTGATTTTTGTGCTTCCATCCAATAGGATAATCCATCTTCAAAATTCCCTTGGTCAATAAGATTTTGACCAATATTCAATTGATCCCTTGCACGATATTTATGGAAATGAGGTATAAACGTAGGCAAATAATCTTCAGCTAATACCAAACCAGCTTTCCAATCCCCTTCTTTTGTATATCTTCTTAGTAACGAATTAATTGCTTGTTTTTTGAATGTTTTATATTCCAATTCTAAAGGTTCTTTGTAAGAGAAATAATAATCTAATTCTTGAACAGTTTGTTTGCTTATCGCTAAACCAAATCCCACATAAATTATTAACACCAAAATAACAGCGATCCAAAATACCATTAACATATCATTAAAGGTGAATGCAATTTTATTAGTAACGATCATTTCAGTTGAAATTTCAAAAATCCCTGCTGTTGTTTCAAAACGTATTCTTAATACTTCAAAATATTTTGAAGCAGGTATAGTTCCGATAAAAGTAAATTGAATTTCTTTAATAGATTCGGTATTTGGATTTATTATGAAGTTTGTACTAACTGCTCTATAAGTTGCTTTAGGGATAATTGAAGCATTTGCTACTAATGTTTCCTGCAAATTGTTTGTGATTTGTAATTCAAATGTTCCATTTAAAGAATCTACTTTCCTTAAAATAATTATTTTCGATGGTGTTTTTACACTAAATTCAGGTAATTTATTTACATATAGTATCGTATTTGAATTGTAAAGTATTAATGAATCAAAACTGATTTCTATTGAAAAGACCTTTTCCTCCGCGGCATTTGAGGATAATTCATCAAAGGTATATGAGAAATTTTGTGGTAATTGAGTGAAAATTTTTTCCGAATTTGAATCTCCAACAATACTAACATCAACTGTTAAATCTGTTCTAGCTTGTAGTACCCCATCATAATTGTATATTTCCAATCTAAACTCATTAACAGCGTTTTCGTGTAATACCTCTGAATTCCCTTTAAGCTTAAAAGGCAAATGTTGAATTTCATAGAAAGATATTGCATCTCTGTTTTGATCATTTTTTCCAACAAACATTCCTATTTGCATTGTTGTTGTTGTTAGTGAACTACTCAATCTGATTCTTCGTAAAGGTGTTTCTCCAAAATCAATCTGTGTAAAGCCTGAATTTGAATAAATTCCATAATCACTTAAACTTAATGTTGTGAAATCATATGTTGTGATAATTATCTCACTAGTATTGTCTAAATTTATATCAATAATTAAACCATCCACACTCCAATCAGGAGTCTGTTCTACCCTTATACCCATTGTTCCCGCAACGAGCCCATCATTATATGAAATGATCAAACAATATGGATAATTTTCCATCCCATTATCTATAATAGTCCCAAACAAGGCTACTTTATTTATTGCTTCACCTTTAATAGAATAAGGTTTCATATTGTAAACTCTAAAGATATCCGAACCAAATGAAAATGAGGAATTACTATATAAAATGAAATCTCTTATGGTTGCTTTTTCTAGACCAATAGATAAAGTATATGATTTCAAAGTAGGACTTGTTTTTATTCCCGCTATAATAAAGTAGATTATATCATCTTCAGTGAATTGTAATAAATCGATAAATTGATTATTACTATTTCCCCAAGCAAATGTATTAGTTATAGTGTAATTTTTTTGTATGGTATTATAAGTCAATTCAACTAGAACCATTTCAGTATCTGTTTTATTTGTTCCAAAGAGATACAATTCAGCTTTATTATCTCCATCGATATCGAATATTTCAAAGTCTTTTACACTTTCTAATATATCAGATGAAATGGTAAGAGAATAATTTAATATCAATCCATTTAGCGAATATTCTAAGAAGTCTAATGCAAAATAGGTAGTATCAATAGTTTTTAGGAGGACTATTAAAAACTGGTCTTTTGTTCCATCTAGACTTTTATCTGAAATTTGTCCACACAAATATTCAGAATCTGATGAAATTAAAGAGTCAACAAATGTACTGTAAATTGATGATTGAATATTACCACTAATACGTTCAAATGAATATAGCTCAATAAATCCATGTGGATTATTTGTAGCATTTTTTACAGATCCTAAAGTAGCTAAAACTTCTTCCATTCCAGCTAATCCATTTATGGTCAAAGTATCTTTTACTATTATTGAATTATTATAATCCACAGTTCCAAAATTTGAGGTGGTAAAATCATAGTGGCTATTATCCACTAATGTAAATGATTGATCCTTTACTAAAGATGCTTCAGTAATTGTTTCTCCATTTCTTACAGCTTTTAGAGATAAAGCTGCAATTAGTATTGATGCAAGAATTATTGTTGAGATAATGATGAATGATCGAAATTCTTTTTTCATTTTACCAGGCCTCTTCTCTTAATAAAAGAGGAAGTTAATTAGCTTCCTTCTTTTTGTTCACTTTCTTCTTTGAGATAAATAAAATCCCTAAAAGGACATTACCAATAATTATCATTGTTATAGTTAATGTTGGTCCTGCTACACCTGATGGATAATATGGATCTGTTGTATATGTTGGATTATCTCCAAAATATAAACTGAAATAACCAAATCGATAGATTTGTCTTACCCACAAGAAATATGTTCCTGCTGTTATTAATACAGGAGAACCAGGTATTATGATATCAACTAGCTGCCAATCTGAATCGTAAAGATAGATATAAGCTACTAATTCAGATGATTGTGGTACTATTCCAAGATATTTGCTTTCCTCAAATGTTGTTTGTATTAAGACATTAGAAACAGTGTCTGTTATCTCCCAAAAATTATTTTGATAATCGTCTGAATAAATTGACAAAGCATAATTCCAGTAAATCTTTATGGGTTGTGTTGTTGTATTACCACTTAAAGTTAAAGTTGCTAGATTTTCTGAACCTAATTTTTCTATTTTGTAGATTATACCCTCAACACCAGAATAGACTAAAGTTACTTCAAAATCTATCTCTGAACCAATATTTGATTCATAATATTCATTTGATCTTATCCATATATAGCCAGCTGATTGGTCTTCTAGATCATAATAAATCATTACTGATGATTCATCTTCTAAAAAGATTATAGTTGTGGTTGAACCAAATACTTGTGGCGTTATTTCGATTGTCTCATTGTATATTACCGTTTCTCCAATATTTCCCATTGTATCCATTGCTACTATATAATAGGATAGACTTTGTCCTTCAATGAGATCTGTTAATTCTATGTAATAAGTATCACCAACAGGGTCTATCAGAGGTAAGAAATCCCAATCAGGTTCTACAGGTCCATCTAAATCATCCATTGTGTAATAGAGACTTGCTGTTTGCACACCTGAAAGATCTTCTATTTCTGCATAAATTTGCATATTATAAGAATAATCAGGTTGTAATAGGATTAGATTTGTCACCGTTATTGCAGGTGGAGCTAAATCAATCATTATGTATAATGATTCTTGAGTCTCATAATCATAGTCACCACCTGTGGTGAATTCCGTCCAAGTTATATTTGCATAGAGATAAACAAAATATTCTCGAGATAACTCAGAAGTCCACATTTGAATTAATTCTGGTAAATCAATTGGTTCAGGTAATGATTGCATTTCTTGTAGATTAACACTTTCACCATTTGTATATTCAGCAATCCATGTAAATTGGTTTTCTAATATTGGATCTGGTCCCGTTCTCACGGTACTTATTATTACTCCTTTTTCCTTTAGATTCGTTACTACATTCAATAATTGTGAACCATTATAATATTCAGCAGTTGAACTTACTCCTACTATATGTCCTGGGTCACAATTTTCATCCCCTACCATTATAATCATTTTTGCTACATCTTCACGCCAACTCCAGCTATTGGCTAAATAAAGAGCATCTCCCCATGGCTCAACTCTACCAGATACTGTTATACCATCAATGAATTGATTAATTGCTACAAAATCATCTGTAAAGACGCGATAATTTTCTGGATGCTCTTGTGGATATTCAGAATAGAAGTCCCAACCATAAATTATTACTCCAACTCGTAATGAGGGAATTTTCTGTTCTAAATAATCCATTATATTTAGGAATTCTACTTTTACTGAATCTATTTCGTCTCCCATTGATCCACTTGCATCAAACATTAAACAAACATCTGCTGCCTGATTTTCAATGCCACTAGTACCAAGAGACTCATTTAAAATCACTTCTATACCATAAGACGTGGAGAATCCACTATTTAGTAGACTCGTTTCTTGATGTTCAGGATATGCATCAGAAAATTCTGCGTACTCACCAATAAACCCAAAATCCACAGCTATATCCCCAACAGGATCTAAACCTGTATTTTCTAATGTTAGATTTCCTAACGCCCCCTGCGCTTTCCCTATTATTGTTTGATTTACTTCAAAATTTATTAATAAATCATTTTTTGTTTTCGGTTCAGGTAAAGTCTGAGGGGTTTCAGTTAATGCTTCACTAAAATTGAAATTGATAAACAAACTAGTTAAAAAACCAATACAAATCATCATACTGATCAAGGATTTTTTTCGCATTTTTTTTCAACACCCTGTTTTTTTTTAAAAAAGATTGCCAGTTCCAACCGATATTCACATTAGGACTTGATAATACTATATACATAATTTGATTTAAGTTATCTGTAGTGAAAGTTTCAGAACTGTTTCTAAACTATTTGGATATTGAAAAGGAGTTTTACTATGAAAAAAAGAAAAAAAAGACTTTAGAACAATAAATTGCTTTTGTAGGTATTCTTCTAACATTTATTGTTAAATAAAAGCTCTTTACCTTCTAGTGTATAGTATTTCTTTAATAAGTTAGCAGAAAGACATGAATGAATTGGTAAAACATAGATTATATCGCCAATTTTTATTTTATTGATCAATTCCTCATTTGCCTTAATGATACCATGTTCTTGGCTTACAGAGGAAACAAATACATCTGGAATTATTTTGCCCCATTCATTTCCTTCAGATAAAGCAATTAAACCATAATTTTTAGTTCCATCATCATTTACTAAGTGATCCTTTGACAGATGGATTGCTCCTCCATAAATAACTATTTCATTTCTTTCAGGGTGTGTAGCAACAACTGGACATGCAACAGCAGCAGCGATATTTTCTTCTTTACAAGAGCCTAAATGCAATTGCATAATATCATAGAATACAAAATTACCAGGACGTATTTCATCCACTCCTGAAAAATCATCTATTACACTACAAGATGGTGTATCGCCAATCGACAATTTTACATGAGCAAATCCTTGTAAAAATAATCTCTCTTGAATATTTTTTAATTTGAGGAGAGTATCTTCATAAATGTCACTAATTTCACAAGTAGATTTAGTAGCATAAGAATGACCTGCATGCACTAATAATCCTAGAAAATGCATTTTATCTGAATGTTTTATTTCTCGAATTAATTTAGAGATTTTCCCTTCATCATTCCAATCTAATCCAGTTCGATGATAACCAGTATCAATTTTTATCCAAATATTTACTTTTGATGTAAGATGTTCTATTAGAAAAGCGACAGTTTCATGTGATTCTACAAGTAAACCCAATTGTATTTTCTGTGCTAGACTATTGATTTGTTCAATTTGATTTATATTTACCGGAAAAGCGACAGTAATGTTATCCCATCCATTTTCAGCAAAATATTCAGCCATACTAACAGAAGAAACAGTAATAGCTTCTACACCTAAATCAAGAAACCACTTCCCTATATCTGCTGATTGATGTGTTTTAAAATGTGGACGAAATAAGACATCACTTCTATGAGCTTTTTCTAACATATTAGCGATATTATTTCGAACCTTTTTTTCATTAACTATCATAGTTGGTTTAGTGATTTTCATTTGATACACTCACAGTTTTTATGCGATAATCTATCCAAGCTTCACTGAAAAAGTTTACTCTATTATTTCTGAAGCTAAGTGAATAGAATAAATGAAAAGAAAAAGGAAATGAAAGAATGGTTAATTCTTTCGTTTTCTAATTAAGATAGTTCCTAAAGCTAAACAAGCTAGAGCAGCTAACACTGGAACAATAGGTAGTGGTGCAGTAGGTGTTTCTGTTACTGTTGTAATTCCAGTCATCCAATCTATATCCAAACGGTAATTTAATACTGCCATTGGATACCAAGATTTAGTTGCAGTTACTGTTATAAATTCTGGTTCATCGGAAGCAGGTAATGATACTTCATAAATACCATTTCCTTCAAAAGTTGCAGGATAATCAGTGCCATTATAATTAATTGAAACTGTTGCATCGTCTACTTCTAAACCAGCTTGATCTGTTACTTTGTATTGAATTGTATGAGTTGGTGTTCCAAGAATTTCATCATAGACATCAATGTATAAAGCGGGTGAAGCATATGGAACATAGATATGAACTGTGTTGAGGATATATACCGGAACGTAATAAATTGTATAGATAAAGAAGGGGATAATCACTGGTATGAATATAAATCGTATTGGTAGTACAATTGCGATATTTACATTAATTATGAATATTATTTGTATCAGCCAAAATTCAAAATGGAATATGAATGTTAGTTGCCAGATAAGAATTGAGATAAACACAAACACAATTTCGATGTATTCATAAACAATTACAATTTGCGAATAGTAGATCTTTATTTCGAATGTATAGTAAATAATCACCATTAGTAATTCTATAATTGCTATATAGATTATGATAGTTATATCCCAAATTAGTATTACTAATCTTTCTAGGAATAAACCAAAATACCAAGTGATTGATATGTAATCAAAGATTAAAACGAGCATCATAAAACTTAGATAGATTTCCATGCCAGCCCAAGAAATACTAATACCATTAAAATCGATATTTATTGAAATTAATGGATCCGTATAAATCGGTAAAAATGCACCTGGTATAGGACCTGAAACAAGTCCTGTAGCAAAGAAATTGATAATAAATCCACCAGCATTCCAGTCAATAAGAATATTATCAAATAGTTTTGTACCAATTATAAAAGATGTATCACTTAATCTAGTCACATTTATATCGAGAGGACCACCAACTCCATCATCAAGGAATAATGTAGTTCCATCGAAATTTATTGTATGTGTACCATCAAAAATCTCGAAATCTTTGGAAGTCGAATTAAAACTAAAAGTTGCCATTTCAGGAGGACCAAGAATAGTCACATCCCATTGGTCACCATTTGGTCCAGAGCTTCCTAATTCTAAAGAGTAATCTGGTAGATCAATACTTAGATGTTCACCTTTGTCATCTGTTCTAAAATCAACATCAAATAATTCTTCATCTGCTTGTGGAGTTAAACCAGAATCTAGTTTAGTACAAACCACACCCAAGTTAGTAGAATTATGAGTTAAATCCAATTGGTAAGTATTATTCAACAAGATAGTAGTTGATTCAGATGTTTGCTCTATGATTTCAATGGTGTTACCATCATAATCATAGACTGTATTAGTACCAATAGTCTGATTATCCATCATTTCAGGTTGTACGGCTGCTGTTCCTGAATATGCGGGGAGCATTATTAGTAGGGATAATATAGCTATTGCATAAATTATTTTTTTGTTCACAATCAATTTTCTCCTCAATAATTTTAGCCCAAATTATTGATTTTATAAGAGCTAATATAGAATTAAGGAGGTTTGTGTATATGACTTTTTCTTATGTGACAAATCATTAAGCTTTAGATAATTATTTCTCTAGTTTAAATTAAATAGAATTTCAATTAAAGTTTTAAAACCAATGAGTTACATTTATCTTATTGAAAATTCAGTTCGTGTAAATACTATGAAATATTTGGTCCTTGGTTCTGGTTTAATGGGTCGTGCAGTTGCTTATGACTTGCTTATGCATAAGGATACGGAAGAAATTCGATTAGCTGATATTGATTACAAACGGGCAAAGAGTATTGCTTCTTGGTTAAAAGATCCACGAGTAAAACCTATGCAAGTAGATGTTTCTAATGAAGAACAAGTTTTGAATGCTATGGTAGAAATTGACACTGTTATCGGTTGTGTCTCTTATACCTATAACTACCAACTAACAAAAGCAGCAATCAATTCAGGAGCTAATTTTTGTGATTTAGGAGGTAATAATGCAGTTGTATCTAAGCAATTTTCTCTCTTTAGTGAAGCTAAACGAGCACAAGTAACTGTTATGCCTGATTGCGGTTTAGCACCAGGAGTAGCTAGTGTAATAGTAACTGCTGGAGCAAAACAATTTGATTCTCTTGAAGAAATTCATATTAGAGTTGGAGGATTACCTCAACACCCTAAACCTCCTTTAAATTATTCACTTATTTTTTCTGTTCAAGGATTAACGAACGAATATATAGAAATAGCTGAGGTTATTCGAGATGGAAAAGTCGTTCTAGTGGAACCACTCACCGAAATTGAAGAAATTGAATTTCCCAAACCATTTGGTAAATTAGAAGCTTTTCAGACATCAGGTGGTACTTCCACTCTTCCCAAAACTTTCTTAGGGAAGGTTAAAACTCTTGATTACAAAACCATTAGATATAAAGGTCATTGTGAAAAAATGAAAGCCATGCTAGATATTGGTTTTAAAAATGACAAAGAAATCGATTTCAATGGTTGTAAAATCTCTCCCCGTAAATTCTTTGAAAAAATTTTAGTTGATAAGCTCACTGATGAGAATAATAAAGATGTAACATTAGTAAGAGTCGAAATTATTGGATATCAAAATGAAATCAAGAAAAAATTAACTTATCAAATCATTGACTATTATGATGAGAAAAATAATTTATCCTCGATGATGCGAATGACTGCTTTTCCAACAGCAATAATTGCTAGAATGATGGCTTTAAGTGAAATCCAACTTGATGGTGTTATCACTCAAGAGTTTAATGTACCACCCGAGAAAATGTTGGAAGAATTACGAAAAAGAGATATCAAGATAGAAGAGAAATGGGAACAACTATAATTTAATCTAGTTGCTCACATTTCATATTTTAAAATGAATTCTCTTTGTTCCTGAGTCTCTACAGCACAAGGACGAACTTTTTTTACATTTTGTATAGCCTTTTCAGGATCTTTTTCACCATAAACAAATCGTTCAGCTAAAGCTAACATGAGTCCTGTACGACCACATCCAGCCCAACAATGAATTAAAACAGGTTTTTTTTCTTCTCTATATTTTACCAATAATGAAATAAATTCCTTAACTTGTGATTTTGTGGGAGTCATATAGTCTGTAATAAAAATTTCATGATGGATAAAATAATCGTCAAATTTTGTTTTTTGCTTAATTTCTTGAATTCCTTTATTAAATGAAATAATTACTTTTATACCAATTTTCTTGAGATATTCAAAATCATCAATCGTTTGTGGTATTTCTGAACCATATAATTGATTTTCTTTAAAACAAAAAACATCTAACATTAATTTAAATCACAAAATTATAATGGTTTTTTACCTATAAATAATTATTAGTTTACTCAGATTCAAGTAAAGTTTAGTCTTTATCCAATCCCCAAAATTTCTTTTCTGCTCCTGCTGCTTCATCTCTTCTTCGTTCTACATCTGGGTCAACTAATTCTTCTTTTTGTTCGCCTTCTTTTGGTTCTAATTTTTTAGCTCTTATAAGATAAGTAATTACTGAAACGATCAAAATTAAAGTAGCTAAAACGCCTATTGTTGTTCTAATTGGATTTTTTTCATTATCTGTTGGATCAATATTTAAATCAATTATAAAACTCCCTTCAGAATAACCTTCAGAGTGTATTACGAAATATATTGAATTTGTGTTTGAAATAGTAAATACCTTTGTTTGTTCGAGCTCAATTTCCTTTGTTACACTATTAATGGTAGCATTTATCCCAACACCAGAAGTTACAGTTATAGAAATTGTACCATTATAATTTGTATCTGTTTCTATATCCAATAATACTTTAGAACCTGAATTAACAACAAAATCGTCTTCTAGAGTATCTCCTTTACTATTAGAAATACAAATCAAACTATTCAAACTCATTATTAAAATTAGACTTATTATTAGAGGTTTTTTAGAGATTATTTTGACCATTATTCATCCCTTTTTTTCTTGATCTCATCTATTGTTGTTTTTAATCCCAAATTTTCAAGATCAATATTCTGTTCATTATCAGACTTAATTTCATCCTCATTCATATCAAATACAACAAATTCTTCACCAGTTTCTGATTTTATTACTGTGAATTTATCTTCATAAGCATCTTTTTGGTCATGCTTCTTTATTTGTTTTTCAAATTGCTCTTTATTTACAAATTCGATGTCAATTTTAGATTTCATTATTATATTGTACAAGTATTGAGCTAATCGTTCATTTGTTTCAAATTTTAATTCTATTTCTTGTGGATAATAACTTTCACTTGTGATTCTTGTTTTATTATGTAACTGTGAGATTAATGACATTCCTTCATTTGTATTTGGTATCTTTAAATGAAAGTGATAAGTCTCAAGTATAATTAGAATTTCTTTCTTAAGAATATCTATATTAATCTGATTTTTCGCGCTAATAGATATAACATTTTTTCCTAGAAGAGTTTCAACTGCAGCTATTTTTTGTTCAATATTTTGGGCAATATCCATTTTATTTAGCACAGGAATTAATGGTATATTTTCAGCTGCTATAGCACCTAAGGTATTAATTGACGCTAAAGATTTTCGTTTAATATTTTCTATTGAGTCGTTGCCATCTATTAATAGGAGAATTAGATCTGCTTGATTTATTTCTTTTAGAGTTGCATAAAAAGCATCTACTAATGAATGAGGTAATCTTGAGATAAAACCTACAGTATCAGTAACTAAGATTTTCCTCCCAAGAGCATCCGAGCTTCTTGTAACAGTATCTAACGTAGTGAACATCCTACCACTAACTTCTACATCAGCAGCAGTTAAGCAGTTCATGAGAGTACTTTTTCCAGCATTGGTATATCCTGCAATAGCGACCAAATCAAATCCAGAAAGTAATCTTCTTTTCATCCTGATATCCTTAGAGACTTTAATAAGTTCAAGCTTCTTTTCCAAGTTTCTAACAAGAGCGTTCTTAGCAACAATAGAACGATGACTCTCAAAACGAGATCTGCCTGATTTTTTGAGTGCTGCTAAGCGTATCTGTGTTAAAGCTTCTTGTGTCCCAGCTCTTTGAATAAAAATCTCGAGAATAAGTTCAAGACGATCTATAATTGGAACATGCCACATAGCTGTTAAATTATCATAATGAACAGCTTCAAGTTTATTTTCTATTATAACTATATCAGCATTTAGTTCTTTTACGCGTCCTTTGATTTCTCTAGCCTTTCCTTTTCCAAATAGATACGCATGATTTATCTGATCGATATTTTGAACAATTCTATCAACTACCTCGTATCCTGAAATATAGGCTAATTCAGTTAGCTCTGCAAGATGATCTCCTTCCTTTCTATCTGTAACAGCTTCTACCAGTATTGCTCTCTGTTTAGTAGATTTTGAGGACATTTGAAATCACCTTGTAGATTATATATTTTCTTTTTACTGGATAAACAAAACTCCCAAATAAAAGTTAGTCTATATATCTGTATTCAAATTAACTAAATAAGGTGAATTTTTTAATTTTTCCTAATCTTAGTTTAATGCAAATTTAGACAATTCTTAAAAATTTGAACATATTTTAACTAACTACTGAAAGAGATGAATATTCTTGCATGTTGATGTACATAAAGACGAACCAGAAAAGTTTGAGCAGCGACTTTCTGAGATTAATCATTTATTAGAAGAGAATTCTTCTAATGCAGAATTATTGTTGGAAAAATCTTCTTGCTTACGTCATTTAGATAGATATGAGGATGCGTTAGTTGTTCATGATTTATTGATTTCATTAGAACCTGAAAATATAGATTATATTTTTATGAAAGGTTTAATATTAATTGAGTGTTCAAAGGAAGAACAAGCATTAGATTGTTTTAATAAAATTCTTGAAAAAAATCCAGCACATCGAGACAGTCTTTTTAATATTGGACTTGCTTTGAAACGTCTAGGTAGAAATGTCGAAGCAAAAGAATATATGAAAAAAGCTCTAAAGATTCCATAGTTAGATCATTAGGATATTTCATGATAATAGTGTTTATATTTACTAATAGTAAACTTGATGTTGATGGTAAGTGATTAAAAATGGATGATGAATTTATCTTAAAAGGGTTTGAATCAAATTTAACATCTAAAATAATTATTGCCCAACAGAAATTAAAAAAATTGGTTGAAGAAGTTAAAACTATCGAATTGCCATTATTCGATCTCCCTGATATTGTTAAACCTAAAAAAATTGCGGCTATAGATGGAGGAGGATTCTCAGAGGATTTGGTGGGTGTAACAATAGTTCCCTCCAGAGCTGCAGGAGCAATTTTCGAGCAAAATGAAAATCCTATATGGATTGAAAAAGAAGATCTTGAGATTTTAACTATAGAAGAAGATCCTAAGAATTTTGGTGCTTTATTACGTGATCTTTTAGAAGTAGAAGTTGCTTGTGATCTAATCAGTTATAATCCTGTAGCAATATTTCTTGATGGCTCTATAACGAATTTTGCTTACAAAGGAATCCCTTTAAGTATTCATCACACTTTAAGAGAAGGAAAGGAAATAGATGAAAGTATTCCTGGATATCGTTTTTATCAATTATTTTTAAAGTTTATACGATCAGCTTACAAATTAATAACTGAATGTATAAAGAGAGATATCTTACTTATTGGGGTTTCAAAGGATTCCCGAACAGATATTTTAGTGAAACATCTTTTTGCTAACAAGAAAAACAAACCTGCTATAAGTGATACAACCTTTGTAAAAATTAAAGCTGGAAATAGACGCTGTTTCACAAAACCAATTGAGTTCACTCCCGAATTAAGAGAAGAAAGAAAAAAAATCTGGGCTGCTGCTAATGTTTTTACTGAAGTAGAACTTCGGAAATTTTATCTTAGCTATTTTGTTTTGAAGGAAGGAGCTCAGCCTATCAGAGTTGATTCATTACTTCCTCAAAAACATCGGTTAAGTGAAATTCAAGAACTATTATCGACATATCATGATGGTAATGGTTTCATTACTCCTGCATACCTTACTCATAATCGTGCACATATGACAAATGATTATGGTGAACGTATCATTAATATTTTAGCAGAAAAAGTTCTTGATGATTCACCTGAAATTTACCAAGCCTTCTTGTCTAAGCGTAGACGTGATATAATTCAATAAAATATGCTTGTTGAGATGGTAGTTACTTATCGAAATGTATTTTATTCATTAAATCAACAATATCTACCATGTCTAAAATAGGAAAAGAGAAAGCACGGGTTGTTCTTTTCTGTGGGTTATCAAATGCAGGAAAAACAACAATATTGAATATCTTCACAAAAGGAGATGTTTTCAAAACTGCTCCTACATTAGGTGTTTCATTAAGTACTATGGCTGTTAATAAAGACATGAATTTTCGTATTTTTGATCTCGGGGGGCAAGAAAAATTCCGTGAAGAAATCACTCCTCTTTTACCTTTTGCGGATATAATTATCTTTGTAATTGATGCATCAAATTTTGAACGGTTGCCTGATGTATCACAAGAATTTAAACGAATTTTAGATAACTCGGATAAGAAACTTACCCCTATTTGTGTTCTAAGACACAAATCTGATATAAAAAAGACAATTAAAACAACAACCTTGATAAATTCTTTAGGATTGAAAAAAGTTCTCAATAGGAATTGGAATGTTATTAGCACTAGTGCTGTTACATTGGAAGGATTAACAGAATTATATGGTTGGATCCTAAGAGAAACGATAGGTAGAGAACCAGATTTTAAAATCGAACAGAAAAAAGAAGAGGAATATACATTCCATTATCCATGCCCAATGATGAAAGAAATGGATGATGGTTCGACTTTTTGTTTAAATCGTGATGAATTTATTGAAACTGAATTAACAAGTTTTGGTTTTGAAGATGAAGTCAGTAAAATGGTTTTGACAGCATTACCTGATTTACGAAAAGAATCATTAAAATCAACGGGAAAAGATATTTGTCCAGATTTTTGTATTTTGAAAAATGGTGAAAAAATTCTTCGTTGCCCTGTAACAAATAGGAAAATAGAAACTCGAGGAATCAAAGTTTCTAAAAAACGATATGAATATGCATTATCTCTCTCTCAAATTTATGGTCAAAAAATTGGTTCAGATTTTTGTAGAGAATGTATTTATAAGATCCTTATTTCTCCTGATACGATTCTTAGTGAGGAAGATATCAAAAATTTACGAAAATCCTTTTTCTAGTCGTATAATTAAGTAAATACATTTAAAATTAGATTTTCTTAAATTGAAATAGCTAGCAATCGTAGGTCCAAAGTGTTGGTAATGACTCTAACTGAAAAAATCAATTTTATGTTAATAGATTTGGATTATAAAATTGAAGAAATAGATGAATCACCAACTATACGATTATTTGGAAAAACAGAGAAAGAACTTGTAATGGTTATTCTCAAAGATTTTTTACCTTATTTTTATGTTACTAAAAAAAAGGATTTAATGAATTTCATAACAAATGATTCGATTATTAATACCTGGGTAAAAAGAATTGAGGAGACAATAAGGAAGAAGTATTTTGGTGGTGAAGAATTAAAACTTATTAAAGTATATGGATCTAATCCAAGGGAGACACCCAAAATAAGACAAAGATTAGAAAAAGCTGGTTATGAAGTTCATGAAGCAGATATTCCTTTTGTGAAGAGATTTCTTTTAGACACCAAACTAAGAGGTTTAAATGTACTATCAGTAATTTCTGAAAAAATAATTAAACAAGATAATAAATTAATAATTGAAGCTAGTTATCAAAATGTTACAATTAATCCTAAAGATTCAGCTTATTCAGCAGAACATTTTTACAAAATCAAACAATTAGCTTTTGATATAGAAGTCGACCATCAAACTGAAACAATACAACAATTATTGGAAGAAAAAAACAAACGGATTACAGCCATATCTTATGTTTGGGGAACAAGCCAATTTTCTCATCAAAATAAAGTACACATTTTAGTAGAAGATTCGGATCTTGCAGAAAGAAAAATCATTGAGGATTTTATTAATACTTTACAAAAAATCCAACCAGATATTTTGATTTCATTTAATGGTGATAATTTTGATATTCCTTATCTATTAGCTCGAATGAATCATCTACAAATACCAACAAAATTGTTATCGGTATTTCAAGATGATTCTGTTTTTTACTCAGAGAGAAGTAGATGTTATAGAATTAAAGGACGCATTGCCTATGATATTTCACCTAGAACTTGGGGTATACATCCGATTTCAGGGAAGAAAAGTCTAGGTGATATTGCTGAAGTTGTTTTAAATAAAAAGAAAATTGAAATTGATAAACCTCTAGGAGTTATTTGGCGTTCCGGTTACATAGAAAATAATCAGGATTACAAAAAACTCTTCAAAAAATATTCTCAAACTGATAGTATGCTAACTTATGAATTAGCATGGAAATTGGGTGTTCCGGGTTGGCTTGAAGTAATTCGATTGACGGGTTATCCTCCTGGTGAAGCACCAGGCAGTACTGAACGCATTCAAGGTGAATTTGAATTGATGCGTTTTGCTGGCCAGCAAGGTGTTTTAATTCCAACTGCTCCATCGGATGAAGAAGTTGCTCGTAGAAGAATTGAACGAAATAGGAATCCTCATACTGGTGGAACTGTTTTAGTGCCAAAAGGAACAATCCATTTAGCAGTGATTATTACTGATTTTAGAAGTATGTATCCTTCAGTTTGTGTTTCTCATAATATTGGTGGAGAAACGTTGAAACGTGTTAAGGAGTTAGATAATGCTGACCCATTGCAATTATTCCATTCAAAACCTCAATCTTGTTTAGCTCTTATGCAAGAGACATTAATTAATCGTCGTGAAGAAACCAAACAAAAAATAAAAGATCTTAATCAAAAGATTTCAACTATCAAAGACAAAAAATTGCATGATAGACTCTTAGAGGAACTTCAGGTACTTGATAAAGAACAGTATTCATTGAAAATTGTTGCTAATTCAATGTATGGAGCACATAATTATATTCGCAGTCGTTTTTATTCCATCACTTTAGGCAATGCAATAACCAATATTGCCAGAACCTATATTCTTCGTATGGAAAAACTCTTGATAGAGATTTCGGATAAAATCACTCCAGTTGAGATTATTTATGGTGATACTGACTCGGCATTCATTAAAATTCTTGATAGTTCGGTAGTTACTAATATCTATAATGAAACTGAACCTAAAAAAATTGAAAATTATACTAATAAATTAATGAAATTAACTGATACTATTCTTAAACATTTAAATTCGAAATTTCCAGGAGCAATGGAATTAACACTGGAAGATATTGCTTATAAATTAATTTTCAAACCTAAACGTGCAAAAGCGTATAGCTATTATAGCATACTAACTGGTAATCTAAATATAACAGGATTTGAAGCTGTTCGTTCAGACTGGTCTACACTCTCTCGTGATGCTCAAAAGAAAATCTTAGAATTAATCTTAACAGAACCTGTTGTTGTTACTGCTTCAGGTAATATTCCTTCTGAAGATCCCGGACTTATAAAAGCGAAAAATTATCTTACCAAATTAGGTATTAAAATTTTCCAGATGCCTATTAGTGATTTATTGCCAAAAGTAGTGATACTTTCACCAATCAAAAAAGCTCCTAAAGATTACAAAGCAAAAACTCCAGCTATACAAGCTTTTCTTGATTATGCAAAAAAAGAAAATCTTGATCCAGAGAATACTTGGAAAGAATATGATAAATTTCCATGGGTTGTAACTCCCGGTAAAGGATTAATTAGCGATCGAGCTAAACATCCAAAATATGTAAATGAAATTGATCGTGAACATTATATTACTGAAATTCTGAGAGCATCTGAAGGATTTGGTGTTCGAGTGACTTTGCTAGAAGTAAAGAATGCTTTGACAATTGAACCAATTGATGAAATCTTCAAACGTGTCTCAAAGGATGGTAACAGAAAAAATCAAGACGGTCTCATAGAAGAATCAGATTTAAAGCGTAGAAATAAACAAACAAAAATTAGTGCCTTTTTTGAAAAGGAATAAAATTTGAAAAAATTAGAGAGAAATTTTTGAGGTATAAGATAGAGAAAATAGAAGATAATAGAAAAAAATTAGATAACTGTTTGTTGTTTTTCTATTTTTTCTTTTCTCTTTTCAGAGCTATTAATAATAGATTTGACTACCAAATAACCTAGCATAATTGGAATAGCTAAAACAAAGCCACAACAAACTGTGCCCAAGATTTGCCAGCCGACTGAAACACTACCTGCCATTCATTCTTCACCAATCTTAATTTTTATTTATACTCGTCTCATTACCTTATAAGATTTTTCACTGTTTTTACCTTGTATTATTAATTATAAAATCTTTAGTTAATAGCTAATAATTCTTTTAAAGAGGAAATTAATAGATCAGGATTCTCTTTTTCTACCTCGGTAACTGAATGTTTTCCTGTGGTTACGGCTATTACCTTCATTCCAGCTTTTTTTGCAGCCAAAATATCATGTGGTGAATCACCAATAACTAAACACTGATTGGGGGGAATTTTCCCTTTTTTTGCAGCTTTCAAAAAAATTTCAGGATTAGGTTTTCCTATAGTAATATCCTCACCAGTAATAATCACCTGAAAATAATTTTCAATAGAGGCTTCTTGTAACATTTTAATCACATTATATATAGGAGTTGATGACGCTAAACAAATAGTTAAAGGTAATTTTTTAACGTATTGTAAAAGGTTTTCAGCTCCTGGAAATTTCGGAATATGATTTAATAAATTTGTAAGAATTTCTTCTTTTCTTTTTGCTAGAAAGTCTAATTGATTCTTATCATTTTGTAATTCTGGTATTAATGTAAGTAAAGTATCTCGGGGTGTTCTACCCATATTCTCAGCTATTTTTTCATATGTTATTGGTTTATTTATTTCATCAAATAATAGTTGAAATGCTTGAATGTGTTTATCTAAAGTATCAATTAAAGTTCCATCTAAATCAAAAATTATTCCTTTAATTTTCCATTGAAGCAAAAAACTATTTAATAAACTCATCAAAACACCCATTTATCGAATATTAGCAATTATTTCTAATACCTTAATTAAGGTTTATCTAAAATAAGTTATATAGTAGAAATTAAAATAAAAATCAACGGTTATTTATTGTTATTGAACAGCATTGGTGTATTACTATGACTGAAGAACCAAACATTCACTCTGACATTGATGAGCCTGTGAAGACTGAAGAAGAAATTAATATTGATGAGACTGAAAAAGAAGCTGAAAATAAAGTTAAAGGCCCTTCTTGGAGTGAATTAAAATTTATTCCTAATAAAAAGCGCTTTATAATTTTAACAATTGTAATAAGTGTTCTTGAATTAGGAGGTTTATTAACATTAGCTTATGCTTTTATTACTGAAGAAAACCCAGCAGGATTTTATGATTTTGGTATTTTTATTTTAGCTCCAACTATGGGATTATTTGTTTCTTATCTAGTTGCTCATAAAAAGGAAGCTGTTGCTGTTAGTTTTATAAATGCTATAACCTCAATACCTATTTCGTTGATCATTTACATCTTAGTGGAAAAATATCAAAATTTTCCACAAGCTTTCGTATTTTCTATTATAGAACATTTCGCTGTTCCAGCATTATTTATATTGATACAAATTGGGGTAGCTTTTACGCTCACACGATTTAGAAGAACATTCTCTTCATTAGCTGATCCTACAATCGAAAGAAAAAGAGATAAGGAATTAGTTGCTGAACTTCGAGCAAGTCGAATTGCTCGTGGCTTGGAACCTGATCCTGATCAAGCTAAAATATCCGATGAGGTAGAGGAAGAAGAAATTATAGAAAATACAACTAATTAATTTAATTAGGTTTTATTTAGAAAAAATATTAGAAATGGGGTCGGGGTAATCAGCCCCGACCGAGGTATTTTAATCAAGAGGGATTTGGATCCTTCCTGTATAGTATTTATCAGCCATAATTTATACCATGCAAGGGTTCCTAATCGACATATTATATTATACACCAAAATAATTAAGTAATCCTTTTTAACAGTTATATGAACTGTTCAGTGTTTTTCTGAACAATTTAATAGAATATTTACTTTCCAAAAAGAATATTCTCATAAAGATTAACCTGATTTAGCGTTTTCAATTATAGAGAAAAAAAGCCAAATTCTCTAAAATTACTATCTTTTCAGAAGAGATGATAGGGAAGGTTGGGGGATTTTTCCCGATATAATCCCCCTGTGATCTAAATGAACTTTTAATTATTGACTTGATCACTGTTCAATAAGCTCAAGAAGGTAAAACTTCAATGAATCTTATCTATATTATATATAGTGTAACTTAAGTTAAATTTTCTTTTAACACTGTTCGCGAACTGTTCAGACAATTCTGAACAATTATCGAATCATTTTTTAACTATTAAATCATAGAAAAATGTGATTTAATATATGAGAGAGAAAAAAGTTAGAATGTGATGATGCTAATTGAGAAAAATCAACAGAGTTATTTTTGTACTTTTAACGGTAATTCTATTTATTTCACCTTTATTCATGAAAACAACTCAAATTGTGTCTCAAGCAAATCTAATAGAGGAAGAGGATTACTTCAAAATTTTTTCTGGTCATTATTATAATTTAATTATTCCAAAAGCTAATGGTCCTGAGATGATATTTGAAATTGATGATCTATATAATGTAGATTTAAGATTGAATTACCTTTCAGAATATGATAGTCCTACTATTTATCTTAATTCTTTGAATTATCTTTCAGGAAAAGGTTATGCCTTAAATGAAATCCAATGGAATATCTATGGTTTATCTGAAACTGATAGAACATATGTTAATTTTAGCAGAGATCACCTTGATAGAGATACTTCTTTTGATTTTTCAGCAGTTATTGCATCAGAGAATGAAACATATAATAATTATGAAATTACAGGCTTAAAGGATACTTATCTTCAAATGAACATTAATAATTGGACCTATTCTTCAGAAATGAGGGGTCTTGCTTTAAATATAATTGCTGAATCCTCTGAGCTTGATGATTATGAACGAATAGGACCTTATGCCGATAGTAATACTCAAGAGTTTGTTGTAGAATTATTTTATGGTTCTTATATGTTTGAAATGAGATTCAGACAAATAATTGATCTAATAAAAACAAATGGGGATAAAATAGGTGTTTTTTCAAATGTTTATGCTAATTTCAATGTTCAAATAAAAGATAATAATCCTGCAGATTTTTGGATATCTATTCCTTATGTTGAGGATATTAAACAAATAGTACTTGGTTTTGATTGTTCGATTAATATCATTAATACAGAACCAATAACATTAAATTATATCATTTTAACCATAATCGGTCTTAGTGTTCTTTCTTTTAGTACTCGAATTATTATCAAGAAATATGTGAGGAAGATTAAATGAAAAGAAATAACTTTGTTTTAAGATATAATTTGATATTCTTAATCTTATTGCTTATAATTGTACAGATAAATTTTCAAGTAAATTCAGTTGGTTCACAGAATGAATCATTACTTAATCAAAAAAATATTTCTACAATGAATATCAAATCTGATGACAAAAAAATAACAAGTTTATTCAATCCTTCTCAAACTAATAATCCAAATCTTACAAGAATAATTTATGATATCTATTTTACCATACATACAAATGGTAAAGATGTTAGTATTTCATCTCATTTTACCTATCAAAATGTAGGTGAAGATGATGTTAATTATATCATTCATTTAATTGATTTAACGACTATATTGGTAGAAAGTAGAATTTCTACAATAAATGTCTATGATGCTTTCGGTATCCTAGAATATAAATGGAATATAAATGGAAATGTAAATCTAGTAAATGTTACTTTACTAAATCCAATTCAAGAAAACGAATATTATTCTTTTACAATTGATTATCTACTTGAAAAGGCAATCATTCAAAATAGTGATATTGTTCAAAGCTCAATTTTACAATGGGCGATTACTCATGATGAAAATATTGAACAATTTTCATTAATTCTTACTTTACCAGTTAAATACACACTTTTTAACCAATCAGCTTTAGATCCAGAACCAGATTACAAGTCAGCAGATGGTCGAAGACTCGAGTGGCACTTTTACAATATTATTAATGATTTAACACAATCTTGGATAATTCGATTTAGTATCTATGAGACATCAAATGTACCTATCGATCCTATCGGCAAAGGTTTTTGGCTAGGTTTAGTAGCTACTTTTATCATTGGAATAATACTTGGTGGATTAGCAGTATTCTTCATTTTAAAATCTAGAACTGATACTGAGAGAAAAGAAATAGTTGAAACCTTACTTTCTTCACCAGAAAAAGAAATTTTACGAATAATAAAAAACCAAAATGGTGTTACGACTCAAAGTAAGATAACCTCAGAATCAGGTTTCTCTAAAGCTAAAGTATCTTATTATTTAACTGAGTTAGAAAATAAGGAAATCATTTCCAGAGAACGTTGGGGGAGAATGAATAGAATTAGAATAATTGATGGTTCTGTAGATAAAGTATATTTTTCTAGTGAAGATAAAGAAAAGAAAAATGAATAAATTTCTTTTCTATATATCAAGTTATTTACATAGATAATCTGGATTTGTGAAAATCATTATATTATAAAAAAAAGAGTATTGTGATTGTGTTAGAAATATGAGCATAATAATGAGAAGGTTCCAAATCATTGCTATAGCTATCGTGATGTTAGCTCCAATTTTCACAATACAACAATTTTCTACAAAAGAATCTACAAGCTCAATCAAGATGGATTCTTTTAAGACTAGTATCTTAGAACCAACTAACTTAATTCAAAACTTAAAACCTAGTGATTTCATTTCAGATGATCATGTTTGGGGTCAACCAAACCAAATTACTGCTCCTCAACTACTTCGAGGTGATTATGCATTTACTCAAGATTCAAATGGAACTTTTCATGGAATCATTATTAAGCATTTAAGTAAATTTGGCGATGAACTGAATTATCTTCATTCAATAGATAATACAACAAATAGTTGGTCATTACCTAGTATTATTAGTCGAACTGATAGTGAAACTTCAATTTCGAATCTGAATCTTTTAGTAGATAATAACGATACATTACATCTTTCATATATTTCAAGAAAGGAATCTATTTGGCAAATAAATTATCTATTTAAAAATATTAACCAATCATCTTGGAGCAATTCAACTATTTTAAAAAGAGAATATAATTATGAATACTCAAGCTTAACTTCCACATTAACCAATAATATCCTTGAAATAGCTTGGATAAAAAGAGAATTACCTACAAGTGGTAGCTCATTAAATAGCACAATAATTTTAATTTCTAATAATTTAACACTAAATAAATGGATGAAGATTAAATCAATTTTTGATAGTAATAATCCTATTAAAGTTGGATTATCATTTTCCCAATCAAATATGCTAGGGTTAGTTTTTACAAAATTAGATAGTTTATCTTCAACTTTCAAAATGTATTTTAGCAATTCCTCTAATTATGGAGAGAGTTGGTCAAATTCAAAATTTATCTATGAATATTCAAAAAATTTCGAGAAATTAGATATTTATCCTAGTAGTATAACAGGGGGATTTCATTTATTAGGCAATGAATTATCCGGGCCAAAAAGAATACATCATTTAGAAATTTTCGTTAATGGAACTATCTACATAACTAATGAAATAATTAATGAGTTAAATGATGGATATTATGCTGGAATAGTTGAAAATACTAATACTAAGGATATTTACATTATTTATGAGGTAACATTTTCTGGAAAATCAGATATTTTTTATAGGAAAAGATTAGGTGCAGGTTTATTATGGCAATCAGAGCAAGAAATAACAGATGATGATCATTCATTTTGTCCAATTTTTGTTAACGATAATTATAACTCTACAATAAATTATGGTCATTTGTTTTATACAAGTTTTCAGTCATTAGAAACAATCAAATTTAATAAGACAGAATTTTTATTTGATGATATTTTAGTTTTTCAATCAACTCGGAATAATGGTCATGGGAGCATTGGTATTGATTCATCAAAAACAATTCATTTTATATGGGAATATGTTGGAACTTATAGCACTCATGTCTATTATGAATATAAAACTCAAAATGGTTCATGGCAAATAACTGGTGCTATATCTGGAACACATTTTACTTCATCTAACAGTCCAAATTTACTTGTCGATTCATTCGATAATATTCATTGCTTCTTTATTGCAGATGATATAATGTCAGGATATAACGGACTCTTTTATGTAACTAAAAATGCTAAGCAAAATAATTGGAGTGACCCTCTTTTAATTGATGAACCAACTGGTTATGCTCAAGCTAATAATTATGAGGTCTTAATTGATAAGGATGATACAATACACATTATATGGGCAGAACAAACAGCAAATTATCAGAATATTCTCAACTACAGTTACAAAATGATAAATGAAGACGTTTTCACTACTGTTAATATTCATTCTAACACTAATTTGATTGCTGTTTACAATCCAAGTTTTGTTATTGATACAGAAGGAACTATACATTTAGTATATACCGAGTACGACCAAAATTATCCAATAAATTACTTAAAGTATAGATCAAAATTATCAGGTCAGGATTGGTCAGATAAAACAACTATAACATTATCAACAATTTATCCATTATTTAGACCATTGTTAACAATTGATTCTAACAACGTTTTAAGAATGGTTTATCTAAAAGAATACTTTAATGGAGCTTATCTAGTTGCAGATTCTGTCTTATATAGAAAACTACAATATGGTAGCTGGACATTGAATGGTACATTATATTCTAATGAAATGATTAATTTTCATGATTTTTTCATTACAGAGAATGATACATTAGTCTATTGTCAGCATATTAATAACATACCAAGTGATAGTTTTCCAGATACTTCCTATGATTTTGTTTGTGTAACAACCACTGATTTGACTAGCAGTTGGACGGAAAGGGAAATTATTTTTCTCAACCCATTATACAAACACGAACCCCAGGGGATTTATGATAAAAATACTAAGAACGTTTTCTTTGTAATTAATGATAAGCAAAGTATTTTTTCATATATTCATCTAATTTCCAGACAATTTGATTCAGATTCGGATTTACTTGGAGATGATGATGAACAATTATTTGGAACAAATCCTGCTCAACAGGATAGTGATCAAGATATGATTTTAGATGGAGAAGAAGTAAATATTTACCATACAAATCCTGCATTAAATGATACAGATTGGGATACTGTTTTAGATGGAGACGAAATTTTAATCTATAACACAAATCCTCTAGCTTTGGATACAGATGGAGATTCAATACCAGATGGAGATGAGGTATTTGTTTATAATACTAGTCCTATTTTAATTGACTCGGATTCAGATGGTTTATCAGATTTTATTGAACTTTTTATTTATGGAACAAATCCCAATAGTGGAGATTCAGACTCAGATAATATGCCCGATTTATGGGAAATCAATAATAATATGAATCCAATGTTTGATGATAGTTACTTAGACAATGATAATGATAATTTGATCAATATAGAGGAGTACTTAAATAATACTAATCCAAATTTAAACGATACTGATTCTGATGGATTATTGGACGGAGAAGAAGTTAAAATTTGGTTAACTGATCCATTGAATATAGATACCGATAATGACACTATCACTGATTATGACGAAGTGATGATTTTTCATACTAATCCACTATTGTCAGATTCTGACAACGATGGATTTACCGATAGAGAAGAGATAAATGAAGGGACAGACCCTAATGATCCAAAAGATAACATTCGCAGAAATAAAATTGAAAAAATTTTAATGCTTACTCTTATTCCAGCCTTAGGATTAGGTATAATATATGGATTATTTGAAATGAGCTATCGTCTTCGTTTGAAAAAACAAACTGAAATAGAAAGAAATGAACAATTATTAGAAGAAGAGAAATTAGCTAATTTAATTGAATCTGAATAGCAAACTGATTAAAATGTTTACTAATTTATCGATTTTTACCGCAAACGAAATGCCTAATTAGTTAAATCTTAATAGTCTAGTTTAATGCCAATACTCAGTTAGTTGGCTTTGTAACTAAAAGTATCAAAACCTTACATTAAGCATTAAATATAATAAAAAAAATAATATAAGTAAAAAAAAGTTGGTGAATTTCAAGTGATTCATAAATTAATCGTCATTGATCAACGGACAACTGTTGGACAAGTTCTATATGATGATGGTATAGTGGCACTTGAAACAGATTTATTAACTGGTTTTATCTCAGCGCTTAGTGCTTTTGCAAAATGCTTGGGTGAAGAATCAATTGAATTTAAAGGGGCCGATTTAGGGGAACACAGATTTTCATTAATAACTCGAGATCATTTAACTTATGCTGTTTTCCAAGATTTATTTGATAATGAACCTTTTGCTAGAATGGCTCTAAAGGAAATAATCGATATTTATCATGATGAATTAATGCTACTGAATTTATCTATTGATTCTATACGTAGATCAATAACAAAGGAAATAATTAATTTAATTGAAACTGAATATTTTCCATTAGGTATCCTGAAATCTATCTCAAAAGAAATAGAGTTTATTATCACTGATTCATCAATAAATTTTGATTTGTTATTTTTATCAAGCATAAATCATGGCATTATTCAAGTTTGGAGACGTCCTATTAATCCTATTATTATGAAACAGTTCCTTGATACAATATCAAAAATACCTCTAGAAATGAATTGGTTAGCTGAAGGAAAAACAAATGATTTTGAATTGGATGATTTTGAAAATGATGAATCAGAGCTAGAAGCATGGATGATCAAGCGAATAAGCACCACAAATTACTTTATGGCAGGCAGAGCTTTTGCTAAAGGGTCAAATGATAAAGAAGGTTTTTCATCAAAAATTTCTGTTGCCTTTGATTCGATGTCAAACTTAATAGAAAGTGAATTAGAAGCTGTTTGGGTTGATTTAGCTTTAAATAAAAGTTAAAAATATATATTTTTATCAGAAATTTTTAAAACATTTTTTATAATAATATTCTATTGTCTTAATTAAATATTACAATTTATGAGGTTGAATTATGACTGAGTCTGAAACAGCAAAAAAATTATTAGAAAATGGATTAGAAGCTCTTCAACAAAATAAAGATGAAAAAGCATTAGGTTTTTTTGAGCAAGCTTTAGCAATTGACTCTGAAAATAATTTACTATGGAATCATAAAGGAATTGCTTTGAGAAAATTAGGTAGATATGAAGAAGCAATAAAATGCTATAATAAAGCATTGATAATTGACCCGACTTCGTTAAAAGCTCTTTTGAATAAAGCTCGGACATTAAGAATTCAAAGAAAATTTGATTTAGCTTTATTTACTTATGAAGAAATATTAGAGCTACAACCTGAACATGAAGAAGCAAAATATGAAAGTATGAGTGTAAAATCCTTACTATCAAAACAAATTACTATTCCTGACGTTGATCTGAAACAGGATCAAGACCAACTTCTTGTAGAACGGAGGAATGAATTAATTAGTTTCTTTGAAGATTCACGACAAAACATTAGTGATTCAGTTGATAAAATAGAGGAAATATATACATCAGGAATAAAAGAAGAGGGACTAGAACATAGAGATAGAATTTTGAAAGCTATTATAGTTTTTAACAAACAATTACATGAGAGAATTAGAAATATATCAGCTGAATTTCATTATCATGATTTTGAAGAAGAAAACCGTGACATAATTGATATGTGGAATGATTTTAAAGATAAAATGATCAAAAAATTACAAGAATTACAATAAAAAAAATCAAAATTACCATTCAAATGAATTATCAAGTATTACCTACATATATACAAGGGTAATACTGGGGTAGTAAGCGAGAATTACTTCTTTTTAAATAGATATATCGTAGAGGAATATCTACCGATATATGTTATTCCACTCATTATGAGGATGGTGTGGGGAATAATTTGACAGAGAGCGCCTGTCGTATCGTGCCGAGGTGAATAGAAATTTGATGAGACTATTAACAGTACATGTACCCGATGGTTTTCTAGAAGGTCTAGATGAATTAGTACGAAAGAAACAATATGCTAATCGAAGTGAAATTATTCGAATAGCTATTCGTGATTTATTACGAGAAGAACTTTGGGAAAAGAGATAATAAAATTCTCTTCCCATGATTTTTACCTTCCCGTAACTTAATTTTTTTTATTTTATTTCAAATATTTCTTATAAATTTCAAAATGGATTTTTCATCATCTAATCGAACGATAGGTATATCTAATAATTGCGCCATAAAATTAATTTCTTGATGATAATCGCCTAAGATAAGAGATAAATGGTTTGTACCAAGAGCTTTCAACAATAATTCACCTGGAACCTTAAGTTCAACAGCTGTATGAGGCCATGACTCTCCCCAAGTATTACTTTGTGTTTGTTTTAAATCGATAATTTTACCTAAGCCATATTGAAGAGAATATTTACCATCAATTTTTATTAATCTTGCATAAGTAACATCTTTTTTAGTTGCGGGAGTATGATACCCCAAAGCTGCACCTGATTCCCCTTGACATTGTGGTTTTAAGGAACACTTCGGTAAAGTCTCTTCTGGAATTATCGAATTAGCACCATAGAAGATACTTGATGCTCCACAATTAGCAATAACAAAATAGGTTTTACTCATAACTTTTAAATCACCAAAAAGTGGAGGAACAGAAGGATTCAAGCCGTAAAGTAATATCGATGTAATCAACCCTTTAATATCACCCTCACAAACCGTTGGTAAAAGTGGTTTATTACCTTCATTATCTAGTGAAAAGGGAAGGAATGCTGGTAAAAGACAAGCAGTAACACCATAATCAATGCTAATTTCAGGTTGACATTTAACAGATATACCAACAATTCGCTCTTTTTTTACTAGACGTTCATTAATTAGATCTTTTGAAGCAAAATAAAGAGCTATTTGTTTTGAAAGTGATTTTTTTGTTATCATTTTATTATCATATTCAATTATGCAACCATTATTCTTTAACCAAGATAAGAAACGTTCAATCCTATCAATTTGTTTGGTTAAAATTAGCTCTGATCTTTTAATCAGTACATTCTGATTTTCAATGATAATCCTACTTCCAAGCCAATCCTCAAGATTTAAAATATCGTCATTTAAATGGATCATATGTAAAGCGGGACTTCCACCCCATAAAAGTAATTTACCATTTTTTAAATGATTTATTGCACATGTTGCTCTTACCCAAGCAATAAGGTGATTGAAATTAGTTTCAGGGGAGAAAATAAATCTTTGATGTTTTATCATATACTTATTTTTAGCAGCATCCCAGAAGGAAGCTCCCGTTGATGTTAAAGCTGTTATCCCAGGCCAATCTGGATTATCTGTTGTTATTAAAGCAACGGGACAATTTAATTTTTCAGTCAATTCAATTGGCAAATTTGGTTCATTCCAAGCAAAACAACCTATAAGTAAAGAGCTAATTTTCTCTTTAAGAAAAATTTTGAGTGCTTGATTAATTTCAGTACGAGTATTGATACCAAATAATTTTCGGTCAGTTGTTTGGTTTAAAATTTTTGTAATAGGGTCAATAACAATGAATCCTTCATCAGTCAATTTTCTTACTAATGATTCATGTTGTAATTTGATAAATTCCTCTCTTTTATTTACAAGTTGGACTTCACTTCGGGGATCTGTAAATGAAACTATTCCAATTTTGTATTTAGGTTTAACAAGATTAATTTGTTCATTATTCAACATTTAACAACTACCACTGAAATTTTATATTTCAACCATACTATATGCTTAGTATCATTAATTTATAAAATAAAAGGTTAATTAGCTTTAACCACAAATCATTTTAAGTAAAAAAATTGATTCTAACTTAGAAGTAATTCTGAAATTAGGAGTTCGCTCAATGTCATTTCCCAGACAAAGATTCGTGTTAGATACAACAGCTTTTTCAGATTCAAAATTAGCTGAGCAATTTGGCGGTAAAATTAAGGATGTAGTAAATAGATTAGCTGAATTGATTAGCATTGGTAGATTGCGTTTAAACATTTCTTGTTATATGCCTCCAAGTACTTTTAATGAATTGAAAGAATTTTTGCTAGAAAATAAATGTACTTTACGGGATATTGATCAAGTGGAGGCTTGGGTTGTTAGAAAAGCACCTGATCGTTATTCGGTATTACTTTCATCGCAAGTTATTTATGAATATGTAAGCGATGTTAGAGAAAGACTGGATCAAGGAATGATTATTGTTCGTCGAGCTATTAAGGAAACTATAAAATCATGTGAGAAAAATATTTTTGAAGGTAATTCTCAATCGGAAAGTGAGATTGAAAATACTATTACCAAAACTTTTGAAGATAAATATCGGCAAAAAATGAGACGTGGAGTTCTCGATTCATTGCCTGACATTGATACACTTATTCTTGCGAAAGAATTGGGGGCAGGTGTCGTTTCAGCAGATTCAGGAATTAAAGCTTGGACAGAACGAATGGGTATAAGATTTGTTGAAGCAAATTTCTTTCCACAAATAATTCTTACTTATCTTGAAAGATTAGAAGATTTTCCAGGCACATTTAAATCAATACTTAATACAACTAACCAAGATAAAAATCAAAAAATAGAATGATTAACTATGTCAATTATAGAAAATGAAGATAATGAAAAAGAAGAAGAAGAGTTGAATCAATCTTTTAAAAATGAAAAAACAAAAAGTGATTCAAGAATATTATTTCGTTCGAGAGAAGATTATATGCTAGCTGGAGTATTGGGTGGATTAGCTGCGTTCTGGGGAATGGATTCATCTTTACTTCGAATAATATTTCTATTATTATCGATTATATTAGTTGGGCTTCCTGTTATAACATATTTAATTTTAAGTAAAGTAATTCCCTATGAACCAGAATAGAATAATTTAAAATCAGTAAACAAAGTATTATTAGGAAGTTGTATTTACAGAAATGTAAAAAGTGAGTTGTTAAAATTGAAAAAAATATGGGCTCCTTGGAGACTTGAATATATCAAGCAACCAAAAGAAAATAGCTGTTTTATATGTGATATAATAAAGGATAAACCAGAAAAAGATCGTGAAAATTTAATTTTATACAGAGGAAAAAAGGCTATAATTTTAATTAATAAATTTCCATATATTTCAGGTCATTTAATGGTTGCACCTCTTATGCATACAGCTGATATCTCTGATATACCAAAAGAAACAAGTGATGAACTTTGGGGTTTAACAATTGAAGCTGTAGAATTATTGAAAAGAGCTATTAATCCTGAAGGTTTTAATATTGGTATGAATCTGGGCAAAGTATCTGGTGCAGGATTAAAAACTCATATTCACATTCATATTGTTCCAAGATGGTCTGGAGATACAAATTTCATGCCCATATTGGGTGATACTCGAATAATTTCTCAAGCATTAGAAGATACTTATGATCTTCTTAAAAACCAGCTTTCAAAATAACTGATTATAATCTAATACTAAATACATTACAAGAAACTAAACATTAGAGTTTGATACAAATATGCCTTTAAGTGACTTTTATGGTGAATTAGCAGCAATTGCAGGGGCAATTTGCTTTGGTTTAAGCAATGTTTTAATTAAATCCCAAAGTGGGAAAATTAAACCCATGGCAATAAATGCTATTAGATTGACTTTTTCAGCTCTCTTTTATTTCATATTAATACTCTCAATGGGTATGCTAAAAACTACTTTTACAATGAATTTCAAAACTTCACTCTTCTTAGTATTAGGAACTCTTCTTGGAATAGTTATTGGTGATGTTATTTTTTACTTCAGTCAACAATTGATAGGATTATCTCGAGCCTATCCAATTGCTTCTAGTTATCCACTTTTAACTTATATTGTAGGAATTATCTTAGGGTATGAATTCTATGGAAAATTTCGAATTCAAGGGGTTTTACTTGTAATTCTTGGAGTCTATATTGTCTCGAGTTCAACAGAAGATAAATTAGGAAATCTTTTTCTTTATCAAACAAATAACTTGCAATCAACTTCTCTACTTACAGATATCGAAAAAATGGATAGAAGGAATAATTCAAGAGGATTAATTAAAAAAAAGAGACATCTTATTATCCTTGGAATTCTGGGAGCATTTACTACTCAGATATGCTGGACTTTTGGTACTATTTTAATGGATAGAGGTTTAGAAGTAGAAGTTCCAGGAATTTCTGCTAATGCATTCAGAATCATTTCCGTAGCTCCTCTAGCAATATTAATTTTCTCTGTAAGTAATCGAGGGAAACAAAAAAGCATTTTTAGTTGGAAAGGAGCAATAATTGTTTTAATAGCAGGAATAATTGGCAATACTATTGGTGGACTTCTATATGTTTTTGCTTTATCATACTCTGATGCATCTACTACCGCAGCTATTACAGCAGCAGCACCACTAATTGCTGCCCCATTATCAATCATCTTTTTAAAAGAGAGAATTTCGATATTATTAATCATTGGTACGATTTTAACAGTAATAGGAATTTGGTTAATAATTATTTGAATTATTTTTCATCAGAAATAAGAAAATTCATTCGCACAAAGGTACCACAAATTTGACAATTATATTCAGATAGAATAACAATACCCGCCTCAGTATGATATATTATTTTAACTGTTTTACTACCACACAAAGGACATTTTTCGGTTATTTTAATGGACCCTTCTTTCATTTAATAAAGAACTCCTCTAAACCTATCAATGACTTTCATTAACATCATCCTTATAGTTTAAAAATTCCTCTATATTTAAACTTTCTAAATTAATCATTATTTATAACTTTCTATCTTAAAACATGTCCCCTTTAATATTTTCCGATAAAAAATAGCTGTTTATTTTTACTATATTGGAAAAGTTTTTGTTGTATTAGAATTATGAATCAGATAGTATGTTAGGAGTTTAGGTTATTATGACCGATGTACTTGAGACTGTTGAAAAAGTAAAGAGCTGGTTAGACGAACTCAATTTAAACTATTTTGTTTCACAAAGTGGCTCTGAAATAATGCTACCATATAAAATTGATGAACGTACATTTAATGTCCGTATTGTTGTAGCTCCAGAATGGATGCAACTTTTCTGTCAGATAATTATGGCAAATGAAATACCCGAAGAACTAGTATCAGTTGTTCATGCAAATCTTCTTTTAGCAAACTTTAATCTAAATGAAGTTACATTCTCTATAGATCCTGAAGGAAATGTCTATAGTGAAAATGATTTGCCAGTTGAAGCAGATATAGTGACTTTCAAGTCAGAGCTTGGAGCAGTAGTTTTTGGCTATCAATATTTCTATGAACAATTAGCACCTCAAATTGGTGGGGCTATTGAAAAGATGTCCAAAAATAAATTAGGTGTCACCTAATTGTTATAATAAAAATTTTTGCTGGTTAGCTAACCAGTAAAATATTTCTTTTTACATTAATGAGTTAAATCAATTTTTACTCCCGATGAATTAACTTTTGAATTTGCAAGATAAATAAAACTATCTTTTGAAAAATTATCTTTTATTTCAGTAATTATTTTATTAGCTTCTATCTCTGAATTTGTTAAAGCATAAATAGTTGGACCAAATGAACTTATTCCAAAACCATAAATTTCTTTCAATTTTTGCATGTAATCTAATAGTTCCTCTACAATTGTATTTGAATATTTTTCAAAACCAAATCGGTTGAATTGCAATTGCATATCTGATATCCCTTCACCAAATGTCTTAATGTCTTTTTCAACAAGAGCAGGTAAAATCTTCATTAAAATTAACCGCGAAATTTTTTCAACTTGTCCTGAAGGAATTGGGCATTCAGTTTGAAAAAGATTAACTTCTTCCAATCCAAATGATCCTTGTATTTTGGCAGGAGTAATTACTACGAATCGCCAATTGTCTGGTGGATAATTTCTAAAAATTACTGGTGGAGGTGATGCTTTTGATATACTTGATGGTAAAAATTCTTTTGTTTCTTTATCTGGACCAAAACTATGCCCACCATCTAAAATTATTCCTCCAGCATCAAATGCTGCTACTCCTATTCCACTAGTTCCTCCTCTTTGAATTAACATTGCAAGCTCGTTTGTTGTTAGAGATAAATTATGATATTTCATCAGAATTGCTGCAATAGCTAAAGAGAATTGCGTTTTAGAACCTAAGCCAATATGAGGAGGTATTTTTTCTTTTATTTGGAAATTAATTTTAGAAGAATCACAATCAAAATGATCTTGAAATTTTGCTTTAATTTTATCAATTTCATTAAAATATTCAATTTCCAAAGGAATTTCTTGATTTATTTTCTTATTTTTATATCCTTCTATTATCCAATGAGGATTTTCTAAGGCAACACCAAAACTACCATTGATCCTACCAAGCTCTCCATTTAAATCAATTAAACCAAAATGCAGTCTACTCGGAGTTGTTAGCTTGATATTCATTATTTAACACCCTTTAATATTCATTTATTTATATTTACAATTTTTAGTATTCGTTATTAAAGTATTTTATAAAAATTTAGGGAAAGAAAAAGAAAAGAAATTAAAAGAACAAATATCAATTTTTTCTATCGTCTTTTCTTCGATTTTGATTTCTTCCTTTTGCTCTTTTTAGATTTTCTTGCCATAGAAACGGTTATTAGTAGTACAATCACTAAGACAAAAAAGCCACAAAGTAACATCCACCAATAACCTGCAAATCCTGCAAGATTGACATATATTTCATACTTGAAGTCTTCAACATTGAAAAAATCAGCTTTAATTATTAATAGTGTATAATTTTCACTACTTGGAGTAAATGTAAAGATGATTTTTCTCATGCTTTTTGGGTCGCCATTATCCCAAGATCCAAATTCCAATTTACCATCTATTATATCATTACACACTATACTTAATGAAATACTTAAACCATATTGATAATCTGCTAAAGCTCGAAAATAATATTCTTTACCTGCTTTTAATTTCATGTGATAAGTATCAGTCTCAGCTAATCCACCCAAATCACCATTGGTAAAAAGAAAACCTCTATGAACTTTTGGAAAATCTTCTTTAATTGAATATTTATCTTCAGAATTTTCTATATAACCAATAACTGAAGTCATAACCATAGGCATAAGAACAAGAATAATCAAGCTAAAAGTTGAGGTTAATCTTATAGACTTTAATTTTTGATTCATATTCTCACCAATAATCTAATTTAACAAATAGTAATAATCTTCAATCACTATGATGATTCTTAAATTTTTTTGGAAGGAATCATAACTCAAAGTTTTTTAGCAGAAAGAAATATCATTTTTATAGAGTAACCTTTTTGGTGAAAAATCATGGTTCAAGATTTAATGATTTATCATATTCGTAAGGGTGAATTTGTTCCAATTTCTAAACCTATCTTCAAAACTGGTGATGCATATGTTATAGATTTGGGCAATAAAATATGGATCTGGCTTGGTAAAGGAGCACAAGTTGATGAGAAATTTATTGCAGCACTAACTGCACAACAATTAGATACTGAAAAGAGAGGAAAACCAACGGTTGATTCTTGTAATGAAGGCGAAGAAGAAAAAGAACTACTAAACGCTTTAGGTCCAGAATTCAAAGTTGTTGAAGGAGATACTCCATCAATCTTAATTCATATAGACACTTCTTTTAAGCCATTTTATAGAATGATTCGTGTAAAGCAAGTTGGTGATGAAATAGAATATTTTGATGAAAAGTTTTCTAAAGATTCCTTAGACTCCACTGATGTTTTTGTTGTAGCTGGTTTAATGGGTGAAGAAGCTATGATGATTTATACCTGGATTGGAAAAAATGCTCGACCAAAAGAAAAATTCTATGGTGCAATTAAATCGGACTTAATTGATAAAGAATTTAGAGAAGCTCCTCAAACAATCACTATAAATGAAGGAGAAGAAACAGGTGGTTTTAATTTCTTATTCAAAGCATACGATGATTATATTTTAAAAAAAAAGCCAACGAAAGTAGTTGAAAATAAAGCAACTGAAAAAGTAGACAAAAAGAAAGAGAAAAAACAAAAGAAATTTGGACGAAAGAAATAATCTTAGTCCAACTCTTATATTTTTTAAATTAAAAAATGAGTAATAAAAATTTGAAAATAAAAGAAAACAAATGTGAGGAAAAGAATCTTTTAGAATTCTTCCTCTAAAGCACCAACTTCTTTTAAAATTTCATAAGTTTTTCGTGTTGATTCACTAACGAATTCTTCCTTCTTTGCTCCGGTACAAACAAAAGCACCACTTTGGAATAATAATAAAACAGTTTTTGGTTCTCTAATACGATAAATCAATCCTGGGAATTGTTCAGGTTCATACATTGATCCTTCCAACATAATCGAAGCTAATTCTAGATTGATTATAGCATTAATATTACCAGAAGCTACGATGTTCTGAACTGTTACTTGTGGTTTTCCAGTGATCTTTGCACCAGCAGCTTTTAGAACCTTAACAATTTCTTCAGCTGCAACATGAAGCATTTCAGCACTTTTAGCTCCAGTAATAACCATTTTACCAGAAGCAAAAATCAATGAACTAACTTTAGGATTTGGTATTTTAAGTACTAAACCAGGGAATTTTTCTGGTTCATAGGAAACAAAATATTCCGGTTTTTCATTTAATCGGTCAGCTAAAGCGTAAAGGTCAATTCTAGAAGTTTCTACACTTCCAGATGCTACACAGTTTTGGATTTCATAATCTATCTTAACCATATGTCATTGTTCTCCTGATTAAAGATTTGATTTCAAGTTCTTTATAAACTACTAATGCTTTATAAATGAGTCTTTATAAATGAACCTTTATAAATGGTTTATAAAAGGTTTCTATAATATGGAACTTTTTTTAACTAAAAATGGATTTTGAAGTTCATTTTAATGTCTTTTAGAAATTCTTATAAGCTTATTAGATTGTTTTTAAACAAGTACTAGTTTAATGGTGACAAAATGAGGGATCATGAAATTATATCCCGGACATAACTTTCTACTCTTGTATTCACCTAGTTTAAACTATACTCAATATTCTAACGATTTTAGGAGATTAATTTAAATGAGGAATCGTTTTATTTGAAACTGAAAAAAAATTAGCATTACTCACTGATATGCCTAAAAAGGTGCTCTATCCAGAAGTTGAAGCAAAATTAGATATGCTCAAACTTGAAGATGAAGTATTAGCTTTCTGGAAAACAAACAATGTTTTTCAAGAAAGACTCAAGCTGAATAGCACTTTAAATAAGAATTACTCTTTTATAGATGGACCTATAACTGCTAACAATCCTATGGGACTACATCATGTTTGGGGTCGTTCACTAAAAGACCTTATACAACGCTATTGGGCTATGAAAGGATACCAACAAAGATTTCAAAATGGTTTTGATTGCCAAGGTCTTTGGATAGAGGTAGAAGTAGAAAAAGCTTTAGGATTAAATTCCAAACGAGCTATAGAAGAATTTGGTTTAGAAAAATTCTCTAATAAATGTAAAGAAAGATTAGACACCTATTCCAAATTAATAACATCTGAATCACAAAGATTAGGTCAATGGATGGACTGGGATCATTCATATTTTACTCATACAGATACTAACATCTCATACATTTGGTATTTCTTGAAAACTTGTCATGAAAAAGGCTGGATAGTTAAAGGAAACTTCCCAATGCCCTGGTGCGTTCGATGTGGAACCTCTCTTTCACAACATGAACAACATGACTCCTATAAAGAAATGAAACATACAGCAATTTATGTTAAATTTCCAATCAAGACAACAGAAGAATTTCAGAAAGAATTTCTCTTAGTTTGGACAACCACTCCCTGGACATTAACAGCGAATACTGCGGTAGCTGTAAATCCAACTATGACTTATTGCAAAGTGAAACAAAATGATGAATTCTATTATCTAGCAAAATCTAGGCTTTCAATCTTAACTGATGATTATCAGCTTGTAGATAAATTTCAAGGTAAAGAATTAGTAGGTAAAATGATAGAATCACCTTTCAATTATCTTACTGCTCAAAAAGATGTCAATCATAAAGTAGTAGATTGGCTTGATGTCTCAGGTGATGAAGGTACAGGATTTGTTCATATAGCTCCTGGTTGTGGTGCAGAAGATTATGAATTAAGCAAAAATCAAAACTTAAAGATACTATCACCAATAGATGAATATGGGATATTTACAAGTAGGTATGATGAATTTAACGGATTAGAAGTAGCTAAAGTATCTGAAAAAGTTAAACAAATATTAATTGAGAAAAATCTTCTTTACAAATCAGAAAAATTCACTCATAGATATCCTACTTGCTGGCGTTGTCATGAGGAACTGGTCTTCAGATTAGTTGAAGAATGGTTTATAGATTGTGAAGAAATACGACCTCTTCTCAAGGAAGTAACTAAAAAAGTTGAATGGACACCTCAGTTCTATGAAAAACGTATGCTTGATTGGCTTAATAATATGGGTAATTGGTGTATCTCGAGAAAACGATATTGGGGACTTCCATTACCATTTTTTGAGTGTAAATCTTGTGGTGAATTAACTGTTCTTGGCTCAAAAGAAGAATTGTTTGAGAAAGCAATTGATGGACTATCCTCTGTAAAAGAATTACATCGTCCATGGATAGATAACGTTAAAATAAATTGTCCTAAATGTGGTAAAGTAGTTAAAAAAGTTACCGAAGTTGGTGATTGCTGGTTAGATGCAGGTATAGTACCATTTTCCACCTTAAAATATCTAGAAGATAGATCGTATTGGGAAAAATGGTTCCCCGCTGATGCTGTATGTGAAATGCGAGAACAAATCCGATTGTGGTTTTATTCTCAATTATTCATGGGTGTTACATTAACAGGCAACGCACCATATAAGAAAGTTATAGTCCATGAAAAAGTGCATGATAAAGATGGAAAACCAATGCATAGAAGCTGGGGAAATACCATCTGGTTTAGTGAAGCTGTAACAAAAATGGGTGCAGATATAATACGTTGGTCATTTGCTAAACAATCCTTAACACAAGTAATGAACTTTGGTTATAATTTAGAAAGTGAACTAAAACCATTCTTCTTGACAATATGGAACATCTATTCATTCTTTGCAACTTTCGCTAACCTAGATGATTTTGATCCAAGTCAAATTAAAATAGAGGAATTGAAAAATAAATCTTTGCTCGATAAATGGTTGTTATCAGCTTTACAAGAGCTTGTAAAAGAAGTTCGTAAGAACTTGGATCATACAGATTTCCAAAAAGCAACTACTGCAATAGAACAATTTGTTGATCGACTTTCAACTTGGTATATACGACGAAGTCGACGAAGGTTTTGGAAGAGTGAAAAGAGTGAAGAAAAAACTTGTGGTTATATAACACTCTATGAAGCATTATTAACATTAGTAAAACTTCTAGCTCCAATAACACCGTTTTTCAGTGAATGTCTATATCAAATGTTAACATATACTAAGATAAAGAAATCAATAAGTGTTCATTTATGTGATTATCCAAAAGCAAAGAGCTCTTTAATTAACAAACAATTAAATGAAAAAATGGATAATCTACTTGAAATAGTTAAGTTAGGAAGATCTGCAAGAAGTAGCTCAAATATACGATTACGACAACCATTAGCTGAATTACTTGTTTGGTGTAAAGAACCAATACAACAAGAAGTAATAAAGGAATTCAAAAATGAATTACTAGCTGAATTAAATGTCAAAAAAGTTAAGATTGTTCAAAAACCAGAGAAATTTCTAAGATTCACAATAAAACCAAATTATCCAATACTAGGACCTAAATTAAAAGGTAACATACGACTTGTGGAGAAGAAATTAAAGGAACTTTCTCATTTAGAAATACTCGAAGCATATTATCAGCATGATAAAGAAATTATTCTTAATTTAGAGTCATTTAAACAACCTTTGAAACTTAAATTATATCATGATATACTACTTGAAGCACAACCAATTGGTTCTCATTCAATTGCTGTAAACACAAATTTCGCTGTTGCACTGAATATTTCTTTAACGGAAGAACTAATATCAGAAGGATTAGCTAGAGATTTAGTAAGATACATACAAGAAATAAGAAAGAAATTAGCTCTACAAGTTGATGATAAGATACAGGTACAATATTTTGCTGAAGATAAATCTGCTATAGTAATAAGTACTTATCAAAACTACATTACATCAGAAACATTAACAGCAAAATTAGTGAAATTAGATACTAAACCTCTTGATGGAGAAAAGATAGTTCTGAATAATGAGATTGTAATTCTAAATATCTTAGCTGAATAAACCTGAAATAAAGGATAATAAATTATTTACTAAATTATCCTTTTCCTATTTTTTTAAAATAGATAATAAATAAAAGATGAAAGTGAAGCTATACAAAGAGCTGAAATAAAATAAGTGAAAGAATGAGCAAAAGCAAATTTTAGATTATCTGCTTTTGGATTATATTTACTTCGCATTAACCTTTTTTTAACAACTAATTCTCGATGATGGACAGTTATTCCTGAAAGTATAAACAAAAAACCACTTTCGCCAAACATTATCCAAGATAAAATGTATGTGTACCCATTTAATGAATTTGGACCAAAACTATTAGCAAAGTATAAAATTAGATTAATGAGCATAAAAAAACCTATTATAATAGAAATAGCTTGACAACATGATGAAAAATTAAATCGATAAACAGTATAATCTTGACGAATTGTTGTTCGTTGATTTCTTAAAATATCATCAAAGGTTTGATTTTTATATTCAAGTGTAGAGAGACGGTATGCTGGTAAATTGAGTAATTCAGGTTTGCCTTCATTTTCTCCCTGTTGATTTTGTGGGGGGCTTTTTCTAATTGATTCTAAATCTTCTCTCAAAGATAAGATCTAACCTAACCTTTTTTATTATTTATTCATTTTTTATTACTAATAGTTTATTATTAGTCTTATATTAAAGGAAAGCTTCAGAAGGAATGCTAGCAATAATAAAGTGAGCTATTAATGAGAATAAACCAAGAATAATTCCTGCAAACACATATGTATAAGAACTACCGATAGCCAATTTTGTATCAGCACCAGTAATTTTTTTATCCTTGTTTTTACGAAATCTAAGACGATTAAGTGTAAAAGATTGTTTAAACGTGCCTACACAACCACCAAAGGTAAAGAATATACCACATTCAATTAAAAGAATAATTTCTGTAAGCAGATAGATCGCACGATTATCGTTTCTACTTATTATGATCCACATTGCTAGTAAAGTTAACCCAGTCGTAAAAATAGATAAAATAATCCCTACAAAAATAACACGTGACCAATTTAATTTTACTTTCATAGAATCGTATGGAATAACTTCCTCATCCACTTCAAGAGTATCTTCTTCTAGAAAATCATCAAAATCATCTTTATCTTTTTCTTGATTCTCAGCTTGAGATTTTGATGATTCCATATGATTTTTACTTTCCAAATTAAACAGCTCTTAAATAAATTAATACTCTGAATACAAAAACATTATCAAAATTCTAAATAGGAAAAAAATGAGAAAAACTGGTAAATTACCAGTTTAAGATTAATTTTTTATTTTTATCTTTAAATACACCTGCGAAAGTTGCTATGATATCTATGATATAAAAGAATAAAGTAATTACTCCAAGTGCTAGAAAGATTATTCCCACACCTAAACCTTCTGCTTCGTTAGAACCTAATTCTAGGAGGGTTTGGATGTAGATCTTGATATAATCAATTCCAGAGTAAATGAACAGTATTGTTAATAATTGAACCAATATGGATACGATCGCTGAACCATATTTTCCAACATAGAATCTATGAATACTAAAAGGTATTATTAATGATAATCCTGCTACCAATTTACGTTTATGGATAGAAATTTCATCTTCAGTTGCAACATCCGCTTCGGAAAGACCTTTCATCCGGTCAATAATTTCACGCGATTCTCCCCGTATTTCACCGAAATAGCTCTTTACTGTTTTCCAAGGTTTTGTTAATATGTAAAATTTCGCTTTATTCATTACCCATACAGTTGGTGGTAGTGTATGTTTGCGGAATGCAATAAAGACAGCTGTCAATATTAGTAAAAGGATTACTAGGAATAAAGACCAATAATGCTCAAAAGTACCTCTAACATAATCATAGGTATATACGAGAGATCCATTAACACTGGAATGGAATTCCTCATGCCATATTATCAGATGATAATTAGTATTTGCTTCTGCATTGTAACTAAACGAGATTTCTGTTGAATCAATTATAGAAACAGTAGCACCCAAAGTACTTGGACGTACATTTGGATGAATTAGATAAGAAGCATATGCTTCATCATCTAAAATAAAAGTACAAACAGACGCATTAAGATTGAAGATGTGAATAGTGTCATTAGTTGTACGATCACCACCAACAATCCTCTGATAATAAGGATTGTATTCAATTGTGGCTGATCCTTCAGTCCAAAGGTATTTACCTGTTGCATCAACTCCATCTGAAAATAGAATCAATTTGGGACTAATTACAGCATTATAAAATTCGAAAACAAAGTAACCATCACAAATCCAGAAATAGGAATATGTTGTAGGAGCATCTCCTACATAATTATCAAGAAATTCTCTATAATCACTTGCAAAACCACTTGAGTCAAGGATATAAATTTCAACCCGAGCAGTGGACCAAATTTCTAATCGATAAGATCTTGAATCTGATCTAAAACCAATAGCATCGGTTTCGGGAATACCTAAAATATATTCATTATAAACATTAAGATCAAATTGTGCTTCAGCTATTAAAGGTGGTTGAGAAGGTTCGATAACAAAATTTTCATAATGTAAAAGAACTAATTCCCCATTAACCATAAGAAGGGGGGAACAAGCCAAAGTTACCACCAAGAAACTTAGGAATAAACTTGTATGGGTAGTTTTAGAACCAATCATCTGTAATTCACATCTTTTCTACGACTTTCTTATTTCACAAGATTGTAAACTAATGCTTACAAATGAATCTTGCCTTTTTTATATATTTTCGTGGTCTTGAAATAAAATAAGAATTACACCTTTAAAGGATTTTGCTAAATATTAGAAAAGAGGAAAAGAATTGAAAATTATCAAATAATCTCTTGTGGGAGAGAATTTAGGTATCTTCAAAGGTAAGTACTAGAAAGATGAGAAAAGATAAGAAAAAAAAAAGAAAAAGAAAAAAGCCAAATGGCTTATTTTCTTCTCTTCAAGAAGAAGACTTGGCTTGCACCAGCGAGGGCAAGAATACCAATTACAACATATAGACCTAAGCCGGTAGTTGATGTTGGAAAAACATAAACAAAACCTGCAGCTTCCATATATTGTTGAGCTAAATCAATACTGTATGGATAGAATCCAATTGTGTCATCGTATCCGATAGCAACATTTGGACAACCAGTACTACCTTCTACAGCAAGACCATTCATGATTTCTTCTACGATGGTAGTTCTTGGAATCATGGTGGAGATAGCTTTTCTGATGTTCTTACCTGATTCTGGGCTGCTTATTGGACATAATTCACCAGTACCGAGGTATGGATGTAAGCAGTTGAAAGCTAATTCTTGTGTTCCTGGATCTTCTACTAGAGTGTAAGTAGAGCCAGCTGGAACTTCTGAAATTTGTGGTACGAATTGAGCATCAACCATATCAATTGTTCCTGCAGCTAAGTCAGAAAGGGCACCTTCTTTGTTAGAATAGAATTCTAAGTAAATGTCATCAAAGTTTGGTGTGATACCAGTCCAGCCGCTAAAGTAGGTATTGAGAGTTAAGTGAATGACACCGTTGGTACCATCATATTCTTCTAAGTAGTATGGACCAGAACCCATAAGCTTGTTGGGATCAGTGGTAGCCCAATTAATAGCTTGTGCTTCCATAGCATCTTCAGCAATTGGACTCCAAATATGTTCGGGTAAGATATCAACAGCTAAGTTGCCGTCTTGGAAGACATATTCTCTTAAGAATGTTATAGTCAAACTATTATCATCTATAACATTTACTGAAGAAGCATCTAGATAGAGTTGCCAGTAAGCTAAGGATGGATTAGCAAAATCTTCAGAGATCAAAAGGTTGTAAGAGAATTCAACGTCATAGGCGGTTAATGGGTGATCATCAGCAAATACTGCTAATGGATCTAATTCTATGTTATAGGTTAAACCATCAGCACTGCTTATTGAATCAGCAATCCTTGGACTGTAGGCTCTATTATTGAGAGCATCACGTTCATACATACCATCATAGATTTGTTCAATCCATTGAGCATCATAAACGGATTCGTAAGTATATGGATGGAAATCTACAAAGTCTGCTGGACATGCGTAATGGAATTCGGTTTGAGTACCAACACTCCAGTTTTCCATATTTTGATAGCTTGAAGCCCATAAGAGTCCATCCCAACCTTCAAAGTCGGTTGCGTGTGGATAGAGAGATAATGGGTAGATGATTGTTGTTTGAGGCAAGTCCTCATACAATAAAGCTTGGATTTCTTGACACCAGTCAATTCTGTCTTGAAGAACGAATGAACTTGTGTAATTGCTTATAGCCCAGTCCATGTCTTGACTAACATATTGATAGAAGTTATCACCATTTGGTGTAATAGATGGACTGTCAAAGAGACCTGTTGGATCCCAGTCTAGACCCCAAGACCAACCAACGAAGAAAATATCGAATCCACCTTCTGCGTATGTAGGAATTGGATAAGGTCCTGGATAACTCCAAGTTCTAGGAGTAATTTGAGCCCAACCGGTGTGGTCAAATACGTCAATACCAATACCAATTTTAGGCAATTGTTCTACCATTAAAGTAGACCATTGATTTCTTGCATCATTAGTATTGGGCGCCAAGATACTGATTGTAAAGAAAGGTATCGGGTTAACTGCTTGTGTTGGTGTAGCCATAAAGGGCAATACACTTAAACAAATCATAAGAGCTAACGGAAGAACCATTCTTCTTAAATCCTTCTTGATCAAGTTTTTTTACCTTCCACAATGAATAGGTACTGTACCTCTTCTAAAAAGATAGAGTACGAATTATTTTAAGCACATACCTATTTAAAAGTTTTTGGCGATAGAATGAATATATGCTTATAAAGGGATAAAGCCTTTTTTTTGGTATTACAGCTTATTTTTTTGCCTTTTTTTTTACTTTTGTTCACACATCTTTCTTGTTTTAAAGAAAAGATAATATCTTTTCCTTTGAATTCAGATTAACTTCTTAAAGTAGTGATTATTTTTTCTCTTCCATGTCTTAATATTGATGGTAAAACACCAATTAAGGCTACTAAAGTGATTATTATTGGGAAAATTATCAGTTGAATTATAGGAATTGTCACACTAAATGGTATAATATTATGAGAAGTAAGTAAAGGAGTAATTAGCTGGAAGGTTGCATATGTGAATCCGATTCCCAATAAAATTCCAGAAATACAAGCACTTAAGACTATTATAGAAATTTCCACTAAAAGTAATTTGCTTATCATTTGTCTAGATGCACCCATAGACATCTTAATTGCAAATTCTTGTGATCTTTGTTTTAAAGTAAATTCTGTAAACATTACTAATAAAATGATTATTATCAACAAAATAGTTCCCAACATAATGTAAAAGAAAATCATTACATTTGGTATATAAGATTCGATAAACGCTCCTATAAATCGTTCATTTATTAATGCTGGATTAACTTGAATATTTGGTAATAGTCCTTCTATTTGAGATTCAATTTCCACTAAGTTTTCTCCTGGTAAAATACTGGCTAAAAACAATTGACAAGTATTAATATCCAATTCTGTTTGCATATAATTATCATTTACTAATATGAAACCTGATTTAGGTTGAAGCATTTCAATATTTGCCCCATCTGCTAACCCTAGACCAGGAGCTGAATTAATTATCCCAACAATTGAGAAAATTCTATTAAATACTCCTCCCGGCAAATTACTTACAGGCAAATTATCTCCTACAGTTAAATTCAAACGTATTGCTAGTGGTAAACTAATAATCACACCATTGGAAGTTTCATCTAATTCTTGTAAATTAACAAATGAATAACCAGCAGGAAAACAACTATCATCCCAGTCACCAACCCGTGAATAGATTATCGGATCAACCCCATATACAAGATAATCATTATAGGCTATACTTCCTTTAGTTTTGAAAATAGGGAGAACTTCATTTACGCCTTCTATTTGACTAATATTTGATTTAAAATTATGATTTAGTGGATAAGTAGAAATACGTAAATCAGCGCCATTTTTAAAATCAGTTTCTATTTGCTGATTGGTCATTACAGAATTCATAGAGATTAAAGTAAACACAATAACAGAAGAAACTAATAATAGTGAAAATGTCATTGTGTTTAATTTCTTATCTTTCCTTTTAAAATTATTATTTAAGAAAAATGCATCAGTGAAGACAATTCTCTTAAAGAATCCTTTCAAATTGCCCTGTATTTTATTGTTTAATAATAAACTAAATCCTTGACATATAAAAATCAGTAATAAACAGAATAAAACAAAGGTATAACCAGCAGAAGTTGTACCAGATATACTATAATTTTGTGTATCAGTTATTTTTTCAATGGTATCTATTAAAGAAAATATTGATGCTATAAGAGTAACAAACATTAAACCAATGGTTATACCTATAACTAGATTTCGTTCTATTTTTCTACGAGCACTTCTATCATGCTCAGCATTTTTATGTCTTAATGAAATTTCCCAGAAAATTTTTACTGAAGCATAACCCATGATACCGAAAGTTAAAACTAATGGAATAAGAATAAGAAACCAATAATTAATTGTAGGATGACTTATAAAATTACTAAAAGTGGCCATTGAAAAACCACTAGAGCTAAAGGAAGGAATCATTGCAGCAAATGGAAATGATAATGCTATACCTAGAATTGTTCCAATAAGTGCAACTATAATAAATTCAATAATAAATAATAGAATTATTTGGAAAGTATCAGCTCCTCTATCTCTCAATAAGGCTACTTCTCCTTCGCGAGATTTAATAACGACATTTATTGTAAAGATAGTTAAAATGATACTTATCATAATAACAGGGATCATAAATGCAATTGACACATTTGCACGAGTATAAGCACTCATTAAGGAAATTAAAGGACTATCAAAGGTGAAAATATATACTGAGGGATAATCTTTTTTAATTTGTTCTGAAAACAAATGCATCTTGTCAAGAACTTTATCTAATCCATCTTTTGTTATTTCATCTTTATCAAATTTTATAAATAAGATGTAAGGGATATCATTATGATCCATTGAGTTCATATCAGCTTGACTTAATAAGTTAATATCAAAAATAATTGAATCCGACAACCATTCTATAGGAACAGCTGATTGGAGTACTGAAACTCCTTCTGAGATAGTATATACTCCTCTTATTATATAAGATTCATCAAAATAAGTTCCTTCGAAGGATGATATCATATCTTGTCCATAAGCGGGATTTGGCAATTCTTTAGCTATAGAAACATTAATTCTATCACCAATTGTAAGGTCTCGACCATAAATTACTGATAATTCTTGCAATTGATAGAGACTTAAAAGAATACCATTATTCTCGACAGTGAAATTACCCTCAAAATTAAACATAAAACTAATTCTATCTAATGTAGATTGATTAGTAACAAAAGCATTTGTTATTGAAACTGGATTTGTGCTATTCTGTTGTGAATTTTCAGGCAGACAACGATATTCTTCACTTTTATCTTCGGTATTAAACAATGCATAAGAAGTATATGCAGTAGTATAGAAATTAACTAGAGGGTTATCTTTAAAATCATTCTCAATTTCTCGAACATCTTCAGGTCTTTGAGGAGAGTAAATGTATGCTTGGAAATCTTGTGATTCTAGAAAATCATTAATAGCTAAATTTTCTGATGAATTTGACCAAATATTTACAGAAAGTAAAATAGAAACTGATATTGTAAATCCAAAAATAATTATGAACATATGTCTTTTGTGATTCATGATATTTTTGAAAGCTAATGAAATTAAATAACCTGTTTTTAGTGAGTTTTTACTCATAATTTCCACCAAGATGTAAATTAGTCTGCTGATTTTTCAGTTGATTTTTTAGATCTGCTTTTGGAGTTGATTTTTGCTTCTGTTTTTTCCACGTGATTATTTTGTTTCTTAGCATTATTTGGTAATGTTTCAGCTATTTGTGTATCTTTATAGATTTCAGTAGCAACACGAAAATCAAAAGATTTTTTATCTTTAATTTTCTCTTCAACTAATATACCATTTCTTATTATCAGTACTTTATCTGCACGAGCGGCAATTTCAGGGTCATGAGTTGTCATTACAACAGCTATTTTTTCTTTTTCAATAAGATTAGTAATCAATCCCATAATCTCATCACCTAATACAGTATCAAGAGCTTTCGTAGGTTCATCACATATCAGTATTTTAGGATTATTAGCCATTGCACGTGCTATAGCTATTCTTTGCTTTTGACCATTTGATAGTTGATCTGGTAACTTATTCGCCATAGGTCTCATTTCGACCAATTCTAGAAGTCTGTAAGCTTTTGTTAAAGCTAATTGTTCTGACTTTCCAGCTAAAACTAATGGAGTCATTACATTTTCTATAGCAGACATACTAGGGATAAGATAGAATTCTTGAAAGATCATTCCTAAATTCTTTTGTCGATAAAGTCTAAATTCTTCTCGAGACATTGTTGATATATCTTTATCATCTATGGAAATCTTACCTTGACTCAGAGTGTCAATCCCAAAGAGTAAATTAAGAAGAGTTGTTTTCCCACTACCTGATATACCTACAATAGCTAAGAGTTCACCTTCATGTAATTCAAAACTAACTCCTTTTAAAACCTCGAGTTTTCCCGAACGTAAATCATAATACTTGTAAACATCTTCACATTTTAAGATAGTTTTTGACATTGGAACAATCCTTCAGTTTTTGAAAGTTATTTTATACTTGCAAAGTATCTATGTGATTATTTGCAACTATGGAATTAAATCCTCTAATTTGAATTTTATAGCAAATCAGCAATTTTATGTATAATATTTACTCAAACACTAGTTCTTGGGTAATTATTTATTTTATTATAGAAAAAAGCGATTAAAAAAGTAGAGGTTCTTCTGGAATAAATAAGAATTAATTCTTATAAAGATAATAACATGCTAAAAGTTCTTTTTTAGGGACTTTTCAGATTATAGGAAGGATTTTATTAGGTAGATAATTATTGTAGTAAGAATGAAAATAAAAACTTTGAATGTAAATTAGTAAATATTCAAGGAAATATTCATATAGAATAATAAAAATTAACCGTTAAAAGAACAATTTAATGTTCGATATATTCGGCTAATCTCAATGAGCGTGAATAATAAATGGCAGCTGAATCTAAAAAAGGAAATTTAATTCTAGAATTACGAGACCTTAGAAAATGGTTTCCAATAAAAGAGCAAGGCTTTATTGGAAGTAAACAAGTTGCAAATATAAAAGCTGTTGATGGTGTTAATTTAGAAGTTTATAAAGGCGAAACACTTGGACTTGTAGGTGAAAGTGGATGCGGAAAAACAACTACAGGTAAAGTTATTGTAAAACTTGAATCACCAACCACAGGTCAAGTATTATATAAAGGTCAAGATATTTATGCTTTTGATACCAGAGAAGATGAAATGTTCTTCAAAAGAAATGTTCAAATGATATTTCAAGATCCATATAGTTCATTGAATCCCCGAATGTTAATTATGGATATTATTGGAGAAGGTCTTCAAATTCATGAAGCAAGAATGACTAGAAAACAGCGAGAAGAAATTGTTTATGATTTATTAAATAGAGTTGGTTTAGAAAGATATCATGCCTTAAGATATCCACATGAATTCTCAGGTGGACAAAGACAACGCATTGGTATTGCTCGATCTTTATCAGTTAATCCTGAGCTTGTTGTAGCTGATGAACCTGTATCAGCTTTAGATGTTTCCGTTCAAGCACAAATTCTTAATCTTATGCAAGATCTTCAAGAACAATTCAATTTAACTTATATCTTTGTTGCACATGATTTATCGGTTATTAAGCATGTTAGTGATAGGGTAGCGGTAATGTATTTGGGTACAATTGTAGAATATGGATCCAATAAACAAATCTTCAGCAAGACAGCTCATCCCTATTCTGTAGCATTAATGTCTGCTATACCAAGACCAGATCCAAGAAGAAAAATGAGTAGAATTGTTTTACCTGGCGAACCTCCTTCACCAATCAATATACCTAGTGGGTGCAGATTCCATCCGAGATGTTATAAAGCTGATGGTAATAAATGTGCAAAAGAAGACCCACCAATTATTGAAATTGAATCAGGGCATTTTGTTAAATGTCATTATCCAGAAATTGATTTCATCAAACAATAAAGGGATTTATCCCTTTTATTTCTCTTATTTTTCAGATTAACGAAAGGTTTTTGATTATATTTTTTGATTTTTTATCTATCTAATAATGAATAAATTCAAAAATAGTAGGAATATTGAATCTACTAAAAAGACTTAATAAAAAGGAATGATAATTCCAATTAATAGTAAATCGGTGAATTTGATGGTGGAACCTCTACTGGAAGTTAAAGATCTGGTTACTCACTTTTTTACAGAATCAGGTGTAGTTCAAGCGTTAGATGGTATTAACTTAACTGTTTATCCAAAAGAATCAGTTGGAGTTGTTGGTGAATCCGGATGTGGTAAGACACAAACGGCTTATTCGATTCTAAGGATATTAGCATCTAATGGTCAAATTATGAGCGGTCAAGTTTTATATAAAGGACAAGATCTTGTTCAAATGACCGAAGCTGAAATGAGGAAGGTACGTGGTAAAGAGATAGCCATGATATTTCAAGATCCTATGACTTCACTAAATCCAGTATTAAAAATTTCTGATCAAATGAATGAAGTAATCGCTATGCATCGTGATGTTTCATTAGAAGAAGCAAACGAAATTGCTATAGAAGCTTTAACTGCTGTAGGGATATCAGAAGCTGAAAATCGTATTGATGAATATCCCCATAAATTTAGTGGTGGTATGAGACAGAGAATCCTAATTGCAAGAGCATTAGCTTTACGACCTTCACTGCTAATAGCGGATGAACCAACAACAGCTTTAGATGTAACAATTCAAGCACAAGTATTAGAAATCATTAAAGAAATGAAAGGAAAGTATAATTTAGCACTTATGTTAATTACACACAATCTTGGTGTTGTAGCTGAATTAACAGATAGGGTCCATATTTTTTATGGAGGAAGAATCGCTGAAGTCGCAGCTACATATAATATTTTTACAAAACCAATGCATCCTTATACTATTGCTTTATTGGAAAGCATCCCTTCATTAGATGTGGAAAAAGGAAGATTAGCAACAATTCCCGGTAGTGTTCCTCAATTAATAAATCCCCCAACTGGATGTAGATTCCACCCAAGATGCAAATACGCAAAAGATAGATGCAAAGTAGATAGACCTGAAGTAGAAGAAAAATTGCCAGGTCGTTTTGTAGCATGTCACTTTTGGGAAGAAGTAGAAATAAGTGCACTTGCAGAAGATGTTATTGGTAGTCATAAAAATAAAATTAAGAAGAAAGAATCCTGAAATTTAATTTTATTTTTATTAATTCTTTTTTCTCCTTTATTTTTTTATTTGTATTCTCAGTAAATTCCTACTAGATATGGGGATTTGTAATAAAAAATGAGAAATTAATTAGAAGAAAAAAAGTTTTGAATTGGTTTAAAACCAATTCGTATTTTGGAAATTATTTACCTAATCTTTAAGTCTGGGATCCATAGCATCTCGTAATGCATCGCCAACAATATTAAATGCTAGAACCAGGAAGAAAATACCAAAACCAGCAATAAAGACTTGTTCTGGATTATTTTGTAGGTTTCTAACACCATCATTAACGATTCTACCCCATGATACTGTTTGAGGATCACCAAATCCAAGATAAGTTAATCCCGCTTCACCGAGTATATTTCCACCAATGCCTAAGGTTGTAATGACTATAATTGATGCTAAAATATTTGGTAAAACGTGTTTAGTGATTATTCTCCAATCGCTTGCACCTAAACAGATAGCTGCTTGAACATATTCCAGTGTCATCACACGTTTAACTTCTGCTGTGACCAACCGACACAAACCAGCCCAACCAAACAATCCTAAAACCAGGATCATAATTGTTGAGTGATTAATATTTTGGAGAAATTCAATTCTACCAGAACGTAAGAAGGATACAGCAACAATAGCAATCAATAAAAATGGTACTGCTAGAAACATATCAGTCACACGCATAATGATTTCTTCAGTTAAGCCACGATAAAAACCAGCAAGTGCGCCAAGAACTACTCCAATGATTGTTGACAAGGAAGCAGCAACAATACCTACTATTAGACTAATCTTGGTACCCCAAATTACTCTTGATAAAAGATCTCTGCCTAAGGTATCTGTACCAATAGGATATTTCAAGCTAGGTCGTTCATCAGCACCGCCACCGCCATATTTATCGAACAATGGGTCCAATGATGTTGGGTAATCAGGTGAGAAAACAGGAGCTAAGATAGCAATAACCGTAACAACTAGAATAACAAAAAAGCCATAAATAGCTAATTTGTTTTTCTGGAATCGTTTCCAAACTATAGACCAATGTGAGGGAGATTTTTCTACTGGTACCGTGTCACCTACACGAAGCAGGTCAGCTGTACTTTTCTTTTCTTTTGTATCAGTTGCTGTAGCCATAATTTAATTCCTCCAATATTACAAATCAATCCGCGGATCTACCCAAACATAGGCTATGTCTGTCAGCAGATTTGCTATCAGAATCATCAGTGTAATTATCATACTTATACCCATAATTAACGGATGATCCAATTTGAGTACATATTCAACGAATTTTGAACCCAAACCTGGATACGAAAAGACCGTTTCAGTAATTGGTGCCCCTGCAAGTACTCCTCCAACAAACAGACCAATAAACGTAACTACTGGTAATAGAGCATTCCTTAAACCATGTCCTATTAAAACTGCTCTTTCTGAAAGACCATTTGCTCTAGCTGATAAAATATAATCTTGTCGTAGAATTTCTAACATTGAACCTCTAACTAATCGAGTAAACAATGCTAAACTTGCGAAAACAAGAGTTGCAACAGGTAGAACCATATACCATATGGTATCGCCAGTATAAGTGAAGAATGTTCCTAAAAACACTCCCAGCCGACCATCCCACAGAGCACCCCAATCAACAGGTAATACTGCTGTACTATGGGCTTTCCCTGCTGGGAACCATGCTAAGCCTCTTCCAGCGAAGATAAATATAAGCAAGTTACCAAATACGAAAATGGGCATTGATAATCCCAGTAATGCTAATGCGCTTACACCTGAATCTATCCAAGTATTTTGGAATTTAGCTGCAAGTACACCTAAGAGTATTGAGATAACTAATGAAATCAAAAATTGAGTTATTTGTAGTTTCAACGTTTCAGTCAAATATTTTCCTATTTCTTGAAGAACAGGTGCTCTACTAAAGAAAGTTAATCCTAAATCAAATCGTACAAAACCTAATAACCAAATGAAATATTGTTGTATTGGAGGTCTACTTAAACCTAAAGTATCACGAATTCTATCAAGGTCTTCAATAGTGATGTGGGGATTCGCTTGAATAAGGTACGCAATGGGATCACCAATCATATACATTAAAGCAAAAGTAATGACGGAAATACCAATGAATAATGGTATAATTGTAAGAACTCTTCTAAAACTGTAAACTAAGATTCTATTTCTAGAGAGGCCTCTAAAGAAATTACCGAAAATATTTCCTTCTTTAACTACTCTTTTAGCGGTTACATCATCAATTTTTTCAACAGCTTGTACATCGGACATTTATTTTCCAACTCCAAACTTTAGAACTTGGATAAGTTCTAGATTATACTTGATTTAATATATCTCATTATATTTTATCAAAGTTATTATTAGTCTACTAATTGGTAGTATTTATAGGTTACCTCTAGTTGAAAATGCTATCTTATTAAATATATAAATCTAAGGAACAAAAGATAAGAGAAGAATGATTTAAGTTACAACCATTCCACAATTTTTACAAACACGTGTGCCTTTTTCAACTAAAGATCCACAAACGGAACATGTGAAAATCTTTTCAACTTCATATAATTCATCTTCAGGGATACTTAGATGTATTTGTTGGCCAATAATTTTAGCTGTAAAGCTCCTGGGATTTCCAAGAACAACCATCATATCTTCTGGGATTGAAAGCCTTCGCTGATTGTCAACAGCTAATCGTCTTGTTTCAGCTAAATTACGTAAACGAATACTACTCCCATGAGTAGCTAAAATTACACCATCTTTTATTTCAATGATGCGTTCAGCTCGTGAAGCTACTTGTTGTGCATGAGTTGCTATTAATAAAGCAACATTCAATTCACGATTAATATCATCAAGAACATCCAAAATCTGTTCACCAGTCAATGGATCAAGGGATGCAGTAACTTCGTCAGCTATTATTAACTTAGGATTAGTAATTAAAGAAGCTGCTAAAGCAACTCTTTGACGTTCACCACCAGAGAGCATACTTGGACGATGTTTAACCCGATCACCTAAGCCAACAAGGTTTATTAGCATGGCTGCTCGTTCAGCTATTTCATGAGCATCCATACCAGCCAAATGACCACCTAACTTAACATTTTGACTAACATTTAAATGAGGAATTAATTTTGTTTCTTGAAAAACCAAACCTGCAAAACGTCTTCGTTCACGAACTATTTGTTCTTGCGAAAGACGAGAAATATCTCGAGAGATACCAGACCAAAAAATCTTACCAGAAGTTGGTTGAAGAAGTCCAGCAGCAATATTAACAAGTGTTGTTTTACCTGCTCCAGATGGTCCAATTAATGCTACTTTTTCACCCGGATAGATTGACAGAGAAACTCCTCTGAGAGCAGCAGTTTCAGTTTTTTCACTTTGATAGATTTTGTAAACTTCTTCGATATTTAAAATAGGCATTTCTAGAGAAGGTTTTATTTTACTCATCTTTATCCCAAATTTAGTTGATAGGTTGATATTTAATACTTTCTCGTTTAAATGAGATATTATTCTATAATAAATTCTTTATAAAGTCTACAATAAAAATGAATTTCTAAGATTTTAATAGATTGATAAAAAAAGTATTTAAAAGATTAATATATCGAGACAAGAGAAAATATTAAAAGCATAAAATACTATCTCCAAACTATGAGCACTAATAAGGATATTAGTTTAGAGGAAGGTAAACCTGGAATGTCCAAAGAAGAAACTTTAGAAATACAAGAAACTCGAATTAATGTCATGTGGAAACAAATGAAGAATCAAGAAATCAAGCGATTTATAGATTATATTGGTCCAACTGGTATTTGGTTATTACTTTATTATGTTTTCTCATTATTTATGATGATCGTATTAAATATCGTACGAATTGGTTGGTCCTTTGAGGCTATCTTTGGAGCTCCAACATACTTCAGTCAGTTGTTTATTAGCTATGGATTAAATGCTGGAAAAGTTCCTACAGATCCTCTTGATTTTGATAATGTTTATTACTTACAAAGAATTGATTACGGCAATTTTCTAACAAGTGCTTCTTGGTTATTTGCTCCTATGATTGTTTATGTTTTAGGCATTTTTATTTCAATGCTAACAGGTTCAGGATTTCCACAACCAATTGGTGATTTTGCTTTTAACACCAACTTTCAATACTTCCACCAATATGTCCCATTATTAAATGAAAATAAAGGTGGTGGCTTTTACTTCCTCATAGCTTGGGTACCTATAATCTTAGCAATAGTTATTGGTGCTATAATGACAAATCGTATCTTTAGGGATAAGAAAAATAAAAATGTCAATGTAATCAGGATATTCTTGTTCAGTTTAATTGCTGGGTTTATTGTAGGATTACAAATGGGTACGATTACTGGAACTGTGCAATTTAAAATAAGAGGAGCATTTAGAACGATCTTTCTAAATAGCTATCAAAACGAAGGTTATTTATTTAGTGGTGAATATAATCCAAATACAATACTAATAACATCGTGGTTCATTAATTTCATTCCAGCATTTATGGCAGTCATATGGTATGGTCTCTATAATTCTTTTATAAAACAAATCCATAAACAAACAAGAAAAAATGGTATGTTGACAGCAGAAGAAATAGAACAAGCTGATAAATTTCAAGAAGATAAATTACTTGGTAAATAGTTATAAAATTTATGGCAGATTATTTCTTGCCATTTTTTATTCTTAATAGAAAAAAACAAAAGCAGAAAATGCTTTTGAAATTTTACAATAATTAATAACGTTTTGCTAAAACAGCTATTTTACCTTCTTTATTACAATTCAAACATTTACATTGTTTACTTTCATTAAATTTGTATCCTAAAAGAGTGAAATTTGTTTCTTCTTCTATCTTTTGACAACAATCTAGATTTCCACACCAACCTATAAGATACATTTTATCTTTTGATAGGGTTCTATTACTTAGGAAGCTTGAGAGCGATTTATATTCAGTTGAATTTAAGATATTATTGTTAAATACAGATAAGGCTTGTTTTTTAAGAGCTAATGAAATTTGTGAAAGGATATTTCTTAGTAAATCTTTCAAGTTTGTATCATGAAGATTGAAGTTCATTTTCTCTAATGTATCTCTTCGGGTTACTGTTAAGGTTTGATTTTGTAATTCTTTTATACCTAGCTCGACACGTAAAGGATAACCAAATTTTTCTGTTTCATAGAATTTTGTTCCAGGGGAAGAGTTTTCGTCGTCATTAATTTCTATTGAGAAATGTAGCTTTGTTAATTGTGATTTGATTTTATAGGCATAATCTAAGATTTCATTTTTATTGTTCTGATTGAATATTGGAACGATCATTATTTCTATTGGAGTAATTTCAGGTAGCAAACATAGACCGTGATCATCACCATAAATAGCAATAAGAGAAGCTAAAATTCTATCTATAGAGGGACCATAGCACAATAAATGTACTTTGCGTATAGCTTTATTTTTATCCATAAATTGTAATCTAAAGATTTCACTAAATGTTGTACCCAAATACGCTGTGGTAAATAATTCCATTGATTTACCTCCTGGAAGAATAACATAACCATCCACAGTTTTTGTGGAACCTGCGAAACGATCCCAAATTGGGACATCAACCATTATTATTGGGATGCCTAATTTTTCAAATAATGATTGATAGGATTGCCAGACGATTTTTAGGAATGCTAATGCTTCTTTTTTCGTTTGAAAAGCAGAATGCCCTTCTATAAAACCTATAGTTTCACGATTTCTGATCAATGGTCTAGTTTCATTCGTTTCACACCGAAAGATACTAACATTTTGAAAAACCTTAAGTGGAAGATCACGCCAACTTTTAATCCATTTGGCAAACATTGGATAAATGATAAGTTCTGAGGTAGGACGAAGAGCTAAACGTTCACCAATAGCTAGGGATTTATGACCTTCACGATCTACCCAGAAAACATCATTCTCGAAATTACGAATGAAATCAGTTTCTTTAAGAAAGGTATCTTCTTTTATTAAAGTAGGAAATTGCATTTGTAAATGACCTGACTCTCTATAAGCTGTTTTTGCAAAAGAGTATAATTTTTCAAAGAGTCTATAGCCCCAATCAAGCCATACAAAACTTCCTTTTACACTATAACTGGTGTCAATTATTCTTGCTTCTTGAAGTATCCAAAGATACCAGTTCCAGAAATCTGTTTCTTTACTGATAAGCTTTCGTACTTTTGCTGTTTCATTTTCCGTAAGGGAATCTTTTCGGAACACATTCACCTATTTTCAATGTATTAAACCTCCATAAAAATGGAATGAAAAAAGTGTCATTTCAATGGAATGAAAAATGATTATACTTTCCACTAACCATAAAGAAATAACCGGAAAGGTTAATTCGGAAAGTTAATTTTTGCCATAAGAATGACCTAAATTTATTGAAGAAAATTTCTTTATAATTTTTTCGTCTAAACCGAAAGATAAACTACTTTAAGAAAGAATTGTTCTATATAAAGGGAAAAAAACATGGCTAGACCACAATGGTTCATTGAAATATTAAAAAAGACATTCCCTGGAAGGTTTTTTCTGGCAAAGTTAACACGAATTCCTGGTATGAGATACTTAGTAGATAATCTATTGTTCGAAGGAGATGAGGTTATCTACTTACCAAAAGATAAAGTAATTAATGATAAATTAAAGACGGTTCATCAAATAAATGTTAATAAAAAAGTAGCTTTACAAGATGATATAGCATTACCTTCAACAATAATTAATGATTTTATTGATAAAGCAAAATACCATTGGGTGATGAATTTCTGTTTATGTCGTGAATCTAATAACTGCACTAACTATTCAAGCAAATTAGGGTGCTTATTTATGGGTGAAGCTGTTTTAAAAATAAATCCAGCTTATGGTCGTTTGGTAAGTAAAGAAGAAGCTAAACAACATATCAAGAAATGCTCTGATGAAGGATTAATCCATTTAATTGGTAGAAATAAACTTGATGCTCAATGGTTAGATGTAGAACCAGGTGATAAATTATTAACAATTTGTAATTGTTGTGAATGCTGTTGCCTATGGAAAATGTTACCAGATCTTGATGTAAAGATAAGTCGAAAGATATCTAAAATACCTGGTATAAAAATACAAGTGACGGATGAATGTATTGGATGCGGGGATTGTACAAGTAATCATTGTTTTGTTGAAGCTATCAAGTTACATGAGGGAAAGGCAACCATCAATGAAGATCTTTGTCGTGGGTGTGGTCGATGTATTGATATCTGTGAAGAAAATGCAATTCAATTGATAATAGAAGATAGTAATTTTCTAAATGAAACTTTCAAAAGAATATCATCTGTAGTTGATGTCAGCTAGAATTAGCTCTTAGAAACTCTTTTTTGCTATAAACACAAGTAAAATGTAGAACAACACATTGGTGGTTGATTAATTGGTTTTATTAGAAATATCTGAAAAAATGTATAATAAGAGAATTGAGAAAATTCGAACTGTTCTACACAAAGAAAATCTACATGGAATGATATTCTTTAATACTAGAAGTATTTTCTATCTCACTGGTTTTCAGCATATACCGACTGAGAGACCGATTGCTTTAATTCTACCAACAGATGGTGATATGACATTATTTGTGCCTGAATTAGAGGTTAATCATGTTAAAGAAAAAGTACCTCTCGTTCCTGATGTTTTTAGTTATTTTGAATATCCAGATGAAATTCATCCAATGAAGCATTTTGCGAAAGGTCTAGAAGAAAGAAAGCTTCATGATAAAGCACTTGCAGCTGACTCTCCTGGTGCTCCAAATTATTGGGGATATATTGGTCCAAACCTAACTGAAATCATACCAAACGCAAAATTAACTGTTCTTAGTCAATTGATAATGGATATGCGAGTAATAAAAGATGAGGAGGAAATTGAGCTAATAAAAGAAAGTTGCAAATGGGGGAATTTAGCTCATCAATTGCTTCAAGAATATACTTACGCTGGAGCAAATGAGATCGAAGTTGTTAATGAAGTTGCAGCGGAAGCAACAAGAGCTATGCTTAAAGCTCTTGGACCTAAGTTTAGACCCTTGGGTGGACCTCGTAATGCTTCAGCAGGTTATCGTGGACAGATAGGAGCTGGTTCAGCTATTCCTCATGCGACTACTGGTAATAATTTCTTTAAAATGGGTGATACTCTAGTTACAGGTGCAAGTTCTAATGTTGGTGGATATCTTAGTGAATTAGAACGAACTATGTTCCTTGGTGAACCTTCTGATAAACAAACTAAATTTTTCAATATAATGTTGAAAGCTCAAACTGCAGCAATAGAAGCTTTTGGTCCTAATGTTAAGAATGCTGATGTTGATAAAGCAGCACGCAAGGTTTTCAAAGACGAAGGTGTTTGGGAATATGTTCAACACCATACTGGTCATGCTATAGGATTAGAAGGTCATGAGAGACCATTTTTAGATATAGGTTCAGATGATATTATGCAACCTGGAATGGTCTTTACTGTTGAACCGGGAATTTACATTCGAGATTTTGCTGGTTTTAGACACAGTGATACTATCTTAATTACTGACGATGGAGCTGAAATGCTCACTTATTATCCTCGTGATTTGAATTCGTTAATAATTAATCAATAAAAATTGATTATTAGAATCGAACCGCTAATAGCGGTTTTCTTCTTTTTTATGAAAATTGGGTAATAATCAATCCTATTAATATTAATCCCCCACCTAGTCCAAATGACCAATTAGGAAATTCTCCCATTGCAATAGCAAATAGTGAAGCTATTACTGGTATTAAAAATTGGAATACACTTGCTTTTTGGACAGAAATCCTGCGTATGGTTTCAAACCACAATGTAAAAGCTATTGCTGTTGGAACTACCCCCATAAAGGTAGTTGTAATAAAATGATAATAATAAACAGGACTTATGAACCAGCCTTCAATTATAAACATGGCAATGATAAGTATTATTGCACTAAAAGAAAGATTCCAAGTAGTGATAGTAATTGGGTCTCTATCTTTGAGGAATTTTTTAAGATAGATAGAATAAACAGCCCACATAAATCCTGATAAAAATGCTAGAATGTTCCCCAATACCACATCAAATGATCCTGTAAATAAAGATGATATATCATCTAATGGTATAGCAATAAAGAAAATTCCACAAGCAGCAATTAAAACACCTAACGATCCCCACCATCGATGCCGTTCCTTTAAAATAATAAAAGATAAACCAAAGGTTATGACAGGATTTACATTAAGTAGAAAAGATGATACTGAAGCATTTGTTAAGGTTACAGAATACATTTGAAATAAAACAAATGATGTAAGAATAGCAGAAGCTATTAGTAAATGATACCATTTTTCTTTGAGATCAATTATTAATTGCATCCCACGTTTTGATGCTAAACAAAATAGAATTAGTGTTATGGCTGCAGGTAAATATCGTAGTGCACTAATTTGAATGGGTAAAAAGGTACTTGTGTTGTGTAAATATCTGCCAATGACATTTGGGGTTGACCAAGCTAGAATAATGATAACTAACATTATTACAACTTGCCAAGTAAACTTCCCCTCAGATACAAGTGATTTAACATCTTTTGTTGTTAATGCCCCGGAATTATTTGTTTGAGGTTCAATAGTATCATAGGTTGGCATGTCTTCTTGTATCAATTTACAGCATCCTTGTTAAAAGAATACATTATATCTATCATTTAAAAGTAAAATGGTTAAATAATCTAAAAATTAAGGATTAGGAATCACCATTAGAATTTTTTAAAACTTTAAAGGAATTAGTATAACCAATATATGGGGTGATTTTTTTCCTCCAGTGTGATTTCCAATCACCTTTATGTATTATCCTATATTCTCCAGGTAGCTCATTTGAAGGAATATTCCATTCAATGGTTATATTAGAATGAGCAATACCTTTTCTTTTCCAATGATATATCGTTTCGAAATCTAAATCCTTGTAGATAGTAACCCATTTATTATTTGTCTTTCTTTGAACTTCAAGAAATGTATCCATGATTCGAGGGTTATTTCTAGGATTTGCCCCAATAAATTCTACCAATACTTTTTCATTGTAGCTATATGATGAATTTGGTTGTGTTAAAACATCACCGTAGTTTTTACCCATTGGATCATCATCATATCGTACCTTCAATCGAAGTCTTTTTTCTCTTGATTTATGCTTTGGAAATGAAGCACCTAACGGGACATTTAGATTATCTCTTATTTTTTCAGCTATTTTCTGATATTCTTGTTGATAAGCTTCAAGTTGATTAGGACCAAATAATGTACTAGCTCCTTCGTAATGTTGCTGACTATATTCTTCTTTTGTTGTAGTATAATTGGAAAATGAATTAGCATAACAATTTAAAAGACAGTATTTTGTTTCTGTTCCTTTAAAGGTAGAAAGAATTGTATTCTTCAATCGGATACCAGCTATCGAAGTTATTTCACCTGGAAATCCAACAATACAAATTGAACCTAATTTGAGAATCTGTAAAGGGAATATTTGTGGAAAAAATGGTATCCCACGATATTTTGCTCTACCAACAGGTAATAAAATGGGTTTTTCTCCTTGAGCTTTAACCCATTCAGGATCATCCATATCGTGCCAAACAAGGTCTAGAAGAAAAGTGAGAAATTTCCTTCGAAAAGAATATTTTCGTGGAACATCACCTTTTAAAAATTCAGATCGAGTTAATCCTTCTATAAATATTGGAACTGGTGAAGCATTATCTTCACTTGAAGCACCGGAGAAACTCGCTCCTAGAGCACCATCACAAGTTCTTCTATCAGTTCCTTCTATTTTCACATTTGCCATATCAACATTTGTAAGCCCAAATTTAATATCTCCTACTACCTCTTCTGCTTCAGAATTTATCAGTAATAATGTTTTTTGAACTAATTTATCACTAATTTCTTTCATTCTATTATAATCTTCATCTCCTCCGGGAGGATGACCAATTCCTACATTTGGACTAACATCTCCTCCATTGGCATTTGGAAAAGCAGCAATGAAACCTGGATCGTTTTTGTATGGATCATTACCAAACATACGTTCTAATGTTCTAGATGCAAATCCTCTATTATCAGAAGATATTAGTTGATTGTGGATGCCTATAGAGGTACAATGTAATGCAAAATAAGCAATTGTTCCAAATAATCTGCCAGAAGCATCAATGAATTTCAAAAGAGTAAATGATTTATCAGTATCACCATATAATTCTCTTTCTTCTTCTGGATTACTCTCCCATGCTTCTCTTGACCTTTGACCACCACAATTTGGCAGCTCACAAGTATTAATGTACATCTTTGCAGGTTTCATATTATTCCAAGCTCTTGTAATAGCTTGAACAAATCCATCAACAATAATTTCAAATGTTTGTATAGAAAATCCTTTACTAATTATATCAAATGTTGGATAATGTGAATAACCTGCTGGACCGGAATGTGTATGTATAGCGCTTAGCAACACATTATTAACTTTTAAAACGCCATTAAATTTTTTAGAGATTCGTTTTATTACTTCATCTTTAATTCTTTGAAAAATCATACAAATGTCAGCCACTGCTATACAAATAAAATCATCTTTTTTATCTTTTATAATAAATGCACGTACCCATTGTCTATCAGCAATCCCCATTGTTTTTTGCTTGGCTTCTGCATAACCCATCATAGTTTGTTCTGCTGCAGGACCTGTACAATCATACATTCCTACTCCTACTTTACATGTCATATATAACCCACCAAAAGATAAAAATCAAAGTATTATTATTTATACAATATGAAAACTAATACAATTATTTTTCGTAAAATCTTTGGAGAAATTAGTAAATCCTTTAGAAAATACATAAATATCATTCATTTAATTGATAAAAATCATTAAAATATAATAATAGAAATTGTGATATAAATGAATTATATAGATAGTCATTGTCATCTAGGAGATAATTATTTTTACCATAAAATAGATGATTTCATTACAAATTGGCAAGATTTAGGTATAAAGAAAATTGCCTCAATGGCAACAAATCTCAAAACAGCAAGAAGAAATATTGAATTACAAAAACAATATCCTGAGATAATTATTCCTGGAATTGGAAGGCATCCATGGGGAGCTTATAAAACAACGGAAGAAGAGCTATTACAATTTGAACAGATTATAGGACAAGCTAAAACTGATATAATTATTGGTGAGATAGGTTTAGATTTTTATTTCGTAAAAGAAAAGGAAAAACAAGAAAAGCAAATACCAATCTTCATTTCTTTTTTAGAAATTGCTAACAAATATGAAAAACCGGTTATGTTACATCTTACTCGAGCGGAAAAGGAAATCTACGAAATATTGAATACTTTAAAGATAAAAGGAAACGTATGCTGTCATTGGTTTTCTGGGACTGAAGAAATTCTGAAAAAATTTATTGATTTAGGATGCTATTTTTCAATAAATCCTGCTTTTCTAAGAAGTAGAAACCACCGAAAGGTTCTCGAGATAATTGAATTAGATTGTTTATTAACTGAATCTGATGGACCATTGAAATTTCAGAATGAAATAGGATCACCAGCATTAATGCCATTTTTATGTGAAGAGATTGCCAAAATAAAAAAATGCTCACTTGTTGATTTGACAACAATTATTAGGTCGAATTTCAATCGTTTTATAAAAAATGATTAGTGTCAATAGGTTGCCTTTAGCAAAACGCTTTTCAATAAAAACCGATGTAATCGGTTTATTAATACCGATAAAATTAATCGTCTATTCTAGACTTTGACAGCTGTTGATAGGTGTAATAATTAGTGACTAAAATAAAATATGTTAAAGCATGTCCATTTCTTAGGGACCTAGGAGACAGCTATCTATGTGTGAATGATGATAAAGTAATTGATATTCTTATAGATCCTTTAGTAAATATTGAATGGTCTGAAAAACTTCATCCTATTGCATCTGAAGCAGAAGGATGTGAAACGTGCCTCTTTGTTCTAGAAGTAAGGGATGATAATCGGTTATTTTGCTCGAGTAGACAGACGTATCTAAAAATGGATAAGCATGAAATTCTTTGGGAAGATATTCGAGATTCAGTTTTTCTTCTTAATCTCAATACTAATGCTGAATTTAGAGATACTGAAATTGATTTTTGTTCTACTTGTTTATATAAAGTACTTATAGCTTCAAGTCCAGCATTTCAAGCTAGAATAAGTAAAGAAGAAAAAATTAGATTAGGTTATAGCTATATTCTCAATAAAGCTAATGAAATCTATACTGGATTATTGTTATTATCTGAAACATTATTTGATAATAGTCTAGATGCTATGGGAGAAAAATGTACGATTGAGAAATCAAAAGCATCAATTTTTAATCAACAAATCTCAACTCTTAGTTGGTTATCTTGGGTAACTGAAAGTGAGGAAATAGATGAAGTATTTGCCTCAACAACTTTCGAATGGTTACAGAAATTAGATGAATGGGTTTTGTTAATTTCAAAAATCCCTGATGCAGAAAATGATAATGATAAAATTGCTCTAATTTATGAATCATTTAATTTCGCTGCTAGAATTAAAGAAATTTCTTTTGAAATAATTTTAAAATTAACTTTCTTAAAGAAACATGATAATGAAGCAGTAGACAATCAAATTAAGAATATAGAAAAAATGGTTTCTATTGCTGGTGTTCAATTTGAAGATTATATGTTCATCTGTAATCAATTTTTTATTATCATAAAAGAATTAGGCATTGAATTGGATTAATTTCATTCTTATTTTACTATTCGTGTTCCAGCTTTATCCTCTATTGCAAGCAATGCATACTCAGGGGAGGTAATAATAGATAACTTACCACCACGTTCAATAAATTGTATAGCTGATTCTACTTTCGGTTTCATACTACCTTTAGAGAATTGATTTTCTAGCAAATATTGTTTCATTTGTTTAATAGAAACTTTCTCAAGTTTTTTCTGATCCTCTTTACCAAAATTAATGAAAGCATTAGGAACATCAGTAATGATCATTAATATATCAGCATCAATTTGTGTTGCTAAAACCTCAGTAGCTCGATCTTTATCAATAACTGCTTCTACATCTACATAAGAACCATTTTCACGAGCGACAGGAATTCCCCCACCACCAACAGCTATTACAATATCTCCTGCCTTGACACATCGTAAAATTGTTTTCCCTTCGAGAATTTCTAATGGGATAGGTGATGGTACAACTTTTCGGAACCCTCTTCCAGCATCATTGATGTAAGTATCTTTAGTTTTGTTATGTATTTCAATTGCTTCTTCTTCGGTATAGAATGGGCCTATCGGTTTTGTTGGTTCTTTAAAGGCATGATCCTTATGATCGACTACAGCTCGAGTTATGATAGCTATAACATGTTTATCCCTAATACAACGTTCAAATAATCGTTCTTCAACTGCAGTTTGAATCATGAACCCAATTTGCCCTTGTGACATTGCCCCACAAATACTGAGAGGTTGTTCAGGTATACCAGATGAAACACCGGATTTTTGTTGTAGAAGGATATTTCCTACTTGAGGACCATTACCGTGAGTTAGAATTACACCATAACCTTTTTCGATTATAGATACAATTACCTCAGATGTTTGACGTAGATTTTCCATTTGTTGGTGAAATGTTTTAGGTTGACCTTTTTGGAGAATCATATTTCCACCGAGGGCTATAGCAACTAACTCTTTAGGCATAAGACAAACAGTCCAGTAAATTATTTATTGTTTATAATTAATTGATAGAGGTATTAGCATACCTAAAAGTGCTTAAAAAATTTTCTTAAAAACAATTAAATTGATTAGAGATAAGCGATTGCCAATAAAGTAATTACAAAAGGTAATTATATTAAAACTGCTATATAATATTTTACAGGATAGATAGTCATGAGTATTAATGACTTGAAAATAGAGGAAATGGCTAATACTAGGGTTGAAGCTAAAACTTATTCATTGATACAAGAGTTGGAAGAAAAAGGCGATAAAGAAGCCATACAAGTATTAATGAAATATTTTACCTCGAAAAAGAATATTCATTTGTTAAGTTATACAGCTGATGCTTTAATAAAAATAGGTGGTAAAGAAGTTAATTATCTGATAATTAAAGCTTTACGAAATAAATCTTGGATAATACGCATGAAAGCAGCAGAAATATTAGGAGAAATAGGGAATAAAACAAGTGTTAATCCATTAATCCGCATTTTAAAATTTGATTCAGAATCAAATGTGAGAGAATGGGCAGCAATATCTTTAGGTAGATTAGGTTCTAGAAAAGCAATAAAACCTTTGATTGTTACTCTCAAAAAAGATTCCGATTTAGCAGTTAGAGCAGAAGCAGCTACAGCATTAGGAAGATTAAAAGGCAAACAAGCAAAGAAAGTGTTAATTGAAATTTTTTATGAAGATAAAGAATATCAGGTAAGTTGGGCAGCTGCATCAGCTTTAGCAAAAATAAATGATAATAAATCTAGGGAATTACTCAATAGTTTAAGTCAAGAATTAATTAAAGTGTTAGTGTCAGAAAAAGATGAAGCAGTATTAAGTGCAGCAGCAAAAACACTGGGAGATATTGGAAATAAAATTGCTGCAGAGGTTATGTATAGAACTATGAAGGTAAGTAAAGAAATGGTACGACTCGAGATCAATCTTGCTCTTCAAAAGATGGCTCGAAGATTCAATTATCAATCACCTGAAGATTTTATTAAAAAACTCCAATGAATATTTAATAGATAAAGAGAACATTTAAAAGAAAGGCAAAAAAGAGTATTTTCTAGGTAACCACAGTCTTTTTAATCAATAAATTAAGATAAACAACAAAGAGATGACTTTTAATGACGGCATCAAAAGTGTATTTCTATAATAATATTGCAAATCTAAAAGCAGGTGTGAATAAATTTTTCAAAATGATTGCAGATGAAATGCAATCAGAGGAAAAAATTGGTATAAAGATACATTTTGGTGAAGGTGACAATGACACATATGTAAACCCTTCATTATTAAAAGATGTAACAAAATACTTCACAAATCCAACATTTATTGAATGTAATGTTCTTTATAGAGGAAATCGAATGCGAAGAGAGAATCATATCAAGCAAGCTGAAGAGCATGGATTTGATTTTATAGATATTGATATATTAGATGGAGAAATGGGAGAAGATTATACCGAAGTAGAAATAGATACGAAAAATACTAAAAAAGCAAAAATTGGTCGAGGTATAAAGAAATACGAAAATCTACTTTCAATAGCACATTTCAAGGGACATATTGTTTCTGGTTTTGGTGGAGCACTAAAAAATGTTGGTATGGGATTAGGTGCTCGAGGTGGGAAACTAGATATGCATGCAGGTGTTTCACCAATAATTGATGAGAAAATATGCACTGCGTGTGGATCCTGTGCAGAACAATGTCCTGGAGATGCAATAACAGTAGATGAGTTTGCTATAATAAATAGTGACTCATGTATTGGCTGTGCCCAATGTATAGCTGTTTGCTCCGAAGGAGCAATTAAAATTCCATGGGGTAAAAGACCAGCAAATGAATTTGTTGAGAAAATGGCAGAATACACTCTTGCATGCACAACAAATCGGGAATGGTGGTATATTAATTTCTTAACTAATATTACTATGAAGTGCGATTGTGTTGGTTCAAAACAAGAACCATTTATGGAAGATATTGGTATTCTCTTTTCAAAAGATCCAATAGCTATTGATAAAGCTTCAATGGATTTAGTAATTGAACGATATGGTGATGATCCCTTCAAAATACATAATAAAAATAGTGCTCATATTTTGAAATATGGCGAAGAAATAGGATTAGGCTCCATAAAATATGAATTAGAAATCGTACAATAACAAATCTTTTTATCTTCCTTTTTTATTTTAATTTTAAAATGGCTGAACAAAATATTATTTCCATGGGTAATGCTCCTCTTAATAAAATGAAATATGCTAAAATAGTTACTATTATTGGGCTATGTATAAATCTCATTTTAGCTTCCTTGAAGGTAACTGTAAGTATAATAAGTAATAATCTTTCATTATTAGCTGATGGTTTGGATTCAGGATTAGATTTAGCATCAACAATGTTGGGGTTTTTTGCTATAAGAATTGCAGATAGACCAGCAGATAAGGATCACCATTTTGGTCATGGAAAAATAGAAAATCTTTTTTCAGTAGGTATTGCATTGTTACTAGTAGCTTCTTCAGGTATTATTGGCTTTCAAGCTGTTGATAAATTAATAAAACATACTTTACCAGAATTTTTAATCTATAATGTAATTGTTGCAAGCTCCAGTATTGTATTAAAAGCAGTACTTGTTTTTATAAATATTCGAATTGGTAAGAAGATTAAATCACCAACTTTAATTGCTAACGGTTTGAATTTTCGAACCGATATTTTAACATCAGGAGTGGTATTGGTTTCTGTTATAATAGCACCTCTAACAGTAAATGGTTTTGATTTATATTGGGTAGATTCTATTATTGCATTAATGATAAGTGTAGTAATTATTTTCACAGCAATTAAAATTACTAAAGAAGCAGCAAAAGTTCTTCTGGATGAAAGTCCAAATCAAGAGATGGTCGATAGTATAGCTAAAATCGCTAAAAATCAAGAGGGAGTAAAAGATATAACAAATATTAGAGCTAGAGCCATTGGAGCTGAAAATATTCTTGTTGATTTAATTGTTCTTTTAAATCCAAAAATTACTATTGAGGAAGGACATAATATCGTTTGTCAATTAGAGAAAGTAATTATGGAACAATTACCTGTAAAATACTTACAAATCCATATGGAACCTTATCATTCTAATGAACCTGAGCAATGTGATCCCAAGGTGTCTGAAAATGAATGACAGTAAAGAAGAGAGAGATGCTTCAAAAGAATTCATTTTAAAATCAAGTTATATTATTTTTCTAGTAATTGGAATAATAATATGCTCAGCAGCAATATTAATTGGAACAATATATCTATTCAGCAACCCTGGTCTTACATCCGGTCTTATTTTTAGTGCAATATTAGTGTTCTTTTTGATTGTTCCAGTAATTTTATTATTAATTTTCTATTTCAAGAAAGTGAAAAAAATATCTTTCAAAGAAAATGAAGAAGAAGATTCTATAATGGAAAAGCCCAAAAGAGTTATACTTATAGAAGAAAGATTAAAATAAAAATAACTTGGTGTAAAATTAAATGGTAAAAAAGAAATTAAATGTTATTTTATTATGGTTTTTAGTAATTTTTACGATACAATTAGCTGTAGGATTAAAAGCATTAAATGCTCAATTTTCTTTAAACAATCCTTTAGATATTAAGGATGAAGTAGCAGAAATTGATCTTATTGATATACCAAATAGAATTACTGATCAAGTATTATTTCTCTTTGTTGATGGAATGAGATATGATAAAATGCTTGAAGCAAATACCCCTAATATGGATAGATTACAAATAAATGGGACATCTTATAGCAATTTTAGGTCTGTTTTACCAAGTTATAGTACTGTTAATTATGCTTCATTTGCTAGTGGGTCAAGTCCAAATTTTACTGAAGTTTATTCTAATGGATATAATGGTAATCTAATTTTACCAACATTGTATAGTTTGATAAATAGTAATGAACTCAATAAAAGTTTGATTACTGGAGGAACTTCATGGGCGGATCTTTTTGGGGCTTATTCAGATTTGACAGTTAAAGTAGAAGTAGAAGGTTTTCATACATTAAAAGAAGGTATAGAAATTATGGTGGCGGTCCATGAAACTATACCAGGAAATTTTAGCAAAATACAATTTATTGGATTTGAAGATGTTGATGCTGCAGGACATGAATTTGGAGCAGCATCATCTGTATATATTGAAACCATCGAAACAATAGATACTTACATTGGTGAGATAATTGATTTGTACGATTCAATGGGACAATTAGAAAATACCACTATTATTTTATTCAGTGATCATGGACATGCAGATGTGGGGGGACATGGTGCCAATGACAATGATCAAACACATGGAACATTGATAATGTCGGGAAAAGGAATAAGATATGAAAATACTATCGTAACAGAGAGAGTTTGTATTAATTCAATAACTCCTACGGTATTAACTATGTTAGGAATATCTCTAGCACCATTAATGAATGGGAAGATTCTGGATGATTATATAACTACAACTCTAAAACAAAACGCCCTTTATGCGATACAATCAGCTGAAATTATGATACAGCAAACAAATGAATCATTGAATAAAATCAAGGCGTTCTCTAAAGCAACTAGACAAATTTATGCTAACGATATAGAGATTTTAAAAGCAAATATTACTGAAGCAAAAACCAGTTATTCGTTAGCAAATTATTTTACAGCTTATAATGATGTTAAGGAAACAACAATTACTATTAGAAAATTATTAGGAACAATGATATTTCAATACGATGCTATTAAACGATTATCGCGAACAATTCTAATCATTGGATTAGCTGCTTTCTGTTCAGTGTTAATTTTCTTTTTACAGCAAAGGAAGATTATTGAAATTTGTCATCAAAAAATTTTGGCAAAAGAATTGTTACTGCCTGAAATTATTACTGCATTTACAGCTTTTATTATAGGAGTAATAATTTTTGCTAGTTTCAAAGCAGGTTTTAGTGCAACAAATTTTAATAGCGTTAAACAAACTGTGCCACCAATAATGATAACTTTTGGGGTGCAAGTTTTCATATTAATATTCTTACCTTGGTTTCTTGTCTATATCTTAAAACATAAGAAACAATCTGAAAAGAAGAAATTCAAAGAATGGCGACCATTATTTATGCGTGGTTCAATTGGAGCAATTTTCTTTGGCACGTTACCAATTTTTGGTTACTTTATATATGTAATAACAGTTTTTGAACCTTGGCCTAATTGGTATTTCCCACCAATAAATGATGTCTATGCATTTATGACAATCGGTATCTTAGGTTGTGTTTTCATTTTAATTGCATTAATTCAGCAATTTGTGCTTATTGGATTAGATATAAAGCTTGGAAAACAAAGTATTAGCTAGTTTTTTTGTATTTACAACTAATACTTCTATTCTCTTTTTAAATTAAAAATCCGATTTGATAATCTTTGTCAGAAAAAATTTTTTACTTTATAATTGTATATTAATATAAAATCATTTTTCGGAGGTAATGACTATATCAGATAAAGATCAAATCGAAGAAAGCCCATTTAAAACAACTGATGAAGCAATTTTAGCAGAACTAAAAGCAATAAAAGAATTACTTAGTCCAAAAGAAGAAGAAAAACTTCCAGAAGTAATAAAAAAGAAGAGATTCCATAGAGTTAGGAGTTTTGGTACTGAATTCATACTATTTGTCAGAAAATACAAGGTTCTTGGACTTGCTGTTGCATTTATTATGGCTACCTATATTGGGCTTTTAGTGCAATCTTTAGTAAATGATATTATAATGCCAGTTTTTCAATATATTCCAGGTTTGAAAAATCTAGATAGTTTAGCTGATTGGCAAGTGGGTCCATTCTTTATTGGAAGTTTCATTTCGACCATAATTATTTTCATTATAATATCGTTTGTTTTGTTCTTAATAGTAAAAATAGGATCTAAATTAGGTTTAGATAAAGATTAATAGTAACCAAAAATTTGGTTATTATTTTTTTTTATTCCCATTCGATTGTTGCAGGTGGTTTTGAAGTAATATCATAGACTATTCGATTTACCTTTTTAACCTCATTTATTATTCTATTAGAGATAATTCCCAAAGTTTCATAAGGAATTTTAGACCAATCAGCAGTCATAGCATCCACCGAATCAACTGACCGTAAAACCACAGTCCATTCATAGGTTCTTTCATCACCTTGAACACCAACAGATTTCACAGGCAATAATACAGAGAAACTTTGCCAATAGTTATTATATTCTCCTCGATTTTTTAACTCCTCAAGAAAAATAGCATCCACTTCTTTTAAAGTATCAAGTTTTTCTTGTGTTATTTCACCTAAAATACGAACAGATAATCCAGGACCTGGAAATGGATGACGATCTATCAAATCTTTAGGAATGTTAAGTAAACGACCAACTTTCCTTACTTCATCTTTGTATAGTTCTTTCAATGGTTCAATCACTTTCATTGACATTTTATCGGGAAGGGTTACATTATGATGACTCTTAATTTTAGCAGCTGTTTTTGATGGTTGAGCAGATTCTATTCGATCAGGATAAATTGTTCCTTGTGCTAAAAAGCCAAATGAGCCGAATTTTTTCTCAAGGTGCTTTTCAAATGTTTCAAATACTTCAATGAATTTATAGCCAATAATTTTTCTTTTTTCTTCTGGATCAATCACACCTTTGACAGCATTCAGAAAATTTTCACGTTCGTTCAATCTGTAAAAATTAGTAAAGTTTAATTCCTTTTTGAAAAAACGTTCTACTTGTTCTGGCTCGTTTTTTCTCATAAAACCATGATCAACAAAAACACAATAGAGATGATCACCAATTGCTTTGTGAAGCAAAATAGCTGATACAGTGGAATCTACCCCTCCACTTACACCAATAAGAATTCGATTATTACCAACAATTTCCTGGATTTCTTTAATTTGATTATCAATATATCCTTCCATGGACCAATTTTTTTCTAGTTTACTGATAGTAAAAAGAAAATTACTCAATAATTGATTACCATTATCAGTATGAACAACTTCAGGATGGAATTGGAGACCAAAAATATTTTTCTCAAGATTTTCGAAAGCAGCAATAGAACAATTTTCACTTGAAGCAGTGATTGTGAAACCTTCTGGAAGCATTGTTACTTTATCACCATGGGACATCCACACACTATTTTCATGCTCAAATCCTTGAAACAAATGTTGATTATTTTGGATTTTTATAATAGTTTTACCATATTCATTTTGATTTCCTGGAGAAACTTTTCCACCAAAATATAGTGATATGAATTGATGCCCATAACATAAACCGAGTATAGGAATATTTTGTTCTTCCAAAAAGGACATCGTTTCTTTAGAAACCTTAGGAGCATGTTTTGTATAAACACTATTCGGTCCACCTGAGAAGATGATAGATTTTACATTTTTCTTAATTAGCTCATTGGGTGTAACATCCCAAGAGAAAATTTCAGAAAGAACCCCTAGATCCCTTACCCTACGTGCAATTAGATGAGTATATTGACCACCAAAATCAATTACTGCTACAATATTAGTATTCATCAATAGTTTTCCAACTATGCTACAAAAAGAACTATCCTTTTTAACTGTTCAGTTTATATTATTATGTTAATTTTTATTAGAATGACCAAAATAAAATACCATCATTATTTTTTTAGACAGAACATATTATATGAACTATGAATTTGGAATTTAAGACTACATTATTAAATTACTATAACATTTAGTATAATATCAGCTTCGGGGAAATAAGGGCCTATGAAATTAGAAAGCAGTAAAATTAGAAAAATAAAATTTACCTTATTTATTGGAATTCAGATAATTATTATTCTAATGAACAGTTTTGTACTAGTGAATTCTTTAAAGCCTTCAACCGAAGAGAATTTTATTGATGTATCTGCTGAAAATATGGATATAGTTAAATCGAATTTAATTGATCATCCGACATATGCTCCATTATCATATACACCGAAAGCATTACCTGAAACAGGAACAGGAATTAATTGGGGCAATTTTTCAATTATTGATCAACCTTATCAACCAATTACCCCTCGAGTAGCTATTGATTTTTATAATAATTCACACCTTTTTTGGTCAAATTATAAGAATGGTCGGTCTCTTTTCCATCAAATTGTCTATAAAAATGGAACTATCGGAGAACAAGAATTAATTTATAATCAGTTAAGTGGAACAGAAATAAAGTGTGATGCAGTAGCTGATGTATTTGGTAATATTCATTTAGCTTTCTCTTGGGGAAGTGGTACCTCTGGTCAAAAAACTTTCTATAAAAAATGGTCAAATGGATCTTGGAGCGAACTTGAGCGAGTGGATTTTGGTATGGATGAAAATGGAGGAGCAATACCTGCACATTCACCAGAATTAGCTGTTACTAATAATGGGATACCACACATTCTTTGGTCAGGCAAAGTATTATCATTACCGAATTTATTATACCGACCCATTTATTACCAAAGAAGAATAGGACCAAATCAATGGAGTCAAGTAGTACATACAAGTTACGCTGAACCCGGTAATTATAAAATGATTATAACTCCTAATGATGTTGTACATGTTTTACTTTCACAAAGAACGGGAAATACCTATGTAGCGTATCAAGAAATTAACTATTATGATAAGGATATTGAGGAAAATAATTGGGGATTACAAGAGAATCTATTATCTGAAGTAATGGAAAAAACAGCTGTAGTTGTACCAACACCTGAAATGATCGCGATAGATAATACAGTATACTGCTATTTCTTATCTATTAATAGTTTTACAGCTGGATTATATAATATTGTTAAATCAGGTCAAACTTGGAGTAATTATAATTTATTAACAACTAATATTTCAATTTATGGAACAATAAGATTGTCAGGAGCAGCATCAAAAAGAGGGGACCTAATATTAACATGGCCAAAGAATGATTATAATGGGGGTTTATTCAGAGGAGGAATTTTTCATCAAACATATATTAATGATATAGATGAATATTCAGAGCCTTATTATATAAATGAAGAACAAGTAACAGGTGTAGAACCAACTTTAGTTTATAATCAGAAAACTGATACATTACATTTAGTTTGGTGGGATTATTTAGCTGGAACATCTACAAAAGCACTCTTTTATACAGAAGGATTCTTTGATACGGATATGGATGGATTATCAAATGAAGATGAAGTAAATATCTATGGTACAAATCCAATTAAAGCTGATACAGATGAAGATATGATTGATGATGGGGAGGAAATAAAATTAGGATTAGATCCACTAAATCCTGATGAAGATTCTGATCTAATTTTGGATGGTTGGGAGATTAGCTATGGATATGACCCTTTTAACAGCACCGATGCAGGAATTGATTTTGATTTAGATGGTCTTACCACATATTATGAATTTACTAATCAAACAAATCCAAATTTAAATGATACAGATACAGATGGGTTATTGGATGGAGAGGAAGTAACTGTATATTTTACTAATCCTACAAAAGCTGACACCGATAATGACCTTTTAACTGATGGAGTAGAATTATTTACTTATTTTACAAATCCGTTGAATAATGACACAGAAAATGATGGTATGCCAGATGGCTATGAGATTTTTAATGGACTGGATCCGTTAGTAAACGATTCACTGGATGATCCTGATTTCGACACCTTAACCAATTACTTTGAATATACTGTTGGAACAAATCCGAATTCAAACGATACAGATGCAGATTTGTTAACTGATTATGAAGAATTATTCATTTATTTCACAAATCCATTACTATTGGATTCGGACACAGATGGGTTAGATGATCATTATGAAATAGTAATCGATCCTCTTGATACTAGATATTTAACGAATAATATATACCAAACAAATCCATTAAAAAGTGATACAGACATGGATTCACTTTCAGACCTTTTTGAAATAAATGTTTCACTCACGAATCCAATAAAGAATGATACAGATAATGACTTGATGTTAGATGGATATGAATTGCTGTTTGGTTTAAATCCCTTTGTTGATGATTCTGCAGCTGATTATGATAATGATAGATTATCTAACTATCTTGAATTTTTATTATCAAGTAATCCATTCGACGCAGACACAGATGATGATCGAGTCACAGATTATGAAGAGTATATTCTCGGAACTGATCTTAATAAAATTGATACGGATGGAGATGGTTTGACAGATTATCTCGAGTTCAAATATTGGCATACAAACGCTACTAATCCAGATACGGATTACGATGGTTTAAATGATTTATTTGAGCTCTATGTTTTCGGTTCTAGCCCTACCAATCCAGACACAGATGGAGATGGTCTTATAGATGGCGATGAAGTTTATATTTATGGATCTCATCCTGCTTTTGTTGACACAGATGGAGATGGGTTAACAGATCCTCAAGAAGTAGCATTTGGTTCTTTCCCCTATATGATGGATTCCGATGAAGATGGTATGCTGGACTTTTTTGAATATACTTATGGTTTTAATCCTCTTATTGATGATTCCAAAAATGATCCTGATGGTGATAATTTAATAAATCTCGATGAGTTTTGGTTCAATTCTAATCCACTAATAAATGATACAGATGGGGATATGCTTACAGATTACGAAGAGGCTTACATTTACCTCTCTTCACCAATTAGACAAGATTCAGATTTTGATGCAATTGGTGATTATGATGAAATAATGGTCTATAATACTTCACCTATTGATCCTGATTGCGATGATGATAATTTAAAGGATGGACAGGAAGTATTGCAATATTTAACAGATCCTCACTTATATGATACTGATTCAGATAGCTTTAGTGATTATGAGGAAATTCAAGCTGGTACTAATCCTTTAGATAGTTCAAGTAATCCCTCCCATCGAAATTTTATTATCATAATTTCTGTTTTCAGTAGTATTGTTGGAGGTTTGCTTTTCTATTATCTTACTCCTATTCTATTCCTCCATTTAAGAAATAGAGGAGAAAAAGAATGGATGAGACAAGGCATCTTAATTCGACAGAAAAAACATGATGAAATGTTAAATGGTAAAAATGATTCACCTAAATGATCTTTATCAGAATCTATCACACGAATTTCATTGCCTTTATTCTATTCTTTTGATAAATGCTTAATTGTAGCCATTAATATATTAGCGTTTTTTTGTAAAACATAAGTATTCGTTAGAATTCCTTTTGTTGTTTTAATTTGGATTTTTTTTAGCACATTTGCTTCTATAAGAATTTTCAAGTGTGATTCGATAGTTGATCTATGTAAAGACATTTTTTGGGCAATCTCATTCGTGTTAACTATCCCTCTTTGGACATAATCAATTATTTCCAATCTTGTAGCAGAAGCAAATGCTTTCATTAGATTTTCTAATTCTTTATAAGTACTCATCAGTAGTCACTTAACAATTGGTTTAAGGTTCAAATTCACTGATACCTTTCCAATATATCTATTATACTTTCATAAAAATTCTTTGACTTTTGCCAATATTTCCAAAAGTATTTCTGTTATATCTTCTTCTAACTTCAAGGTTGCAATATCATCCAATGGTGTTACGCCTTTATTTATAATAATGAGTTTTGCACCATTATTCAAAGCATTATTTGGTAAATCTGCAGCGGGGAAAACTACTAAAGATGATCCGACAACTATAAAAACATCAGCATTTCCTGTGTGAACTTTTGCTAAGTTAAAATCTCTTTCTGGTAAAGGATCATCAAAATTAACAACAGTAGAGATTAAACGTCCATTACATTTAGGACAAGTTGGTTGTCCAGTTAATATAAAACTAGTTCTATATCCTGGACCCCAGATTTGTCTATCCCATCCTGCTTCTTTATATGTAGCTCTAAAATCACAAGATAAACATTCCATAAATTGTGCATTTCCATGTAATTCTGAGAGAATTTTCGGTTTAATACCAGAAGTCAAATGTAAATTGTCAGTATTTTGAGTGATTAAACATTTTAATAAGCCCATCTCTTGCAATTCCACTAAAACATAATGACCATCGTTTGGTTTAACTTCTACCCATGATTTATCAATTTTTGGTGGAGGAAGTCCTTTATCTCTTCTTGTCCACACGCCATTTGGTCCCCGAAAATCTGGTATTCCTGAAGCAGTACTTATCCCTGCCCCAGTAAATGCTACTAAATGTTTTGACTCGAGGATCCAATGGGCTATCAAAGAGATTTTTTCTTCAAGAGATTTTTGTTTGATATTTTTCATTATAATTTGATTCCATTCAAGCTAACTATTAAATATAACTAAATTTAGTTTGATCATAGTTTTGTTGCAAAATTTCTTGGATGGTTTTGTAGGAAGCTTCCAGATAAATAGACAAAAAGGTTGGATTATAAATCTCGAGTGTAATAGATTCACTATATTTTATTTCTTTCAAATAACTAAAGAATTTTTGAAAGTTTATGCTCCCAGTACCAATTGGTAGATGTTTATCATAACTTTCAGAATTTCCACCAAAATTATCGTGTATATGGATATGTTCAAGCTGATTTTTGAAACCTTTTAACATCTCATAAATATTTTCTTCTGGATTTTTTATTTTTAAATGTGGAAAAATAATATTTGCATGACCTAAATCAAATGTGAATCCAAGATTTGGCAATTTTTTGAAGACAATTTTTAAATCAGCAACAGACTCATCAGTATTTTCCAAAAGCATTTTCACTTTATATTGTTGAGCGATATTCGTCCACTCTGTAATTGCATCTATTTTTTTATTGAAAATTTCATCTGAAGCTATTCCACTTGGATTTTCTGTTTTCCCAAAAGTTCCATGAAAAACAATCTTATTGGTTATACCTAATTGTCCTATTAAGTTGATTTGTTCTGAAAGATTATCAATATAGGAAGTCCAGTGTTCAGAATCTTTGATCAATTGTGAGTTTAAATGGGATAAATGAATTATACTGAACAAATCATAAGAATCTAATATTTCTCGTACAGCAATTAGTTGAAGTTCTAATTCTTTCATATCATTCCAAAAGTCACCTATATAGAATTCAACAAAATTAAAACCAATTTTTTTTGCTGTTACCAAATCAGCTATCTGTAATTTATCCAGTACGTATGATGCACCAAATTGCATTTATTTTTTCTCCATTTAATAATTCAAGTATATGATTATAAACGCCTACTATATTCTTAATTTTACCCTATTAAATAATCAGCCCATTTTTTATAAGATAGTTTATTTATTGTTAATAATTTCATTTGCTTTTGACTTTTTCTGGTAATCAGAAATATAGAGTTTTTTCCATCGAATATAGAATAATCCACCTATAGCGAATAATAATTCTACTCCACAACAAATATAGAGAATTAAACTTGATGCTATAAGCTCTGATATAGCAGTTACAATTACTAAACCGAGTATTAACGTTAGTGATGATAAAAACCAATCAACCGATTGTATCTTTCCTTGTTTCTTGTAAGGAACTTGCTCTTGAATGAGTGTTTGATACGTGGTATCATACAAACCGAAAGTTATTCCAAAAGGCAGCATTACTACAAATATCATTACCCATGGATTTCGAACGTAACCCATTAAACCTATAGAAATTCCTTCTAATATAAGTACCAATGTCAATAAAACTACTTTACGATTTATCTTGCCTATTTTTAGTAAAACAAGGGAAGCTAAAATACCGCAAAATGAAACAATTGAATCCATTGCTCCGAACCATCTTGGGCTGAGATTCATTTCGCTTTGCAAAATAATAGGCCACATAATATCCAAACCTGCAAAAGCGATACTTACTAAAGCAGCGATAATTATAGCATAGGATACTTTCTTGATTACTTTAAAGGTGTCAAGACCATCTTTTATTTCTTTCATAGTTCTACTCCATCCTTCCCTTATACTAGTGACTTTTTCATGAGGTTGTTTTGGTGGTTTTTTACCAATGAAAACTAAAACAACAAACAATATTGTTGAAATAATTGTCATCCCTATAGCAAAATAAAATCCAACTAGATAATTAATAGCAACAAGTAAGCCTGCTATTAAAGGACCTATAACTCCAGAGATTTGAAGAACTGTGGAGTAAAATGAATTTGCTACCAATAAATCCTTTTTCTTAAGAATTAGTTTTAGATAAGCATTTTTTGATGGTAAAAAGAAAGGCCAAATAGAGACTCTTATAATAAAAAAAGCTATTAGAAGCCAGAGGAAGTGCACTGGATTAACAATTCTGTAGATTATTGTATGCCCATCCAAAAGAGTATCTTGAGCATAAGATACTATGTATAGGTAATTCCTTAAAACATAAACGATAGCTAAAATAGCTGCGGTCAAAACACGAACTATAATAGAAATCATCATAATTTTTCGTTGGTCAAATCTATCTACCATGACACCAGCAATCGGGGCTAAAATCACATTTGGAACAATAGTTACTATCTGAAAAATGCCTATTAAGAATTTGCTTTCACCGCTTGTTGTCAAAATTAAATAAATCAATATAATGTATACAGCATATCCACCAAGGTTTTCCATTAAATGAGCAAAAAAAACTAGTAGAAATGATTTATTTTTCAAAACTTCCTTAAGTGATGGTTTACCTACTGGTTCTTCCTCGTCAACCTCTTCTACTACTAAAATTTCATCATGAATGGCTGTTGATTTAAAATCACTTTTATCAGGGAGAACCATCTTTAAGGACCTAGTGAAGCTATAAATCTTCATTCATCCTTTTTTCATATGATTTAAAATTATTTGTTTTTATCTATAAAAAATAGGTTTTTTTAGTATTTATCTGGGAATTCTTTATATTTGAGGATTCTACAATAGACATAAAAAAGAGAAGATAATTAGTGATTTAAAATGATGTCCTTGCCTAAAATTGGATTCCTTTTCGATGTGGATGGCACTTTGACATCATATAGAAGAAATGATTCGTTTATTGATTTATTACTAATAAATGATTTAGATTTGATACGAAAAATGAAGTGTCCTTTAGGATTTGTTACTGGAAGAAGCATTGAATGGGTTAAAAATACCTTTTTTGAGCATGTAAATGAATCATTGAAAGAATATATTTTCGTATCAGGTGAATATGGCTTAGTTAATTTTTATCAAGGTAAAAAAGCTAAATATAGAATACCAAAAGAAACCAGAGAATTACTGATAAAAGTTAAGGGTGAAGCTATCAAAGCGATTTGTGATTATAAAGAACTTGAGCCTTGTGAAAGTTACCAACAACCTGATAGTAGATGTCTATGGATTGAACCTAAAGAAACTATGGTCACTATCCGATCTTTGCCTCTATTTGGATTAACAACTGACAAATATGAACGAATCATTAATCCGATAATGGAACAATATTCAGATAAATTGAAAGCTATACCAAACAAATATGCTTTGGATATTTTACCCATTAATATTAGCAAGAAAATTGCTGCTGAGAAGGTAGTTAATGTATTAGATCCAAAAAAAGAAGTTGTTCATTGGTTTGCTTTTGGTGATTCTGAAGCTGATCGAGAAATGAGCTATATTAGCAGAAAAAATGTTAATTTCATTATGGTCAAACAAGGTATTACATCTGAAACGCATTATATGATTGAGAAAGCTTTAGCAGGTAAATTATCAAAGATAGAAAATGAAATATAAAAAAAGAATTTTATCGTATCAAAATTGCTATAATGATTATTGCTGCTATTGCAAAAAATGTGATGATAGCAACCACTATTCCGCTTGTAGAAGGTTTTGTTTTTAGATTGGTCTTAGCTACTTTTACTGTATAATTGGTATCTACATCTGAAATCATAAGTTGCCCTCTTCTCGGATCTTGTGCCATTTTTTATTCCTTCATTATATAATAGCTGATTAGCTATATTAAGCAGAGCATAAAAAAACTCAATTCATTAGATATTTATTGAATGACATTTATTATAGTAATTAACATGGCTGTTACTGAAATTAAGAATGATAATGTGGCAATAAAGAAGCTAATAAAACGTTGTTTCTCAGCTATGCGAGCAGCTTCAATATGAGTTTTAATCATATCTCTTATTGTTTCTGCAAGTTTCATTAAAATGCTATCATCAATTGATCGCATTCTTTGTCTTGAAATTGGTTTTTCACTATCTCTTATGCGCTGCATTTGTTCATGAATCCCCCCTTGATAAATTGCATTTATGAGTGTTTGCTTAAACTCTTGTGGTATCCATCCATCACAAAAAACCATGACACTTCGAACACTGACTCTGACAAAATGCTCTTTAAAACTGAAGAGATTAAACCACTTTCCTCTTTCAGGCAAAGTATATGTAAGAGATGTTGTAGGAATGGAAAATATTGGATCAACTGAATTTAATTTTGAAGCAATATATTCATCTTTGATCATTTTCTTACCATTTCGAATTATTATTAATGGATAATAGAAAATATCCTTTACTTCCCAAGGTTTTTCACCAATGCCTTCAGGATCCAAAGCTGTAACTTTAAAACCTTTCAAATCCTCAAAAACAAATTTCAAGTCTCGAAGTATATCATCTCTATGAGCTCGTAGCTTGAAGAAATCCTCATTACCAATTGTTAATCGAATTATTAATCGACGATTATAAAAACCAATAAGGGGTGATCTTCGAAGATCAATATAAGATTCATATGGATTAATTTCAGCTAATTTAAAAGACTCTTCTAAATGAGGCATATCAATTTGCTTTATAGTTCCTTTTAAGAAGAAATCTTTTTCTGGAAAGAATTTCTCAAAAGAAAGAATTATCTGATCCCAAAGTTCATATAGTTGTCTTTCAGAAAGATTGGAAATTGGTAATCCAAAATCAAATAAAGCCAATATATACCAAGCAACATAATTTTCATCTTTCGCCATTTTCTAACAACCAGAACTGTAAAATTACTAAGGATTATTAAGTTATTAAGCTTAACCTAAAAATTCAGCTAGTTATTTACTTTTTAAGAGATACAATAGAATTTTCTCTCGTCCTTCAATAACACTATCTATTAAATCAAATGAGTAATTGATGTCATTAATTAGTGATATCATCCCTTGAATATTCGTATATGATGAAACTACCAAATAACATCTTCCATTTGGTTTTAGGAACAAAGGCAAGTTAGATATAAATAACCTAATAATTTCTAATCCTCCTCCACCACCAGACCATGCTTTAGCAAGATCGCTTTTTTCATTTACCGGTAGATATGGAGAATTGAATAATATAACATCAAAGTAAGGTTTGATTCTTATAAAAGAACTAAATAAATCACAATTAACTATATGCAAATCAACTGTGTTATAAAAAGCATTTAATTTAGTACATTTAGTAGCAGTACTATTAATGTCTGAAGTAAAATATTCTGCTATGGGAAATTTTTTAGCTAAGTAGATTGATACGTAGCCAGTACCTGATCCCAATTCTAGAATTTTATCATGATTACTAATAGAAATGTTTTCAGCTAGAAGAAAGCTATCCTCAGCTGGATCATAGACATCTTCAAAAATTCTAATCTCAAGATCATCTATTGTTTTTTTCATTGTTTTTCGTCCTTAAATAGAAGCTCGCTTAAATTTACTTCGGATAGTAAAGCTGAAAGATCTTTTGTTATACAAACAAGCTTATCGACAGAAAGCTCTCTAACTCGTAAATTGGAAAGTTCAATTTTTTCAGCAATTAGATTTCTAAAATCAATTCTATCATCTTTGGGAATTCGTCTTTTGAAATAATCATAAAGTACTGATGAAACAATTTTATTCTTTGTATTGAACAATATTCTAGAAACAATACGATACTCTTCCACAGGTACAGGTAAATCAATTTTTTTCAAAGTAATTTTAACAATAGCACTGTCAACCTTAGGCATAGGATAGAAAAAACCTCGAGAGACTCTTTGAAGTATATCGACATTAGCTTGATATTGTAAATTTGCTGTTAATCTAGAATAATCTTCTGAATTTGGTTCTGCAACCATTCTTCGTGCAAACTCATATTGATACATTAATATTGCTATATCAAAATTCATATCAAGTATTTTGAATGTTAATGGAGTTGAAATGTGATAAGGTAAATTAGCAACTATTTTATTTGCTTCAGGGAAATCTATCTTTAAAGCATCCCCTTCAATTATTGTAACATTATTTTTGGATTTAAATTTATTAATAAGATATTTTGCTAAATTAGAATCATATTCAATACAAAAAACTCTTTTAGCTACAGAAGCTAGTTTTTCTGTTAATAAACCAGTTCCCCCACCTATTTCTAATACTATATCATTATCACTTACTTGGGCATATTCAATTTGTTTGTTAAGAATTTCTTCGTTAATAATGAAATTTTGACTTAAACCTTTTTTTGGATACGTTCCAGCTTCCAATAAAGCATCTCTAGTCTTTATTATAAGTTCACTCATATGATAGTCACAAATATTTCCATTTATTAAGTCTTTTTAAATTAAATTAGAATATATAATTATCTAATCCAAGATAATATTTCTCAATATCTTCTACTATTTATTTTAATATTTACAAAAAAATAAAAAAGTAAAAGTAAGAAATAATCTTACTCTTCACATGGATTTTGAACGGAAATACTAGCAGTTTCTTCTCTTAAAGGTCTACGTAAAACTTTACCTACTGGACTAAGAGGTAATTCTTTGCGATATTCAAAGACTTTTGGTACCTTATAAGGAGCTAAGTTTTGTTTACAATAAGCCTTCAATGTTTTCGAATCGAGTTCTGGAGCACCAGAAGCAGCAACTAACACAGCTTTGATAACTTCGTTTAAGTTTTCATCTTTAAATGGAATGACTGCTGCAAGTGAAATGTCTGGATGATTACACAAGCAAGTTTCAACATCCAAAGGCCAAACTTGATATCCAGAAGTAAAAATGCAATCCTTCAAGCGATCTACAATGACAAAGAATCCTTGTTCATCCATTTTCACTACATCGCCAGTTTTCAACCAACCATCTGAAGTAATAACATTTTTAGTTTCTTCAGGTTTGTTCCAATAACCTTTCATTATTTGTGGACCTTTAACTAATAACTCTCCTTCAGTTGTGAGTTTATTTTCTGAGTTAAAAGTTTCTTGGATATCCTCACCAGTTTTTAAATCAATTATTTTTGCTTGAGTATTAGGTATAGGAATACCTATTCCTAAGCGTCTTATGTGTTTATCAGCAGGATTAATATGAGTTACAGGTGATGCTTCAGTAAGACCAAAACCTTCTACTAATAAAGCGCCAGTTTTTTCTTCATATTTATTCATAGTATCTGGATGTAAAGCACTTCCACCTGAGATACTAATACGTAATGATGACCATTCATAATCTGATACTTTAGGATGTTCAGCAATTTTTTGGAATAGAGTCGGTACACCCATAAAGAATTGTATCTTGTAATTTTGAACGAGTTTCATTATTGTCTCTAATTTCCTTGGATCAGGTGTAAGAACAATCATACCACCAACAGACATTGGCCAAAGGAAAGATGTAGTGAGACCAAAGATATGTGAAAAGGGTAAAGCTCCCAAATGAGTATCTTGAACACCAGGATATTTACCACCAATCCATTCTATCCAATAATCAATAACTTTAGCTTGAGAAACTAAATTGTAGTGAGTTAACATTGCTCCTTTTGGTGTTCCAGTTGTTCCCCCAGTATATTGTAAAGCAGCTAAATCTTCTTGTGGATTAATTTTTATTTTAAGTTCTTTATCCTTTCCATTCTTAAGAACATCTTTGTATTTTAATTCAGTTTCATTAGGTTTGAGATTTTTCCTGGCAATAAGATTTTTGTAAAAGAAACCTTTCAAAGAAGACAATTCATCTGCAACAGAAGAGACTATTACATGCTCAAGATCAGAACGTTCTCTAACTGCACGTACATTTTCTAAGAATAAATCTAAAGTAATTAGAATTTTTGAACTACTATCTTTCAATTGAAATTCTATTTCTTTAAGAGTATTCAATGGACTAATTGCAGTAACAACAGCACCTGCGTAAAGGGTGCTTAAATAGCTAATAACATACTGTGGACAATTTGGCATGAGTATAGCTATTCGATCGCCTTTTTTAACACCAAGATCAACTAAAGCATTAGCTAATTTCATAATTTCAAGCTTTGCTTGAGCATATGTTTTTGTTTTCCCTTCAAAAACTAGAAAGGTCATATCACTTGCATTTGCAGCCGAATCAAAAAAAAGATCTGCTAAACTTTTATTTTTGGGAATGTCAACCTCAGTGGGTATATTCTTATGGTAGACTGAATTCCATCGAGCCATAATTTTTGTCTCCTGTTTTAATTATAGTTGTAATAGTTAAAGAAATTAATTATTTCTATTGCAATGATAAACATGTTGCTTTAAAAATTTCTTGTAGTAGTTATTTATAAGTATTTTTTAATACTTTTCCCTAAAAAAATACCTTTTTTAAAAATTCCTTTGGCAAATTTTGATTTCAAATATTATATATGAAATAAATAATTCCTTTTATGATAAATAAGTAACTATTATTAGCCTTATAAGGAAAGTGAATAACCTAATAAAGAAAAGGTTTAAATATTTTTTAGTGAAGTGAAATAATAGCAGGTAGGTTTATCCTATGAACTATCAACTAGATTAATTACAATTGCTTTCATCTACTATTTAGTAGAATTTAGCATAAAAATACTTGAGAAGCATACCATTGAAAAATGGGGTATGATTCGTTCGGAGGGTGGGTCTATTGAATAAAAAGTAGACACCCAAATTAATGATGAGACTGAAGTTTCATCAAACAATACTAAAACACCAAAAACAAATCAAAAAAACAGAATCCTATATTTCTTTAAAGAAACAAGAGGAGGATCTTACCTCTTTAATATTGGTAAAATACTTCTTCCATTTATAGCAATTGGATTATTGTATGAGATAATAGCAGTAATTTTAAATGCCACTGTTCCAATTTTAGATTCTAAAATTTTACCACCAATGCATGATATTATTGTATACGCTTGGAATGCTTTATTTCCTGGAGCAGATTCCTACGCACATTTAGTGTTTTTTGATATCGGTTGGAGTTTCTTACGAGTTTTAATGGGGTTTGGTATAGGCGTAGTATCAAGTGTTATCACAGGCATTCTTATGGGATTGAGTAAATGGTTGTATCGATTTTTGAATCCAATATTTAGTTTATTAATATCAGTCCCAACTCTAGCTTGGGTACCTATTCTATTAATAATAATTGGACTTAATACGAAAACAATAACAATTGCGCTTAGCTGTTTCTTTCCAGTAGTTTATAGCACTACCAATGGTAGTAGATCCATAGATAGGAATCTTATCTGGTCCGCTCAAATAATGGGAGCAAATAAATTTGAAATATTTATTGACGTTCTTTTACCTGGATCATTAATATCTTTAATTATAGGATTAAGACTAGCAATAGGTTATTCTTGGAGAGCAGTTGTTGGTGCAGAAATTCTTGTATCCCTAACTGAAGGTATTGGTGGATATCTTATGGGTGGTAGATCTGCAAATTTACCTGTGTAAATATTAGTAGGGATATTATTAATAGCTCTTGGGGGTTTGTTAATAGATGCAGTATTAATGGAACCACTAGAACTTCTAACAATTAAGAGATGGAGTTTAATTGAAAAATCAAAAGGAAAATAAGTGAAAAAAATATCTGAAGGAAAAATCAAGATTAAAGCCACAAACCTAATGAAGGTTTTCAAGGAAAGAAAACAAATAGTTGTTGCTCTCGAGAATATGAATTTAGAAATTCAAGAGGGAGAATTTGCGGTAATTGTGGGTCCTAGTGGTTTATGGTAAATCAACTTTCCTTAATATGATTGCTGGCTTTGAAAAGATAACAGAAGGAGAGCTGCTTCTTGATAATGGGCCTATTTTAAAACCAGGTAAAAATCGTGGTTTTGTTTTTCAAGATTTTGCACTATATCCTTGGAAAACTGTTAAAGGGAATATTAGGATGCCTCTTGAAATCGGTGGAGAGAAATCTGATAAAGAAATTGAAACAGCTGTTAATGAATACATTAAATTTGTAGGATTAAAAGGATTTGAAAATGCTTATCCTCATATATTATCAGGTGGTATGAAACAAAGAGTGGGATTGGCTCGAGCATTGGTTTATAATCCTGATGTCTTGCTGATGGATGAACCATTTGGAGCATTAGATGCTCAAACGAGAAAATTAATGCAACAAGAGCTAATACGAATTTGGGAATTGGAATCTGAACGTGGTAAGAAGAAGACAGTAGTATTTATCACTCATTCTGTCATAGAGGCTGTATATTTAGCTGATAAAATCTATGTTATGAGTGCAAGACCTGGTCATATAAAAGCAGTAATTGATGTACCAATAAAACGACCTCGAAGTTATACGGAAGAGAGTTATGTAGAAAAAAGAGAAGAAGTTCTATCCTATCTTGAGGAAGAAGTTACTAAAGCAGATGAACAGATGCGAAAAGTTGGAACAGTTCATTTTGATTAAATAATAATGTTCATTTAATCTAAAGAATACACTTCAAAATTTCTTTCTTTAATTATTTTATAAAGTTTAATTTACTAAATGAAGGATATATTGGTTTTACATGATAATTAAATTAATTATGCATTTTTTTTATTAATTTGTAATCCTCAAGACTTAAGTGCTACGAAATTAATTGTTATATGTGAATTAAAAATGAAAGAATATGATGTTATAGCTATAGGCACAGGTTCTGCTATGAATATTGTTAGCTCACTTCTTAACAATCAACCTGATTTAAAAATAGCTGTTATTGACAAAGATACACCTGGAGGTATATGCCTTACAAAAGGATGTATACCAACCAAGATTTTATTATACCCTTCTGAAATTATTCAAAATATTAAAAGAGCAGGGATATTCGGGATAGACGTAGAAATTAAGAAAATTGATTTTAAATTTATAATGGAACGAATGCGTAAAATCATTGGTCACGATATGAGTAATATAAAAGCTGGATTATCAGAAACTAAGGAATTAGATTTTTATCAAGAAAAAGCTGAATTTATTGGTCCTTATACATTAACTGTTGGGAAAGAAAACATAAAAGGTAAAACCATTCTTCTATGTACAGGATCTAAACCAAAAATCCCCTTAATAGTAGGTTTAGAGAAGATCAATTACTATACAAGTGATAGTATATTACAAATTAATGAATTGCCTAAATCTATCTGTATAATTGGTGGCGGATACATCGCAGCTGAATACGGTCATTTCTTTTCTTCAATGGGTTCTAAAGTAACTATTATTGGACGTAACCCCCAATTTTTACCACAAGAAGAACCTGAAGTTTCAGATTTAGCCTTGAAAGAATTAAGGAATAATATAGAAATCATAACGAATGCTGAAGTAAGAGAAATTGATGGTTTGAAAGACGGAAGAAAGAAAATTATTGCCGTAAATAGAGAAACAAGGAATAAAATAGCCATAGAAGCTGATGAAGTATTAGTAGCAGTTGGTCGAAGTGCTAATACAAATATCCTTCATCCAAATAAAAGTAGGATAAGCACAGATGAAGATGGATGGATAATTGTAAATGATTATCTTGAAACAACAAAATCAAACATTTGGGCATTTGGAGATGCGAATGGCAGATATTTATTCAAACATGTTGGGAATTATGAAAGCTTGATAGTATATTATAATGCTTTTCATAAACAAAAACTGAAAGCAGATTATCATGCAATTCCACATGCAGTTTTTACAGAACCAGAAATTGCTAGTGTTGGGATGCTAGAAGCAGAAGCAGTAAAGAAATTTGGAAAGGCAAATATACTCATTGGTTTTCACCTATATCAAGATACAGCAAAAGGCACTGCTATGGAATTGAAAGATTACTTTGTGAAGATAATCGTCAATAAGGAAACCATGGAAATTTTAGGCGCGCATATAATTGGTCCCCAAGCTTCAGTTTTAATCCAAGAAATAATTACTCTTATGTATACTCAGGAGCAAAGTGTCTTACCAATAATGAGGGGAATGCACATTCATCCAGCTCTACCTGAAGTTGTTGAACGAGCGGGATCAAATCTAATGTCAATTGAACAATATCATCATAAGTTGAAACATTTGGGTTTTGAAATATAATAGTTAAGTGAGAAAAAATTTTTTCTCACTCATAAAATATTAATGCAAAACATTTTAAGAAATGATTGCAAAAATAATGAGAGATAACTATGAATACTGCTACTAATTCTAAAGAACCATTAACTATTTTAAATAAGCAATATCGATGGTCACTATACGCATTTCTTATTGATATGATAAGTTTCACATTATTAAATGGTTTAATTCTTACCTTATTGATCTTACATCGTAATGTTGATTCTTCTGTATCAATTAAAAACTGGGTGATTTCTTTAACAGGTATATTATTGGAATTATCAGCAGGAGGAATTGCTTTTCTTGACTCCTATAGAAAAAATCCAAAAGAAAGATTGTTTGGTGCGAGGATATTTAATTTGCCAGTTTATACATTTACACTAATCATTACTGCAACAATCTTCTGGAATAGTGTATATGTTTTTCCAATCGTTTATGGTGGTGTTTGTGGGGGATTTGCTGGATACTTAGCTGGAGGATTAGCTTATCCTAATTTCTTTATTAAAGTTAAGGATATTATATTTAGAATAACTTTCGGTGGATGGATAGGAGTATTCTTAGGAACAATTTCGGGATCAGTTATAGCTTACATTATAGAATTTTATGTAAACGATTTTCCAGGAGGACCTTTTGGAGGAATATTTATGGGCTTTTGGGGTGGGGCATTGATTTCAGGACCCATTGCTACAGTTCTATTAGCTTTATTACAAAAGAAGGAAAAATTCACCCTTTTCTTTACGAAACTTCTTATTTATGGTACCATAGAGGAAGTTGCTGATGATTTAGAGAAATATTTCAAATCATCTGATAACACAGAATTGGATATTAATTTTTGTGATATTTTTATAGAATATAATGATGAAGAAGTTAAAGCAAAAAATGAATCTGATAAAACTGTTTGGAAACGAATTTTACGTGTTTTGATCTTTATTGTTTATTTAGCTAATCCATGGGAACAAGATATGGATCAATATCGTATTGACACTTTTAAACAAATTTTCACCTTAGCTGCTCAAAAGAAAGGCTATTCAATTTCTGAAAATATAATTACTGTTTAACTTTCTTCTTTATCTATGAAAGTTTTAATAGGATTATATTTCTTATTTTTATAATATGAGTTGGTTCAAGTGGAATTTGCTATCATTAATACTAAGCTTCTTACTTTTCAAGGTAACAACCTTGGAATTATAGATGATGGTGGTCTTGGTTTTAAAGAAGGGGAAATATCTTTCGTTGGCAAAATGGATGATTTTCATTATCATTCTGCTGAAAAGGTAATAGATGGGTCAAGACATGTAACTATGCCTGGTTTAATCAATGCTCATACCCATACAGGATTAACACTTCTTAGAGGGGGAGCTCAAGATTTACCAGAAATAGAATGGATGAATAAAGGTTTGGGACCTATCACTCGTCACATGACATCAGAGGATTTTATTGTTGGTTCAAAATTGGGTGTTGTCGAGGGATTAATGTCTGGAACAACTACTTTCTGTGAATATGCTTCAAACGTTGAAAAATTAGTTGAAGAGGTTTATCTACCCTTCAATACTCGAGTTGTTGCTACTGAAACAATAAATGAGATTAGTCCAAAACGAGATCATTTGAAACCTACTGATCTATATGAATTTGATAGAGAGAAAGGTGAACGAGCATTTAAACAAGCTGTTCAACTAGTTTCTAAATATAAGAATACTGAATTAGTAACTAGTATGTTTGGTCCACAAGCATTAGATATGATCTCATTAGAATTCTTACAAATAATCAAAGATGAAGCCATTAAAAGAGAAACAGGTTTACATATGCATGTCGCTCAAGGAGAACGAGAGAGATTACAAATAAAAGGAAGATATGGAAATGATATCACTACTGTAAAAGTATTAGAGAAAAATAGATTTCTTGATGAAAATCTTATAGCAGCTCATTGCCACGATACCACCATTCAAGAACGTGAGTTACTAGTTAAACAGGGAGTTAAGATAGTTTGTTGTCCAAATTCAATTAGTATGATTGATGGTATAGTACCTCCTGTTGGGCATTTTGTTTCTCTTGGTGGAAAAGTTGGTTTAGGTTCTGACCAAGCACCAGGTCCAGGATTGCATAATATGTTTAGTGAAATGAGGAGTATTAGCCAATTAACCAAAACAATGCATAAAGATCCAACACTTTTACCAGCTTGGGAAGTTTTACAATTGGGAACAAAAGGTGGAGCCCAAATTTTAGGATTAAATAATAAAATAGGTTCTCTAGAAGTAGGAAAACAAGCAGATATTATTATGATAAATCATACAAGACCAAATCTTTCACCGGTAGTTACAAAACCATTTAGAACCTACATCCCTAACATTGTTTATTCTGCTACTGGATATGAAGTAGAAAACGTCTTTATTCAAGGGAAAGAAATTATTGTGAATAAAAATTTTGTTTCAATAGATGTAGAAGAACTAGTGAAAGAAGCAAATAAACGGGCTGAAAAGATTTTTAATGATGCTATTGATGATTGGAAACAAGCTGGATCAAAATTAATAGAACATGTTGAAAGAGGTTTCCTCTAAAGAAATTTACTTGTTGAGTTTAACTTGTTCAGCATGTTTCAGATACATTTTATATGTTTGTTCTTTTTGTTCTGTTTTAAGGCGAACAATAAACTCATCAAGATTATCATACCATGTTTTCAAAGAGAAGTCTTTTCCCTTATCCTTCTTTTCTATTCGCTCATCGTATCTCATACGAAGATATTTACCTAAAGTCAAATTATAGGGGGTTAAGAAGTATTTTCGTATAAAGAACTGAATTGCTAAAAATTGTGAGAAAGAAACAGCTAATCCAATGATAACAATTGGCCATAATCGAAAATCTTTGACAATTGCAAAATACATAGAAATAGGAATGGATGATAAACCAGTTATCAATAGGGGAATAGCTATAACAATAAAACCAATTTCAAAAAATATGAAATTTCTATTATGAACTCTTTCTTTTGCTGTTAATTGCTTTAAGCTTGGTTGCTTACTTCTTTTCTTTTTGAAATGAAAGCGTTGCATAGAGCTCATTTTTTATTGACCTTCTTGTAAGTAATATATTTACATTATTTATTATTTCTATGATTATGAAAATAAAGTATGAAATTTTGTTTATTAGCTATTTCTAAAGTGCTTTTTATGAGAAAAATTTTTTAGCATTTAAGAAATACTTCAAGAATCTAGTATGATATGAATGATCAGAGGAACATTATTTTGAATGAAAATAAGATTATTCCAACAATTAATTTCAAAATTCATCTTATCTTATTTTTTATTACAGCAACATTTTGGGTTCCAGTCTATAATCTTATTTGTTTACTCAGACTTAACAAATTAGCTCGTATAACAGTTTCAGATGGTGTTCCATCTATAAGAAATAAAAGCATAGGCTTATTTTTCCTCAGTTTAACGTTTATTGGGGTATTTTTTACAATCTTTCGACGTTTTCAATTGTTTCATAATTATATAGAGAAATTAGATTCACATCTAGAAGTAAATTTTGTTGATAAACAAAAAGAAGATCAAGAATCGTTTAAAAGATTGAACTGTTTGAAACCTTTGCCATATTTGGGTTTTGTTATTACGACATTATTAATGATAGGAATTCTTGTAACATCTTTCACAGTAACGATTTACCATTTAGTAGTTCCTACATGGGGAAGTGATGTATTAATGATACTATTTCCGATAGGCATGAGTTCAATATTCACAAGCATAGGATTTTGTGTAAGATCTATAAAGGAAGAATCTAAGTGGGTTAAAGCATTTAATGCTATAAACAAAGATGTAATGGATATAAAAAATAGAAAGGAATTATTAGTTTAGTTAAACTATTGCCTTGTTAATTTTTTTCAAGTTGAGTACAAGATAACATAATTTTACCAAACCGCTCTTTGGAAACACATTCACGGCAATTTGTGCAAGATGATTCTTTTTGACCATTCATAAATCTAATTGGTAAATCAGGTTCAATTATTGTTGGTTTACTAATTGATATAAAATCTACTAAATTCTCTTCTAAAACTGCATCCATAGCATCTCTAGATCGAAAACCATCTACTAAAGCTAAGGGGACAGATGGAACAGTTTTTCTTATCTTTTCTGCATGACCTGCAAAATTAGCTTCATAATATTTTTTATCTTTCGCAGGTTTCCCCCTTATTTTCCTTATTTCATTATCTTGTTTTGGTCCTCCACCTGATATTTCAATTAGATCTATTCCTTTCTCATCAAGCCAATGAGCTACTTGAATTGATTCGGTAATTGTTATTCCTTGTTCAGAGGCAAAATCATCACAATTCATTTTTACAGCGATTATAGGAGCATTTCCAATTCTCTTTTTAACGGCGTCAAAAATATCCAATAATAATCTTGCTCTGTTTTCTAATAAACCACCGTATTTATCATTTCGTTTATTCACATTATCAGATAAAAATTGACTAACAAGATAACCATGAGCTCCATGAATTTGTATACCATCAAAACCTGCTTGAATAGCTAATTCAGATGTGTTTGCAAAAGCGTCAATAATTATTTGAATTTCATCTAATGTTGCTTCTCGAGCATTCCAATTTTCTGTTTTATAATCAGAAGCAGTAATTCTTTCAATAATACTCGAGTAACCGGCATGATTTATTTGAGCAATAATAGGAATTTCTTTTGAATGAGCTAATTTAGTTATTTTCTTCATTTGTGGAATGTGTTTCTCATTTGTTAATCCTGATTGTCCAGTATGAGCTTTCCCACTTTCAATAACATATGAGTGACCTTTTACGATAAACCCTAGACCACCATTTACTAGTCTCTGATAATAATCTAGAATTGGTTGTCTTAATATTCCCTCTTCATCAGACCAATAGGAAGTTGTTGCTGATCGCATTAATCTATTCTTTATCTCCAAATTTTTCAATATAAAATTATCAAATAATTCAACCATTTTAATCAACTATTAATTCATTGATATAATTCTTCTTTAATTTAATGTAGAAATAAACTGAAAAAAGATAGATAGAAAATTTACTAGCTTGTTATACAAATTGTGCACTTTGAACATCTAGTATCTTTGGTATCCCAACATTTTTGACAAATCAAGAAGCCACACTTTTCACATCGATGGAATTTTTCATCTAGATCCTTCTTTAATTCTGTAAAGACATCTTTAAATGATTTATTTTGTTCATCTCTTCCTTCTTTGATTTTTCTAGAAACATTAATTTCATTTGTACAACAATCACAGTAGAAATGGATTACCATTTCATCATTTTTTACAGAATAATTGAAACCTTTTGGTAATTTAGGATCAAATGTTTCATCAACCATTTCAAGCTTACTTCCTATCGAATGATAATAGATAATTTAAGTATATAACATATTACTTTTTTTTAAAAGATAATGCTTTAGTTTCTAATACTTTTTCTTAAAGAAAAGGTAATTTAAATTGTAAAAAAGAAAAATTGCTGTAAATTTTTTTGCTATGATGATGTATAGTGTTAAAAATGTCTGACAAACTGATTGATTTGATTTGGAAATTAGATATTGAAAAAATGAATGATCATTTACCAGCTGAAATTAAATCATTAAAGGAATTGTTATTAGAAGAGAAACCACAAGTTCGAACTAAGAAAAGCCAAATTCATTTGATCAGAAAGAAAGACTTAGAACTGATAAAACAATTAATCCCTGAATCTGAATGGGAAGACCTTAAATTGCCAATAGTTATCTTAAGAAGAACTTCTCTTGATAAGGGATTGTATTCTGTATCAGGAGGATTACGCGAATTATTCATAGTCCACAGAGTCAGTGGTAGAACTAATGAGGATTTTAACCACTTTAAACTTGAGAATCATGAATCGTATATCTGGAAACCTGAAGCTTTTACTGTAGCAAGGAAAATTAGTACTTGCGTTATTATGGGTTATGTTTGAAGGAGAAAAAATAATGAATGAAGCAATTTTTACTGAAACAATAGAATTATTACAAGAACTAATACGAAATGAGTGTGTTAATCCACCCGGAAGTGAATTAAAAAGTATAAAGACTATTGAAAGTTTCTTGAAAAGAAAGGGCATTGATTGTGAGATTTTTGAGTCAGCACCTAATAGAGGTAATTTAATTGCCCGGATAAAAGGAACTGGAACGGGGTCTAATCTTTTATTTGGACCATCTCATGTTGATGTAGTGCCAATTGATAAACCTGAAGATTGGAGTGTACCACCATTTTCAGGTGATATTAAAGATGGTTTTGTTTGGGGGAGAGGAACCCTTGATATGTTATTCATTGTTGCAGCTCAAGTTCAAGCATTTAGTGTTCTTAAAAAAGAAAATTTCAAACCAAAGGGTGACCTCATTCTAGTAATTGTTTCAGATGAAGAGATGGGTAGTAAAGTAGGAATTGAGTGGTTACTTGAACGTTTTCCTGATAAACTCAAAACATCATATGCTGTATCTGAGTTAGGTGGAATTCATTTATCTGAAAATAATGTAGGATTTTTTGTAGGAGAAAAAGGTGCTTCTTGGCTCCGTATGAGTTTTCTTGGCACACCACAACATGGTTCTATGCCTTACAAATGTGATAGCGCTATAATAAAAGCTTCAGCTGCTGTACAAAAACTAGTAAAATATAACACTCCTGTAATTACTAAATATATGAAATCTAGTTTACGAGGTTTTGGTTATAGTGCATTTATTAGATTTTTAATAACGAGAAAAATCCTTTTACCAATGTTTCTAAAATTAATCAATAAGAAAGATCAAGGATTAGCTAAATCAATTCATAGTTTAACTAGGATGACCATTTCACCTAATGTTCTTACTGGTGGTTTAAAAGCAAATATCATAGCAGCTAAATCTCATATCGATTTAGACATCAGAACCCTACCAAATCAGGATTTTGATTATATAATGAAACATTTACGAAAAGCTTTAGGAAAAAAATTATTCAAAGAAGCTACAATTGAATTAATAAAAGAAGAAGGATCAATAACTTCCTTTGGTAATTCAAGTTTATTTAACTCTGAATTGACATTGGCAATTGAGAAAGCAGTAAATAAAATTTATCCTGGGTCTCTATTCATTCCAATGCTTTTACCTGCAGCAACTGATTTGAGGTTTTTAAGAGAGCATAATGTTCAATGCTGTGGATTTTCACTATTCGATCTAGAATCTACTTTTAAAGATATTTCAGCTAATGCTCATGGGATAAATGAAAGGATTTCTCTAAAAACAATTGAACAAACAACACTGATTCACTATTATCTTGCAAAGGAGCTTTTATAAGGCTCCTAAATTTTTTGTACTGATTTCTTCAATCTATTATTAACTAATTCAATAGCTATTTCATAAATCTCTTTAATCTCTGAATCATTAATTCCTAACCAATTAAATAATAATTTATCTAGAGCTAATCTATCCTCCAATTTTAACTCTGAAAATAAAGAATTTATCTTATTTTTTAACATCACATTAGTTTTTTCTATAATTTTGTTGCGCAATTTTTCCGGTAACATACTAGGATCAATTATTGGTAGAACTTTAAAATCATTAATCGAATATTGTAAGGCTCCTTTTCCTAGTGATGTTCTGCCAAATATCTCAAGCATGATATAATTAAATGTAGAATTTAGAAGACCTAAAAGTAATATTAAATCCTTTTTTATAGACTGATTTAGAAGCAGACCGTAAAAGGTTTGATCTTCTATAATTCCTGAATCTGAATAACAAAAAAAGAATCGACGATCAAAAAAGCGTACACAAAAAATATCCGCTGGAGGGATTTTCGGGAGAGTGTACCAATAAGGAAGATGAGTTTTTACGGAAGGAACATTAGGCCATAAAATACCTTCCTTTGTTTGCTGTTTAGCTTGTGTAAGTTGATTTTCACCCCATTCAATATACTTCAATGCTCCTATTTTGTTTTCATTTCTAAGAATTTCTTTAGATTTATCACAAATGAAAATCTTGTACTTGAGTGAATCTTCAGAAATATAATATGATGAAATTTTCTTAGGACTTTTTAAGAGTGGTATAAGAAATTCAGATTCTATTGAATACTCCAATCGGGTCTCTTCATTGACAATGAAAAAATCATTTAAACCTGTTTTTATTGGATATCTAATTATTCCAATGGAATCAAAGTTTGTTAATTTTTCTTGATTATTTTCTAATATCTCAACAATTTTTCTTGGAGCTCTAAAATAATATGAACTCCATTTATTTTTGTAGCTTTTATTATTAGCTAAATTAGCATAGAGAATTTTCTGTTGTATATTAAGTACATCAATTTCTTTTGTAGGAGCATGTGAGATTTTCTGTGAAATGAAAGAATTTGGATTATTTTTGATAATTTCATTGATAGATTTTTTGAAGATTTCAAAACGAACGTAATTATCCTCAGATAAATGAGCATTCAATTCTTTAGTTAATATTACTATGACAGTATTTATTGCACTACTGAAAGATTTAGAAAAAATACTTGTCTGTATAGAATTAAATTTAAAATTCTCTAGCAGGATTTTCCGAAAATTATTACCAAATTTAGAATCCAACCAAGAATTTGATGTGATAAAACATAATAGCCCATTTTCTTTCAACAAACTTAACGCTCTATAAAAGAAAAATACATAGAAATCACTTTTACGATTTTTGGGAATAATTATTTTATTATCAAAAAAAACTTCAAGTCTATCAATTATGAATGATTTATAATCATCATTTATTATTTGTGAATCATTTGAGATTGTGAATTGTTCTTGCCTAATATAAGGAGGATTGCCAATAACGATATCAAACAAAAAATCTGTTTTATTGAATTTTATCTTAAAATCCTCAATTAAAGCATTACTTTTAAACAAATTGCATGAAAGATTTTTTTCTAGTTTTATTTTATTTGCTAAAAGATAGGCGTATAATCTTAGTTTAGCAATAGCTAGTGCTTCGTTGTTTATATCCAATCCAAAAAGATTTTTTTGGATTAAAAGTAAAAATGTCTTATCTTTATCAAATGGCTTTTTTGCTAGTGCTAATAGTTCTCGATTTAATCTAAATAAAAGTTGGATGAAACCAACAATAAAAGCACCTGATCCACAAGCAGGATCAATTATACGAATCTCATTAATTTGCGATATAAGAGTCTTGATTTCGTTTTCAGTTAATTTCAATAAAGCTAATTTATCATAGTTCCATATTAATTGACCCAATTTTATTTTATCAATTTTTGTTGTGTTAGATAAATGATAATATAATGCTTCAGCACACATAAATTCAACTTCTAAATGTGAGGTATAATATGAACCACTTTTTTGCTTTGTTTCAAGATGAAGTGATGTTTCAAAGATTAAGGAAAATATGTATGGAGTAACAAATTGATGTGATTCTGAATCCTCTAATAATGAAAAATTAAAAGGTGAGATAAGCTCTTCGGATATCAGAGGCAAGATTTTGTGTTTTAGTTTGTCATTAAAATATCCTTTGAAAGCATTCAAAGGAAGAAATACTTCTTTATCGAATAAAAAATTAAGTTGGAATTTATCAATTAATGCTTTCTTTACCAAGAAATAATAAAATTCTCTAAGCTGAATTTCAGGGACATTAGAGTAATTGCTTAAAATACGATTTTCTATTGAGAGATACTTTTCGATAAATTGTTCTAAAACTGAAAGCTCATTAGAGTGTTTTATAATCATAATATTTTCAAATTAAAATGCTTCATTTTGACTAAAACTATTTTGGTTTCTTATCAGTCAAACTATGAAAGCAAATATATGTGAAAAACTAAAATGTATATTAGGAGATTATTAATAATCCAGATAATCAGTAATTGAGAGGATTACTTTGAATCATCAAAGTGCATTAAAGAGGTTTAAACAGAAATTTAGTTTAGTAACTACTATTAGCCTTTTCTTTTTTGCAGGTATTAACCTAAGTCAGACTACAGTGACGAAAGCTAATTTTATTTTAGAGAATGATACCAATATTTCTACTAGTTTCAATTCTAAGGCTGGTGAATCTCTAACGAATCCTATTGATATTACATTAGGTTTGACAATGGGTTCATTTAATGGTTCTTTAGATGATTATTACTATAGAATATACTTGGCTGTTTCTTATGGATTAATTAATTTCTCTTTAACTGGGGAGAATGAAACAGATTTCGACTTAATAATCTATGATCCAAATAAAGATCCTTATGCGGGTAGTATGAATCCTACTTCGCAAGAAGAACTAATTACTAATTTAAGCATTGATGGATATTGGTTTATTCGTATTAGAAGATTTATTGGTTATGGAAATTTTAATTTGACAGTATCTCTTTATGTTCCAGAATTTACTTCAGAAACACCATCCTCAACACCATTTGAGCTTGGTATAGGTTTGATTGTGAGTTTAATTATTATTGGAGTTTTATTCACGGGAGGTGGAATCTACATCGGTATAATTTTCATAAAAAGAAAAAAACAAGAAGTAAGTTCAGCTGAAAAAAGAACCGTTATTGAAACTTCAAAATCTAAAACCGATATTGCAGAAGAATTAATTGAAAAACCAAAGGAAAAGGAGAAAAAAGAGAGAATAATTGATAAAGAAAAATTGGCTAAAGAGTTAGATGAAAAAGAATTATCAGGATATTCTTTTACAGCAAAAGATGAAAATGAATAAAGGTGCAAATTAAATGTATGTTGTTTGTGTTACAGTATATGTAAAAAATGAGTTTGTGGAGAAATTTATCGAGGCATCATTAGATAATGCTATGAACACAAGAAATGAATCTTTAAATTTACGATTTGATGTTCTACAATGTTTAGATGACCCAACCAAATTTTTCTTATATGAAGTATATCATGATGAATCGGGATTCATAGCTCACAAGGAAACTGAACATTATAAAAGATGGCGTGAAAAAGTTGAACCAATGATGGCTAAACCTCGAGAAGGAGTTAAGCATAAGAACATCTTTCCAACAACAAAAGATGCATTTATTGCTAAAATATAATTGCTTCAGATTAGTGGTGTTAAATTGAACGATAATAATTTGCGGTTTGATTTCTTAGCAACACCTCAAATAATATTTGGACAAGGTAGATTTGAAACAATAAAGGAATATTTAACGACTTTCGGAACAAAAATATTGGTTGTTGGTAGTAAAAGAGCATTGGATCAGCCAATAATTAAAGATGTTTTTTCTATTCTTACTCTTAAATCTGGTTTTGAATTTGAAACAGTAATAATTCATGGAGAACCTGATACTGAACAGATAGATGCTGGAGTACAAATTGGTTCTCAACAAAATGCTTCTTCAGTAGTTGGTATTGGAGGAGGAAGTGCTATTGATGCAGGAAAAGCTATTGCTGCGCTACTAACGAATGGTGGGAAAGCAAAAGACTATATGGAAGTCATTGGTAAAGGGATGAATATAATCAAGCCACCCCTTCCTTTTATAGCAGTGCCAACAACAGCTGGAACTGGAAGCGAAGTAACAAAAAATGCTGTTATATTATCAAAAGAAGATAAATTGAAAGCAAGTATACGAAGTCCTTTACTTGTACCCAAAATAGCGATAATAGACCCAGAGTTAATGGTTTCGTTACCAAAAGAGATAACAGCTTATACTGGACTAGATGCATTAACCCAATTAATTGAAGCCTATACCTCAAATAAATCACAACCACTAACCAACGCACTAGCAAGAATAGGAATTCTTCGAGCTTCTAAATCATTGATCTTTGCTTATGAAAATAGCAAAGATATTGAGGCTAGAGAAGATATGGCTATGGCTGCCATGTTAAGTGGAATCTGTTTATCAAATGCAGGATTAGGTGCAGTTCATGGATTAGCAGGTCCTATTGGTGGTATGCTGAACATTCCACATGGATTGATTTGTGGTGCATTATTACTACCTGTTATCAATGTAAATATTGGTACTATGCTTCTCCAGGTTCCTTACCCTGAAACTTTATTGAAATATGCTCAATTGGGTGAACTATTTGGTGGGTTAGAATTTGAACCTCTTAAAATACAAGTTATTCATTTAGTTAAGCAATTAGAATTTTTAATCAAATCATTGCATATAGCAAAATTATCGGATTATGGATTGAAAGAAAACAAGTTTGAAGAAATTATTAGTAGAGCCCAATTATCATCAAGTATGAAATATAATCCAGTAAAACTTACAGATGATGATTTATATAGAATTTTAACTAAAGCTCTATAATAAAAAGACCTTTTTCTGATTATATAACCTAAATACATAACTATTTTAAACCAAATTTGAAAATTAAAACAGTGTTTGGCATTATTCAATTTTGTTATCTATTTAGGTGACTTATCTATGTATACTAACCATTTATATGACAATCTACCAAAGAAGATAAAAGCATCAGCAAATGATAATCTAAATTATTTTCTTCGTAGTGGGACTGATCAGCAGATTAATTTTGTCTTTCATTTAGATGGCTATGTTGATCCTAAACTAATGAAGAAAGCAGTTCGATTAACAATGGATGCTGAACCCGTTCTAGGTTGCAAATTTGTAAAAACGAAAAGAAGGTCTTATTGGGTTAGACGAAATGATATAGATGAGTTGGATTATTTTGAATTAATAAAAATTGAGAATCCAGAGGTTGAAGTTAAAAAATTTATTTTATCGCAAATTAACCCTAGTTTAGATTCGCTTCTTAAAATAAGAATTTTTAGAGGTACAAAGGATATTTTAGTGATAAAATCCGACCATAGCGTTATGGACGGTGGTGGATTCTATGATTACTTATCGCTTCTTTGTAATATTTATAATAATTTAGTAGTGAATCCAAATTATCAAGTAACACCTAACCTAAATACAAATAGAGAATTAAAACAAGCTTTGAAACATCACAGTTTTATTAAGAAAATAAAATCACTGATTCTTGAAAAAGGCTATAGCCCAACTTGGTCATTTCCATATATTGGTAGAGGAAAAGAAAAGAAAAATTTTGTTTTAAAGAAAATAGATAGTGAGAATTTCCAACAAATTAAGGATTATGGTAAACAAAAAGGTGCTACATTAAATGATATGTTTCTCACAGCATCATTCAGGGCACTTTTTAAATTGAAAAAACCATTAGAAAACAAAAAAATGACCATAGCAGTTCCTACTGACCTAAGATCATTTATGCCAGAGAAAAAAGCTAATACGATAGCAAATTTGGTTTCTACAACTTTTGTAAGTTTAAAATATAATGCTGAAATGACTTTTGATGATATGCTTCATAGTATAAGCCAACAAATGATTAAGAAGAAAAAGATCCAACTTGGACTTGGTTTAATGTTTATGATAAATAATTTGTTCAGATTTAGATATATTACTGTTGAACGATTTGCCAATAAAATTTACCAAGGATTATATCGCAAAGGGAAAATGCATCCAATAATAACAAATGTTGGTATGATTGATTCAGTAAAAAGATTCTTTGGATCGATTAATGTTGAAGATGCCTATATTATTACCCCAATTAATTGGGCTCCAAATTTTAGTATGGGGATAAGTTCATACAACAAAAAAATCAGCCTAAGTATTGGTTATTGTGAAGATTCTTATGACAAACTAACAATTGAATTATTCTTAGAACTATTTTTGGATGAATTACTAAATCAATATACAAATACTAAGTAATCTATCTCAATTTTAAAAGAGAATTTGATAAATTTTCTTCTTTTTTCCAGCTAAGAAGATAGTTTTTGGAATAGATTGCTAAAAATAAAAGAAAATGCCTAAATGGTAGTATTCTCTTTATGATATAATTATAATGAATTAAAATAACTTAATATTAAGAAAAAATATTATTCATGAGATGATAATCTTGAAAGTCATGACTGTGGTTGGTGCAAGACCAAATTTTGTTAAAATGTTTACTCTAATCAAAGCAATTAAGAAAACAAAACATATCAATATCCTTGTGCATACTGGTCAACATTATGATTTAAATATGTCTGATATTTTTTTCAAAGAAATGGATATCAAAATGCCTGATTATAATCTTGAAGTAGGTTCTGGTTTGCATGGAGAACAGACTGGTGAGATTTTAAAAAGAATAGAAAAGGTCATTCTTTCAGAAGAACCTGATGTTGTTATCGTTCCAGGTGATACTAATACAACTATAGGTGCTGCACTTGCAGCTACAAAATTGCATGTTAAGGTTGCTCATCTAGAAGCTGGCTTGAGAAGCTTCGATCGGAAGATGCCTGAAGAAATAAACAGGATATTAACTGATCATTGTTCTGATATTCTTCTTTGCCCAACTGATTTGGCTGTTAAGCAATTAAAAAAAGAAGGAATTACTACAAACGTTCATCTTGTTGGGGATACGATGTTTGAATTAGCAAAACAAATGGAAAACAAAGTAGCGAATGTAAAACTTCCAGAGGAAATTCCAAAAGAATATATTCTTTCAACCATCCACAGGGCTGAAAATACCACTGATGAAAAATTACCAATAATTATGGAAGAATTGATGAATATTGATTATCCAATTGTTATTCCTTTGCATCCTAGAACAAAAAATAAATTGGTAAACTTAAATTTACTAGAGAAATTGGAAAAGCATCTAATTATTATAGAACCAGTTGGTTTTTATGAATTTTCAAAATTGCTAAAAGACTCTTTGGCTGTTATTACAGATTCAGGTGGGGTACAGAAAGAAGCATATTGGCATAAGAAACCATGTGTCACAGTACGAGATAGTACAGAATGGTGGGAGACAATTAACGCCGGAGGCAATATTCTCTCAAAGGTTAATGATATAACAAATAAATTAAAATTTATGATGCACAAAGAAATCATATTTAAAGATGATCTTTATGGTTTTGTCGACACAAGTGACAGAATTTTAAAAATCTTACAAGAGACTATTGAAGAACAATCTTAAAATTAGAAAATAGAAATAACACACAAATCATAAAAAAGTAACTAATAGGTTAGCAATTATCTTACCCTTCTTCCTTTATAACATTGTAACTAAGGAATATCTTGTATTAACAATTAATTCTCAAAAAATTATTTTACCTTTGTAGAATTGTTAGGAATTTTCTCTTTTTAAAAAGAGAACAAAAAAAAATAAGTATAATCCAAATAATATAACATAAAATTCATTTATATTATCTTAAGAAGATAATTGCTATGAGAAGTAAAAAATCAATTGATGACAAAATAGTAGTAATTATTCCTGCTAGAAATGAAGAGAAACATTTGCCAGTAACTCTGAAAAGTCTTCTAAATCAAACACTTAAGCCAAGTAAGATAATAGTCATTGATGATGGTAGTACAGATAAAACCACTAAAATAGCTCAAAAATTCTCTGATGAGGGGATTTATGTAATTACAAGAAAAGATAGAATAGGTGGTCCTAGTTTACTTGGCACACCAATGATGGCAATCCCTTTTAAAATAGGTTTCAAATTTATTGAAAAGCAAAAAATTGAATATGACTTTATGATGATTTCAGGAGCAGATTGCATTTATCAATCAGATTATATTGAGAAATTAGTTAATAGATTAAAAGAGGATAAGAAGCTAGTTGTTGTTTCCAGCTATCAATATGGTGAACCAATTAATAAGGATCATACAAGAGATGCTGGAAGGATAATCAAAAAGAATTTCTGGTAATATTATGGGGGGAAGTATCCTTATCCTTCATATCTTTGGGAAAGTGGTATAAATTTCAAAGCACAAATGCTAGGATTAAAGGTAAGGAGTTACACAGATAGCTATTACACATCACAAAGAACTAGTGGAACAAATGTCGACATGATAAATTATGGATTAATGCTAAGGGCAATAGGTTATCCATTTTTGATTGCTCTGGATAGAGCATTAAGAACTGCAAAGAGAAATGGCGTGAAAGCAGCTATCAATCTAATCTCTGGTTTTCTACTTAAACCTCAATATTCATTTGATGCTAATCAAGAGATTAGAGAATATCTATCCAAATATTTTATCCCAAACAAGGTCCGTTATTATTTCAATAAATCAAATTGAGTATAAATAATTGATTAACAAATAACTAATAATATTAAATAGCTTAGAATAGTACATTAGCTAGTAATTTAGGATGTAGATAATTTGTCCAGTGGTAATGAAGCACTTGCATTGTGGAAACAATTGTTACTGTCGATTGTGGGAGATGAAAATGAGATTAGTTTAATCTTAAAACAAATCTCACAAAAACTTGGCTTGTCCTTAAAAGAAATTGCTGAAAAAGCTGATATCCCTGCAAGTACACTTTACAAACTAAGCTCTACAGAATCAGATACGCGTCTTTCAACTATTCGAAAATTAGTGCAATATATTCGTAGCGAAGAAAAAAAGACAACCAGTGAAGCTATATATGTTGGATTAATTACTTCTCGAGATGTTTTGGATACTCTAGGTAGTGAATTCATAATTAATGGGAAAACCCATCGAGTTAGAGAATATTTAGCTAATACAATTGAAGAAGAGATTACTATGGGAGTTCGTGCTGTAAGGGAAGGTATTAGTGCAATTGTTTGTGGACCTGTCGCTGCTAATACTTTGAGAAAAATAGTAGAAATACCGGTAGTTGGAATTGCTTTTAGCAAAGAATCTTTCATTCAAGCTTTAGAAAAAGTCCAGCCTAAAATTTGATTGGTCTTTTATTATTAATTTCATCCAAATGACTTTTATCTATTGATTTTCTTTGTAGCAATATTTCAAAATCTCAAGGTATAGCATAATGGAATTCTGCTTGATCAACGATAGACCAATTTTCCATTGTTTGAAAGCTATTTTCCCACAGTAAAGCATCATAACCAATTAAATGTTCATCCATTACCAATAAACTCATAGGATAAATCATAACCACAGATGGTAAATCATCATAAAGGATTGCTTGAATTTGCTTCCCCCAATAGTTTTTGTTATCCAAAGTTAGAGAAGAAGTATAATTGCTTATTGCCCAGTCCATGTCTTGACTAGTATATTGATAGAAGTTATCACCAAATGGTGTGATAGATGAACTATCAAATAATCTTGTTGGATCCCAGTCAAGACCCCAAGATCAACCAATGAAAAGAATGTCAAACCCGCCTTCGTCATATGGTGGTATTGGATATTGTCCGGGATAACTCCACGTTCTTGGAATAATTTGGTTCCAACCGGTGTGGTCAAATATGTCAACACCAATACCAATCTTTGGTAGTTGTTCAACCATTAAAGTTGGTATTTGCCTCAATGTATATGAAGTAGGAGCCAGAACATCAATATAAAAAAAAGGCAGAGGATTCTCAGCACAATTAATATTCTCATTATTATCTGTTGCAAATAAACCACAACAGCAAATTACTAAGAATAAACAATAGACTTTATTTTGCCTTTTGGACAATCTTTTTCCCCTAAAAGAAATGTTTTTTTTAACCTAATAAAAGATTTACCCACTCATCATAAGGAATTTTAGTAATTTCAAATACCAAATACTTGTTCATTATTCAATAGCCTTTTTTCAAATAATTAGCTTTAAAAGACTGATTACTTAATACTCATTTATTGGGTGCTATAAAAATTATGACCTTGATTGTTGATGAGAAACAAAAAATTAGAGTTCCATTTGTAGAAAAGATAAAAGGATATGTCGATCTAACACGAGCTCATTTTGCTCCAGTTTGGCCATTGTTATTTAGTACTGGTTTAATGTTAGCTTTTAAAGAAAGTAATTTCTTTTCTTGGTCGCTATTGATACGAGTTGCTCTTATAGGACTTTTTGGTTTTGAAGCAGGAATGGTTTTGAATGATATCTGGGATAGGAATATCGACCAGATAGAACCAGATGACAGAATGACCAAATATTGGAGACCTTTTAAGGAACGACCAATTCCAACTAACAAAGTTTCATTGACTGAAGCGATAGTCGTTTTTTGCATATTTCTATCAATTACAGTCGGTTTAATAGCTACTTTACCTTTTCCTAATTTTCTTTATGTTTATGGCATAATGATTTATGCTTACCTAGTTGAAACATTTTATAATCTTAAAAAACGAAAGCAGAAATTTTGTTTTGCTCAATTACTAGGTCGAACTGATTTAGCAGTATTTCCAATTGCAGGTTATCTTTGCTTTGGAACTATAACTAATTTTTCTATCTTAATGATTTTTGCTTTCATCTATCCTTGGGCTTTAGCTCATTTAGGAGCAAATGATTTAGCAGATTTTGAAAATGACCAAGCTAAGAATTTAAACACTGTGACGGTACTCTATGGCATTAAAAGTAATATACTTTGGATTTCTATTGCTACATTACTAAACATCTCAATGATTCCAATTCTTTATATTTTTATGAATCTAGGGATCATAATGTTGAGTGGTGCAATCGTAGCTTCTGTATTCCTTATATTGGCAAATATTTTGATTATTATAAGAAAAACTCCGAAAATTGCACTTATAGTTCTTCCAATGTTTCATGCTTCATTGTTGATTTATACTACAACAATAATAAGTGATTGTGCAGTTTATTTAAGTTCTATTTTATAAAATTTTTATTTTTCTTCATCTCTCAGATAATATTTGAATTCATTTGTTCCCATAAAAATATGCAAATTGAGTGTTTGTTTTTGATCATCTGGTACCTTTTCTTTAATCAATTCCTCTTTTAGATTCTTTTTAAATTCAGTTAAATCAATTTGAAATTTCGCAAAAATCTCATAAAATTTAATTAAATGTTTTGTCTTTGAGAATTGTATTATTTCAGTGTTAAGCAATATATCAGCTGGTTCTATAACAAGATTTTTTCTAAGATAATCTTTTCCTTTCTTTTTTTTCAGTTCTTCTAAAATATTTAAAGCAACCGCGAAATCATTAATGATTAAATTTTGAATATTATGTAATAAAGTCATACGATTTTTTACCTCTAACTGTAATCTAGGTAAATTTTCCTTTGTTAATATCTCATTTAAGAAAAATTCTCTTGCATCCTCTTCAGTCCTTTCCCGGTAGAGTAGTATTTCTTTTAAAACTTCTACGTTTCTCATCTCCTCTTCTTCTTGTTTTTTATCAGTGATTTTTCTGATAAATTTCGATAGCTTATAGAATTTACCCCAACTTGTAGCTGTTGTTTCAGCATCTACATCAATTAGTCCATCTGTTAGAAGCTGTTTTAAATATCGTATAGTTGTTGTTTCAGGTCTGCCTACTAAAAGGCTCAATTTTTTCAGATTCAAAGGTTCATATAATTGTAATGCTGTAATTATACCAAATTTTACCTCATCATAAACAATATCTTCATATTTCTCAGTCATTTCTTTTGGTATTTCTTCTTGCTTGCTCATTTTTTTATCCTCATATTATATTTAATTGCTTCAATTTAAAAATCTATTCTATTATGAAAGTAATTCCATTTTGGAATAATATTTATATATGGGTTTGTATATATTCCATTTAGGAAATAGTTTCAATTTGGAATAAATACTATTTTGGAGTAAATTAAAAATGGAATTCGTGAATAATGTTGAAAAACAAACAGAAGAGTTAGTAGTTATTGATGAGACTAAAAGAAGATTCAAACATTTCCTCTTTTTATTCTCAGGACAACAAATATCCTTACTTGGTTCATCGATAGTATCTTTTGCTATAATTTGGTGGCTTACAATTACAACACAAAGTGAGTTAATGTTAGGAATTGCTTCATTAGTAAGTTTAGGACCTTATGTTCTAGTAGCACCATTTAGTGGAATGCTTGCTGATAAAGTAAATCGTAAAATGCTATTAATTATAATTGATGCTTCTCAAGCAATGTTAACTGTAACTTTATCGATATTATTTCTTACCAATAATATTTCTATAGCAGTAGTTTTTGTAATTCTTGGATTACGTGGAACAGCTCAAGCATTTCAAGCCCCGGTATCCATGTCTGTAACCCCTTCAATGGTTCCTCAAAAACATCTAAGTAGAATTAATGGTCTTAGCTATTTATTTAGTGGTTTAATTAATATTGTTGGTCCAGTTATAGGTGCAGCATTATTTGCTATCCCTGGAATAAATATTGGTATGATCTTATGGATAGATATTGGAACCTTTGGAATAGCATTAATTCCTCTACTAATTGTTAAAATACCTCCTGTTAGCAAACCCGATCAATTAACAGGAGAAATTAGTAAAACTTCTTTTATTGCACAAGTCAGTGAAGGTTTTAATGCTCTTAAAAGTATTAAAGGTATGATAGCTTTACTTTTTGGTGCGATGATTATTAATTTCTTCTTTTCACCATTGATGGCATTATTATCTCTCTTCATTAACAAAACTCATGGTGGTTTAGAAGGTGATTTCGCATTAGTTATTGGTCTATTACAAGCAGCAATTGTCATCGGTGGTTTATTCATGTCCTTTTTCAAGGGATTTAAAAAACCAGTTCTCTTTTTAGTATTCAGTGTACTATTCCAATCATTATGTCAAATAGCTCTTACATTTGTACCAACCGATCTCTCAAGCAGATTTTGGATCATTGGAGCAATATTATTTGCATTCGCTTTACCATTTGCTATAATTGATGTGACCTTCATAACTAGTATTCAGTTAATGGTTCCTAAAGAAAAACTTGGTAGAGTTATTGCAACAATTATGGCAATAACACCAGCCATTCGTCCACTAGGACAATTCCTCTCAGGAGTAATAGCTGAATTTGTAGGAATTAATGCTGTACTTATAGTTACAGCGGTGTTGGGAATAGCTAGTCTCGTATTAATTTATTTAACTACCCCATTAAAAAATTTGGATTCTGAGATTCATAAAACATTATTGAAAACTAAAATCGAAAAATCTACTAATGATACAATTATTGAAAAGAAAGAAGAAGAAGATAAGCAATTTAATTTAGTAGAATTCGGAGAAAAAATTGAACTTGATTTTATTCTAAAAACACATGATATATCAGAGCAAATAAGTGAAGGAGTAAAATAAGCTTAATTCATAAAAAACTATAAAAAAAGGTAAAAGTGAAAACTTTACCTTTTAATTTTTTTAAATAAAATTGAACAGCAACCAACTAATCCAAGTATTGATAAGATATATGGTAAATCAATACTGGCAGATGATGCATATGAAAAATAGATTCCTGTAGCTTCCATTTCTGCTAATGCTAATTCTAAAGAATATTCCATTGGTAATAATGATTCATCGAAAACTGTTGCAGCAGACGGACAACCAGTAACACCAGGCTCTCCAAGTCCAAATAATACTTCATTAACCAAATCTTCTCTTGGAACCATATAGCTAATGGCTCTTCTTATGTGTCTAGCTGATTCAGCGCTAGCAATGGGACATAACTCACCTGTTCCAAAATAAGGATTATTCATATTTATCACCATTTCTTGTACTGATGGATCTTTTACTAGTTCATATTTGCAGTTGGTTTCTGGAATCTCATCTAATTGAATGGTAAAATGTGAACAAATCATATCAAGATTTTCATTTTCCAAATCTGATAATGCGGATTCTTTATTGGTGTAAAACTCAAAATAGATATCCTCAAAATAGGGAGTTATTCCTGACCAATCATCGTAGTAGTTATTTCGTTTTAAGTGTATAAAATCATAAGTGGTGTTATATTCTTCCAGATAATATGGTCCAGTACCAACTAGCTTATTTGGTGTTAAAGAAGCCCAATTAGCTGCTTGTGATTTTTGATATTCAGCAGTAACATTTAACCAAATGTGTTTTGGCAAAATTGGTAAAGCTAAATTCCTATCTTGGAATACATATGGTTCCTTAAATGATATTTTAAGCTCAAATTCATCAAGAATTGTTATCGATTGAACTTCAAGATTTTTAGCCCAGATACTCTCTGAAGGGTTGTCAAATTCAGGATCCATTATAATGGTATAACTATACTCGATATCAGTAGCGTTCAATTTCACTCCATCAGCAAATTTAACATTTGGATTGAGAGTAATAGTATAATTCATACCATCTGTTGATTCGATGGTTGTAGCTAAATTTGGGATATATTGATGATTGTCATTAGGATCTGTACTTCGAGTAACAAGACCTGTATAAATTTGATTCAACCATTGTTCATCGAAGAGTGAATTGCAAGTATAAATGTAAAAATCATCTATTTCTGAAGGAATTGCATATCGAAATTCTGTTTGACCAGGGATAGACCAATTCTCCATTGTGTGATGATCATTTTCCCATAATACCCCATCCCAACTGGTAAATTGATCATCCATAACAACTAAATTCTTCGGATAAACCATTGATATTTCTGGAAGATCTCCATAAAGAATTGATTGTACTTCTGCCCCCCAATAATTTCTATCCTCAGCAGTTAAAGAGGAACTATAATTTGAAATAGCCCAATCCATTTCTTGACTGCTATATTGATAGACATTATTACCACTTGGAATAATTGAATCACTATCATAAAGTCCCTTGGGATTCCAATCAAGGGAAGAACTCCAACCTTGAAAGAGAATATCAAACCCACCTTCAGCATAGGTTGGAACAGGCAATGTACCAGGATATGCCCATGAACGTGAATAAATTTCAGTCCAACTCGTTACATCAACCAAATTAACACCAATGCCTATTTTTGGTAATTGTTCTTGCATTTCCAAAGCCCAAGGATTTGGTCCAGCCATATAAGTTGGTGCTAATAAGCTTATACTAAAAAAAGGTACAATATTTTCGCACTCAGCATTTACATTGATATTAACACCTATAGGCAAAACCAAAAAAATAATTCCTAATAACAAAATTTGACTTAAAAGTTTACTCTTCATTTTAATCCCCAAACAAATTAATCGATAAATAATGATCTCATGCTTGTTGTTCAACTTGATTAGTCATGTAATTTTAGGTTAAACAATTTAATAAAATCATTTTATAGTTTTAATTAGTGTGCAACTTTATAAAAAAGTGGTGATAATAACTTTAAATCAAATTAGTCGAAGAAAAATCCGATTTATATCGAAATTTCTATGTAAAATGGGCTTCTAATGGTATTCAAAAAAATTTTAAATGAGTCTAAATATAACTAAATAATTAGCTTGAGTTATTCAAACTAATTCTTAATTGTTTTTAACAGGGGATTATAAATTGTTACAAAAACAAGTTTTAAGATTTAAATCTCAAAAAAGTATTTTTTCTTTATTATTTATTATTTTGTTATTTCTAAGCAATTTTTCTTTTTTGCTTGTTCAAGGTGACGAGACAGCTGCAATTAATGTTGTCTTTGATGAATCTCATAATCCTATCTTTTACAGTGAAATGGTTGATATTCCTTTCGTTTCAGGAGCATACAAGGAATTTGCTGAGCTACTTGAAAATAACAGTTATAATGTAGATACTTTCAATAACACTCTTTTATATTATGTTGAGGAAACTTTTGATGAAGTAGATATCCTAATTCTTAGTTGCCCATCAAAAGCTTATATGCCTGGTGATTTCACATATATTGAACAATGGGTGCATAAGGGAGGATCATTATTTGTAATAACTGATTATGGTCCATATGGTAATGCTGTTTCAGGTTTACTAGAGAAATTCGGTTATGCAGAAAAAGGTGATGATATTAAAGATAGCGATGATAATTTAACCAGCACATCACAAACGAAATTTTATGTTGATGGATCAAATTTACACTCACATCCTGCATTGGGTGCTGTCTCTCGAGTAGAATTTACTAGTCCAGATGGTTTAATTGAGATACCCGATGATTCTGTTAGTTTGATAACAACAGATAATGATGGAACAGCTTATTGGGGTGATACAGGAATTTCTGCAAATAATGTCACCATATTGAGTGTATTAGAAGGTGGTTTAGCTAAAAAGGGAAAAGTTGTGGTTTTTACTGATGCTAATCCTTGGAATAATTGGTATGATACGGATAATGACACTATAATAGATTTCTTTGATGCTGATCATGCTGAACTTGCTTTAAACCTCATTAATTGGTTAGCGATTAAAAGTACTCAAGGTTTTCCAATTAGAAATATCTATCTCTCGATTTTTATTACTTTTAGTTGTCTAGCAATCATTACTAAAAGAAAAAAGAAATAAATTGATCTCTTATGATCAATTTTACTTTTTTTATTATACTAACAATCTACTATAAATTTTATTTGAACTTAAAGCATATAGTTAATTTTATTAAAAACAAAACCAATTAATGTAAAGTTAAATTGCTTATTCTAGGTAGATAAAGAATGAAATTTGGTAAAGTAACTCCAGAAATAATCAAGGAATTAAAGGATGCAGTAGGTAAGGATATTGTCTTTGATGAAGAAATTCATCGTATGGCTTACTCAAGGGATTGGTCACCCCGAGATGACAAGAATATCCAGTTGCCTGATGTAGTTGTGAGACCAAGAACTAAAGAACAGGCAGCAAAAATCGTTCAAATTGCTAATAAATATCGCATACCTGTTACACCTATGGGTGGATTAACTGGCATGGGTGGTGGAGCAGTTGCTATTTATGGAGGTATAGCTTTTGAAGCTAAAGGTCTCAATAAAGTCTTAGAAATTGATGAGAAAAATCTAATGGCAACAGTTCAAGCAGGCATTACTCTTTGGGATCTCAATCAAGAGCTTAAAAAATATGGTTTATATTTCCCTCATGAACCTGAAAGTAAAAAAGCTGCTACTGTAGGATCATCAATTGCTTGCAATAATGATTCCACCTTTGGTATCCGTCATGGTAGAATGGTTGATCATTTATCCAATGCTGTTATAGTTACTGGTGAAGGTAAAATTGTTAGAGTCGGTCGAAGAAAGGCTATGTGTTCTAATTCCGGTTATCAACTGAATTGGTTACTTGTTGGTTCAGAAGGAACATTAGGTGTTATAGTCGAAGCTACAGTTAAAGTGATTCCCATTCAAAAAACTCGCTTGGTTGATATGATCGTTTTTCCCTCATTAACAGATTCAATGAATGCTATAAAAGAAATTATTCATTCAGGTTTAGCATTGGAATCAGCTCATATTAATTGCAAACAAAGATTAAAATTTTACACCCATTCCTATACAGAAAAACATGGTCATGAACCTGAGGTTCCTGATTGGGCTGAAGCACTTTTGGGTATCTCATTTGCTAGTATGGAAGAGACTGATAAAGTTGTTAAATTCTCTCGAGATTATGCACTTGAAATCTGTGAAAGAAATAAAGGTCAGGTTGTAAAAGAAGTCGAAATCACTGACGGTTGGTGGGCATCAAAATATACCGTTAATTTCACTCCCTTTAAACAAAAATGGCCAGATTCACAACGAGAAAAGAAATTTGGTGCAGTTGATTGTGGTATACCAAATGGTCGTATAGAAGAAGCGTATGTTAAATTCCTTGAAATTGCTAAAAAATATAATCAACAAATATTAGGTATGTGTGTTTATCACGAGAGACCAAATAGATTAAGTCCAAGCATAAGTTTTGCTGTCTTTGTTGATGATAAAGATCCAGAAAATGTTCAAGGATTTTACAGCTATGTTCGAGAAATGAGCGAAGTAGCGATACAGCTTGAAGGAACAAGTTCAACTTACATAGGAGATTCGGAATTTAAAACTCCCTGGATTGGTGAACTTGAACACCAAGAATCCTATGAATATATGTTTGGTATAAAGAAATTGTTTGATCCAAATGGTATTCTTAATCCGGGGAAAAAATTTCCCATAAAGATGTTTGGTTATGAGGAGTGATTAGAAGATGGAATTAAAGAAAACAAAAGAGCATATTGAAGAAATTTATACTTGCAATAGAACAAGATGTGGTTTTTGTACCCAACGCTGCCCCGTTTACGAAGCTACTGGTTTAGAGACATATACTTCTAGAGGAAGAAATCTTGTTGCCCGAGGTATAATGGAAGGTGTAATTGAAGTCACTCCTGATGTTGTTAAATTAGCTAATACTTGTTTGCTTTGTGGTTATTGTGAGAAAAATTGCGCACTTGATAACACTAAGATTTTTCGTGATTTTAAAGCAGATATGGTTGAAGCAGGAATGACTGATCAATACCTTGAAGGAGCAGTGGAATCAGTCGATAAATATGGCAATCCTTTCAAAAAATTACCTGAAACAAGAGAGATTCCTGAATTGAAATCTAATCCCAAAAGTAGAACACTACTTTATGGTGGTTGTGTTTATTCGATAACCCATAAAGAAACTTTGATACTCATGGCTGAATTACTTGGTGATTATAAGTATCTAGGAAAGGATGAACCTTGTTGTATGAATATTCTATGGGATTCTGGTCATAAAAAAGATTTCAAAAAGAAACAAGCAGCAGTAGTTAAAATTCTTAATGATGCAGATGTAGATGAACTTGTTACTGGTTGTCCAACTTGTTTCAGAACTTATGTCGAAGAATATGGTGAGAAATTGAAACCAAAACCCATTCATTTGATAACTAAGCTTGCCCAAATGGTTAGAGAAGGTAAATTAAAATTCGAAAGTAAAAAAAAGGTGAGAGTCACTTGGCACGACCCTTGCCATCTTGGTCGTTTTGGTGGTATTATTGATGAACCTCGAGAAATCATCAAAAGTGTAAAAAATGTGGAATTTATCGAAATGAATAATTCTGGTTTAGATAGCCACTGTTGTGGTGCTGGATCGGGAATGTTAATGTCTTATCCTGAAATAGCTATTGAGGTTTCTAAAAAACGATATCGAGAAGCTGAATCCATTGGTGCTGAAATCATCTTAACATTCTGCCCAACTTGTGAACAAACACTTAGCAAAGGTGCAAGTACAATTGCTCGAGATGAAATGGATTTTGATGATGACGATTTTGATTTTGATAAAGAACCAGAACCGAAAATCAAAGTAATGAACCTTTTAGAATGGTTAGTTAAAATGAAAAAATAGATAATTGAGTTTCCTTACTCAATTACCTTTTGCTTTTTTTAGGAATAAACTTACTAACCAAGGTGTTAAACCTATAACAATTAAACTTGCTACTCCTACGAAATACCATTTATAGTATTCAGCAAAATCCCAGGACCAACCATTACTATAAGTTGGATAAACAAAGCCAGCTGCTTCCATATATTGTCTAGCTAAATCAATACTGTATGGATAGAAACCAATTGTTTCATCATAACCAATTGCAACATTTGGACAACCAGTACTACCTTCTACAGCAAGACCATTCATGATTTCTTCTACAATGGTATTTCTTGGAATTATGCTTGAGATAGCTTTTCTGATGTTCTTACCTGATTCTGGGCTGCTTATTGGACATAGTTCGCCTGTACCGATATATGGGTGTAAGCAATTGAAGGCTATTTCTTGGGATTCAGGACTTTCTACAAGAGTGTAGGTAGCTCCATCAGGAATTTCATCGATTTGAGGTGAGAATTGGGCATCTACCATATCGATTGTTCCTGCAGCCAAGTCAGCAAGGGCACCTTCTTTGTTGGAATAGAATTCAAAGTATATGTCATCAAAGTTTGGAGTAATACTAGTCCAGTTATCATAGTAGGAATTGACTGTTAGGTGAATGATACCGTTAGTACTATCATATTCTTCTAAGTAGTATGGCCCTGAACCCATAAGCTTGTTGGGGTCGCTGGTAGCCCAAGTGATTGCTTGTGCTTCCATAGCTGTTTCATTAATTGGTTCCCATATGTGTTTGGGTATGATATCAAGAGCTAAGTTACCGTCTTGGAAGATATATTCTCGTAAGAATGTGATTGACATTTCAGTGGTACTTGTAATAGCTACTGAAGAACCATCTAGATAGAGTTGCCAGTAAGCTAAGGATGGATTGCCAAAGTCTGGGTCGATCATTAGGTTATAAGAGAATTCAACATCACTAGTATTTAATGGTTCACCGTCTGCGAAACATACGCCAGGAGCTAGTTCTATGTTATAGGTTAAACCATCAGTGCTGGTTATTGAAGAAGCTATCTTAGGACTATAACCTCTGTTATTAAGTGGATCACGTTCAACTAACCCATCGTAAATTTGACTCAACCACTGAGCATCATAAACAGATTCGTAAGTATATGGATGGAAATCGACAAAATCAGCGGGGGTAGCATAATGGAACTCGGTTTGAGCACCGACGCTCCAGTTTTCCATGTTTTGATAGCTGGATGCCCATAAGAGACCATCCCAACCTTCAAAGTCAGATGCGTGTGAGTAGAGATTTAAAGGATAGATGATGGTTGTTTGAGGCAAGTCCTCAAACAATATGGCTTGGATTTCTTCACACCAGTCAATTCGGTCTTCTAGAACAAATGAACTTGTGTAATTGCTTATAGCCCAGTCCATTTCAGGATTCGAGTATTGATAGAAGTTATCACCATATGGGGTGATTGATGGACTGCCATAAAGACCTGTTGGATCCCAGTCAAGACCCGCACTCTGACCTATGAACAATAAATCATACCCACCTTCGTCGTAAGAAGGAATTGGATAAGGTTCAGGATAATCCCATACTCTTTTAGCAATTTGAGCCCAACCGGTGTGGTCAAATACGTCAATACCAATACCAATTCTAGGCAATAGTTCTACCATTAAGGTTGCCCATTGATTTCTTGCAAAATTAGTATTAGGAGCTAAGATACTAATTGTGAAGAAAGGTATTGGGTTAGCTGCTTGTGTTTTATGTGGTAATGAAAAAATTAACACATTGCTTACAAAAATAACTAATATAATCGTTAATATCTTTCTAATTCTTTTCATGGCTGATGTTCTCCCTAAATAAACTAAATACCTCAAATATTATACTCTCTTTTCATTTATCAATATTTAGAAATTCAAGAAAAATCATCCTTTTCATTTTTTATTTTTCCTTTTTTTCTTACTATTGAACTCACTATCCAAGGTGTTAGTCCTAGCACAATTAAACCTGCAGCTCCAACAAAATACCACTTATAATTAGAATTTCTTTCCCACCAATTACTACTCGGAGGAGAACAACCAAATCCATAACTATATCCAGCTTCTTCCATATACATTTTGGCTAAATCAATGCTGTATGGGTATGGTTCTAATGTTTCATCGAAACCGATAGCAACAGGTGGACATCCAGTAATTCCAGGTGTACCTAATCCATCGAGAATTTCTTCTACAAGATATTCTCTTGGAATCATGGTTGAGATAGCTTTTCTGATACTTTTACCTGATTCAGGATTACTTATGGGACAGTATTCACCTGTTCCGATGTAAGGATGATGACAATTGAAAGCAATCTCTTCTGATATAGGATTTTCTACTAGAGAATAACTTTTTCCAGCTGGAATTTCATCGATTTGTGGTAAGAATTTAGCGTCGACCATATCTATAGTTCCTAATGCTAATTCAGCAAGTGCAACTTCTTTATTTGAAGAAAATTCAAAATAAATATCAGTGAAGTGTGGGGTTATGCCTGTCCAGTCATCATAGTAAGGATTGACTTTTAAGTGCATTACACCATTTGTACCATCATAATGTGTTAAGTAGTAGGGACCAGTACCTATTAGTTTGGTAGGATCAAGACTAGCCCATGTTCTAGCTTGTGTTTCTATATCTTCTGGTGCAATTGATTCCCAGATGTGTTTGGGTATAATATCAAGAGCTAAATTACCATCTTGGAAAATGTATTCACGTTTAAATGTGATTTCCATTTCAGTAGCACTAATAACATTAACTGAAGAACCATCTAGATAGAGTTGCCAGTAAGCTAAGGATGGGTTAGCAAAATCTTCATCGATCATAAGATCGTAAGAGAATTTAACATCACTAGTATTTAATGGTGTACCATCAGCCCATTTAACATCTGAGGCAAGTTCTATGTGATAGGTTAATCCATCAGCACTAGTTATTGCTGAAGCGATTTTTGAACTATAAGCTCGCCCGTTTAATGGATCGCGTTCAACTAACCCATCATAGATTTGTTCTAACCATTGACCGTCATAAATAGACTCGTAAGTATATGGATGAAAATCTATAAAATCTTCGGGGATAGCATAATGGAATTCGGTTTGTGTACCAACACTCCAGTTGTCCATATTTTGACAGTCCAAGTGCCATAGGAGACCATCCCAACCTTCAAAATCAGCTGCGTGTGGGTAGAGAGATAATGGATAAATGATGGTTGTTTGAGGTAAGTCCTCATACAATATGGCTTGGATTTCTTCACACCAATCAATTCGGTCTTCTAGAACAAATGAACTTGTATAGTTACTAATAGCCCAGTCCATGTCTTGACTAATATATTGGTAGAGATTATTGCCATAAGGTATTATTGATGAGCTATCAAAAAAATCTGTTGGATCCCAATCTAAAAGCCAATTCCTATCCATAAAGAGAATGTCATATCCTCCATTTGTATAAGAAGGTATAGGATAAGGTCCAGGATATCCAGAAGTTCTTGGCAATATTTGAGACCAAATAGTTTGATCAACTATTTCTATACCTATGCCTATTTTTGGCAATTGTTCTACCATTAAATTTACCCACTGATTTCTCACAACATCAGTATTTGGAGCTAAAATGCTAATATAAAAGAATGGTTCGGGGTTTACTGCTTGTGTTTTTTGTGGTAATGAATAATTTAACACATTACTAATAAAAATAATTAATAAAATTGGTAATATCTTTCTAATTCTTTTCATGACTGATGTTCTCCCTAGATAAATTAAATATATCAAAAAACATTTCTTCTTTCCATTTATCAATATTTAGGGTTCAAGAAGAATATTTTTTCCCAATTAATCGAGTAATGTTTTTCAATATAAAGAGTACCTATTTTTTTATGAATTATCGTTATGCTATTACTCGAGAACCAGGCATTAGCTATTCTAGTTGCTTTTCTGACCATCCACTACAAAAATACGTTAACGTTGGTTTAGCAATTCGTCAACATAAAGTCTATCGTGAAACCTTGCAAAGTCTTGATGTAGAAGTGGTTGTTTTACCTCGAGATGATAAACTGCCTGATTCTTGTTTTGTGGAAGATACAGCTGTAATAGTAGGGAAAAAAGCTTTTATTACACGTCTCGCACTTGGAAGTCGTCGTGGGGAAGAAGCAGCTATTATTGAAGCATTAAAAAATAAATTTGATTTGAAAGTAGCTTCTGAACCAGCCACTATTGAAGGTGGTGATGTTATTCATTTTGAGAATAAGCTAATTTGTGGATTATCTAAGAGAACCAATGCATCTGGAGCAAAAC